>Ga0209341_10001428_pt1 | contig 23760 bp, 21 predicted proteins | sample RifCSP13_2_FD_184020 | JGI IMG/M metagenome (GOLD analysis project Ga0209341, IMG submission 184020) | Soil microbial communities from Rifle, Colorado - Rifle CSP2_sed 13_2 (SPAdes) (version 2) | ecosystem: Environmental > Terrestrial > Deep subsurface > Rock core/Sediment | place: Rifle... | reverse complement strand
TTCGACCGGCAGGTCTCCGGGTTGGGCGTGTACCCGGAGGCCTCGGAGGGTGATCTGGTCGGTCATCCCTCGGGAGGTTCGGGTAGAAGAGCCCGCCCTTCCGGACCGAGCGGCCGACCCAGAATCTCTTGTATGACCGCCGCCGCTAGTACCCGGTCGTTGAGGCGGCCCGAGGCGATCAGGTAGCCGCCCAGGAGGCCGGCCAGCGTGTCGTCGATGATCTCACGATGCACCAAGACCACAGCTGTCGGGTCAGCCAAGGCCTCGTCCAGCAGGCCAAAAACCCGGCCGGCGTCCTCCGAAGTGATCTTGGGGGCGACGACCATTTGATGAGTCTGCAGACCGGCGTCTCGGTAGGCGGACAGGTTCTGGTTGGCAGGCAACAAGGAGATCACCGAGGTCACACCGGCTTCATTTTTCAACCAGGTGATCTCTTCCTCCCGACGCACCCGGCGGTGCTGGAACCCGTTGCCGCCGATGCGTTCAGATACCGCCAGGCGGCTGGCGATCACCCATGTAAAGCCGCGTGGCTTCAAACCAGTCAACATGTCTCTCACCGGGCGCGCACGATAGCCTCGGCGATCAGGACGGCCTGCCGTGCGCCGGGAATTTCGTGGACACGGAAGGCCTGAACTCCTTGCTCCACCGCCAGGGCCACCGTCACCTCGGTGGCGGGGTCGCGCAGTTCGGGGTCGTCGACGCCGGTGATCCGGCCGAGGAAGGACTTTCGGCTCGTGCCCACCATCACCGGGTAGCCGGTGGCGACCAACAGCTCCAAGTGCGCCAGCAGAGTCAGGTTGTCGTCGAAGGTCTTTCCGAACCCGATACCGGGATCGATGCAGATGGCCTCGGCAGCTACGCCGTGCCTCTCGGCGGCGCCGGCTCGCTCGACCAGGAACGAGGTCACCTCGGCCACAACGTCTTCGTAGTGGGGGTCGACCTGCATGGTCTTGGGGGTGCCGAGCATATGCATTAGCACTAGACCGGCACCGGCCTCTGCCGCGACCCGAGCCATGTCGGGGTCGGACAATGCAGTGACGTCGTTGACGATCTCGGCGCCCGCCGCCAGGGCGGCCGCCGCCACCTCCGCCTTGGACGTGTCGACCGAGACGACGACTCCAGCGCCGGAAAGGGCCGCCACCACGGGGAGGACTCGGTCCAGTTCCACACCGGCCGAAACCGCCTCCGAGCCCGGACGGGTCGACTCCCCCCCCACGTCCACGACCGAGGCGCCCTGTGCGACGAGCTCGCGTCCGCGGGCAACGGCTCGGTCGGGGTCGGCGAATCGGCCGCCGTCGGAGAAGGAATCAGGGGTGACGTTGACCACGCCCACCAACACCGGCGTGGTCAGGGAAAGATATCGGGTGCGAAGCGCCCACCGCGTCGCCGCCGTCAATGCCGGGCTTTGGCCGATCAGCCGGCGCCGTCGGTGGCGGCCTTGCCGGCCGGCTTCAACTCGCTGACCGGTTCTCGGGCAACGGCGGCGGCCGGGCGGGCGTCGGCTGGTTCCGGTTCCGCCTCCGGCAGCGGGGTCGGCACCGGCTTGGCGACGGGACGCACGCTGGTACCGGCAGGAGGCAACTGGATGCGCATGGTGGCATCGGGGGCGTGCTGCCATTTCGGTACATCGGCGAAGAGCTCGCTCACTTCGGTCGAATCGAGGGTCTCCTTTTCGAGCAACCTTTCAACCATGCGCTCCATGGCGACCTGGTGCTCGATCAGGATGAGCCGCGCCTCGTCATGGGCAGCGGTGATGAGCTTGCGAACCTCGGAGTCGATGAAAGCCGCCACCTCGTCCGAATAGTCCTGTTGGCGGGAATAGTCACGGCCGAGGAAGACTTCGCCGTTCGGCCGGCCGTATTGCATCGGTCCGAGCTGGTCACTCATCCCATACTCCATCACCATTCGGCGGGCGATGGCGGTGGCCTTTTCGATGTCGTTGGCGGCCCCGGTAGTGGGATCGGCATAGATCAGCTCTTCGGCGGTTCGACCTCCGAGGAGCATGGCCAACTCGTCGACGAGCTCGCTGCGCCGAACGAGGTATTTGTCTTGGGTGGGAAGCGACAGAGTGTGCCCGAGCGTACGACCCCGCGCCACGATGGTCACCTTGTGGACTGGGTCGGCCATCGGTAGGGCGTGACCCACCAGAGCGTGGCCGGTCTCGTGAAAGGCGATCAGCCGCTTCTCCTCGTCGGAGATGATGCGACTCTTCCGCTCCGGTCCGGCGATCACACGATCGATGGACTCTTCGAGCTCGTCCATGGTGATCTGGGTCTTATCGCGCCGAGCCGTCAGGAGGGCGGCCTCGTTGATGAGATTGGCGAGGTCGGCGCCGGTGAATCCGGGGGTCCGCCGCGCCAGCACCTCAAGGGTGATGTCGGCGGCCAGGGGTTTGCCACGGGCATGGACCTTGAGAATGGCCTCCCGACCCCGCAGGTCCGGGGCGTCGGCGACGATCTGGCGGTCGAATCGACCCGGCCGCAGCAAGGCCGGATCGAGAATGTCGGGCCGGTTGGTGGCCGCCATGACGATGACGCCACCAGTGGTTTCGAAGCCGTCCAGCTCCACCAGCAATTGGTTGAGCGTTTGTTCGCGCTCGTCGTGCCCCCCCCCCAGACCGGCACCGCGATGGCGACCGACCGCGTCGATCTCGTCGATGAACACGATGGCGGGGGAGTGGCTCTTGGCTTGTTCGAAAAGATCGCGGACCCGGGCGGCACCGACTCCGACGAACATCTCCACGAAGTCGGACCCCGAGATCGAGAAGAACGGCACGCCGGCCTCGCCGGCCACCGCCCTGGCGAGCAGGGTCTTGCCGGTGCCGGGCGGGCCATACAGGAGGACCCCTTTGGGGATCTTGGCCCCGATCGCCCGGTACTTGTCGGGATGCTGAAGGAAATCCTTGATCTCTTGGAGCTCCTCGATGGCCTCGTCCAGGCCGGCCACGTCCTTGAAAGAGACCTTCGGCTGGTCTTTGGTGACCTGGCGAGCCCGGGCCTTGCCGAACTGCATCACCCGGTTGCCGGAGCCCTGCATCTGCATGAACACGAAAACCATGAACCCGAGCAGGAACAGCCAAGGAAGGAAACCGACCAACAGCTCGACCAACGTTGGCGGCTGGCTGTCGATGTAGTACTCGACGCCGTTGCGTTCGAGCAGGTTGGTGATGGCCTCGGTCTGGCCCTCGGTGATGTTGACGGTGAAGTCGAACCGTTCGGGGGGAAGATCGGAGTCGCGGTAGCGACCGAGTAGCGCCGTGGATTCCTCGAGCAGATTGACCGCCGCCACCTTCCCGTCCTCAACCTCTTCGATGAATTGGTTGGGCGAGATCTCAGTGGGTTGGTTGAGCCGGTCGAAGAAGGACTGACCGAGCACGGCCACAACGATGATGACCAGGCCGTAGATCAGCAATGTGCGGAGTGTGCGGTTCACCATCCTCCTCGGGGGTGAAGTTCGTGATTCTGCGGCAGGAGCCGAAAGCCTGCTCCCGCCATGCTATGTCATCGGCAGGGCTACGTGCAGTTCGAGGTTTTTCCGGCCGTCAATCCAGGCTCTCCATGACCCCCACGAAAGGGAGATTGCGGAGTTTTTGGACAAAATCCAAACCGTAACCCACCACAAACTCGGGACCGATCGTGAAACCGACATAGCGTATATCGAGGGGCACCCGCTGCACCCCTTCCTTGAGCAGCAGGGTGGCCACTTCGAGGGATGCCGGCTTTCGAACCGAAAGGCTCTTCAGCAAGTACTTGAGGGTGAGGCCTGAGTCGATGATGTCTTCGACGATGAGCACGTGCCGGTCGGCGATCTCGGCGTCGAGATCCTTGAGGATCCGCACGACTCCGGATGTCTGGGTGGCCGAGCCATATGAGGAAACCGCCATGAAGTCGAAATCGACCGGCACTTCGATGTGGCGGGCCAGGTCGGCCATCACGATGAAGGCACCCTTGAGGACGCCGACCAGGAGGAGGTCTCTCCCCTGGTAGTCGGCGGAGATCGACTTGCCGAGCTCAACTAAGCGGTCGGCGATCTGTTGGGCGGATATCAGGGGGCGGACTTCCACGGCTTCTCGGAGGCGGTCAGGGAAAGGTAGCGAACGGCGCCGATCCTGCCGAATTCCGCGCCGCTTCGCCTGACTCCGGGCACCCAAATCACCCGCCCGGTCTGCACGACCACCGGCCAGGTGTTCCGCCTCGTCACCGCGATCCCCGCCTCGGCCAGTGCCTCGACCACACGCTTGTGGCCGGTGTGGAGGGCGATGCGGTCACCCGGTTCGAGGCAGCGAACCTTCATCGGTTGCGCCGGTACGTCGATACGCCAGGGCGATGGGAGCGGTGTCGGGTTACCGGAGGCGAACTCGAAGTCGCCGAAGGTGAGCGAGCGGGTCCCGTCCCAGGCCACCTCGGCTGGCCTGGAGGGCCGGTGGGTCAGGTATAGCCAGACTCCTTCCCACCAACCGACCAAACCCCCTCCCAGTTGCACCACCGGCGGGCCGGAGACGCGACCGAGGGTGTGGAGGCGTTCGATCTCGGCGGACGTTCCCGCGTAGGGTGGGCGGGCCAGCCGAAGGGCCCGTCGTAGCACCCTCGTCCCGAGCGGATCGGCGACATCCGAGAGGAGTACTCGAACGTCCAAACCCTCGCCTCTCTCCCCCCCCCTCATCTCGAGTCTCGACGAACCCGCCAGGTCGTCGAGCAGGTCGGCCTCGGCGGCGAGGTTGCAGGCACTGCGGGCGACGGCGGCGGCCGCTCCGGGTCGCTGTTCTTCCAGCGCCGCCAGCAGCGAGCGCAGACGGTTACGTTGCAAGCCAGGATCTAGGTTGACCGGATCCTCCATCCAGGGGAGACCCAATTGGCTGGCCAGTGACCTCGTCGAGGCGCGATCGACCCCGAGCAGGGGCCTGGCCACCCGGTCGGTTATCCATCTCATTCCGGCCAGCCCGTCGACTCCCGCGCCCCGGATGAGAGCGGCCAGCACCGACTCGGCCTGGTCGTCCCGGGTGTGCCCGGTGATGAGCGTCTCGTCGGGTTCGAGGTCGGCGACGAGCGCCCGATAGCGGACGAGGCGCGCTTGTCCCTCCGGCGAGGCGGCCTTCGGCACCATCACCGACAGCACCCGCAATGGGATCCTTAGCTGAGCCGCCACGGCCGCACCGGCCACCGCCAAGGTATCTGAGGCCTCCAACCCATGGTGGACGTGGACCGCCCGCAGCGGTAACGACCGGGACACCGCTGCCCAGGCACAGACCGCGCTGTCGGGGCCACCAGAGAGCGCCACCACCAATCGTCCCGGCGGCGCCCGGAAGGCGTCCAGAACTTTGGCGGTCAGGCCACTCGGGCCAACCATCGCTCGGGCCGCTCCACTTCTTCTAGGGTAGGTAGGTGGTCGGGTGACTTCCACAGGACATCGAGCGCCGCCCAACCGGCTTGGCCCTCGACGGCGCCAACGAATCGTTCCCCCAATTCGTACTGGCGAGCCTTCATCTCCAGGCCGGTCAGGCGCCACAGGGTGGCGACGCGGGGGTCGGCGCGCCGCATTTTGAGAAGCCGGTTCATGCGGGCCGCCGTCTTGAGGTGACGCTCGCCGATCCGATTCATCACGACATGTCCATGCCCCTCGAGCACCGCCATCAGCGCCTGGACCTCATCGAGGGTTGCTCGCTGCTCGGTCGTGGCAAAGAGGCCGAGCAGGCCACGCTCGTCGATGAGTGGGCGGCCCTCACGGCGAGCGGCCTGGGCCTTTTCCCAAAGGTGCTGCCAGCGAGACTCGGCGATCGGTGCTGTCTCGACCATGCGGGCCACCAACGAAAGGAAGTGCTGGCGTAGCCACGGGACGCCGAGGAACTGGGCGCGATGGGTGCACTCGTGAAGGGCGATCCAATACCGGAACTCGGAGGCCTTGAGCTGGTGCTTCCTCTCCAAGGCGAGGACGTTGGCGCCCACGAAGGCCACAGCCTCGGAGCTGGCGGGCAGGACCAACTCGTATTGACCGAGCACGCGCCGAGACAGAGCGGCAAGGAGGGCCCCGGTTTCGGCCGCCACCATCATCCGGCCGAAGGCTGCCCCCCCCCGCCCGAGCCGGGAGTTCTCGGCGCGCTCGGCCAGTCGACGCTCCACGGGTTCGAGCAATTGGGAGAATGCGGCCAGGTTGCGATTGGCCCATTCCGCCCGGCCGACGACCACGACCTCTGGCGACCCACCGGCCACGAGACCGGTGTCGGCCTCGACGGCGACGCTGGCCTTGCCGACCGCCTCCACCAGCTCCGCGGTCAGATGAGGGAGGTGATAGGAGGCAGCGAGGGGGTAATCGCCGGCCAAGGCCCCCGCCACCCGCCCGGCGGCGTGCCAGGGCAGCCGGGAGCTCACCTGACGACTCGGTATCGGGTGCGCACCACCCGCACGAAATAGAGCACCGCCGTCACGAAGATCGCCGCCACCCCGATCACGAGCCCGGTCGGAATCAGATACCGATAGGTCCAGTCCGGGGTCTCTGCTTTGGCAGGTGGAACCTCGACGAGGACGGCTGGCTCCGGTAGGTCCGCCGGGGCGACGGTGGTGGTCGTGCCACCTTCCTCCTGGGCTTGGGCAAGGGCGGGGGCGGCCAGGAGGCCGGCAATGGCGACGACGAGAAGAAGTAAGTCGAGGCGCCGCATGGTGGGAGCAGACTAATCAAACGCCTTGGACCCGTCGGGCAGCGGGTCTTCGAGCGCCCGATCAGGGGACGGGCGGGAGCTCGCGGAGCATCGATCGGAGGCGGTCCAGGAGATCGGCGGGGATCTCGTCCTGGCATCGCTCCTTCATCACTATCCGCAGCCGATCTTCGAAGGCGTAGGCCCCCGTGCACGGCGGGCACCGGCGCAGGTGCCAGCGGATACGGGTTCGCCGGACCCAGGTCATCTCCTGGTCGAGATACGAGTAGATGACCTCGGTGGCGTGATCGCAGTCCCTATTCATGGTCGGCGGTCTTGTCCACGAGTCCCCTCTTAGCGGCGAAATCCCACAACGCTTTCTCGAGCGCCTTTCTTCCCCGATGGAGTCGAGACATGACGGTTCCGATGGGAATGTCGAGGATTTCGGCTATCTCCTTGTAAGAGAAACCTTCGATGTCGGCGAGTAGAACCGAGATCCGGAAATTTTCCGGCAGCGATTCGAGAGCCTCCTTGACGTCCCCCTCCATCAGCCCGTCGAGTACGCGCTCTTCGGTGGAGCGAGCCGACTCGGCCGACTGCTCGGCTCCCAGCCGCCGGTACAGGTAGAGGTCCTCCAACTCGCCCAGGTCCACCTCACTCGGCCGGCGATGATCGCGCCGGTACTTGTTGATGAAGGTATTGGTGAGGATGCGGTACAGCCAGGCCTTGAGGTTGGTGCCCTGTTCGAAGCTGGCGTAGGCGCGGTAGGCCTTGAGGAAGGTCTCTTGAACCAGATCCTCGGCGTCGGAGGGGTTCCGAGTCATACGCATCGCCGCGGCGTACAGGGGCGAGGCGTAGACGAGCGCTTCCTCCTCGAATCTGGCTTGATCGGCCACTGCCGTCCAAGGTAGCAAAGGGAGGCCCCAGACGAGAATCTGTAGGATTGGGCCCCACCGCCGGGGTAGCTCAGTCGGTAGAGCAGTTCACTCGTAATGAACAGGCCAGGGGTTCAATTCCCCTCCCCGGCTCAATCTGTTGGGGGGGTGTTTTGGTCAGCGCGCCTCGCCTTTCGGCGACCCGTTTTCGCACAATGGGCAAGAAAACGGCTATTTGATCGTTCCTGCACAATGTGCGAAAACGTCACTCGGCGGCGAGCGCCATGAACAGGTCGGCGAGGACCAGTTGTGGTCGGAGGTTGGACTCGAGATCGACGACGGAGCCGAGGGCTCGCTCGGCGTTACGAACCGAACGAGGGGCAGGCACCGTCATCAGGGCCGCCACCGGCACCTCACGATTGCGAACCGGGCCGCCGTGATGAGCCGAGGCGGCGTCGAGATACCAGGAAGCGAGGATCTCCAAACCCGTCGCCAGCAGCGACTGGCTGGCTCGCTTGACGTCGCGTTCGAGGCGTTCCTTGAGCGTGGTTCCGCCGCCGGCCGACGGTCGAGTCTGTTCTGCCTCGAGGCGGGAGCGCAAACCCGCCAACAACGGCTGGCTGACGGCGATCATCTGCTCGGCAAGCACGAAGGCCTCACCGGGTCGGGCCGATACCCGCAGTGGCACTCCCAGCCATGCCTTTCGGAACTCGGCAACCTCGGGTCTCGTAGCGAGGTTGAAGGCGAGGCCGGGGCGACCGCCGGCCACGCCCGCTGCCCCCTCGGCCTGGTCTGGGCTCACCCCGGATTCGATGAGGGCGTCTCTGATCACCGCCTCGTCGACCCGTCCGAAGTGAACCGAGCGACACCGGCTGGCCACCGTGCTCGGCAGCAGGTCTTCGGCTTCGACTGCCAGCAGGAAGATGGTGGTGGGGGTCGGCTCCTCGAGGGTTTTCAGTAGGGCGTTGGCGGCCTGTTCGGTCATCGACCCGGCGTCTTCGAACAGGAAGATCTTGCGGCTCGCCTCCACCGGCGCCAGCACGGCCTGGGCGACGGTGGTCCGGGCCTGATCCACCCCCAGGGCTTGGCGACCTTCGGGGTCCACAAGCATCAGGTCGGGATGGGTTCCTTCCGCCACCCGCCGGCATGGGCTGCACTCACCGGCGTGGCGTCCACCGGTGGGACAGAGCAGCGCCGCCGCGAAGAGTCGAGCCACCGTCGCCTTGCCTACCCCTGAAGCCCCCACCAGTAAGTAGGCATGGGCGGGGGAAGCGACCTCTTGCTCCAGAAACGAGAGAACTCGCTGATGTCCTACCACTCCGGCAAACCGGGCCACCCCCTCGCTCATGTCAACACCTCCATCACCCGACCGACCACTACTTGAAGGGGGTCGCCGGCGTCGACCAAAACCACCCGCTCCGGTTCGTCCTTGCCCAACTGGTGGTAGGCGGCGGCCACCGCTCGGGAAAACTCGGGACCTTCCCCGCCGATACGGTCCGGATGATCCTGACGGGCGAGGCCATCGATCGGGTCCACCATCAACACCACCACCAAGTCGGGAACGACTCCGGCCAGCCCCCACTCGTTCACGAGGCGCACCTTCTCCAACCCCAAGCCACGGGCGATCCCTTGGTAGGCGAGCGACGAGTAGTAACTGCGGTCGGAGACCACCCACTCTCCTCGCTCCAGCGCCGGCTTGATCACCTCAGCCGCCAACTCTGCTCGTTGGGCAGCGAAGAGCAAGGCCTCCGTCCACGGCTCGAGCCGCCCATCGTCGAGCAGCAGCCGTCGGATCCCTTCGCCGACTGCGGTGCCACCCGGTTCGCGCACAAGGCGAACCACCTGGCCAGCCGCCTCCAGGCGAGTACGGACCATCCGGGCCAGGGTCGACTTGCCGGCCCCCTCGCCTCCCTCCAAGGCGATGTAGCGCCCCCGGGTCAAGGTGGTCATCGGTCGCTTCGCCGGTCTCCCCGGATGATCGTGAAGGCATCCCCGGCGTCACGGAGGCTCTCGTAGGCTTGCTTGTCGAACGGCTTGGGTACCAACTGGCGTCGCACAACCCACACCGTACCGAGACCCGCCGTCAAGATCACCACCCCGCTGAGGGTGAGAACGAAGCGAATTCCCTCTCCCAGCACCCCGCCCACCCGGCCGTCGAGGGCAGCCGCCCCCACCCCGGCAAGGGCAAACGACACCAGCAACGCCGCCCGTCCAAGCGAGAAGAGAGCAGCAAAGGTTCGGCCTCGCAAATCGTCGGTCACGAGTTCATGAAGGCGGGTGAACCCGGTCACATACGCTACCCCTGTCCCGGCCCCCGCCACGAGCGTCCAACCGCTCGCCCCCCACACCGTCTTGGTAAGGGCGGCAAAGACGATCGCCAACCCGGTCCCGGCCAGGCCGACGGAGTACACGACCTCGCGGTGCACCGGGGCAACCACCGTGACGGCGATCATTCCCAGACCCACCCCCACCCCAAGGGCGGTGACCACCAGCCCGTAGCCAGAGTCACCCCCCCCCAACACCAGCTCGCTGAAGGGCTGGCCGAGGACGAAGACCGCTCCCCCACCGAAAAGCGCTGTCGCCATCCCCAGCACCGTTCGTCGCACGCCTGGGTTGGTGGTGACGAAACGAAAGCCCTCGGCGAGATCGCGCATAGGGGCGGAGATGTTGAACTTCCCTGTGGTCCGCCGGCTTTTGGAGAGCGGTGTGCGGGCGATCGGGACCGTCAACACGACGATGCCCGACACAAGGAACGTGGCGGCGTCGAAGAGAAAGGCGGTGGCGATCGCCGGGCCGAAGCTCCCCATGTCCGGCAACCGGTTACCGAACTCGGTGAGAGCGGCGAACAGCAGTGAGCCGAGCGGAGCCGTGCCGTACGCCGAAGCGAGGTTGAGCCCGTTGGCTCGGAGCAGTTGTGACTGGTCGATGAGGGTCGGCACCACGGCTTCGCGGGCGGGTTGGCGGAGGAGGCTCAGGACTTCGACGGCGAAGGTGATGATGAAGAGGCGACTGAAGTCGTCGATCAACAAATACGACGCCACCAAGGCTGCTCGCCCGAAGTCGGCCACGACCATCGTTCGCTTCCGGTGCCAGCGGTCGGCCGCCACGCCGGCGAACATCCCCAGCACCAGGCCGGGAAGGATGCGGGCACCCAAAGGAATGAGGATGGCGACGGTGGCGCCCTGGCCGCCGGCGATTTTGGTGGCCAGCGAGAACGTGGCGAACAGGGTTACCCAATCCCCCAGACTCGAAGCGCTGCTAGCCCACCACAGACGGGCAAATGGGCCCCGCCGAATGAGCTCGCGACTGGGTCGGGCAACCCCTTCAGCCATTCTCAGAGCCTAAACGTTGCACCGGCCTGAGCCGCCCAACCCGGGTTGAGGCGGACCGCTTGCCTTGACATGGTTTCCGCCCAGTCCGTAAGTTGCCAACGTGGCTAACACCCTGGTGATCGTCGAATCACCCACAAAGGCCCGCACCATCAGCGGTTTTCTGGAGGGCGGAGTGGTCGTCGAGGCGTCCATGGGGCACGTGCGTGACCTCCCCAGATCGGCAGCTGAAGTGCCCGAGAAGCTGAAAGAGCAGAGTTGGGCGCGGCTGGGCGTCAACGTCGACAAGGACTTCGAACCCGTCTACGTGGTGCCCAAGGAGAAGAAGGATCGAGTTCGCAAGCTCAAACAGCTCCTCACCGAGGCCGACCGGCTCTTTCTGGCCACCGATGAGGATCGCGAGGGCGAGTCGATCGCCTGGCACCTCATCGAGGTGCTACGACCCAAGGTTCCCGTCCATCGCATGGTGTTTCATGAGATCACCGCTGCCGCCATCCGCGAGGCCTTCGAGCACCCCCGCCAGATCGATCGCCGGCTGGTCGACGCCCAAGAGGCCCGACGGATCCTCGACCGGCTCTACGGATACGAGGTGTCACCGGTGCTTTGGAGGCGGGTGCAGCAGGGGTTGTCGGCGGGACGGGTGCAAAGCGTGGCGGTCCGCATCGTGGTGGAACGGGAGAGAGAGCGGATGCGCTTTCGGGCCGCCGGCTACTGGGACATCGTCGGGGTCTTTGCCACCACCGTCGATTCATCGCTGACGTTTCCGGCCACCCTGGTGGCTGTCGACCGTCAGCGGATCGCCACCGGCAAGGACTTCGATGAGTCGGGCCGTCTGCAGACCGACGCTCTCCGTCTCGACCAACATGTCGCTACGGCGCTGGCCGCCGACCTGGCCGGCTCGTCGTTCTTGGTCCGGGGAGTGGAGCGTAAACCCTACCGCCGCGGCCCCTATCCCCCCTTCCGTACCTCAACCCTCCAGCAGGAGGCCGGTCGCCAGCTTCGCTTCTCGTCGGCCCGCACGATGTCGGTGGCCCAGAAGCTCTACGAGAGCGGCTACATCACCTACATGCGGACCGACTCGACCACGCTCGCCGAGTCGGCCCTGGCGGCGGCGAGGGCCCAAATCGTCGACCTGTACGGCAAGGAGTACCTGCCATCCAAGCCGCGGACCTACGCCTCCAAGGTGAAGAACGCCCAGGAGGCCCACGAAGCCATTCGGCCGGCCGGTGAGAAGTTCAAGACTCCCCAACAGGTGGCCCGGGAAGTGGCGCCCGACGAGTCGAGGCTGTACGAGCTGATTTGGAAACGCACCATCGCCTCGCAGATGAACGATGCGGTCGGCGAGAGCGTGGCAGTCCGGTTGGGAGCGGTGTCGGGGGGGGGAAGGGATGCCGAGTTCGCCGCCTCCGGAAAGGTCATCACGTTCCCGGGGTTCATGCGTGCCTATGTGGAAGGAGCCGACGACCCTGAAGCCGAGCTGGACGACTCCGAAAGGCGCCTCCCGGCCGTCGAAGAGGGCGACGGCCTCGAAACCGTCAGCCTGACCCCCACCGGCCACGAAACCAAACCGCCACCCCGCTACACCGAGGCTTCACTGGTCCGCCGCCTCGAGGAGTTGGGGGTGGGCCGACCGTCCACGTACGCCTCCATCCTCTCGACGATCGAAGACCGCGGCTATGTGTGGAAGAAGGGAACGGCGCTAGTCCCGTCCTTCACTGCCTTCGCCGTTATCTCTTTGCTCGAACAACATTTCGACCATCTCATCGACTACGCGTTCACGGCCCGCATGGAGGATGACCTCGACCGCATCGCCGGAGGAGAAGAAGAGTCGGTCCCCTGGCTGAGCCGCTTCTATTTCGGAAACGAGGGTCTCAAACAGACTGTCACTCAGGGACTCGAAGAGATCGATGCTCGGGAGATCAACCAGATCCCGCTCGGGGTCGACGATGCCGGGATCGAGGTCGTGGTTCGGGTGGGCCGCTACGGTCCCTACTTGCAGCGCGGAGAGGACCGCGCTCCCCTGCCCGACCGGCTCGCCCCCGATGAGCTGACCGTCGAAAAGGCGCTCGAAATGCTGTCGGCACCGTCGGGCGACAAGATCCTCGGCAGCGACCCGGGCACTGGTCTGACCGTGCTGGCGCGGGCCGGCCGCTTCGGCCCCTATGTGCAACTGGGAGAGCAGGCGGAGGGATCGAAGCAGAAACCGCGTACGGCGTCGCTCTTGAAGTCTCAGTCACTCGACGACGTCACTCTCGATCAGGCCATTCAACTCCTCACCTTGCCGCGGATCTTGGGTACCGATCCGGCCACCGGTGAGGAGATCACCGCCGTCAATGGCCGGTACGGCCCCTACATCAAGAGGGGCGCCGACAGCCGCAGCCTCGATTCCGAAGACCAGCTCTTCACCGTCACCTTCGAAGGAGCCCTTGAGAAGTTGGCCCAACCGAAGACGGGGCGAGGGCGTCAATCGGCGACCGCCGCCCCTCCACTCCGAGAGCTCGGCAGCGACCTAGTCTCCGGTAAACCGGTGACGGTCCGCACCGGCCGGTACGGACCCTACGTCACCGACGGCGAGGTGAATGCTTCTCTTCGGCAGTCTGACTCGCCCGAGTCGATCACCCAGGAACGGGCCGCCGAACTCTTGGCCGCCCGCCGGTCCCGCGTCGAGTCCGGCGAGGTCAAACCGAAACGGACCCGCCGGAAGAAGCCCTGACCGGCTTCCCACTCGGCTTCCGCCTACTTCCCCTCCTTCCCCCTCCTTCCCCCCTCCTTCCCCCCCCCTTCCTTCGTTCTGGCGCGCCAAGTACGACCTATAGGTCGGAGTTGGCGCGCCAAAAGCAGTTGGGTTCGGGTCGGCACGGCGCGTCAGGAGGCCGGCTTCTCCAGCAGGGTGACGAACTGCGGCGAGGACAGGACGTTGAACTCGGAGTGGAGATGCCGCAACCCCAGGGCATCGGTCAAGCCTCGCACCTTTCGAGGGGTGAGCTTGTGGACGTGAATGCTCCTCGCCTTGAAAGGGTTGCCGTGGAGGATCACGGCGGTGGGTACGGCGAAGATCCCCCTGATCGGTTCGGCCGGATAGATCAGCAACAGCCGACCTCCCGGCTTCAGCACCCGCGCCATCTCGGCAAGCGTCTGTTCGAGGGGGGGGATGTGTTCGATGGCGTGCACCGAAACCACCAAGTCGAAAGTGCCGTCGGGGAAGCCGAGCCTTTCCGCCCGCATCGTCTCGATGCCCGAGGTGACGGCGACGGCAGCAGCCTGTGGGTTGGCGTCCACCCCGGTCGCATCGCAGCCGAGTTCCTGCAGCCGCATCGTCAAATGCCCTCGACCGCAACCCACGTCCAGGACCTGCCAGCCCGGTTGCGGCGCCACGACCCGCTGCACCGTTCGCATGTGCCGAGGGTCCCAGCGGTTCACCAAGGCGTAGCGCCGCGAGTCGTACGTGGTGGGCATCCTCGATTGTCACCCTTCGCAGGGTCCAGCGTCAACCCGGCCGGGGTCGATCACCCCCGCCTCACCAGCCAGGATTCCCCTTGCAGGCGACCAACCGGGCCAGGGCCACGGTCGCTCCCGAGTCTTCGGTCTCGACGATTTCGGAGTAATGCACTATCCGAAGGTCGGCAAACGCCTGGAGGAGTTCCTGGGGGTCTAACCGAAACTCGGACGACTGCGGGCCATCAACGGCGAGGTTGGTTTTCAGGTGGTGCTCGATCAGGAGCCACCCATCCTTTGTGAGACCATGAAGGAGCCGCGGCCACATCGGACGATTCACGTAGCGGATCACGGTGATCAGGTCGTAGAAACTGGACCCTATGTCCAGTTCGTCGAGGTCGGCCACCCGCCACGACAACTCCAAGCCCCGTCGCTCCGCTTCAGCCCGCCCCAGGTCGATTGCCACATGAGAGATATCGACGGCTTCCACCTGGAACCCAGCCTCGGCCAACCGGAGGGCGTTGCGGCCCGCCCCGCAGGCCACATCCAAGGCCCGGCCGATCCGGAACCGCGGCAGCCACTCCTCCAAGAATGGGGCCGGGTAGGTCCGGGCCCGGTACTCCCCCTCCGCATAACGGCGGTCCCACTCGAGACGTTCCGACTCGCTCATGGATATCGCCGGCGCAAGAACAGTGTCGATCTCATCGAGTCCACCCTATCGAGGGTGCAACCCGTCGGCCGGTTGCGAGAGGGTCAACCCGGGTCAGGGAGATGGGGAGTCAGGCTGTAGTCGATCACCTTGGGCCCAGCCGCGGTCCACATTACGTGCGAGATACCGGTGTTGGCAGGGGTATCGAGGGAGGTGGCCGCCTCCCAACCGCCTCCGCTCAGCGAGGCGAGGTAGGCCCGGATGGCCCCACCATGAGAGACCACCGCATTGACTGCTCCTTCGAGGAACGCCAGACCAGACATCGCCGCCACCACCCGCATCGACATCTCCGCCCAAGACTCTCCAGAGTGACCGCGGCGCAGATCCTCCCCTCCGTCGAAGATACGCTCGAACAGCTCCGGATCGGAAGACTTGATCGCCTCGGTGGTCAACCCTTCCCAATTTCCCATGCCTATCTCCATCAGGTCGTCGACAATCGCCGGTTCCCTTCCCATAAACGCCGAGGCCGTCTGCCGAGCCCGCAGCGAGGGTGAGGAGTACAACCGCTCCGGGGGGGGGAAAGATGCTCCAAGACGGCCGGCCTGAGTGAATCCGACCTCGTCGAGGCCCGAGCACGTGTGCCCCTGCCAGACCTCCTCGAGGTTGGCGCGAGTACGAGCGTGCCTGATGAGAGACACCACTGTCGCCCCCCGCCTTCTCGCCTCGTCGGCACCCGGGGAAAGCGCGCCGAGATGGGTGAGGTCATTGAATCGGCGTAGGCGGATTCGGTTGTACCGTCGCGTCAGGGTTGTCAGGGCCGTATTACCCACCAATCCGACGGCAGTGCGACCCAAGAGCTCGCCGACAACCGCCTGGATTGCCCCACCATGGGTCACGACAAGTGCCGACCCGCCGTCCCCAATTCGAGCGCAGATTTCGTCGAGGGCTTGCCAAACCCGGGTGCGCAATTCCGAGAAACGCTCGCCGCTGCCACCGGCTCGAATGTCTTCGCCCATGCGCCAGGCCGCGAAGTCGGAGTCGTTTCTGACCTCCTCGATTGCCTGTCCCTCCCACCCCCCCACGTCAAGCTCGCTCCACCGCGAGTCGATGTCCACTTCGCTGGCGAATCTCTCGGCGGTACTCATGGCCCGCCCCAACGGCGAAGCCACGACCAAATCGAACCGTCTGCCCTCCAGCCGCGCCGAGAGCGCCTGCAACTGGCCCTCTCCGGTCGCACTGAGCGGCCAGTCGCGCCGGCCCTGGAAGACCCTTTGCTGGTTGGCGATGGTTTCCGGGTGGCGGAGAAGGGAGATCTCCATCAGGTCACCAACGCCACCACCAGCGCCACGACCGCCGCCAGCTTGAAGGCGACGATGAGTGCGGGGCCGGCGGCATCCTTGAAGGAGTCGCCCACCGCATCGGCCACCACGACCGCCTCGTGGGCGGCCGAACCCCGACCGCCGAACGCACCAGCCTCAACCAGGTGTTTGGCGCTCTCCCAGGCCCCGCCTGCGTTGATCATGAACATGCCGATGAGGAAGCCCGACACGAGCGCACCCACCACGAAACCAGCCAGCGAATCGGTATCGACCAGACCGATCGCCACCGGAAGAGCCACGACCAACGCCCCCGGAATCAGCACTTCCCGAAGGGCGGCGTTGGTGGCGATCCCGATCGGGGTGCGATAGTCGGGAAGGTGGGTCGTTGGGTCAAGATCGCGGTTCGCCTCGAACTGCCGTCTGGCTTCGTCGATGAGCCGGCCAGCCGTTCGGGCCACCGCATTCAACAGCAGCGACGCCACGATGAGGGGGATGAGCGCACCGACCACCAGGGCAGCGATGGTGGGGAGCCGAGTTACCTCGAGGGCGAGCAGGTCGGCTCGCTCTGCAAAGCCGACGATGGCGGCGAGCGTTGCCAACGCCGCTCCTGCCGCCCCATAGCCCTTGGTCACCGACACGCTCGATGATCCGAGCGTTCGCAGGCTTTCGGTGACCGCCCGGGCCGGTTGGTCCAGCCCGGCCAGCGCCGCCACCCCCCCGGCGTTGTCGGCGATCGGACCCACTGCATGCATGGAAGTGGTCAGACCGAGAATCGCCACCGAGGACAGGGCTCCCAGGGCCAGGCCGTAACCGGGATGATCGAACCAGACCGCCCCAGCCCACCCGGCCACCAGCGCCCCGGTCGTTACCAGCACCAACGAAAAAGCAGCGGAGCGCAGCCCCTCGGCAAGCCCGGCGATCAGGGCGGTGGGTGCCCCGGTAGTGGCCTGGCGGGCCACCTCCTTGGTGGTGGTGAACTGATCCGAGGTGAACCATCTCGACAAGTAGCCGGCACCGAGACTGGTGGCGACGCCGGCGGTGATAGCGACCACTGCACCCCAGGGTTCGGGGAAAATGACAAAGGCGATCGCCGCGCCCCCCCCCAAGAAGACAAGCACCGCCGTCACCGTACCGCGGCGAAAGGCCAGGTCATCCCCGGCCGCCCGCACGAAGAACCACCCCACCACCGACGCCAGCATGCCCACCGCCGACAGGATCAGAGGATACGAACCGGCGTTGACCCCGAGACTCTCGCCGGACATCATCGCCAGAGCCAGAGCAGTCAGGTAGGTGGAGAGAAGGTCGGATCCCACCCCGGCCAGGTTGCCGACGTTGTCGCCGATATTGTCGGCGATGGCCACAGGGTTACGGGGATCATTCTCGGGAAGCCCCTGTTCGAGCTTGCCCGCCAGGTCGGCACCGACGTCGGCCGCCTTGGTGAATACCCCGCCGGCGATTCGGATGACGAACGAGACCAGGCCCATGCCCAACGCCATTCCCGCCAGCGGAGCCGGTTCGCCAAAACCGAGCAGGACGGCCACCGCCACCAGGATGACGGCTCCGCCCTGTGTGAAGCCGAACACAGCGGCGGAGCCAAAGGCCACCGGAAAGGCGAGGGCCATCCCCCCGGAATCGGCAGCGAGGGCGGTTCGTTTGTTGGCGATGGTCGCAAAGGAGAGCGACATCGACACCGCCGCCCACGACAGCAGGGCCCCAATCAGGAAGCCGATACCCATCTTCGACGATCGCCAGATGAGGGGTATCGCCACGACCGCCACGGCCAGCCCCGTCCACAACGATATCCGCCGCCAGAAAGCGGCCACCCCGTCCTGGATGGCCGAGGCGATCGCTTCCAGCTTCGGTCGGTCGTCGGGTGATAACCGAGAGGCACCGTCGATCGATTGTGGGCGTAGTCGTCGAGCTTCGAAGGCGGCCAGCGCCGGTCCGACCAATCCGGTTACGGCGGCGACCGCCAGAACAAGATCGGTCATGGTCCTCGGCGGGAAACTGTTGGCTGCGGGCGCGGAGCCCTTCGCCCCGAGTATATGGAGTCGGTGTGCGCACACCTTGGTGAGTGTCAGGCCAGTCCGGAAACCCCTTCAGGGCGGCGGTGGCTCGCCCACTTGAGGAATCGGGCGGCCGGCCACGTGTTGACAACCTGTTTTTTGGAAGCCCAACCGCGTCGGGCTTGCCGCACGCCATACTCCATGCGGACGCCCTCGCTGGGATGGTGTGAGTCCGTGGAGATGACTAGGTGGACGTCGCCCCGAGCGGTCGCCCGCCGGATCACGTCGGCCGTGGCATCCAAGCGGTCGAGAGCGCCATTGATCTCGAGAGCAACCCCGCTGACGGCCGCACCCTCCAGCACCGCGTCGACGTCGAACTCCGCACCGGGGCGGCGCCCGATCATCCGCCCAGACAGGTGCCCGATGGCATTCACGGAGGGATCGGCCATGGCCTTCAACAGACGTTCGGTTTGCCGGGCGGCCGGCAGGTCGAAATGGGAGTGGATGCTCGCCACGCACCAATCGAACTTCAGCCGGAATTCGGGGTCGTAGTCCAGCCCCCCGTCGGGGCCGATGTTCAACTCGCAACCGAACAGCAAAGCCATCTCCGGGTACTTCTCGGCGAGGCGCCCGATCCGATGCTGGTGGACCAGCATCTGGGTCCGGTCCGCTCCGTTGATGGCGAGGTCCTCGCCGTGGTCGGTGATCGCCACGTACCGGTAGCCACGGCGGTGGGCGGCTTCGACCATCTCCTCGAGCGAGGCACGTCCGTCTCCGGAGAGATCCGTGTGGTAGTGCAGGTCGCCTTTGATATGGCCAATCTCGACCATATCGGGCAGGCCCCCCCCGGCGGCGGCCTCAATCTCGCCGGTGTTCTCTCGCAGCTCGGGCGGGATGAAAGTCAGCTCGAGGGCGGCGTAGATGGATTCTTCCGTAGTAGCTGCCACCACGTGTTCTCCGTCGAGCAACCCGTATTCATTCAGCAGGTAGCCGCGATCGATGGCGAGCTGGCGAAGCACGATGTTGTGGGCCTTCGACCCAGTGAAATACAAGGAGGCCGCCCCGAGTTGGTCAGGTCGGATAGCCCGTACGTCCACCTGGAGGCCGTTGCGGGTCAGGAACGACGTCTTGGTATGACCGGCCATCAGCATCTCCGCCACCACCGGCAGGGCCACCACAGTTTGCATGAGCACCGGAGCGTCCGCGGTGGCAACCACGATGTCGATGTCGCCGACCGTGTCCGAGAAGCGCCGGAGCGACCCGCAGGGAACGGCTGCGGTGACACCCTCCACTCTCTTGAGGGCCTCCACCAGAGCCTCGGCGATCGGCAGGGCATCGATCAGCGGGGTGCGCCGGTCCTTTCCGTGTAAGCCGAGACGGTCGATGGCCTTGGCAATCTTCTCCTCAGAGGTGGCGCCCAACCCGGGCAGCTCGCGAAGCCGCTGACCGGCGATCGCCGCTTTGAGATCCTCGACCGTCTCGACCCCCAGCCGATCCCGGATGGTCGCGAGGGTCTTCGGCCCCAACCCGGGTATGCGTGTCAGCTCCAAGAACTCCGGTGGATACTTGGCCCGCAGCTCCTCGAGTTTGTCGATCGTGCCGGTGTCGACGTACTCCCTGATCTTCTTGGCGATCGACGGACCGATGCCCTTGATCGCCTCCAATTCCTTCTGGGTCCAACCGCCGATCTCACCGGAGGTGCCCTCGATGGCATGAAGGGCCGTCTCGTAGGCCCGCACCTTGAAGCTCTGCTGGCTCCCCTCCTCGAGTGTGGTGAGTTGTGCCAACTCATAGAGCATGGCGATGACGTCTCGATTGGAGGCCATGACCGGGAGAGTAGGAAACGCTAAGGACAGGCGAAGGGCTCCGGGTCCCCGAAACACCACCAGGGCAGCGAGAATGCCGTTCGGATGGACTACCGCCAGCTCACCACCGAATGGACGGAGAACCCCGACCTGGAGGGAACCCTCGTTCACGTCGAGCGGGTCGCCGCCCGACCCGCCATCCACGCCGACCTAGATCCGCCGCCGCCGCCGGCCCTGGCGCGGCGGATGGCGGAACGCGGCATCGAACGGCCCTATCGTCACCAGGTCCGGGGGATCGACTCGATTCGGGCCGGCCACCACACGGTCCTCGTGAGCGGCACCGCCTCCGGAAAGAGCCTGACCTACCAAATCCCCATCGTCGAGCGGATCCTCGCCGAACCGAGAACCACGGCCCTGCTCCTCTACCCGACCAAGGCGCTAGCTCAGGACCAGCTCCGCAGCTTTCGGAGGTTCGAGCTGCCCGGGGTGGACGCCGCGACCTACGACGGCGACACCCCCGGCCAGGAACGGGTACGGATTCGCAAGCACGCCAACGTGGTGCTCACCAACCCCGACATGCTCCACGTCGGCATCCTGCCCGATCACGGGCGATGGGCCGATTTCCTCCACCGCCTGTCGGTGGTGGTGGTGGATGAGATGCACACCTTGAGAGGCATCTTCGGCACTCACGTCGCTCTGGTCCTCCGCCGCCTCCGCCGGCTGGCCGCCCACTACGGCGCCCAGCCGACTTTCGTGTTCTCGACCGCCACCATCGGGAACCCCGGCGACCTGGCCGCGGCGCTCTGCGGCTTGCCGGTCGAGGTGATCGAGGGGGACGACTCACCTTCGGGCGAGAAGCTGGTGGCGCTTTGGAACCCCCCCCTCTCCGACACCAACACCGGACGCCGGCGCAGCCCTGTGGCGGAAACTACCGACCTCCTCTTGGATCTGGTCCGCCGCCAGGTTCACACCATCGTGTTCACCCGCAGTCGGAAGAGCACCGAACTGATCTACCGGTGGGCCAAACAGCGCGTCAGTCCGGATCTGGTTGACCGGATAGCTCCCTATCGCGGCGGGTACCTGCCCACCGAACGCCGGCTAATCGAGAAACGGCTCTTCAACGGCGAGCTGTTGGGGGTCATCGCCACCAACGCCCTCGAACTCGGCATCGACGTTGGGGCCCTCGACGCTGCCCTGCTCGCCACCTTCCCGGGAACGTTGTCGGCGTTCCGCCAGCAGATCGGCAGAGCGGGTCGGTCGAGTCAACACTCGTTGGCGGTCCTCGTCGGTGGTGAGGACGCCCTCGACCAATACTTCATGGCCCACCCCGAGGAACTCTTTGCTCGACCCTCCGAGGCCGGGGTGATCAATCCCTCCAACCCGACCGTCGTCGATGCGCACACGGGTTGTGCGGCCTATGAACTGCCGTTGACTTTGGAGGACCGTGAGATCCTCGGTCTCGAGAGTGAAGAGTCGGCCACGCGGTTGGTGGCCGCCGAGCATCTGGCCCTCCGCAACGGGCGCCTGTACTGGGCACGGCGATACCGACCGGCTCCGCGAATCGACATACGCACTTCCGGGGGGGGGACCTACACTCTGACCGGAGAGGGCCGGATGCTGGGCACGGTGGATGGCTGGCGGGCCAACCGAGATGCCCACGCCGGGGCCGTCTACCTCCATCAAGGCGAGTCGTTCGTGGTCGATCGGACCGACCATCGCCGCCGTGAGATCGAGCTGCACCGTGCCGACGTCGACTACTACACCCAGGCCAAAGAGGAAATGAGCCTGGAAATCCTCGACCAGAAGGCGACCAGACGGTTGGGTCCGGCCGGCCACTACCTCGGCGGGCTCCGGGTCGAGACCCAGGTGATCGGTTATCAAAAGAGGCGAATCGGCTCGCGGGAGGTGCTCGACACCGTCTATCTCGACCTGCCCCCCACCCGCTTTGACACCGAAGGCATCTGGTTCACGATTCCGGAGGTGGTCACCGCAGTCGTTCCGAGCTTCGACCTGCTGGGGGCGCTCCATGCCGCCGAGCACGCCGGGATCGCCATGCTCCCGCTGCTGGCCATCTGCGACCGCTGGGACATCGGCGGGTTGTCGACCGACTGGCACCCACAAACCGGCATGGCCAGCATCTTCATCTATGAGGGCTTTGCGGGGGGCGCGGGCATCTCCCCGATCGTCTACGAGGCCGGGGTCCGGCACCTGCGGGCCACCCTCGAGGCCATCCGTCGCTGCCCATGCGAGTCAGGCTGCCCATCGTGCGTGCAGTCCCCCAAGTGTGGCAACCTGAACGAACCGCTTTCGAAGAGCGGCGCCGAAGCACTGCTCCAGAAGCTGCTTGCCACCGAGGTGAACCCGTGATTCTCGACGCAGTGGAAGCCCGCCTGCTCGGGTCGCTGATCGAAAAAGAGATGACCACTCCCGAGTACTACCCGCTCACGGTCAAGGCCTTGGTGGCAGCCTGCAATCAACTCACCAACCGTGAGCCGGTCTCCAACTACCAGGAGGTCGCCGTCGAGGCGGCCCTCCGAACGCTGGAGCAGAAGGGATTGGTCGGGTTCAGCCGTCAGAGCGGGGGACGGACTCTCAGATGGCTTCACCGCAGCGGACCGGCCTTCTCGATCGACGAGCAGCAACAGGCCATCATGGCGCTGCTCTTACTACGCGGACCGCAGACGGCCGGAGAGCTCAAGGGACGCCTCGATCGCTATCGGGCCTTCCCCAGGCTCGAGGAGGTCGACGACGTTCTGGCCGGTCTCATCCACCGAGATGAGCCGCTGGTGGAACAACGGCAGCGAGAACCGGGCCAGAAAGAACGACGCTTCGCCACGCTGGTGATGGCCACGGGCACGGGCACGGCAGAGACTGCCCAGGTCACCGACGTGTGGGCCGAGATCGCCCTGATTCACCAGCGCATCGATCGCATCATGGACGCCATTGGCATCCCGGAGGACGATTGGCGGGCGGGTCCGACACCTCAATGAGGCTGTTTTACGACGCCTGGTACCGGTTCGGGAGCCCACCCTGGGCTGGCGCCCCCAGGGCTGAGCTGATCGAGTTGGTCGGCAACGGGACCCTGCCTCCCGGTCGTGCCATCGACCTCGGGTGCGGGGAAGGCGACAACGCGATCTTTCTCGCCCAGCACGGATTCAGTGTGACGGCGATCGACTTCGCCCAGTCGGCGATCGCCAAGGCCAGGCGTAAGGCGGCCGAGGCAGGGGTCGAGGTCGAGTTCCTAGTCGAAGACCTCACCGACCTGCAACGAGTCCAGGGCCAGTTCGATCTCTTGGTCGACTACGGCACGCTCGACGACCTCGGTTATGCCGACCGAGACGCCTACGTTCGCGAGGTTGTGCCCCTCGCCCGCCCCGGAAGCCGATTCCTGCTGTGGTGTTTCGAGTGGGAGCTCAGGCGTTGGGAACGGGTTCTCACGAGCCTTCTACCCGCAGGGAAGCTCGCCTTGGCGCCCGGAGAGGCCGAGCGACGGTTCCGCCCTCACTACGTGGTCGAGCGAGTGGCGGGAGAGAACGGGCTTTCGACCTGGCCACGGGGTTGGGCCGCCTATCTCATGACCCGTTTGGGAGTGTCCGACGCTCGGACATCGCTGGGCTAGGCCCCGGTAGTGTCTCAACCGTGGTGATAACCGGCCGGCGGTTCGCGCGGCGAGTCGTGCGGGGAATCCAGTGGCGGTTCTTCCCATCGCCCCCG
>Ga0209341_10001427_pt1 | contig 23772 bp, 25 predicted proteins | sample RifCSP13_2_FD_184020 | JGI IMG/M metagenome (GOLD analysis project Ga0209341, IMG submission 184020) | Soil microbial communities from Rifle, Colorado - Rifle CSP2_sed 13_2 (SPAdes) (version 2) | ecosystem: Environmental > Terrestrial > Deep subsurface > Rock core/Sediment | place: Rifle... | reverse complement strand
GGTAGTCGACCACCCGCTGCGCCATCGTCTCCTCCCAAAGGAGCTGGACGCGGTAAAAGGAGTCGAAGGATTCGTCCCCCCCGCCGTGACCGGCGTGCCCGCCGAAGATGCCGCGGAGAACGGCTCGCTGCCACGGATCGGTATCGTCGATCTCGGGCAGCTTCCCGCGGAGCACCGAAGGCACGTTGTCCAGCCCGGTCCGGCTGACCGTCTTCTGGAGGTCCTTCGACGGGTTCAGGGCGATCACGTCGATCCGGTGTTCTTTCGCGAAGAGGAGCAGGTCCCGGTACGCGGCGAAGTCGTATCCCCACGACTCGTACCACTTCGATGCTTTCAGAAACTCGAGCTCCGTGAGCTCCCCCCGCACCCAACGGTCGAGGATCTCCTGCTGCGGCTCCCGGAACATCTCCATCCCCACGGCGACCTTTCCCGGGAAGCGGCGGTGCAGCTCGCGGACGATCGTCCGTTCCACCCGCTGTGCGTTCAGGCTGTCGTGCGTCTCCCCCACCGCCACCAGGCGGGATCCGGACAGCATCTCCATCATCCCGTCGATGGAAACCTGTAGTCCCGTGGGCAGGTGCCGGATCTCCTCCGCCTTCGGCGGAGCGGAGGGCGGGTACGGCGTCTCCGGCCTCCCCGTCAGCGCGGACCGGTTCGCGGCGCACCCCGAAAAGAGCAGAAAACCCGATATCCACATCGCGTAGACCCCCGTCCGAAACCGCATCGACGTCTCCTTTTCCGCTATCTCGTGGATCTTCGTCGTCGACCCATTATAGATACGGAATCCGGGGGGGGCGTTCCAATCCCCGGATACCCCCGGACGATCCCTGAGACCGCCGGAATCCCCACGGCATATGTTGACTTATCCCGTTGGCATATGTAATTTTTTCGCTCGGACCCCGATCCGGCGGAGAGCGCGCGATGGAGAACAAAACGTGGGAGATGGAGGGTTTCCCGTGATCGCCCTGAAGCACATCGTTTCGTGCCTCCTGCTCCCGCCGGGGATCTTCGTCCTCCTCCTCCTGGCGATCGCCGCCCGGTCCCTTGCGCGAAAGCGGTGGGAGCCGGGGCTCCTCGCCTTTCTGCTCGCGGCGGCCCTGTACGCCCTGTCCATCCAGCCCGTGGCAGACCGGTTGTTGCGGGGACTCGAAGCGCGGTACGCGATCCCGTCGGATCCGGAGGGGGACGTCATCGTGCTTCTGGGCGGCGGCGTGTACGGAGCGGCGGACGACCTGACGGGGATCGGCTTCCCCTCGGAGGAGATGCTTCCGCGGATCGTGACGGCGGCGCGGCTCCAGAGACGGCTGGAAGTCCCCGTCGTCGTGTCCGGAGGGAAGGTGTTCGGCCACTCCGCCGCGGAAGCTCCCGTAGTGGGCCGGGTGCTTGCCGATCTCGGCGTCCCGCCGGGGAAGATCATCCTCGAGGGGAAGAGCCGGGACACTTCGGAAAACGCCCGGTACACGAAGGGGGTCCTCGACGCGATGAGGGTGCGTCGGCCGCTGCTGGTGACCTCCGCATTCCACATGCGGCGCTCGGTGATGGCCTTCGGGAAGGCGGGGATCGCCGTCACTCCGGTCCCGTCGGGGTTCAGGACCTGGGCCGGGAGGACGACCGGTTGGACGGACTACATGCCCTCCTCCGCCACGCTCCTGCACTCCTCGATCGCCCTTCGGGAGTACCTGGCGCTGGCCTGGTTCGGGATCGCCGGGTGAGGAAGGATCAGGACGCCGGTGCGACGGGGGGTTCGTCCTCGCCGGCGGGGGGAGGGCGGGTCGTCCGGTCCATGATGGCGGGCGGCTCGATGTCCTCGCGGTCCGAGGTCACCCGCAGCTCCCGCAGCCGTCGCGCGCCCGGGAGGACGCGGGTCTCGTACGACCCCACCGCGTTGTTGTAGGCGGAAACCGCCCGGTCCAGCCCTTCGCGGATCCGGGAGAAGTGCTCCGTGAACTTCGCCATCCGCTCGTACATGACCTTCCCCAGCTCGCTGATCGCCTGCGCGTTCGAAGCCACCTCTTCCTGGCGCCATCCGTACGCCACCGCCTTGAGCAGCGCGATCAGCGTCGTCGGGGTGGCCAGGATCACCCGCTCCCCGGCCCCGTACTCGATGAGCCCGGGATCCTGCTCCAGGGCGGCGCTGAAGAACGTCTCGCCGGGAAGGAACAGGACGGCGAATTCGGGCGCCGGGGCGAACTGGTCCCAGTACGCCTTCGAGGCGAGAGCGGACAGGTGCGCGCGGATCTGCCGGGCGTGATCCTTCAACCGGGCGGCGCGGGTCGCCTCGTCGGGGGCATCGAGCGATTCGAGGTAGGCCGAAAGCGGGGCCTTGGCGTCCACCACGACGTTCCTGCGGTTGGGGAGGCGGACGATCATGTCGGGACGCAGACGTCCGTCCTCGGTGGTGGCGCTCTCCTGCTCCACGAAGTCGCAGTGATCGAGCATCCCGGCGATCTCGACGACGCGTTTGAGCTGGATCTCCCCCCATCGCCCCCGGACGGAGGGCGCACGAAGGGCCTTCACGAGGTTGGCCGTCTCGGCCTGGAGCCGGAACTGGGTGTCGGTGAGGGAGCGGAGCTGTTCCGCCAGCGTGGCGTCGGCGGCGGACCGCGCCTTTTCCAGCTCCACGATCCGGGTGTCCACGTTCCGGAGGGAATCCCGCATCGGGGCGATGAGGGCGTCGATCGCCTGGCGGCGGGTGTCGAGGTCTCCGCGAGCGCCTTCCTGGAACGTCTCGAGCGATGCCTTCGCGAGGTCCAGGAACGACCGGTTGTTGCTGCGCAGCGCCTCCGCGGAGAGGGCCTGGAACGCCTCCTTCAACCTCTCCCGCGCGTCGGAAAGGAGGGAGAGTTTCTCCTCGGCGAGCCGCTCCTGCCCCTGCAGCCGTTCCGCGAGCGCGGCGACCTGGGCCGCGGATTCCGCCCGGGCAGCCTCCACAAGGGCCCGCTCCCGCCCCGCCCGGAGGAGCCATCCGATGACCGCGCCGACGACGGCGGCCAGGAGCGCCAGAAGGGCGGCGGTGGCGGTCCCCATCAATCCTCCCCGAGGTGCCCTGCGCAGCCGCACCCGCCCATGTCGCACGCCTCCCCGGCGGAGGGAACGGCGGAGAAGTGCGCGGATACCACCCGGGGCCCGTCCCCGTCGGTCTTGACCCAGAGGGTGGCCCGGATCCGGGCCTCCCCCATCCCCTCCTCCACGTCCGCGAGGACGACCTTCTGGATCGCGTGGAGGACGGCGACCCCGCCGAAATCGTCGCAGCGCAGCAGTTCGAAGGACATCCGTCCCGTGGCGTCGAAGGCCGCCTCGAGCATCGCCGAGTACGCCTCGCCGTCGATCAGGTCCCCGGCGAAATCCTCGAAGACCGCGAACCGCGGGTCGGACAGGTCGAAGAACGTCCGCATCCCCTCCGGGCTCCGGTCGTTGTACGCCGATGCGTACCGGTCGAGAAAACCTTGCGCGTCGAACCCCATGATCCACCTCGTTGCGAAGAAGTTACCGCCATCATAGCAGAGAGGGGGCGGCGGGTTTTCCGGTCAGTTGTCGATCGTCGGCTGGATCCGGACTTCGTTCGCTATCATCACCACCGTGGGAGATCCGGCCGTGCCGCGCGCCCTGACCACCGTACTCTTCCCGGTTCCCTGATTCGCCGCAAGGAGGGCGAAGAACTCTGCCTGCGTCATGGCGCTCCCGTCGGCGTTCGCGTAGGAGGTCGTCGAAATGTTCGTGAGGACAGTCAGTCCCGTGGTGAGGTTCCCCAATACCGTGTACGTCGGGCCCACGGTGTCGAATAAATCCACCCTTCCCTGCAGGATATGGCGATCACTCGCCGGGAACGCATCGATGCGCTCGACACGGCTTGCCACAATCCGGTTCGACCCTGTGCTGTTGTCCAGGAAGGCGGAAACCCGCAACGTGTTGTCGGTGGCGATGTTCGCCAGACCGAATGTCCTCAGCGGGGTGGTGCCGGCGCTGTCCCTGAACTGCGTCAGGGAGTTGACAAACACCGTCTTCCCGAACAGCCTCAGAGAGGCCGGTGGCGAAGCCGGCACCGTGACCGTAGTGTCCATCCGAATGTTGCTCGGCTTGCGGAACGAGATCTCCTTCGCCGCCACCGTCTTGTCGAGATTCCGCTTCCCCTCCACCACGACCCGGGCCCCCGCCAGGAGATCCGCCGCCGTGCCGTCCTTGAACGCCGTCGTGCCGCCGGACCAGTTGATCCGCTGCAGGCCGTCCGCCCCGATCAACTCGAACTGCGCTCCCGCGGCGATGATCCTCTTCACATACCCTTCGGACTTCACGAGATCTCCCGCGCTCTGGCCCGACGCAGGATCCCCTACCGTGACACTCGTCGCCGCGATCGTGTTGTCCGCCGCCTGGAAGGTCCCTTTCACTTCCACGAACACGCCGTTATCCAGTCCCGCCGGGGCGGGAACGATGGTCGCGTAGCTGACCCTGGACGTCCCCAGCGTGAAGGTCTTTCCGACGGCATTGTCGTTTTCCACCGTTCCCTTCACCTGCACCGCCCGGCCCGCCACGATGTTGTTGTCCCACAGGTGGACGAAGGTGGCGTGAATCGTCCCGGCGTTGTCGGCGATCCCATGGACCTCGAGTTCGGGGCGATTTCCGGACCCGGCGAGGTTGTCGACCGCGACCAGGTCCGCCACGTTGTCGAACACGGTGGTCGTGTCCGCAAGGACCGCCTGTCCCATCACCCGGAAAGTACCCGTCGCCAGGTCCACACCATTATTGTCCAGCGGGCCGTCGACATGGCGCTGGACCTCGATCTTCGTCGCTGTCCCGATCCCCTGCAGGTCGTTGACTCCCGCCGCCGTGACCTTCACCATCATCCCGGCCGCAAGGTCCGCTTTCGTTCGTCCGTGATCGTCGAGGAAGTTCGTATTGTCGATCCCGGCGTCGTCGTAGGCGATCCCGTTCACGATGACGCTCCCGAACCCGGTGACCGGGCCGACGCCCGTGCCGCCGGTCCCTCCCCCGTCCGTGGTACTCGATCCGCCGCCGCAGGAAGCGAACATCAGGGCGGAGAGGAGGGCGAAGGCGATCCGCGATCCCTTTTTCCGCCTCGGGAGAACCATGCCGATCCCTCCTTTCGCCGCGATCCTCATCCCATTTTCTTCCCAGTCCCGTCCCGCATCAAGTTCCTTCCTTTCGTCGTCCCGCTCGCGTCCGCACGGGCATCGGTTCTTCGTTCCCGTACCCTTCGACTGCGTCCCCGGGAATTTGCTCATTCGATGGTACGATACCCGGCATGTCCGCGCTGCTGAACGCGTTCGGAAACCGGCGCGTCTTCTTCGTCCTGCTCCTCGGTTTCTCCTCCGGGATCCCGCTGGCGTTGACCGGCTCGACCCTCCAGGCGTGGATGGCGACCGAGAAGGTCGACCTGACGGTGATCGGCATCTTCTCCCTCGTCGGGCTGCCGTACACGATCAAGTACCTCTGGTCTCCGTTGATGGACCGGTTCGTTCCCCCGTTCCTCGGCCGGCGCCGCGGGTGGATGCTGATGACCCAGGCGGCCCTCTTCCTCGCCATCGCGGCGATGGCGTTCTCCGAGCCGAAGGCGCACCCCGGCGCGCTTGCGCTCCTGTCGTTCCTCGTCGCGTTCTGCAGCGCAAGCCAGGACATCGTGGTCGACGCGTGGCGCACCGAAGTCCTCGCCCCGGAGGAGCTGGGACCGGGGGCGGGGGTGCACATCCTCGGGTACCGCGTGGCGATGCTCACCTCGGGAGCGATCGCCCTGATCCTCGCCGACCGGATGCCGTGGCACATCGTCTATCTCCTGATGGCCGGGTCGCTGCTCGTGGGGATGACCGCATCCCTCCTCTCCCCGGAGCCGGAGATCCCCGGGAAACCGCCGAGGACCCTGAAGGAGGCGGTCGTCGAACCCTTCCTCGAATTCTTCGCCCGCCCCGGCGCGGCCGGGATCCTCCTGTTCATCGTCTTCTACAAGCTCGACGTGGTGATGGCGGTCGCGCTGACGACCCCCTTCCTCCTCGAGCTCGGGTTCACGAAGACCGACATCGGGGCCGTGACGAAGGGGCTTGGGATGATCGCGACGATCGCGGGGACCCTCGCGGGCGGGGCGGTGGTCGCGCGGGCCGGGATGAAGGCGTCCCTGTGGATCTTCGGGATCCTCCAGTCGGTGTCCACCCTCTCGTTCCTTGCGTTGGCGCACCTGGGGCACCATTACCCGATGATGGTGGCGGCGATCGGGATCGAGAACCTGTGCAGCGGGATGGGAACGGCGGCGTACGCCGCGTTCCTCATGAGCCTGTGCGACAAGCGGTACACCGCCACCCAGTACGCCCTCCTCACCAGTCTCATGGCGGTGACAAGGGTGGTCGTCGGCGCGCCCACGGGCTTCCTCGCCAAGACGTACGGCTGGGAAGCCTACTTCATCGTCAGCACTCTCGCCGCCATCCCGGGGCTGCTCTTCCTGTTGCGGTACGACCGGTGGAAGGCCCCGTCCACGGTACAATAAAGCGCATGTCCCTGCGTGAACAGTTGCTGGTCGTGGATCTCTCCTCCGGGCGGATGCGGCGGGAGGAGATCCCGCCGGACCTCCTCCGTGCCTACCTGGGCGGGCGAGGGCTGGGGGTCCGGCTGCTCCGGGAGCGTCATACCCTTTCACCGTACGACCCGGCGATGCCGGTCGTCATCGCCGTCGGCCCGCTCTGCGGGACGCCGGCGCCCACGTCGGCGCGCCTTTCCGTCGTCTCCCGTTCCCCGCTGACCGGGACCGTGTACGACTGCTCCGCGGGGGGCCGGTTCGCGTGGCGCCTTCGGGCGGCGGGACTCTTCGCGATCCTCATCGAGGGGAAGAGCCCCCGCCCCGTCGTTCTCGCCGTCACCTCCGCCGGCGAGGAACTGCTCCCCGCCGGCGGCCTGTGGGGGAAGGGGACCGGGGACACGGTGCGCGCCCTTTCCGGCCGCGGGAGCGTCGCCGCCATCGGCCCCGCCGGGGAGAACGGGGTCCTCTTCTCCAACATCATGATGGGCGAGGGGAACGCCGTCGGCCGCGGCGGGTTGGGCGCGGTGATGGGGGTGAAGAACCTGAAAGCCGTGGTGTCGGACGGCGACCTGCGAACGCCCGTCGCGGACCGGGAGCGGTTCGACCGGGCCCGGGCCGACGTGCTTCGGCTGTTCCGCGCCTCCCCGGTGATCTTCGGCGAGCTCGGGATCGCCGAGTACGGGACCCCCGCGCTGGTCGACCTCATGCGCCAGCGGCGGATGGCCCCCACGGAAAATTTCCGGCGAACGGTCTTCGAGGACTCCTCCGCCTACTCCGGCCCCGCGATCCGGGCGGCGTACGGGGCGAAAAAGGACGGCTGCCACGGATGCCCCATCCAGTGCAAGAAGAGCGCGGCGGACGGCCGTCACCTTCCGGAGTACGAGACGGTTTCCCACTTCGGGGCGCTGAACGGCATCGCCGACCTCCACGCGATCGTCCGCTCGAACGACGCCTGCAACGACCTCGGGATGGATACGATCTCCGCCGCGGCCACCCTGTCCGCGTGGGGCGAGGCGCGCGGGAGGTTCCCCTCCCCGGAAGAGATCGGCCCCCTCCTCCACGACATCGCCCACCGGCGCGGCGAAGGGGAGCTTCTCGCGGAGGGGTCCCGGCGGGTGGCGGAGGCCCTCGGAACACCGGGGCTCTCGATGTCCGTCAAGTCGCTGGAGCTGCCCGCCTACGACCCGCGCGGGGCGTACGGGATGGCGCTGGCCTACGCCACCAGCAACCGGGGCGGTTGCCACCTGCGGGCGTACCCGATCTCCCACGAGATCCTTCGCAAGCCGGTGGCCTCGGACCGGTTCTCCTTCTCGGGGAAGGCACGGATGATCAAGATCGCGGAGGACGCCAACGCGGCGGTGGACTCCCTCGTCGCGTGCAAGTTCGCATTCTTCGGCGCCTCCCTCGAGGAGTACGCGGAGCTGCTCTCGGGCGCGACGGGGGATCCGCACACCCCCCAGGGGCTCAAGGAGATCGGCGAGCGGATCTATCTCACGGAGCGCTTCTACAACGCGCGGAACGGCTTCACGCGGGCGGAGGACGACCTGCCGGCCCGCTTCTTCACCGAGCCGGGCTCCCACGGCGAGGGGATCGACGTTCCGCCGATCGACCGCGCGCGGTTCGAGGAGGAGCTGACGAAGTATTACCGGATCCGGGGACTCCGGGACGATGGCTCGTTCCCGGACGACGGATTCCTCGGGCGGCAGCCGTGAGGGACCAGATCGCGAAGTACGCGGGGAAATTGCTCCGGGATCGCTCGGTCGTCCCGGGGCGTGTCGCGATCGCCGCGCAGGACGACGCGATGATCTCCGAAGGCGCCTCCGACCTGTCGCGCCTGGCCGCCGACGTCCTGTCGCGACTGTCGTGCCTTGGGGTCGTCGCCGCGTCGCCGTCCCTCCCCTTCGCGGAGTTCCTGCTGCGCCGGGCGGCCGCCGGTGCGGGAGCGATCGTCCCTCTCGATACGGAGACGCGAACGTTCCTTCACGACATCCCGATCGCGCGGAGTGAGGAGATCGCCGCGGACCCGGCGCGCGCGATCGCCGCGCTCCTTTCGAACCGGAAAGGGGTGATCGCGGAAGGGGTGGGCATCGTCGCCTCGGGTCCGGTGACGCTGGAGCAGGCGTACATCCACTACTCCTGCGTCTTCCACGCCGCATTCGTCAAGTACCTGCTGGACGTGTTGCGGGAGGGGTTCCTCCTCCCCGGGGAGGAGGAGGCGTTCCGTGCGTTCCGCGAGACGTTCCTCCGCCCCCCGACCTCCGAGGGGCTCGCCTTCCGCCCCGGTCCGCTCGACGATCCGGGGGAGGTCCTGGCGGAGATCCGCGCCGTCGGCCGGTACACCGTGGAGCGGGGGCTGGTCGACTCCTTCTTCGGCAACATCTCGTACCGGGTCGGGGATACGATCTTCATCTCCCAGACCGCCGCCTCGCTCGACGAGCTTTCCGGGTGCATCGACCCGGTCCCCGCGGACAACCGCTCGACCACCGGGATCACCGCCTCCAGCGAGCTGCTCGCCCACCGCCGCATCTACGAGGCGACCGGGGCGCGCGCCATCCTGCACGGACACCCGAAGTTCGCCGTCGCGATGAGCATGCTGTGCGAGGAGAAGAATTGCCCGATCAAGGATTGCTGGAAAGATTGCCCGAACGTCCGGATGATCGGGGACACCCCCGTGGTGGCGGGGGAGATCGGCGCGGGGGGTCTGGCGGTGCGCGTCCCCCCGGTCATCGGGGCCCCCGGGAAGGCGATCGTCTACGGCCACGGCGTGTTCGCGATCGGGCGGGACGGGTTCGGGGAGGCGTTCCGTTCGATGGTGGAGGTGGAGAACCGGTGCCGGGCCGACTACTACCGCCGCCTCGACGCCCGTAGCGGCGGTCAGTCGAAGTCCGAGTAGATCTCCCCGAAGTGCAATCCGGCGTACTGGGCCTGCTGCTCCTGGGCGCCGATCTTGACCCGGGCGTACTGCAGGTCCTGGCTCGTGCTGCCGTTGCGGATCCCCGCGTAGGCCTCGACGAACGCGGCGAGGTGGTCGGCGCGCTTGACCAGCTCCCCGTCCTTCGCATTGAACGCGTCCTCGTTGTACTTTTCGTGCAGGTCCGCCGCCGACACCGCGGTGAGCTTCCCGTCCACGGTGGCGAAGTTCTCGAACTCGCGCTCGGCGAACATCTCGAGATCGGCGTGCCACCCCTCCGGCAGCAGCCCGTACACCTCCTGGTCCATCCGCTCCTTCTCGTACCCCTTGATCAGATCGCTCAATCCCTCCACGGACCGCTTCACGGGGGAGATGATGTCCCGGGTCAGCACCTCCGGCAGGTCGTGGAACAGGCCGGTGAGGTAGTTGTTGACGCACCGCCGGGGGCACGCCTTGATCTCCAATGAGAACAGGTACGAGAGGATCGCCACGTAGAGGGAGTGCCCCAGCACGGAGGTCCTCGGGATCCGGTGCAGGTGGGCCCAACGGTACTGGAACCGGAGTTGTCCGCACAGGTCGATGAAGTTGCGGAATCGCCGCTCCGAGGCGAGGAGTCCCATGCCCTTCAGGTCCCCGAAGCCGGCGATCTTCGCGTCGAGCTCCGCCCGGATGTCGCGGATCTCGTACCCGTCGGGGTCGGCCCGCTCGACGATCAGGAACTCCCACCGGGTGGCGTAGAAGTGCGCGGCGGTGAGGATCCGGCGCTCCACCGTGTCTTCCCCATCGAGAAAGTGGTCCTGGTACCGCCGGCAGAACGGCTTCCCGAGAGGAGAGACGATGGGGCGCAGCTCCCCGTACACCCACTCGTTCAGTTGCCGGTACTTCTTCGTATCGGCCTTGATCTTGTGGAAGATCTGCGGCTTGAGGTCGGTGATCACGATCCGCTGGAGAAGCTCGAACAGGCCTCCCTCGATGACCCGGGTCCAGCTGAGCGGCGTGCCGCGCTCCTCCTCGACCCGCGCGAGGAACCAGGCGACGATCATCTTGTGGGCCTGCTTGTCGAGCTCGATCAGCTCGACCGGCCGGATCTTGTCGTTCCACCGCTGCATGTAGGCGGCGTCGAGGAACTTCAGCAGCAGCGCCTTCCGGATCATCCGCGCGACCTCACGGACGCCTATTCCTTCGGCACAAGGATGATCTCGATCCTCCGGTTCTTCGCCCTCCCCTCCGGCGCGCCGTTGTCCCCCACCGGCTTCCACTCCCCGTAGGCGACGGCCGCGAGCTGACCCGGATCGATCCCCTGGTCCTGCAGGTACCGCGTGACGTTGATCGCCCGCGCCGCGGAAAGCTCCCAGTTCGTCGGGTACCGCCTGGCGAGGCCCCCCGCGATCTGCACGTTGTCCGTGTGCCCTTCGATCCGGATCGACTTGTCCTTCACGTCCGTAAGGATCGAGATGACCTTCTGCAGCACCTCGAGCCCCCCCCGCTTGACCTCGGCCTTCCCCGAGTCGAAGAGGATCGAGTCGACCATGTTCACCGTCAGCTTCCCCTTGAGCTCCGAGATCGTCACCTGCCCCTTCGAGATCTCCGACTTCATCTTCTCGAGCAGGTTCTCGTAGGTCGAGCTCACCTTCCGGACCTGTTCCTCCTTCGCCTTCTCCAGGGCGGCGTTCCGCTCGCGGAGCTTCGCATTTTCCGCGTCGAGGTCGGAAACCTTCCGGCGCAGCTCGAAGATCGTCCGGGAGAGGGTGTCGGATTTCGCCTGGAGGACCTTGTCGAGCTCCTCCTTGTCGACGGCGAGCTTGTCCCGTTGCCCGGTGACGTAGTCGAGGTCGGTGGTCAGCTTGTCCTTCTGCAGCGTCATTCCCGACAGGTCGGAGAGGAGACGCTCGTTGCGGACCTTGAGCGCGGTGTTCTCCGCCGCGAGGTCGTCGTATTTCTTCTGCAGGGAGGCCAGCCTCTTCGTGAGCGAGTCGGCTTCGTCCGCCTTCCGCTGGTAGGTGCCCTGCATCACCGAGCAGGCGGAAAGACCCGCCGCCAGCGACGCGATCATGACCGCCTGTGCGATTTTCCCGAGCATCACGATCCTCCTTCCGAAACGGCCCTCAAGGCCGCGACGCGACGTTTCCGAGGAAATCCTGGACCACCTGGATCATCTTGTTCTTCACGCCGGGTTTCCCCCCCTCGGGGGGTTTCTCGTATTCGATGAGGAACGCGTCGTGCCCGTGGATCGTCGAGAGTTCGAGGCACGCCACGGCGAGCCCGTTCTGCAGGATCGCGTTGCGGATCTCCTGCGACTGGTACGTCGGGTAGAGCCAGTCGGTGTCGAAGGAGACGATCAGGAACTTCGACTTCACGCTCGCGAACGCCTTCGACAGGCCTCCCGCGGGCGCGGAGATATCGAAGATGTCGATCGCCTTCGTGATGGAAAGGTACGAGTTGGCGTCGAACCGGCGGTCGAAGACGAACACCTCTCCCTGGTGCTTCAGGTACCCTTCCACCGAGAATTCGACGGCGGAGTGCTGCCCGATCGTTCCCTCCGCCCATTTCCCGTGCCGCCCGCCCCCTTTCGCCGCGGCGAGCTGCTTCATCCGGCCGAACTTCTCGTGCATCTTCCGGTCGGAGAGGTAGGTGATGAACCCCACCATCCGCGCCACGGACAGCCCGCGTTCCGGGACGGTCCTCCAACTGTAGTAGTCGCCTTCGTGGAAATCGGGGTCGGCCAGGATCGCCGCCCGGCCGACGTGATTGAATGCGATCTGCTGCGGAGAGTGGCGCGAGGTCGCCGCGATCGGGATGGCCGACGCCACGCGGTCGGGGTAGTCGACCGCCCACTGGAGCGCCTGCATCCCGCCCATCGATCCGCCGATCACCGCCAGCAGCCGCTCGATGCCGAGGTGGTCGACGAGATGCGCCTGCGCCCGCACCATGTCGCCGATCGTCACCACGGGGAACGACAGCCCGTACGGCTTCGCCGTTTTCGGGTCGACCGATCCCGGCCCGGTGCTGCCGTAGCAGGAACCGATCACGTTCGAGCAGATGACGAAATATTTCTCCGTGTCCAGCGCGCGGCCCGGGCCGATCAGGAAGTCCCACCACCCCGGCTTCTCCTTCGACGGGTCCTGCCCCGGAAGAAAACCCGCGGCGTGGGCGCTCCCCGAGAAGGCGTGCTCCACCAGGACGGCGTTGCTCTTCTCGCGGTTGAGCTTCCCGTACGTCTCGTAGGCGATCGTGATGGGCCCGAGCTTCCCCCCGATATCCAGGGGCATCTCGTGGGGCGGCTCGGCGAAGGTGAAGCGCTTCGTCTCGACGAAGCCGACGGATCCGTGCGGCAAGTGCGGTTTCATGGGGGCAATGATACCAAAGATCGCCCGGAAACCGTCATAATACGAAGCCCGGGATCGCTCCCGGGGCCGCGTCCTTCATTGCGCGCGAGGCGTGCCTGGAAATCCGCGCCGCCTGTCGGGCGGCCTACCGCTTGCCGGACCCGGTCTTCCGGATTCGCTGGAACGTGTTGTCGACGGCGTGCTTGAGGTCTTCGAGGGCGTCATCCGCTCCTTTCTTCAGGTGGCCCCAGTTCATCTCCCCGGCTGCCCGGACGACCTTGATCCTGTCCCTTGCCGTTTCGGCCTTCGACTGCAGCACCGCGATCTGGCGGGCGACGATATCCCGCACATCCGCCGATGCCGATTCGGCCTTCTTCGCCAGGGATTCGATGTCTTCGCCAAGTCTTTCGAGGCGAACTTCCACTTTCTTCAGGTAGGCGTTCCGGATCATCGCCGCGCTCCTTTCCCCCGTCGTTACCCAAGTTTCGCGAAGTTGTCCGCGACCTGCGCCCAATTGACGGTGTTCCACCACGCCTCGATGTACTCGGGGCGTCGGTTCTGATACTTCAAGTAATAGGCGTGCTCCCAGACGTCGACGCCGAAGAACGCCTTGCCGCCATCCAGGATGGGATTGTCCTGGTTCGCGGTCGATTCGACGGTGAGCTTGCCGCCACGGATCAGCAACCACGCCCACCCGGACCCGAATCGCGATGTCGCGGCCTGGGTGAATGTTTTTTTGAAATCCCCGAAGCTGCCGAACGTATTTTTGATGGCGTCGGCCAGATCCCCCGACGGCTCACCGCCGCCGCCCTTTTTCATGATCTCCCAGAACATGGAATGATTCAGATGGCCGCCGCCGTTGTTGCGCACGATCGTACGAACGGCCTCCGGCACTTTTCCGATTCGTGCGAGCAGTTCCTCGACCGGAAGTTTTTGAAGCTCAGGATGGCCCTCGAGAGCCTTATTGAGATTGTTGACATACGCCCCGTGGTGCTTGTCGTGGTGGATCTCCATCGTCTTCGCGTCAATGTACGGCTCGAGCGCGTCGAAGGGGTATGGCAGCGGCGGCAAATTGTGCGTCATCGGAGGATCTCCTTTCCAGCCGGCTCGTGACCGGCGTCGTCATATGCCCTCCCGGGGAACCTACGCCGCGACACGATACGCATGGGCATAGACGGACTTCGCAAAACTTTCCAGCGTCGTCGGCGTCGTGTTTTCCATGCTCCGCTCCCGGGTCGGGCGGACGATCCCGGCGTTGAAACCGCGCTGCATCTCCAGCATCGCCTCGAGCACGCTCCCGGACATCCCGGCTCCGGCCAATGTCTTGCGCGCATCATCCTCGGAGAACCGGACGTACTTCAGCCCCGGCTTCCCGATCGCCTCCCCGATGATGCGGGTGGCTTCAGACATCGTCAGGTCCCGCGGCCCGAGGAGATAGCGGACCTCATGATGTCCGTGGAATACCCCCTCGACGAACAGGCGGGCCGTCGCAACCGCGATATCCTCCGTCGCGATCATGGGGAACGGCACGTCGCCCCGGATCGGGCTCCCGTTGATCCCCTGGTTCCGGATGAGGGGGATGCTCCAGAGGTGGTTCTCCATGAAGTAGGCCGGACGCAGACAGACCACTTCCGCGTCCTTCAGCGTGCCCAACCGGGTTTCGAGGTCGTGCAGGCCGAGGATCGGCCCCGTGCCTTCGTCCAAGTGCGCCCCGATACTGCTCAACGCGACGATGCGCGGAACCTTGGCCATCGAGAGGGCCGCGACGAGGGACGCGCCGAGCTGATCCTGGTACTCCCGGAAATCGGAGGCGTCGTATCGCGGTGGGATGAGGATGAAGGCTCCCCGGGCTCCCGAGAACGCCTTCTCGAGAAATGCGGTGTCCCCGATGTCCCCCGGCCACGACTCCGCTCCTTTCGAGGCCAGCCGCCCGAGGCGGACCCGCTCGCGCCCGATGATGCGGACCGGCTCCCCGGCGGCAAGAAGAATTTCGGCGATCCTGGAACCGATATTGCCGGTCGCTCCGCAGACCACAAATGGCGATTTCATCGCAATCTTCCCTTACCGTGAAGGTGAGTTTCTCGTAGTTAGATTCTTCGGCGGGAGGAGAGATCCGCGGTCGGGCGAAAAAGGTCCCGGCGACCCGGTCAAGAGGGTGACCGTGGTCTCCGGCGGCTTTTTGAACTCCAGGCGGTATAATTCCATCGTAGCCCTTGCGGCGGCCGTCAACCTTCTGCCGGGTCCGGTTTCCCCCGGACACAATCGCGAGGCCGCACGAATCGGCCCGCAAAGGAAGGAGTCCGAGATGGCGACTTACATCCTTCTCACCCGGCTGGCCCCCGGAGCCGTAGCCGAGCCGAAATTCATCGAGAAACTCGAACGCAAGGTCGCCGACCGGATCCACAAGCATTGTCCCGAGGTCAAGTGGGTCGCCAGTTACTCGGTGCTCGGGCCGTACGACTACGTCGATATCTTCGAGGCGCCTGACAGCGAGGCGGCCACGAAAGTCGCCCTCCTTGTCCGTTCGTTCGGGCATGGGACCACGGAAACGTGGATCGCCACCCCCTGGGACCGGTTCGTTGAGATCGCGAAGAAGGCGACAGCTTAGAGACAGACGCGGCCAGGGATTTGTCATCCAAGGATCATGATGGCAGGGAACCATATGCCTGTCCGCCCGCGCACGGTGGTCATCGGGGCGGGGTTCGGGGGACTGTGGGCGACCCGCGCCCTTGCCGGCGCGCCGGTCGATGTCCAGCTCCTGGACCGGAACAATTTCCACGTCTTCCTCCCTTTGCTCTACCAAGTGGCAGCGGCGGAACTGGAGCCGGAGGACATCGTCTACCCGGTGCGCGGCATCCTGCGGGGGATTCCCAACGTCTCCTTCGGGATGGCCGATGTCACCGGGGTGGATCCCGCCTCGCGGACCGTGAAGACGGCGGACCGGGTTTACCCCTATGATTTCCTGATTCTTGCGGCGGGGAGCACGTCCACCTTTTTCGACGTTCCCGGGGCGGCAACATACGCACTTCCCCTGAAGACGATGGAGCAGGCGATCGCGTTACGGAACCGGATCCTGGGTTGCTTCGAGCGGGCGGCGCAGGAGGACGACTCGCAGATGCGTCGACGTCTGTTGACCTTCGTCATCGTCGGCGGGGGCGCCACCGGCGTCGAATTTGCGGGGGCCCTTGCCGAGCTCATCCGTGGCCCGCTTGCCAAGGATTTCCCGGCGCTCGATTGCACCGAGGTACGCGTGGAGTTGCTGGAAGCGCAGGGCAGCTTGCTCCCCGGCCTCCCGGAACGGTTGCGCGCTTATGCCTTGTCGCGATTGCGCCGGATCGGCGTCTTTGTCCGGCTGAACGCCAAGGTGAGCGAGGTGACTTCCCGGGAGGTCCGCCTGGAAGAAGGCTTGGCGATTCCCACCGAGACCACGATCTGGACGACGGGAGTCCGCGGCGAATCCATCGTCCGGTCGGCCGGGCTGCCGATCGTCCGCGGCGAGCGGCTGGCCGTGCTGCCCACGCTTCAGGTGGTAGGGCATCCGGAGGTATACGCGGTCGGCGACATCGCGTACATGGAGGAGATCGGGAGGCCCCTGCCGATGATGGCGCCGGTAGCGGTCCAGCAGGGGACCGCAGCCGCCCGGAACATCCTGCGGTGCATCGGGGGAGGCGAGCCGCTCCCTTTCCGGTACCGGGATCCGGGGGTCATGGTCATCCTCGGGCGGAACGCGGCGGTAGCCCACATCGGCGGGTACTCCTTCACCGGTTTCCCCGCATGGGCTTTGTGGCTGATCGTCCATATCTACAAGCTGATCGGCTCCCGGAATCGCCTGGTCGTCCTGATCAACTGGGCGTGGGATTACTTCTTCTACGAACGCGCGCAGCGCCTGATCCTGCCCTAGCGGAGCCACCGCAAAATGCGATTGAACTAAAAAGGGGTCAGGCCTAATCGACCTAACCCCTTGGTTTTTCTGGTGGGCCATGAAGGATTCGAACCTTCAACCTCCTGATTAAGAGTCAGCTGCTCTGCCGGGTTGAGCTAATGGCCCACGCTGGGAAAGAACGGAAAAGTGGCGCGCCTGGGAGGAATCGAACCTCCGCACCCGGCTCCGGAGGCCGGTGCTCTATCCCCTGAGCTACAGGCGCCTGAAGAAAAAGTGGGGTGAGTGATGGGGATTGAACCCACGACAGCCAGAGCCACAGTCTGGTGCTCTGCCAACTGAGCTACACTCACCACCCGCGCCCCGCAAGGCGAAAGGAAATTATACGCATCGCGCCCTGCGCGGTCAACGCGAATTACGCCCGGGTGTGGGGAGCTTATGATTTGTCCGGTCTTGTAGCACATAGCCTGTCCGGTTTTCATGGTTACCGTGGAGGTGACCATGAGACCGGCGGAATGGCTGCAGGAGGTCCGGATGAAACGATTCGAGGAAGCGTACGACGGATGGCAGGAGCGACGGCTTTCGCAGGAGGAGGCGGCCCGGATCCTGGGGGTATCCGACCGCACGTTCCGCCGCTACGTCGAGCGGTACGACGACGGGGGGCTGGATGCCCTCCACGATCGGCGGATCTCCCAGGCATCCCACCGCCGGGCGCCCGTGGATGAGGTCCTGGCTCTGACCACGCGCTATAACGCTCGGCATACGGGCTGGAGCGCAAGGCATTTCCACACCTGGTACCAGCGCTCCGGGGGAACCCGCAGCTACACCTGGGTCAAGACCCGCCTCCAGGAGGCCCGGCTGGTAAAGAAGGCGCCACGACGCGGCGTCCATCGCAAGCGACGGGAGAGGGCTCCCTGGCCCGGCATGATGCTCCACCAGGACGGCAGCCGGCACGAATGGGTGCCGGGGAAGAGATGGGACCTCATCGTCACCATGGACGACGCCACCAGCGAGCATTACTCGATGTTCTTCGTCGACGAGGAAAGTACCCGGAGCAGCTTCCAGGGGATCGGCGAAGTTATTCGGGCCAAAGGACTGTTCAGCTCCCTGTACACCGACCGGGGCAGCCACTACTGGCGCACCCCCGAGGCCGGCGGCAAGGTCGACAAGGAGAACCCCACCCAGTTCGGCCGCGCCATGAAGCAGTTGGGCATCGAGATGATCCCCGCCTACTCCCCGGAGGCCCGGGGACGGTCCGAACGGATGTTCGGCACCCATCAGAACCGGTTGACCAAGGAGCTGGCACTCTACGGGATCATCGATATCGAGGCGGCCAACCGGTACATCGCGCAAGATTATCTGCCGGCATTCAACGAGGAGTTCCTGCAACCGCCGCTGGAGGAAGGTTCCGCCTTTGTCCCATGGATCGGCGGCAACATCGACGAGATCCTCTGCGAGCAGTACGACCGGCAGGTCGGTAATGACAACTGCGTCTCCTTCGAGGGGAGAAAACTCCAGATCCCGTCCGACCGGCACCGGTGCCACTACATCAAGGCTTCGGTCCGGGTGCATCGCTACCTCGACGACACGCTGGCCATCTTCCATGGGCCAAGGAAACTGGCAGGCTACGACGACGACGGGATCCTCATCGGCAACAAGGGGGTGAAGGCCAGTGCGTGACGTCCGCCGCGAACGGCCGGGGGAAGCGCCCGAATCAAAATCACAATCCGGGCGATCTACCCCACAGCCAAAAGCGGACAATTCATTTGCTACAAAACCGGACAAGTCTACTTGCTCTCAACAGTCTAGCTCGTTCAAATCAGATTTCGGTCCGCCCAACGCCAGCGTTAAGCTGCGGGCCGAGGGGCACGCTTTTGTGCCCACGGCCCAAGGCTTTCAACTCCCGTGGCAAAGCAAAAAGCGTGAACCGAAGGAGCCGTCAGCTTCAACGCTTTGTTAGGCATGATTGGATTTTCCCCACTTTCTGAGTCGCCCGGTAATCCCCTCATCACCGCGTCATCAGCGCGAACACGCCCCAGCCCAGGTATTCACGCGTGTAAGCGGCGTAGCGCTCGGGTTCCGAGGTTAGTTTGGCTCGAACATCTTTCGCGAACTCGTCGTCGGGATTGTCTTCAAGCCATCGGCGCATGGTGAGCCACTTGGCCGCCTCGTATCTGTCCCAGCTGTCTTGGTCTGCCAAAACCATTTCCACGACGTCGTAGCCGAGGTGGCCGAAAGACGCGAGAAGTTCCGGAAGCAGGAGAAAGTTGGAGATTGAGCCGGCAAGACACCCCCTGGCAACATCTTCCGTCGGCGGTAACTGCCGCCAGTAGGGCTCGCCGATGAGGATGATCCCTCCGGGGCGGAGGCTCTGCGCCAGAAGCTCGATGGTGCCGACGACTCCCCCAGCGATCCACGTGGCACCGAGACAGGCTGCCACACCGGCCTCCTCGTCAGAGACGAAGCCGGCAGCATCGCCATGGATGAACTTGACTTGATCAGCGACACCGAGTTTTTCAGCGCGGAGTTTCGCTTGCTCGGTGAACAACTGGCTCATGTCGATGCCGGTGCCGATGACTCCGTAATCGCGTGCCCAGGTGCACAGCAGCTCGCCCGAACCGCTGCCGAGGTCGAGCACTCGGGTCCCCGTTTCCAGACGCAGCGCCGCGCCGAGAGTGGCGAGCTTTTCGGGTGTGAACGGGTTATGGATGCGGTGAGCACTTTCGGTGATGTTGAAGATCCGTGGAATATCCAATGCAGAAAATCTCCTTATGGGTGTGAATAGATTCGGTCACTGCCTAACGCTCCGCCTCAGCTGCGGGCGCTCATGCCCCACCAGGGGCGAGCCGTCAGCTGCAAGCGGTAGTTAGGCATCATTGAAATACAATAAACATAACCTACTTTTTGATACTCGACTTATCATTGTTTTTGTTTTTATTTAAAATATTTTCTGCGGCCTTGTATACACTGAAAGAAACAACCAATAGAATCATACTTGCTATTAAAAAAGGAATGTCGTATGGCGTATTTTGTAATACTCCAATCATAAAGAATAGCATGCATCCTGAAATAACTATTCCAAGACCCCCATGCCATTTTTTAACTGGATATTCCTTCTTAACTATAAATTTAGATAAACCAATAGCAACAAGTGCCATAAAAACTGGGACACCTATGTATAATAAGTTGCTCATTTTCTTCTCCTTTCAATGTATGCCTAACGCTCCGGTTAAGCTGCGGGCGCTCACGATTCACCCCAGGCGAGCCGTCAGCTTCAGCCTGTTGTTAGGCATTCTATTCGATCATTAGGACTCGTAGTTCAGAAAAAAAGCCCAACAATAATTCATTTCTTTGAGTCCAACATTTAATTATATTTCCTTCCATCCTTTATCTGTTTTCATAAAAGTGATTTCAAATTTCATTCTAACAGCCCCTCCCTTTTTAATAATATAATAACCTGCCTTACTATCCTTATCCATTTCAATAATATACCCTTCTTTCACTACATTTCCCATTTTTTCCAGCATCATATTTTCTTCTACCATTTTATGTATTCCAGTTATTCCATCAAATTTACTAATAGATGGACGTATAATAAAACCTGGGCCTACCAGATACGTTCCATTTTCGTCAAATAATATATCTGCTTCTACGTACATAATGTATCCCTTTGTGCCATCTTTTGTTAATATATCCCTACCATTGATAACTTCATATTTACTTATGGTGGCAGGTACACCATCGCTTTTTAATCTATTTAATAATAAATCTTTTGCAAGTTGTATTGATGGTTTTGACGAACACCCCGAAATAAATACAACTGCAAGAAATATGAACATAATTCTTTTGTATCGCACGATATCTCCTTTGTACTACTTAGTTCTACTCATGCCTAACGCTACGCTTCAGTTGCGGGCACTCAAGAAGTTCGTCAGGTGAGCCGTCAGCTTCAGCCTGTTGTTAGGCATCAAGGTCAATTCGAACCACATTTATATCCCAATTATTATTAGTAATCTTCGACTTTGCCCTTAATTCCATTTGCTTTGTGCGCACAAAATAGAACTTTTTTTCCATTCATCTTGCTTAACTTTTCAAGTGTATCTCGCATCCGAGAATCTATGACCCCAACTGGATTTTCGGATGTCGTTGCCTCAGCACATAATATGGTATTTTGACCATCTTTAGCCATCAGGTCGGGTTCGCTTGCATCTCCCGTTTGTCTTGGATTCCAACTCCACTCATACTTTTCATCTTGATACCCATTTTCTCTAAGCCATTGCGTGCCTCTTAACACCAAATGCTCATGCTGTATCTGGTTCATATTTTCGTAAGCTATACTTCTTATATCTCTCAATGATTTTATCCCATCATCTATATTCTCGACGTCTTCCGTTAAGGATTTTATTGTACGAATACATTCCTTTATATCCTCAAGTATTTTCGCCTCAACTTCTTTAATATCTCTGATTATTTCCATAGATAATCTCCTTGAATGCCTAACGCTCAGGCTAAGCTGCGGGCACTCAGGATCTTTGCCGGGTGAGCCGTCAGCTTCAGCCTGTGGTTAGGCAGCAGCTTTAAATAATAAAAGCATTTCCACAACATTAAACATTTTATTCCTTGATTCTAGAAACACATGTTAATTTAATTTAAAATCAACTTTAAATTTGCCTCCAGTAATATATGATTTTATAATAATAGTGTGACTAAAGTCTCCAGAAGACACTTTAATAATAGTTTCTCCAGGATTCATAATTGTTAATTTAATCACAGAGCCTACTTTAGGATAAACATTAGCGATAGCTTCGTTGCTCACAACCCACGTCGGCATCGGTACTAAGTCCCGAAAAGATTCGTCCGCAGCCTTCAATCTGATCTCGACTCTATTACCAATCGGTACTCGTTGAGACACCCCGCCCGCTTTCGCCCATGCTCCTACGCTCTCGTCTATGCACCAAATGTTAATTATTCTCTCAGGCGCAGGTTTTTCTACTTCTTGAATGCCTGTTGATAAAGGTTTGTTGGTTACTTTCTTGGCATTTGAAGAACATGCGATACAAAGAAGTGAAAAAATGCATAATACGCTGAATATGCGGCAAACTTTATAGGAAAAACACATAGGTCCCCCTCCCTTTCGCCCTCAATATTGGGTGTTTGATTGTCTATTCATGTCTGCCTAACGTTCAGGCTAAGCTGCGGGCACTCAGGAACTTCGCCAAGTGAGCCGTCAGCTTCAGCCTGTGGTTGGACGGCAATTAATATCTATCCTTTTGCTCTATAATTAGTTATTTTCTTGGCCTTATCAAAACATGTCTCCAGATCTGATAATTTATAAAATATAGTCTCGTTTCTAATTTCAACTGGTTCTATTTCTTTTAATAATTCATTGAATTTAGCCTCTAATGCCATTCTTTGTGCATCCATAATTATTAAATTTAGGCCATCACCATCCTCTATCATAAATTCATCGTATAGAAATATGCTTGGGGCGAGCAATTCTTCCATCGCAATCGATTCCCCGTTCTTATAGTGTTTTTTCGAATTTAATTTTTATGTCCGTCCAACGCTCAGGCTAAGCTGCGGGCCGAGGGGCACGCTTTTTCGCCCCGCATCCCAGGGCTTTCTACGCCCGTGGCAAAACAAAAAGCGTGAACCGAAGGAGCCGTCAGCTTCAGCCGATTGTTAGCCGGTTCTTTGAAAAATTATAAATCTTCAGGTTTAAGCCCTGTTCGCTTCCCAATTCGGGCCAACATACGAGGACCAATTTCTTCGCTGTCGTGAAAGGAAAAAACGAAATTCGGAAATCCGGATTTGGAGAGTGTGCGGTGGGATCCAGTTTGACGTTTGGCCATCCACCCGATACGAAACAGAGCAGCCAATACCTGCTTGGCGCGGCTACTACGCCATTCGCTCATGCGGCTTCGAATGATATGGTTGTAAGGTCTGGGCCAGCCTCCCCATTTTCTATACGATCCGCAATTACTCGCAGTGCCAGTGCCTGAACTCGTAGCTTCGCCTCTTCGATCGTCTTCCCATAGGACATCACGCCCGGAAGCTCCATAACCTCAGCGAGCCAACGCCCATCAGTCTCTTGTTCGATCTCAACCAGGAATTTCATGTGCCCGACTCCTTTCTCCTTCGCACTATCATACGCATTTTTCGTATCGCGGGCGATAGCCCGCGTAGCGTATAAGAATCCGGCTAACGCTCAGGCTAAGCTGCGGGCACTCAAGATTTTCGCCAGGTGAGCCGTCAGCTTCAGCCTGTTGTTAGGCGGTATACAAAGTTAAGTTATTTGGTCATCGCAGTGGCACTCCTAATTGACGTAACGCCGCTATCGCTTCTGACAATCCTTTGTCTGCTGCTTTTCTAAGCCATTTTATCCCTTCTTCTCGATTCTTTGAAACTCCCCATCCATTTACATACATAACACCTAAATTAAATTGAGCCGGAGCGAAATCTTGCACAACAGCTTTTTGATACCACTTCACCGCTTCCTGGTAGTCTTGCTGCACTCCATTCCCTCTTCGGTACATTACCCCCATGTTGAATTGCGCTGGAGCTAGATTCTGATCAGCTGCCTTTCTATACCAGCGCAGAGCTTCTTTATAGTCTTTAGGAATACCTTCACCTCTCTCATACATAACACCCAATTCGTATTGAGATTTTGCATGCCCTTGATCGGCTGCATTTTTAAATAACCGCATCGCTTCTTGTCGGTTTTGTTTAACCCCATTCCCATCAAAATACATATAGCCTAATTTATATTGTGCCTCCGAATTACCTTTATCAGCTGTTTCCTGTAACTTTTTTATATCATCAGGATCACCTTTAGCAAATAATGTAGTTGCATTTAATACTATTAGAATAAGAAATGTTATTACTGTAACTCTTGATAAATCTATCTTTAGACGATAATGCTTCAACATGCCGTTCCCTCCTCTTTTTATAGGTTTATGGTCAAAGTATTAATCCGCCTAACGCTCAGGCTAAGCTGCGGGCACTCCATGAGTTTGATACCGTGATTTGGCCCCACCGTTCGGAGTTGTGATCATCTAATTTGGCCCCACCCTGGCCACGACCTCCGGTACGTTGAAGTTGACTGGACTTCGACGATCGGAGGTTGTTACGAGGT
>Ga0209341_10001420_pt1 | contig 23815 bp, 26 predicted proteins | sample RifCSP13_2_FD_184020 | JGI IMG/M metagenome (GOLD analysis project Ga0209341, IMG submission 184020) | Soil microbial communities from Rifle, Colorado - Rifle CSP2_sed 13_2 (SPAdes) (version 2) | ecosystem: Environmental > Terrestrial > Deep subsurface > Rock core/Sediment | place: Rifle... | reverse complement strand
AGACAGAAACCACGTTCTCCAGAAACTCCTTTTTCTGTATTTCGTGGGTGACCTCGATGACTTTTGTCTGGTCCCTCAGGACCTTTGTCCGGGCGGCTATCTGCCTGCCGTAGGCCAGGACCGTCTCGTAAGGGACATACCTGAGCCGGACTATCGCCGGGTCACAGCTGTCACGGTTGCCGCCGTACTGGGGCACGTAGTCTATCTCCTGGCCTTTGGTGAAAAGGGTTATGCCCATTACTTCCTCCTGTTTGGTTTAAAGGGCCGAAGCCGTGTTTTTAAGGAGCACACCAGCGGCGTACTTCGTTGTCGGGCTGTAGTGCAGGTCGTACTCCAGGGTGATCATCGGGTCTTTTTCTATTGAGAGCTCGGGAACCCCTCCGAGCCGATTGCAGACCGGCAGGTCGATTACGAGCATATGGTTGTCGCCGGAGCCCGCCTGGGTGCCGGTGTTCCAGAAGAGGATGATGTTGATGGAGCTTCCCGCCGTAAGCCATGCCGCGAACTCATCGACCGAAGAAAAGCCGCTTGCCGGGTCCTCCCAGTCGAGTACCATAGTGACCTTGCCGGTGAGGACCCCGATTTGCGTCCTGCTCGGCGTGTCAGTCCCGTCGAGGCGCATCTTGTCTTCCATTCCGCGCTCGAGCTCTATAGTTATGCTCTCAGGCTTTATGATGGTGCCAGCGCTGCTGAAGTTAGTGTAGGTCGGGGCAGTCCCGGTCCTTGTGACGGCCCCTGTGCGGATGTCCAGGTCGTTATAGTCTAACCGCAAGTTCTCAGCCGGGTACGTCGGGTCTGAAAGCCCCGCCGTGATGGCATCGAGCTTCTGTCCCATGCACTCGGCCGTAATAAGAAGTGGCTGGCCCGTCTCCTGCTTGAAGGTGAGCTTCTTTACCCTCCCTCCGACATAGGGATAATTCCGGAGGGTATTTCCCTCCATGATGTTCATGTTTAAGGTGAGGGCGGTATCGCCCAGGAATGACGGCCCGAACATGTCCTCGACCGGATAGAAAATGTGGTAAAACTGCCCGGTCGTACCGTTCTGCCCTGAGACGGCCTTGCCGAAAAAATGCCTCAAAAGTGTGCCAAGCATGCCGGGCAGGGTGCCAGCCTCTGAGAAGGCTGGTATCTCAAGGGACAGGCCGTCCCATATCTGCCCCATGCGTATCTCGGCCGTGTGGCCGAGAAGCGCGCTCTCGCCCCGGAACTCGCCGCGCTTGCGGGCAACGAAATCAGGCTTGGGGAGCTGGAAGTTGTTTAGAGGTATATGTCCGACCGTCGTCGATTGTTTGGAGCCTCTGGTATCCTCTTCGCCCAGGGCCAGGAACGCTTTACTTTCCATCTGCCTTCACCTCCTTGCCTTTAAGGGCGGAGTCGGTTTTTATCTCTTTGACAAGCCCGGCCTTGGCCCACAATTCGCCGAGCTTGGCTGGCAGACTCAAGGCCTGTCCTTTGCTTATAGCGCCCCCGTTTCCGGGGGCCTCGAATTCCTTTAACGCCTCGTAGCTTTTGTTCATGACGGAATCTCCCTGTACCTGACCCGAAGGCGGTACTCTATCTGCGTAACCGGCGGCGAGTACTCGACGTCATAGCCCTCGTGCTCCACCCAGGAGACGAGCTTAGAGACGGCAAGAGCGCCGGTGTTGAGGGCCGAAACATGGACGTTCTCCCGTATCTTGTGCGCCCAGTCCGCTATTTTGTCCCTGCTCGTGGCCGGGTGCTTATCCGAGAACCTTACCTCGAGGGAATACCGTATCTCGTTATAGAGCGGCCTCTCGCCGTGCCCCGCCCCGAAGTCCTCGCCACTGTAGAGGACTACGCAGACAGGCGATGATGACATCGATGGGTCTGCGCTCAAGTCCTCTATCTTGAAGCCTAGTCCATCGAGTATCGCGGTCAGGTTCGCTGTTATCGCTTTTATGGTATCCGAGTTCGCCATCAGAGCCTGTTGAGCGTCAGTGTTGTAACTCCGTAGCCGTCATCCTCAGCCTTGAGGATTTCGTAGTCGACTCCAGCCACGTTCAAGGTATCTTTGTGTTTTGCCTGTGATGCGTCGGCGGTCTTCGCGTATGCCACGGGCCCGGTATTCACGACTTCGCCCGTATATGGGTTCGCGCCCAGGACCTCAGGCTCGAAGATGACCGTAATGTCAACGGGACCGGAAGCGCCGGTGTAGACGGCGGGCTCCCCCAGTATGTCTATGAGCTCGGCCGAGACATCCTTCATGTCCTCGCGGAAGGTCATCTCCTGCGCCTCTTTTTAGCTTCCTCCTCACTGTCACCGGCCGATTTCTCTCCGGCTTCGACCGCTTCGAGATGGTGCGCTATCGGTGCGGCCTCCTCTTCCGTTAGCTCTATCGCCTCGCCTGGCCCGTAGGTCCTGTCGCCGTGCCTTATGTGCGTGTCCTTGACGCTGTAACGCATCGTTCCTCCTTATCATGGGTCGGGGGCGAGCCACCCCCGACCGTATCTCTTTACCCTTAAGCGACCGCGTTCTCTATCATGTATCCGAGGTCGCTCGCTATGACCTTCTCATCCGAGTTCCAGGCCACCTTGAGATAGTGCGCGCCCTTTACCCCGCGCTTCGGGTCAAAGTCCCTCTGCGTCTGCCTCTGCATCTCCGAGAAGGTGACCCCGAAGGTTATGGACTTTATCCCCGGGCTGGGCGCGACATGGAGCGCGGCGCAGTGTTTGCCCCAGAGCCTCGCATACGTGGCCGTTTGTCCCTCCTTGGTGGAGATGTACCTGCCCCTCCCGACGAGGACCCTCTCCACCTCCAGGAGGCTTGCGACCTCGGTAGTGGTGGCCAGCCCTCCCGGAGAGCCCTGGAATCTCGTAGCGCCCTTGACGGCGTCGAGCACTTCAGGGAGCTTCCTGAAGACCTTCCACGCGTCCGCGCCGAAGACGAGGGTGTTGGCCCTTACAAAACAGGACTCAGCCGCCGTGAGGATGTCCCCTATGGGGTCGTCAGCCGAGCCGCTCCACTGGGCCGTGCCCGAAAGGGTCGTCTTGTTGCCCGTGGGGTAGGTTGCGGCCGCGAATACCACGTCCGCCGCCCTCTTCTCCTGCTGGTTGTCCAGGAGGAGGTTGATGAAGTCGTTGGTGTCAACCTCCGGCTGGAGCGGGCTATCCGAGTTGTCGATGACCTCCTGTGGGAGCCAGTCGCCGAGGGCGTGGTCCTTGACCGAGTAGTTGTCGGTGGTAACGCCCCAGTCGACCTCGTTCGGGAGGCTCTTGGGGCCTATCTTGTCGTCCACCAGCTTGAAGGAATCCTCCTTGTTGTACCTGAAGAACTTGTCCGACCTCTTTCCGACCGAAACAATCGGCAGAAGGAACGGCCAGATATTGGCCTCGTTCCGGTACTTGACCGAGAGGTTCGTGAGGATTGCGTCTATATGGAGACTGCGTGATTCCGGCATTGTCTATTTCCTCCTTTCGTTTAACCCTGTATTCTGCCCGGGCTGAGATGGACCGGGATTATGTCTCCTGCGACACCGCTTGCCATGGCTACGCCTATCATGTAGGCATTGACTCCCGCGCCCGGGGCCGCCGCGACTGCCTTGCCGTTGGCGTCGCTCGTGAGATAGTTGCCCCTGGTTACCGTGCCACCCAGGACCACCCGGCTTATGCCATCGAGCATGACCCGCACCTCGTCACCAGCGGCCGAGGTCGTGTGCTGGAATACGCCCACGAGCTCCTCGGTAGAGGCGGTCGCCTGAGAGAGCGTGTCGTCATCAGCGCCGAATTTGGCTATGAGGTAGGCCGTCGCAAGGGCGGCTGTGCATTTTACGGACTTCTCCAGTCCTGAAGTCTGACCAATCATGGTCTTCTATCTCCTTTCCCTGAATAGTTCCGGGTTCTGCTTGGATACTGCGAGGAGGGCATCTTTTTCAGAGCACCCGTTCTCTTTCCTGTAGGCCTCCGCCAGCTCTTCAATCTTCCTTGCGCTTGATGCCTCGGACAGGTTGCCCGGCTCGGCCTGCGGCACCTTTATCGCCCCCGCGTCCTCCTTAATGGCCTTGAGGTGCGCCTCTTTCTTCGCGTCCTCGGCCTCAAGTATCGCCACCGATGCGTTGGCTTTCGTGGACTTGCCGTCGAACATGAATTCCGAGACGAGCTTCTCCCTGCCTGGCCTGTAGAGAGAAAACACGCCCTGTATCCTCTCCCTTTCCGCCGTAGACCCCTCATCCAGCCCGGTCTTATAGCCTTCGCCCTGAATGGCTTTATAGATATCGGGATACTTTTCCGCTATAAGCTCGGCTGTGATGACCGGCGCTTCCGCTGTTTCTTTAATTTCCGACATAGACTTCTCCTTTCTTTTGACGTTATTGCCCGGACCACCGCCGGATTTAAGACTTGCGATGAGTGCGTCCAGCGTGGAAACACCGTCCACGAGGCCAGCCTCAACCGCCTGTTTCCCTGAAAAGACCTTGCCGTCAGCCATGTCCTTCAAGATCTTCTCGACCGGTACGCCCCTGTTGTCCGCAACTGCAGAAACGAAAACAGAATAGAGGTAGTCCACCCTGTCCTGAAGATAGGCCCTGCCTTCCTCGCTTAATGGCGCGTACTGCGAGGCTATGCGCTTGTACCTTCCCGCGTAAACTTCCGTAGTCTTTATTCCCCTCTGCTCCTCGGCCCTGGAGACGTCCTGATGCATGGCAACTACCCCGATGGAACCGACAAGGGTCGCGTCGTTGCCGATGTAGACCTTGTCCGTGGCAGAGCCGATCCAGTAGGCGGCAGAGGCCATGGTCCCGTCGGTATAGGCCACGATGGGTTTTACGCCCCTCGACTCGTAAACGAGTCTCGCTATGTCCACGGTGCCGTCTACCGTCCCACCCGGGCTATCGATGGCAAGGACTATCGCTCTTATGGATGGGTCATTGATGGCGGCCTTTAAGTCCCTCGCAAGGAGGTCTGTCGAAACTCCGCCTGATATCTGCGTAAAAAGGTTCATCCTCTTGGCGATTACCCCGTCCACCGGAATGACCGCCACGCCATCAATGACCTCATAGCCCTGTGGCTGGTTGTTAAGAGGTTTGCCGATTCTTGCCTCGACGGCCTTGATGTCTATCTTCTCGCCCCTCAAGTGCGTCTCGTATATGCCCCGTATCTCCACGAGCTTCTCGGGCTGAATCGCCCAGGGTGATGTGATTATGTCGATGAGCCTCATGGCTTCCTCTCAGTTAGGTTGAGTTGCAAGCTGGACTTTCTGCGGCTGCTCTTTATCTACGATTAGCCCCGCCTCTTTCCTTGCCCTGAACTCCTTGGCGCTCTGGACGTGCTTCTTCTCCCAGTCGCCCCCTGTCAGGGCGGCCGTCTCCTCGGCAAGGGTCGAAATCCCCATATCCACCCTCATCTGCGCGGCCTCAACCTCGGCCCTCTCGTCTATCATCCCCTTGGCAGGGCCAACCCATTCGGTGCCGAGGTAAGCCTTCCTTACAAGCGGGTCGTCGAAGAAGCCGGGGGCTGAAATTCTACCCATTGAAACGGCCTCCTCCATCCACGCCTCATAGACAGGCTGGCAGAAGTTGACGGCGAGCCAGTATCGCCTTGTGGCAAAGAACTTCCATGCCTCAAGGAGTGCCGCCCTTGCCGCTGAATACGAGGCCGTAAAGTGCTTTACCAAGACCTCAAAGGGCAATTCGAGGGAAACCCCTATCTGCCGGAGTATGGCCAGAACGAAGGGATCAAAAGCCGTATTCGGCCTCTTGGGGTCTGCGACGGCTATGTCCTCCCCTGGAGCAAGCCCCACTATCGCCCCGCTTGCGAGCTTGTAGTCCTCGTCCATCGTCTTTCCGCCCACCTCTGAAGTGGGAGACATCGGGGAGAGGTCGCCGTCACCCGTCTCGCTCTTGATGAAGACCGTGAACATCCCGCTTATGACAGCGGCCATGAGCTCGGCCTCGGTATACCTGTCTAATTGCTTAAGCGGCTCTATCACCGGGGCTAAATACGGCACGCCCCTTGTCTGCCCGGGCCGGAGCTGCCAGAAGAGGTGAAGGACGTTCCGCCTGCCGGATGCCTCTCCGAAGGCCGGGACTATGGTCCAGGAGCGTTTCTTTAATCCCAGGATGCTTCCCGGGTGCTGGTCCATGATGTGGTAGGCAAGGGGAGCGCCGTAGGAGTCTTTCTTCACGCCGCCGGAGACATCCGGGCCGTCAGGCGCGTTGCCTTCGTTGCAGATCCTGTCACCCTCTATGGCCTGTAGCTTCAATCCATACGGCGAGCCTGAGCGCTCGATATATGGCATGAGGATAAAGACATCCCCGCTTTCGAGGGCCGAGCGGAATACGAGGTTCTGGACGCCCGCGAAGGTGAGGGTGCGGGCCGCGTCGCACTCCTGGGCCTCGGCCCAAAGGCGGAACTCCCGCTCGGTATTCGACTCCCACGCGTCGGCCTCGTCCTCGTCCATGCCGAGGGCTTCGCGGTCAATTCTCGATTGGAGCTTGAGGCCCGTGCCGACCACGTTGGTGCAGACCGTGTTGATGGCCCCGGTTGCAAGAGGGGCGTTCCTGATGAGGTCGCGCGAACGGTCGCGTAAGACAGGAAGGTCGTAGAGCGTGTCGCTGTCCGCGTCGCCCCAGCTCGTCCTCCACTGGCTCAAGGATCTCTTGGAGCGCGAAGCCCCGATATAGCTCCCCGAAAGTGCCAGCACGGCGCGCGCCCGGAAGCGCCTCTCGGCCTTTACCGGGTCGAGATAGCGGACTATCCGGTCGATGACGTTCTCTTTTATCGAGTTGAGCATTTAGACCGGCGTGCCTCCGAAGATTTTTATGCCGCCTCTTGAGAGGCGCTTTATATATCTATCCCAGAACTCGATATTCTCGCGGATCACGCTCGCATCCGCACGGGTATAGGTCTTGCCGCTTATGGAGAACGACTGCCCCTTGGCCACGGCCTTGTCGGCATCGAGCCAGGTCGTTAGATGCGTCTCGGCTTCCGTAAGCGTTATTCCGGCCATACAAGCCCCAAAAGAAAAAGCCCGCAACCGCCGTGCACGGTTACGGGCCTTTGAAGATGCTCCCCGGTTCATGAGGCCGGGGAAAATATTAATTTTTACATTTTACTGGATACTCCACGATAGGTAAATAGGGCATTAAGCAGTATGTGGATGAATACGGACTGAATTTAATCTTTCTATGGGTCTAATTCCCCGCCGCTTGCGGCGGGATAGTTTCATTCTATATCGTTCTGAACATATAGCCCAATAACCAATAAACATCGAGCTTTTCTTTCTTCCCTACGATTCTTTCGCCTTGTTAAATAACTGCTTTTATGATAGTTTTTATAGCTTGCTTGCCGTTTTTTTATAATAACAAGATTGGAAAAGAGGCGATTGTGATATTTATATCTGAAAAATCGTTTAATTCTGTCAATCCTGTTATTTTCATGGAGGGAGATCCGCTTAAACAAGATAAAATTGAACTCTTGAAAAATATTAAGGGTTATATTCCTCCAGCAGTAAGATTTATTCGTCAAATTTCTGACTACCTAAACATACCTTCATATATCTCAATTCTTGTTGTTTGCCTGATTCCATATTTCATTGGAACCATTATCGCATTAATTAGCGCTCAGGATTTATATGCGCATACGATTTTTTGGCTTCGTTTGAATATTTATATGATCACAGTAGGTGCTTTTGTTTTAATTGCTTTTATTCATAAAAAATTTATCGATATTTCATCGGAGATTATTTACCCTATATCCTCTGTTGAAGATTTGGAAAGAATTCGTCAGTCATACGTTTTTCTTTTCTCGGGAAAACCGCAATACTATTTTTGCATAATATTGTCCATAGTCACCCTTCTTACGATATTACTATTTTTACGATTACCTTTTTCTGGCTACCTATATATATATTATGCAATTTATGCGATTACTTCATTATTCTTGGCCTGCGGTGGGATTTGGATAACGGTAGGACTTCTGTATTTCGCAAATAAATATGCACAATGCACTTCCATTCGATTTAATATTATCCATCCTCAACATACAATTGGTATTAAGCACCTTGCCTCTATTAGTAGCACTTGGGGTATTTGTTTTTCTTTAGAAGCTGTTTTCGTATTAATTGGATTATGGGCATGCCCGTGGGCGGCAAATTATGAAGCTATTTTTTATGTCAGTTTTTTCTGGACAATATTTGTTTTCTTTATGACATTAATTACTTCAATACTTCCGAAATATATAATCAGACGATTAATAAGGCGTGGAGAACGACTCCGTGCTTATTGGCTTCAGCATTTACTGGAGCAAAGTAAAATTGACTACAATGAAGGTGTCAATGTTTGTGAAAGAGAACAAATTATAAATCGTTGCAAAGATTATAGTGATGCATGTAAGGTGATCGCTTTTGAACCTAATTCTTCCATAAATATAAGAACATATTTGGAGTTAACTGGGTCATTGCTTGTTCCAGTTGTCATCTTTACTATGCAGAATTATACTAAGGTTCGCTCGTTAATTAACGATATTTGGAGTATTTTAAAATGACCCAAGATGTAAGGTGTTTTGATGTTATTGTAGTCGGAGCTGGGCCAGCGGGTTGCCATATAGCGCACGTTCTTGCAAAGCATGGGCGAACGGTATTGGTTTTGGAAAAATATACATTCCCAAGATGGAAGCCTTGTGCAGGAGGGATTAGCTCGAAAACCGCCCCGTACATTCCTGAAGAGCTAAAAGTTCTTTTTGAGTGCACAATGCGTGGTGCTTATATGACTTACGGAGATAAACATATCACGCATATTACAACCAACGACATATTAGGATGGATGGTACATAGAGAGCTTTTTGACCAAGCTCATTTAAATTTAGTCAAGTTGAGTAACGCTGAAGTTATTGAAAATGCCACAGTCAATTTCATAAGAGAAGAAAAAGAATTTGTTAGCGTAGAAACAAATAGGGGCTTGTTTAAGTGCTTGATATTAGTTGGAGCTGATGGTGTTAACAGCATTGTATCCAAATTTCTTCCTGGACATGAAAATAGGACAATCGGATTGGCATATGAAGGTGAAGCTACTTTTTTAAAACAAGAACTTTTTCAAGATGTGCTTTTCGACTTTAAAAAGTTTCCAAGAGGATATGGCTGGATTTTTCCAAAGAAAAACCATTACTCAATAGGTGGTTTTTTTTATAAAAAAGGTGTTTCAGGAATTAGGCAATTATATGAGGAGTTTTGCAATGAATCGCCTCTAATATCATCTTGCAAAACCTACAGGAGTAAGGGTTATAGAATTCCTCATGGTGGTGATACTCGCAAACTTAATACAAATAGACTGCTTTTAATTGGTGATGCCGCTTGTCTAGTTGATCCACTTACTGGCGAAGGAATTTATTATGCATTCAGGTCTGGACACTTGGCAAGTAAGGCAATTCTGGCTTTTTTTGATTTAGGCAACGCTCTGGATGAATATAGCGAGCGGGTTCGCAAGGAAATCCAAAATGATCTCCGCTATGGAAGGATATTCGCCAATTTTATTTTCAAATATCCAAAATTTTCTTTTTTTGCTTTTTTTAAAAATAAATTATTGTGTAAATGGTTTGCTGAATTATTGACGGGTAAAATGACTTATAGGAAAATATGTAGGCAATTTATACTGAGAGGGTGGTTAATTCCTTTTTATTATAATTTTTCAGCAAAGCAACAATACAAAATATAATTGGCCAGGCGCGAAGCACCTCAGAATGTTCAGCTAGCAGACCGCTCTGAAGTTTTTTCGTCTGCTTAGCAGAACACTCCATCTTACTATGGGTTGAACTCATCGGTCGGTATCTTGTGTTTTGCCAGAAAAGCATCGATTGACTCAGCGGTAACGCGCATTCCCTTTCGTCCGGGTTTGGGATTGTGAGCGATAAGCTCGCCCCGTTTCAGAAGCTCATAAACCCCACTTCTGCTTCGGGATATCATCTGAGCAACTTCGTCAATTCTATAGAGCAGTTTTCCCACGGCAACCTCCTTTTAAACCTCAATTCCCTTGCTTATGATTCTGCGGCCCGGAATCGGCTGATCCTGAGCCCCCTTGGGCCTGAGTCGATGCACCTGCAGCATGTATGCGGCTCCGGCGTTCAGCATCTCGCAGTCCAGGTAATGGTTCGCCCCGTGCTCTTTCCAGGTCCGTTTGCCATTGGGCGAGACAATAACGGACTCGTTCACGAGCTGGCGGCAGTAGTCGTCTGTAGCATCCTCTGGCAGGTGCCATGCACCGGGCTGGGTCAGGTCCCAGTTTAAGCGTCCGTGTGCCCAGCTTTTGAAGTAGTCCGTGTCCACGTGCCATAGCTGAAGGCCGTTCTTTATGGTCTTGCCCCGTACCGTGATGTCGATGGTCGCGGATTTAAGTGGTTTCTCCTGCCTGTCGTGGCCCTTGACGGGTATGGCGCGCCCAGGGTGCCGCCTGCAGAACTCATAGGCCGCGTCCGCCCTGTAACCGGTGTCTATAAGCATCTTTGCTATAACGAAGTCCCCATAGCCGCCTTGTAGCACAAGGCTCAACTGGTTCCAGACGTCCGGCTGGTCGGTGTCCCCGTAGAGCTCGCCATGCTCTATAAGCCATGATTCGCTTGCCGCGCCCCATCCCCTGACGGCGTAATAAAGGCGGTTCTTCTGGACGTCCACTCCGGCGGTTATGATGATAACCCCTTCGGGAATGTCCCCCGACCTGTAGGGCTCTCTCAGGTCCGCCACCCTCTGCCATTCAGGGGCCTCGCCACGTTCCTGCCACGTCTCTCCGAGGACGGTGTTGACCCAGGTCTTGAGCTTCGCAGGATCGTCCTTTGATGCCAGGAACTCATGGGCTATGGCGGCCCAGGAACGCCAGCCGAGGGGCGAGTACAGGCTTGAGAGATGGAACCCGGCCGTGCGCCCGTTTCTTTCAGCCGTCGCCTTCCACTGCCCCCGTTCCAGCATCCAGGTCTTGTGGCGTTCCTCTATGAGGGAGCCGCAGGACTCGCAGAGGAGCCGGGCCGTGTCCGGCAGCCCTTCCTCCCACTGGATGTTGGGCCAGCGTATCCAGTCGTAATTCCCGCAATGAGGGCAGGGGACAAAGTATCTACGCTGGTCCGTGGAGAGGTACTCGCTCTCGATACGCGAAAAGCCCTTTATCTTCGGGGTCGAGACCATGAATATCTTCTTCCGGGAGAAGGTATCGGTCCGCTTCTCTGCCAAGGACACCGGGTCGCCCTCTCCGTCCACGTCCCCCGGGTATCCGTCCACCTCGTCCATAAATAAGTACCTTATGGGCATGGAGCGGAGCCCCACGGCGCTGTTGGCGCCGGTGAGGATGAGGAGGCCTCCGTGGAACTCCTTCACGAACATCGTATTCCCTGAATCCCTGCTCCGGGCCTCTGCAACCCGTTCCCGAAGGACCGGAGTCTCCTCTATGCTCGGGGCGAGCCGCTGTTTGCTTACCCTCTTGGCTATTTCTACCGTGGGCTGGACCATGAGCGCCGGACCGGGGCAATGGTGTATTATGAAGCCGAGCCAGTTGAAACCAATCTCGGTGCCGCCTATCTGCGCCCCCTTCATAAAGACCACCCGTTCCACCCTGTTCTGAGGGGAAAGGCAGTCCATAATCTCCCGGAGGTATGGCGTCCTGGACGTCCTCCATCGCCCGGGCTCGGCCGAGGCCTTCCTGGGGAGCATCCTGAACTCGTCGGCCCACTCGGATACGGTAATATCCGGGTCGGGCCTCCAGCCCTCGGACCAGGCGTCAAGGTATATGGTTTCGGCTCGATTGTGCATCGTTTGAGAGTTCCTCGCAGAGAAGCCTTATCTCCGCGCTTAAGAGCCTGTGTATCTCATGGCTGTCGTCCATGCCCGCAAGGAGGGGAGAGAGCCTGTCCGGCATGTTCATGAGCTTGTCCCGGGCCTGGCGGGCGGCGTTGAAGCCTACGACCCTGACGGCGTCTATGTTTACCAGCTTCCCCGCCTTCTCCTCGTATTCGAGCTTGGAGAGCCTTGCCAAGTAGGCCTCCCTTATGGACCGGCTCTGGAGATATGGGGGAATCCCGCCCGGCAATGCGCCCCCAGCCGCCTCGACATCGCCTCCGGGTATCTTGGGAGAGCCGGGGGGCTTCCGGTGCTTCGGGTTGCCTGAGACGGAGTTGAGGGGCTTCGAGGGGTCTGTATTCGCCTCCCACTCCCGGTCAGCCCTTTTCGGGTCTATCTTTCCGTCCGGCTCGACAGTTATCCTCCCGGTCTTGACGGCCTTGCTTACGGCCTCGGGGGACACGCCCCTGTGCCTGGCATAGGCCCGATATGACATGGACGCTGATTTCAGCTTTCCCATTTGACCTTCTTGCCGTTCAGGACGACCTTATTGTCCCCCGTGAGATTGACGTACCGGGAGACGATGATGTCGCAATATCCGGGGTCGAGCTCCATGCCGTAGCAGGCCCGTCCGGTCTTCTCTGCGGCGATCAAGGCCGTGCCGCCCCCGCAGAAGGGCTCGAAGCAGATGGTCCCCTTCTTCGAGTAGGCGAGGAAGCAGCGTCGGGCCAGCTCCAGGGGGAACAGGGCCGTATGGCCGATTTTCTTTTGTTCGGAGCCCACTACCTGGTTTATCTCCCAGACGTTCTTGAAGAAGGCGTTCACCTCGCCTATGTCCGAAAGCTCGAACTCCGGGTGTTTCTCGCCGGTGAAGACCAGCACCGGCTCCCAGGCGAGGGCAGGGAAGTACCTGCCCATGCCGATGTGGCCGTTCCGGGGGATGGAGAGGACCGCCCCGGCCTTTATCCAGGCCAGCTTGTCACGGTAGAGAAAACCAGACTTGGTAAAGAGCGCGGACTCGTCAGCCGGGATGTCGAGCCTGTCGGTTACCGAATCTCCGGTGTTCCAGCAGACCGCGAAAGGCTCCTTTACAATGCTCTTGATGTTCCGGATGACCTTCTCCATATCCAGAAGGAACGCGTCGTAGCTCTCCCAGAAGGAATATTGCCGCTGGTTGAAGTACGGGGGCGAGGTGATGACGAGGTTGGCCTTTTTGCCGTCCATGAGCCTCTCCACGTCCTTGGGATTCGTGCTGTCGCCACACAGGAGCCTGTGCCTGCCGAGGGTATAAAGGTCGCCTCGCTTGGTCTTAGGCTCCGCAGGAACCTCCGGGACTTCTTCCTCCTCTGCCGCCTCGGCATCTTCGGAGAAGAACTCGGACTCAAACTCCTTGAAGTCGATATCGGGTAGCTCGAAGATTGATAGATCGTCAAGCTTCAGGTCCATATCGTTCATGAACTGATAAAGGCCCTCGTCCGTGATGGTCTGGTACTTGGAGTTGATGGCCAGGAGTATCTCAGCGGCCTCCTTCTTCGTCCGGGCCTCTATGTCCACCACGGGGAGGTCGCCTATCGAATAGCCTTCTTCCAAGAGATTACCAAGGACCAGGAGCCTGCCGTGTCCGTCCAGGATGTAGTCTCCTCCCCAGACGAAGACCGGAGCCACCCAGCCGTACTTAAGGATGGACGCCTTGAGCTTCCCGGCGTTGGCCTCCGTCATCTCCTTCAGGTCCCCCTGGAAGGTCTTGAGCCTGTCGTAAGGGAGATAACGGTTGCCCTTGCATCTTACAGGTATCTGTTTAAGATTTTTGCGCATTTATTACCTCGATTTTCTATCTATTCCGCTTGATTTTCCCGCCCCAAAAGCGCCTAATTGAGTCATGAAAAACGCACAGGAGGAAACCATGACCACAGAGACTATCGGCACGAAAAAAATCACGAGATTCGAATTTACAAACAGGAACCACGCGTTCAGCTTCGCGGACAGGTGCCACAAGATGCAGATGGTAATCCTCGGCGGCAACGAAAGGTTCTGGGTGGTTGGCATGGCCGACGGCGAGCACCTCATCCGCAACCGGTACGAAGCGGCGCATTGATTAAGACACTCCAGAGCCGCCACTGACTTTCCCCCCTCGTTTCTTTTCCACCTCGGCAAATATCCTTCCATCGTTCTCAAGCGTAGCCATTTTTCCCGTATAGTCTTGCCAGCGTCTTACAATCACGTCGCAATACTTCGGGTCGAGCTCCAGGAGCCTGGCGGAGCGTCCCGTCTTCTCGCACGCGATGAGCGTAGAGCCGGAGCCGCCGAACGGGTCAAGGACAATGGCCCCCTTCTTGGTCGAGTTGCAGACCATGCGCTCGATGAGCGCAACCGGCTTCATGGTCGGGTGCTCCGGGCTGCTCCTCGGCTTCTCCTCGAAGAAGACCGTGCCGTGAGCCGCCTCAACGGTTACGTTATCGCCCCTGACGATAAGGGTCGTCTCGCCTAAGGGTATCTGCCACTCGTTATCTCCTATCTGCTGGAAGGGCGCGCCCTCAAACTCCTGTATGGTTGTCTTGTCCCTCCCTCCGAACCAGCGGTGCGCTCCCGTCTCCTTCCAGCCGTAAAGGACTGGCTCGTGCTGCCAGTGGTAGTCGGAGCGTCCCAGGACAAGGGCGTTCTTGCGCCAGATAAGGCATGACGACAGGTAAACCCCGGCCGCCTTCAAAGCCGTCCGGAAGTTCACGCCCTCAGTCTCGGCATGGGCAACGTATACGGTGGCCCCGGGCTTTGAGACCGCGTAGACATTTGTGAACGCCGTATGGAGGAACTCGTAGAACGATTTGCTGTCCATGTTGTCGTTGAGTATCCTGGACGTGTTCCTGTGTCCCTTCTGGTATTTATCGAGCATCTCGGCCTTTTCGCCGTAGTTCACGTTGTAGGGCGGGTCGGTCCAGGTGCAATCGGCAAGATCATCGCCCATGAGCTTCTCACTGTCCGAAAGTACAGTTGCATCCCCGCAGAGGAGCCGGTGCCTGCCAAGGGTCCAGACGTCCCCTGGGACGGTTACCGCCTCCTCGGGGATCGACGGTGCCGCGTCGTCGTCCGTAAGCCCTCCGGCCTCTCCGGAGTCGAGAAGCTCGTCTATCTCGTCCCCGGAGAAGCCCGTAAGCTCGAGGTCGAAGCCCTCCTCTTTCAAGGCTGCAAACTCACCAGCCAGGAGTTCCATGTCCCAGCCCGCATCCAGGGCAAGACGGTTGTCCGCTATAACGTAGGCCCGCTTCTGGGCCTCCGAGAGGTGCGTAAGCTCTATGACCGGCACGGTCGTAAGGCTGAGCTTCTGGGCGGCCATGAGCCTGCAATGCCCGGCGATTATCCCCTGGTTGGCGTCGACCAGGATGGGGTTCGTAAAGCCGAACTCCACGATGCTGGCCGCAACCTTCGCCACCTGTTCCGGGGTGTGCGTGCGCGGGTTACGCGCGTATGGCTTGAGCTTCTCAAGGGGCCATAGCTCAATCCGGCTGGACATTTTGATGGCTTCGTTCACTTTTCGTCTCCGTTTCTTCTGTCAACCGTCAACTTGGATTCAGGCTTCGACGCAAGCTGAATCCCGCGCTCGGCAGCACCCGCATGCCGAGAGCCCTGGAGGGACCCGTCACTTTTTCCTCATCTCGTACTCGAACTCGTGCGCGAGTAGCTTGTTAGCCTTCTCGTCTATGACCCTCTGCGCCGCATCCTCGCCGACGGTGTTGACCATGCCGGGCACGTCCGGGCCGTAGAGCCTCTTTATGGGAAACCGCTCCTTGCCCTCGCGCTTATATACACCGATAATCCTCTTGGGCATGAACGCGTCCCGTACCACCTTCCTTCCGCTGGACTTCCTGACCTTCACGGTTATGCCCCTGCTGGTCCTGCGGGCGTCGAAGTGCTGAAGTCCCGGCGTCTTCCCCCTGTACCTAAGGAGCACGGCAAGGTTCTCCCACGTTGCCCGTCTCATGTAGAACCCGGAGTCCAGGCGGTCCCGCTTGATGTTGTAGGTGTTCCGGACCTCGCGGCTTACGGCGGTCTTGGTCTGCGAGCCGAGCTTGTTGAGCACCCGCGTGGCAATCTTCTTGTACCTCTTGGGATCAAGGGCTTCCCTCAGCTCCTTGAGCCCCTTTACCTCAAACTGCATATACCCTCCTTGACTGGAGCGGAGTGCCGGAACCGCCCCGACCCCTGGAGCCTGGGTAGCTCCCGGCTCTCTCTTGAGCCCTCCTCCGCCTCGATGACCCACTTCAAGTCCTTCCGCTTCGGGTAACCCAAAGACCAATCAAACGGCGACTCCCTCAGAAGCCTCTTTCTCTCCCCGTGCGAACATAGGAACCTCAGGTACCTGAACTGGTAGCCGCGCACCTTCGAAAGCCCGAGCGCGAGCGTCACGGACTTCTTCCGGGTGCCGTACCGGGTGATGAGGAGCCTCGGATGTACGACCTCGCCTTCCCCGGTCATGTAGAACTCCGACCAGATGTGGCCGCCGTAGAGCCAGTTGGATGCCTGGTAGACATATCCGGGCTTTCCCCGGAGCCCGTCGGCCCAGCTGAAAAGGAGCTTTACGCCCGGCAAATGCTCCCTGATGTATGCGGCCATCATGCCTAAAAAGAAGCTCTCCGTGTTCCTGGGCATGGAGTCGAGGACGCACAGGCGGTTGAGCTCGAGGTAGTCCCCCACGTCGAGGGAGGGGAAAATCCTCTTTATCGTGTGCCTGGGCCGCGTCCCGTATCCCCAGAGCGCCACCCCGACCAGGTCGTCGCCTGCGAAGAGGCCCAGTGAGAGCTTCGTTATGGGCGGGCAGATGACGGCGTAATGGTGTTGGGCCACGAACCTTTTCCCGACTGCGGTCGATATGGGTTGCACTTTCATGTCAATCACGGCTTGACCTCGCTTCCTTCAGCCGACGGGGATAAGGGGGAAATCCCCTCGCACCTTTAAGGGTGCGAGGATTTCCCCCCCCCTTTAGGGGGCCATTTTCGCCAAAAGTATTTCTCAATATTTTCAATAACTTGCGAGCCTTTCGCCAAAAGTATCTCTTCACATTTTCGCCAAAAGTCCTAAGTGTTTGTTTTTGTTCACGTTTAACTTTCTGCGAAGTCATTTTGTGCGGCTTTCGCAGAAAGTCCCTTATCGGATACTAACGCGACCTTCGGACGGCCTTTACCAGTCGTCATTTCCGTGGTGAGCCGCCCCGACTTGATGGCCAGCTCGACGGCGTGATTCCTATCTCGTTCCGTAGCGTCTGGAAGTAACGCCTTCGAGCGCGCCGCCTCGCGGACCGTGTAAAAGTTTCCGTCCGCTGCCTCGGTATTGAGGGCCGCTATGAGCTCGTCGACCATCGCTGACTCCCGGGTGGCTTTCAGGTCCACCTCTTCGAGCGCGCCGTCTTGTGTGAACCTGAAGAATACCGAGCCCGGCAACTTGGGTACGTATGAGTTCTTTGTGACCTTAAACTCGACGTACCGCCAGGGCTCGTCGATGTCGTACTTCTTTGCGTCGTCTTCCGTGAGATGCCTCATGTTCGCAGCGAAACGCGAGCCGTCCACAAGGGAAGAGCCCCCGCGGGCCCCGGTGAGCTCAAGGGCGCCGCTCAGGGCCTTCGTGACATGGTGGCTAAACAACACAGTCGCGCCGTTCAAGGTGAGCGCTTTCAGCGTATTGACCCATTGTGTGCAGTGGTCATTCGAGTTTTCGTCCAGCCCGTAAAACATGGACTTAGGGTCGATTACGACGAGTTCAGGCCGGAAATCCTCCACCTCACCCTTGAGCCATTCAAAGGCATCGGCCCTGCTTGGGTTATTGCCGTCAAGCTTCATCAATGGCCCCGGACTGCCGCAATAAAGCCGGAGGTTATCGACAAGCATGGCTTTGTCTATGTCCCCGAATTCGCCGAGGATGCTTCTTACCCGCCTGTGGATCATGCCCGGTGGGTCTTCTCCCAGAAGCCCGAGCACCCGCATCGAGCGCGTTGGCCGGAAGGTACTGAAAGACCGCAGACCAAGCGCGGCGGAGAGCATGAGGCACACTATCAGGTAGGTCTTGCCGGTGCCGCCCTGCGCGAAAATGCCCCCCACGATGCCCTTAATGAGCAGATTTTCGAAAAGGTAATCTATAGGCGGGGGCTCTGTATCGAGCCATACGCCGATAGGGGCCGGGGACCCGAAAGGGGTTTCAAGTCGCGTTGATGGGGCCTCTGTTATCAGCCGCGTCAGTTCTTCGTCTGCGCCATCTCCACCCTTCATGGATATCAGATCCGATACGTCGCCGCCGGGGGGAAGGTCTGCTGGAAGTTCCAAGATATGTACCGCCTTGGCTGTGCCGTCTAACGAAGTAGCGACGGAGTGCGCTGTCTTCCGGCCCGGTTCATCTTTATCAGGAATTATAAAGATGGTCTTGCCAGTGAAAAATTCGGTCCATTCCTTGCGCCAGTTTTTCGAGTTCGTGGCAAAGTATCCAAGCCCAACCAGCGCGTCACAGTCCTTTTCTCCCTCGACGATAAGGATGGCATCGGCTTTTAAGACCTCCGGCAGTTGGTAAGGCACCCGTCTCACGCCATCGAGGTTCCATATCCAGCGGCCCGTGCCGTCCGGTCTGCGGTATTTGAAGGTTTTACCGGTCCCGTGGCCATACCTCAAAACCTGATACAAGAGTTCGCCCCCTTCATCCACATAATCGTAAATGACGTCGGGTATACCCTGCGGTTGCATTGGTGCAGGGCTCGGGCTCTTGGTCTTCGCGGGAAAGGAACTGGGTTTGTCCAGTCCCACGGCCTCGGCTACGGCTTCGAATGAACATCCGGCATGGCAATGGAGAAGGACTTTGCCACCGGCACCTTCGGAAATACTCAGGCTTGCGTCTCTGTCGCCGCGCCCCTTTCCATGTCCAGGGACGGGGCACCGTGCAATAAAACTCGTCCCAGCCTTCCTTGCCCCTATACGTTCAGCTATCTCGGCGGCCGTTGCCATTAAATCTCCTTTAACGTTTCCTCTGCGCTCTGGCCTCCGGCCCACCAGTGGTACCTCTTATCGCTATCGAAGGGGATGACCAGCCCTCCATCGTTGTCGATGAAGGGCCGATCCCTTTTCTCCTTGCGAACGGGAGCCGCAATCCGCGCCGGAGCCGCTTTCTCTTGCGGGACAGTATTGGCCCCAGTCGGCGGGTCGTCCTTCCCGGCAAAGTCAAATAGGTCCATGATTAAAACGGCGTCCCGTCGCCGGTGTCGTCTGTAGTCTCCTCATGGACTTGGATGTCCTTGGCCTTGGCGGAAAAGTCGTTCCACAACCGTTCGCAGAGGCTGTAATCCTCAGGGGTGGTGCTGCCGACCGGAACCACCTTGAAAACCGCGTAGGTGCCGATGTCATTAGTCTCCATCAGGGACATGAGCCTGTATTTCCTTGAGAACATGTCCCCCCCGCAGAACTTTGCCAGTGAAAGGAGCTGGCGCCCGGCCCTGTAGCTGGTCTTCGAGAAGCTAACGATGACCGGCATGGGCACGCCCGGGAAGTACGAGAAGAAGTTAATGAACGTAGTCGCTATCGGTTTCTCCCCGTTCGGCCCAAAACGCGTCTCGGCAACGACCTTCGGGTCCTCAGGGTCCGTTGACTTCCAGATGACCGCGCCCGGCTCGTAAGCCGGGTCGAAGCTGGGGTCGGCCTTGCTGCGCGGGTTGAAGCGTATGAAGTTCTTGAACATGAATACCGGAATAAACTCATCGGGCAGCACCTCCTTGGTCAGGGAATTGATTATCGCGCCCGGCTTAACGCCGAGCCCTTCGGTAATCTCGGGCGATAGAGCCTGGATGAGCTTGGCGCGGGGTATAATGAGGTCTTCCTGTGTGATGCCGCTCTCGAACCCCCTCTGCCTGGAACCTCCGGCCAATGCCGACTCCGTTTTTCCTGCAAGCTCGTTTGCCATGGTCATGCCTCCTTAGTTGTTGTAGAGCCGTATCGACGGCTTCAGGTAATAGGTGATGCAATCCGGAAGCTCAATGCCATGCTCTATGCATTCGCTCGTAAAACTCGACAGGCTCTGAGGCATGACGGTCGTCTTGATCAAGTCCTCGCGCTTTTGCTCGTTCAGGAACGCGAGCAACCTTTCCATGTTCTCCTGTCTGCAACTTGCATAGAGTCTCGGTTTTTGCATCTGCGCGTATCCCAGTCCCTCGTACCTGGCGGTGGATACCGCGGAATGCGCCTCCAGAAACTCGATGAGACGGGATTCGGACTGTTCGTATTCCTCCTGGGCGTTCTGGAGGCACTCTTTCAGATCGTCCCGCCTCTCCTTGGCCCGCTTGAACCGAAGGACCAAATCCCTCTCGGTCGCTTTCTCGTCTGACATTTGACTTCCTCCTTCGTTTACTCGACTATGGATCTGATGTCTTCCTTCGAAATCTTCATGTTCTGGTATGCGTCGCCATTGCTGAGAGGTTCGACTGTGTAACGAATACCGTGCTTGTCCTCGATTATCTGAGTGACCTTCGCGGATACGACTATCTTGTCCCCGACCTTAAGCATCGCCATCACCTCCTTTCTCGATGAATCGTTTGACGTCCTCGACGCTTCTGCAGACTGCCGCCTGCCCGCCAGCGTCCCGAATTTTACGAAGAACATGGTCTTGAATATGTGTAGACTTGTTAGAGCCTGCCTTAAGCTCGACAGCATAGAACTCCCCCTCCTTGCAGATCAGTAGGTCCGGTATCCCCGACGTGAAGCGGTCGCATGCCTTATAGACCCACGCAGTCGGATAGTTTTTTCTTATGAACCCGATGACCTTGTTTTTTAGCCGCGTCTCTGACAAGGGCATGTACGGCCTCCTGTAAGCTCTGTTTCCTTTGCAGTACCTTTAAGAGCACCTCGTCAATTGTGCCCTGCGCCATGATGTAGATATACAAACAGCTGTTCTTCTGGCCGATGCGGTGTATCCGGTCCCTGGCCTGAGCGTGCGTCTCGAATGAATAGTCGAGGCTGTAGAAGACCATGACGCTGCAGTTGACAAAGGTGAGGCCGTGGGCCGCGGACTTGGGGTGGGCTATCAGGTAGCGGACCCGGTTGTTCTTGAACCTGTTTATGGAGTCTTCCTTGTCCCTGGTCCCGGCGTAGAGCGTAGCCACCTGGTCGGAGCCGTATTTTTCCCTGATGAATTTTTCAATGGCCTCCACCTCATGCCGGAATTGGACCCAAATGATGACGGGCTGGTTGCCGAGTTCCTCCAGGATTCCCTCAAGCTCCTTGAGCTTCGTCGAGCTGCCTATTTCGACGCTGTCGCCTTCCCTGTTGTAAAAGAAACCGGAGGTCGCCTGGCGGAGCTTCATGAGCTTGGCCAATGCCACCTGCGCGGCTATCTCCTCACCCTCGATTTCGGTTACCAGATGCTCCTCCATCTCGTCGTAAGCCTTCTGCTCTTTGTCGTTGAGGAATACCTCGCGTATCTGGTCGACCTTTTCCGGCAGGTCAAGGGCGTCCTCTTTTCTTACCCAGTGGGTGAACGGCTGAATTTCTTCCATGAGCAACCGCCGATTATCCTTGGTAATCTCGTAATGCCAGCCGGTGGTCAGGAACCTGCGCATATCCGCGCCGGTCAGGCGCTGGCCGTTCATGTGCATGACTTTGCCGTTACGCTCGAGATGAAAGTAGGTGTTTCTAAATGCGTAGAATGAACTGGGGAATACGTCAGGCTGTATGAAGCTAATCTGCCCCCATAGTTCGAGCTCGCTATTTGGCATGGGGGTCCCGGAGGCGATAATCCGGTACTTGAACTTATCCGCGAGGGCCAGAAGCGTTTCGGTTGTTTTGCTCTTATTGCTCTTGAGCCGCGAGCTCTCGTCAAGGACACATATGAAGTCATGGCTCCGGATTAGTTTCAGAATCCCCGGAAGATACTTTTTCGATATGAGTGACTCGTAGTTGATGACCACGATGTCCGGCACTGCGGCCTTCATCTCCTTGAAAGGCGTATAAGTTAAGTCTGTGAACCTCTTGATATCCTCGCCCCAGGCCGAGTTGACCAGCGAAAGCGGGCAGACCACAAGGAGCCTGAGGCCGGGGTCGGTCTGCCTTAAGCGGTTGAATATCTCAAGGCAGGTCCTCGTCTTGCCGAGACCGGGGTCATGAAAGAGGGCGCAGTTGCCGTCGTTCTTCTTGGCGAAGTCGATTGCCTCGCGCTGGTGTGTGTAGAGGGACTTGTCCATGTTTCAGCCCGGCCTTCTTTGTATAAGAATTTTGTCTACTTCCATGCGGATGGACTTTTTTGTCTCCTCATCGAAGTCCTTGCTCTCGGCCCAGTACCCGAAGATTTTGTTGAACCCCTCTCCCTTGAATTTGGAGAAGTAATCAAGGAACTGCTCCGCTTGTATCCTGATATCCAACCCCATACCGGCCTCCTTGTTCTTGCCTATATATACAGAGCGCCTCGATATGGCCGAAATGTTTCACTGCTAAAAAAAATAAAAATAATTCGCTTGATATATCGCGGGGTTCGCTGTAGGGTTGCCCCCCTGTTTGAAACAAATGGGGTGTAGACAGGCGCTATAAGAGAGGAGGAACTCATGGGAAAAAAGAGCGAGGTTGTCCAGAAGATTAGAAGGGCCTGTGGCCTGTATCTCCGCGTTTCCACGGAAATGCAGGCCATCATAAAAGAGGGCTCGCTGGATACCCAGCAAAGCACCCTTACCAAGTACACTGAGATAAAATCCAGCAACGGTGACGAAGAATGGTGTGTGGCCGAGGTCTACCGGGAAGAGGGGAGATCAGGCAAGAACACGGATAGGCCGGAATACCAGCGGATGCTTAAGGACATCAAGAACCGAAAGATAGATGTCCTTCTTTGCACAAAGATAGATAGGGTCCACCGGTCGCTTGTGGACTTCTACAAACTCCACGAACTCCTCGAAGCCCACGAGGTGACCTTCGTATCTCTTAGCGAGAACTGGGACACCTCGACCCCGATGGGCCGCTTCGGACTGAAGCTGACCCTTGCGGTGGCTGAGCTCGAGCGTGAGCAGACATCCCAGAGGACGAAGGAAAAGATGAGGTGGCGGGCGGAGCAGGGCCTTAGAAATGGAGGACAGGTCTTCGGCTACGATATAGACCCTGAAAACAGGGGGGTGCTCAAGGTAAACTCCGAGGAGGCCAAACTCATCCGCCTCATTTTCGAGACATACAGGGAACTCCGCTCCTTCAGGCGGACGGCTCAGAAGTTGAACGAGATGGGCTATCGGACAAAATCCTACCAATCAAGGCGAGGGCACATCCACGGTAACAAGAAATTCACTAAGTGCGCCGTTATCCATATCCTCCAAAATCCTGTTTACATAGGAAAGGTGACCCACTATGACAGCCTGTTCGATGGAAAGCATGATGCCATCATTGACGAACGGCTATGGCAGGATGTAAATGACCAGATGCGGGCGAATCGGGTTGTAAGGGCTAAGCCGAGAGAACAAAAGATGCATACGTTCTTATTGGAAGGTCTTATACGGTGCGGATGGTGTGGTGGGTATCTTACCCCAACTTACTCAGGCGGAAGGAACGGGACGTACTTCTATTACCAGTGTACTAAGGTGCATAACGGCGGTGATGAGTGTAAGATGAAACGGGTAAGCGCCGAAGACATCGAAGAAGTAATCGCCAGACGCCTTATTGAGATGAGCAAAGACCAAAACCTCCTTACGGAAATTCTCGACGAGGCGGATACTGCATCAAGGAAGGAAAGGAAAATCCTTGAAGAGCGCCGAAATATCCAGAAGAGGGCGTTGGCTCCTATAGAGCAGGAGATCGCAAACATCGTCAAGTTCATAGCCCAAGGGAAAGGCTCGGCGGCCCTTTCGACAGAGATCGAACGCCTTGAGATTCAGAAGCAAGAGATAGAAGGGGAACTGGAGAGGATCGAGCTTGAGGCCAGAGAGCTTAAAAACAGGACTATAAGTGCGGAGGTTGTAAGCGAGGGGCTGGGATTTTTCGAGCAGGCATGGCAGGTTGCCACCCCGAAGCAGAGGAAGGATCTCATGCGGCTCCACGTCCACCGGATAATCTGGACG
>Ga0209341_10001419_pt1 | contig 23821 bp, 40 predicted proteins | sample RifCSP13_2_FD_184020 | JGI IMG/M metagenome (GOLD analysis project Ga0209341, IMG submission 184020) | Soil microbial communities from Rifle, Colorado - Rifle CSP2_sed 13_2 (SPAdes) (version 2) | ecosystem: Environmental > Terrestrial > Deep subsurface > Rock core/Sediment | place: Rifle... | reverse complement strand
ACGGGCGTTCCCCCAGTACCCCCCCACCCCACCCCACAGGATGAGCCGGCCCCGGCGCCGAGCCCTTTTCGCAAAGCCGACCCAGACGAGGCCTAGCGCTAAAACTGGACAAGATCAACTGGCACAAGATCATCTATTGCCTGGACTGCAAACGAGAAGGCCGGCCCTGGATACTCACAAACCCGAACCAATGCAGCCACCCATGGAGATGGCAATACATCTTTTCTCGGGCAAACGAAGGCCACTCACCAAAAGAATCTGCGCCTGTGGCTGCGGAGAAACCTTCCGAACCACATTCCCAGACAAACAATATGTAGACGGCGCACACAAGCAAAAAGCATACCGAACGTTACGACACGTGCGGTAACAAACACACAAAGGAGAATCCTCAATGACCCGTCAAACTATATCCATCCAGAACTACCGAACATCCGAAGAGCTCCGCCGGGCGCACCCCGAAGTCCGATCGTGGATTTGCATCCACCACGCACCACGCGGCCAGTCCGAAGAAACCCAAATGGCCGGCCTGAAAAAGGCAATGATACACCGCAGCCAATGGCATCAGGTCGTGTTCGTGTACCAGGTCGGAGATTTCTTCTGGACGCCAGCGACCCAGAAGCCGCTCTGCATCTGCTTGCAGTACATCGGCGATAACGGACCCTGCCCGGTCCCAAGCCATAACCCTGAAGGCGACCATGCCCAGGCATAGCAGTATCACCGCCCGGCAAATCCAGAAGGCCCGCGCCGAGTGGTACGCCTACCACTACGAGAAGCGCGCCAAGTTCAAGGCACTCGGAGTCCATGACCAGCACATCTACCAGGAAGCCGCAATGAGAATTTCACCACCACAAATGACCGTCTACGGCGGATTCCAGGAATGCTGGCCCACCAGCGAAGAGACAAAAATGCTGGCACGAATCCAGGGCCTGACAGACTTCGACCTTGCCTGCCCGTGGTATGTCTCAGATTACGGCTGGCAGACCTTCCAGGAAAGCTGGCGGCAGCTCCCCGAGCCGGTAAGTTATCCACAAGGAGCCTGTGTACAAAATGGGGCACTTGTCCACATTGTACACAGGGAAAGCGAGTTATCACCAACCGATCGAGCCTAAAAAGGCACTTGTACACATGGCGGGGCAGTTGTTCCAAAAATGTACACATCCCGCCATGTGTACAGATTTACTCTACACTGCAATGAAATCTACCCTACAGAAAGGATTTGTACACAATGTACACACCCCCTACTAAGACGACTAGATTCATAGTCCTATTATTTGGTATGTTGATCATTTCAGGATGCCTGGAAACCACAATACCAAACATCCAGCCGCCGGCCCCATCGCGGCAGACCAGCCAGGTCCAGCCGATCATGGCACAACAGCGACACGCCGCAACAGCGCCGCCAGAACAGGACGAAGGTGCAGCCGGCGCCGTCTTCGAACTCCCAACGCCCACACCACTCTGTGCCAAAATCACAGCCCTACAATCTCTTCACCTGCGCGCAACACCCAACGAGAAAGCCGGAGTCATTGACTACCTATATTTCGACGAACAGGTCGAAGTCATCACCTACGGCATCTGGTGGTACATCAAGACGGAACGAGGAACCCTCGGCTACGCCAATGCAAGATACCTGAAAAGCACGGTGTGCAAGCAATGAACGACCGCCAGACGCCCTTCATCCATCCCGCAACACCAAAGAAACTCATTCGGGAATTCAGGAAGTGCAAATACAAATACCACGACTTGGCCAGAGCGCGCGGCGTCAACGTCTATCACATCTATCAGCTGATCCACCATGGCAAACTGCCATCAAACCCAAACATCCGCAAGATGCTTTTCATCCGGCCCCGGAGAAACCGGGAAAACGGGAGGCCGGCTCCGCCGGCGGGCGTTGCACGCGCCGCCTCTCTGCTAACGGGGGGCAAGCCCCCCGTACCCCCCAGACCCGAACACTGGCGCTGGTGGCACAGCCTGGACAAAGCCAGCCGGGACCGCATCATAGAAAGGCTATATGAACATGCCAAAGAACTTGACCACTGAAAGCCCCATGAAAGAACTCGCCCAGGAGCTCGACGCCAAAATCAAAGCCTGGATGCTGCGAGCCGTGGAAATCACCGGACACACCACCAACATAGACGAAGCCTTCGACGAATGGGAACTAGAACGCCAGGCACTAAGTGAGCTCCACGAAGGACTCCAGACCTTGGAATTCCAAAATTACCGTATGGGACTGGCGCTCGACACTGCTAACTCACTCATCCTAACAATCGAAAAAGAAGCCGAAATGTTCATAAAACAAAAGACTCGAGATAAAATCCAGCAATTCAAAGAATTATTTGAAAAAGCAAAACCAACCGCAAAGGATAACGGCAATGCTACAACAGATCCTTGAAGCCATGTATCAGGACGCATTCAACCGGGCCGGCGTGCCAGTCTCCCGAACGCTCAAGCACGGCCTGCGTATCGAGATCACAGCCAACATAAACCACATCCAGCTAACAATTTCCAGAAACGATCAATTCCCATCTGTCCGGGAGTGGGAAACCGTGCTGAAGAACTTTCCATACCACGTAGGAATGATCATGCCAACCACTCAGCAGGCAGGAAGTCAGTACTCACTCACAGCCAACCTGCCGGCCCGCAGACAGGCGCAACTCTCATTCTTGTAGGAAACACCATGCCATGGACACAGAACAAACCACCACAAAGAATAGAACAGCTTTTCGAACAATACGCCAAAGTTCAGGCCGCCATACAGAAAGGAAAACCATGAAAACAATACTTGATATTCTCTACGTTTTGTACAGCCTTGCAGTCGCTCTTGCATTCGCATGGGCGTTTTTATGGTCATTCAAGGAACTTGCTGCACTCGCAGCGAACTAGGAGAGTGAGCATGTATCGCCCGCATGGACCATACCGACAGCGTAAGGAAGATTGGATTCTACTCCTCGGCCATTTCCTGATCCCGGCGAGTGTGATGCTCCTGGCAATCATCGTTTGTGCGAACCCATAGAAAGGATTATGAGTAGAACAATCATGAACGCAGACCCAACCACAAAGACCCGAATACTGCGGGCCATCGAACGCATAGAGAACCGCCTGGAACAGTTCAAGCACATCCCGGAAGAAGTAGCACAGCTTCGCGCGCTCAACGACCAGCTACACGCCGCACTCAAACAAAGACAAAACTGGGATGTCTGGAAAGTCGCCGCCATCCGCAGCCTGAAGCAATTCATCAGTATGATCGACCGCAGCACCTGACTCGAAATTTGTGGTAATATCTGCCCATAGTCCGGCCGCCCGCCTTCGCTCCTACAGGACCCCAGGCGGACAAGGCGACCGCTGGCACTGGCGCACAGGCGCCCCGCCACCCGCCGCGTGAGAAATCACGCGGCTTTTTTTTTGGACAGAACAACCATGGACTTACCACCAATCCCGATCCCAATCACGCTATACGTGGAAACGATCAACTTCAAGCCCGAACTCGATACCCGGATCCAGCGCCGCAAATCCGCCATCGACATCGAAATGCAAGCATCGAATGCCAGGCAGCTTCTCGAGGAACTCACCAGGCGCCTTGAAGAAAACTCTCAAGGCGCCATCCGCGTACGCTTCACAGGCAGACTATTTGTATGACCCCACTCACGGCCACAACCGTCATCGACAAACTCGACGACCTGCTAGAAGATGACAGAAACTTCTCAACACGCTCCGGCCTGCGCCTGATGATAGAAGTTGTCAAGGAAGCGCTTACCGTCATAGGAGAAGCATCCGACCAAAAGCATTCCATGAACACCCGCCTAAGCCTGGTAGAAACCGCACTACATGAATTTCTCGAAGCCCAGAAGCAGCGCCGGGAAAAAGACGACGATGAGCGCCGGCGCTGGCGATGGGCACTCATCGGGCCAACACTCACACTCGCGCTCGCCGAGCTCGCGCAATGGATCTTCAAATGACATGGCAAAGACAAAAGACCCCAAAAGGCGCCAGGGCGCCCAACCCGGAAACAAGAACGCCGAGAAGCACGGCTTCTACTCGAAGAATTTCAGCAGCGAAGAGACAACTCGCCTTGCTAACTCTGACCTTCACAGCGTGGAGCATGAGATCGAATTGCTCCGAATATATGTCTCTCGAATATCCGAGCTTGTACCCCTCGACGAAATCGGAGAAAACGAATTGAAGGCGCTCAATACGCTCTCGCTCCTGACTCAATCCATCAGCACCATGATCAGAACACACTACCTGACACGCGGCAAAGGCGGAGTCGTCGAGAAATCCATCATGGACGCACTCGAAGAACTCCGCCTTGAAATGGGCCTCTGACCTGACACATGAGCACCCTCAAACAGACCATCAAGCAGATCGCCAAGAAATTCAACACGTTCACCGAGCGCGGCGGAGGGATAACCATGCGCCGCTACCAACTCGAGCCGGCCAAGGCAATCATCGACTCCATAGTCCATAAGCGCGGCCTTACCTTCGTCGTCATCATGAGCCGGCAGGCCGGCAAAGACGAGCTCATCTCGAACCTGATGGCCTACCTGTGTAACCTGTTCGCCCACCGCGATGTCGGTATCGTGGTCGCAAACCCCACCTACAAACCCCAGACAATCAACGCCATCATGCGCTTCGAAAAGCGCCTGTCCACAAACCTGCTTACGAAAATGTTCTGGTCCAAGCGCTCCGACTTCATGCGAATGATCGGACAGTGCATCGTCTCGTTTCTCTCCGCCGATGCAAGCGCCAATGTCGTCGGCGCTACAGCCTCACTCGCCCTGATCATCAACGAAGCCCAGGACGTGGAGCCGGCCACCTATGATAAGAAATTCGTCCCCATGGTCGCATCCACCAACGCCACCCGGATCATTTGCGGAACCGTCTGGACATCAAAAACCCTGCTTGCGCGGGAGACCCGCGCAGCGCTCCAGGCAGAGAAAGCGGACGGCATCCGCCGCGTATTCCTTTACACAGCCGACAACATCAGAAAGATCGTGCCAGCCTACGGACAATTCATCGACAACGAGATCAAGAAACTCGGCCGCCAACACCCCCTCATCAAGACACAATATTTCTGCGAAGAAATAGACGAACTCGCCGGAATGTTCAACGCCCGACGGCTGGCACTCATGCAGGCAGACCGGGAAAAGATCATCAACCCAGGCGAAGGCGCAATATACGCCATGCTCATCGACGTAGGCGGACAGGACGAAGCCCTGATCAATCTCGACGGCATGGGCAACCCAGGCCGGGACTATACAACACTCTCCATCGTAGAGATCGACCTTTCCACGCTCGAAATCCAACAGGCGCCAACTTACCGCACCGTGCACAGAAATTCGTGGCACGGAGACAATCACGTAACCATCTTCAGCAACCTCACCGCATACGCCACCATCTGGAACCCACTCTACATCGTGATCGACGCAACCGGAGTCGGAGAAGGACTCTGGGCAATGCTGGCCAAGAAATACAGAGAGCGGGTATTGCCGGTCAAGTTCACACAGCAGACCAAATCAGAAATAGGCTACGGATTTATCGGCATCATCGAAACCGGCCGATTCAAGGACTGCGCTCCATCAGAGACCGTTCGAGAGCAGTACGAAAACTGCGAGAGCGAGATCCTGATAGGACCGCAAAAGACCATGCGATGGGGCGTGAAGGACGGATCCAGAAGCGCCGCCACCCGCGAGCTCATCCACGACGACTACATCACAGCCGATGCCCTCACCGCCATTCTCGACAAGCTCGAATGGTACATATCATCAGAGACAACCATCATCGAAAGCGACGATGTATTACAGGAAATGGATCATGCCTACTAGCGCGACGGGAGGCCGGCTCCGCCGGCGGGCGTTGCACGCGCCGCCTCTTCCTAACGGGGGGCTTGCCCCCCGTACCCCCCTGGAGACTTCATAATGCCCACAAAAAAAGAGCTTGAAGCACAAATCCAAATGCTCAACGACGCGCTCGAGATGTCGCTCGCACTCAGCCCGGAGCGAGACAACAACTTCTTTACCGGCGGACTGTCAGCACTCTACGAATCACGAACATCCTGGGACCGAAAAAAGGTATTCGCCGAGGCACTGCGCGCCTGGCGTGTAAACCCCATCGCGCGCCGGATCGTTCGCCTGATGACATCATTCGTGATCGGCAAAGGGATAACCATCACAGCAAACGACCCAAAGACCCAAACCTTCCTAAGCGAATGGTGGAGCCATCCGCTAAACCAGATCGGCCGCAATGCCAAACGCTGGAAGGACGAAGATACCCGCACAGGCAACCTGTTCTTCCTATGCACCGTGGACGAAGCCGGGATGACCTACATCCGGGCCATGCCAGCCGAGCAGATCGAAGAGATCGAGACCAAAGAGAACGACATCGAACAGGAGACCAGATACACAAAAGACGCAGTCGGAGCCGAATCCTACGAAGCCTACAACCCGGACGCAGAGCAAAAGACCTTTATGCTGCACTACGCCAGCAATAAACCCATAGGCGCCGCCTGGGGAGAAGCCGACCTGTCGCCGCTCCTGGTCTGGATCGGACGCTTTTCATCCTGGCTCGAAGATCGGGTCAGACTCAACCGCTTCCGAACCGCATTCATGTACGTCATCCGCGGCGCCTACGCATCAGAAGCCGAGAGAGCCGCCCGAGAAAAGCAGCTCAAAGCCAACCCACCCCAACCGGGATCCATACTCGTACTCAATTCCCAGAGCGGCGAAGAGTGGGGCATCCTGTCATCACAGCTCGACGCCTTCGACGCTTCCACAGACGGCCTTGCCATCAAGAAAAACATCGCCTCAGGCATCGGCTTTCCACTCCACTGGCTGGCCGAACCAGAATCAGCAACACGAACCACCGCAGAAGCAGCCGGCACGCCCACATTCCGCACACTCGAAGAAGCCCAGGACGATTTCTTTTCAACGCTCGTTTCTCTCGCTCAAGTCGCCTGTCAGGTCCGCTCCCGATTCGACAAGAGCATAGATCCCAAGACAAATATCACGATCGAAGGCCCAGACATCACCGAGCGCGACAATGCCACGCTAGCCTTGGCCCTTGGCAGAGCATACCCGCAGCTTGCCGACCTGTACGACCGCGAAGGCATAGACGCAAAAGAGTTCCTGCGCCTGGTCTACAAGATGTTCGCCGAAGTCTGGGACTGGCAAGACGAGACCATACCAAAGATCAAACGCAAGCCGCTCACGCAGGAGCAGCCACAGGCCCCGGGAATCGAAGAAGAAGACGAACCGAGCGATCCTGAAGAACAATCGAACAGCCTTACAAACCAACTGGCAAACGCATTCCAGGCCATAGCCAACAAGGAGCCGGCCAAGCTATCCATCACAAACAACATGCCGGCCGTCAGCGTCCCTGTCCAAATCGAGAACAACATGCCAGAGCAGCCGGCGCCGGTCACGAAACTGGAAATGCCTGTCACGATCGAGAACCAGATCGAACAGCCGGCAATCAATATCGAGAACAACATGCCGGAGCAGCCAGCGCCGGTCACAAACATCCACAACCAGATCGAACAGCCAGAAGTCACGATCAAGAACCAGGTGCAGCCGGCGCCGGTCAAGGTCCTACCGGCCGCCTTCGGCCAAAACAAGCCGAGCAACGACCTTGAAACAGAACCGGTATTACCAAAGGCCAGACGGAGACGCAAATGAACCAGAGACAGGTAGTAGCCGTCCGAAACCCCAACGACGGCGAGCCGCTGGCCGTCACAGACGCCCAGGCCGCAGCCAACCAGCGCGAGATCATCCAAGCCCTGCAAGCCATGAATAAACTCGTGCCGTCCAATTACGAGCAGATCCTGTTCGAATACTCGGGCGACGACATGACAACGATCGTATTCCGCGCCGATGGCAAGACCATCAGCACTATAGAAATGGTCTACCAAGACCACAAACTTATGAGTGTAACAGCCAGCAAATGAAAGTGCTATTCAACCCCCTCGCCGAAGAATTTCAACTCGCCGCAGACCAGGCGAGTGAAATTCGCATCGCCGACGAAGGAAAGTACTACCGGTCCAACACCGTGGAAGGCGCATTACAGGAGATCGGCGCCGGCACGCGAAGCGTCGCGCGACACATCAACGCCGGCTGGGTCGACGCGCCCCACGATGGAAACACCTACGGACGCAAAAACGGCGCCTGGACCACCATCACAGCCGGCGGCGGCACATGGGGAAGCATCACAGGCACGCTGTCCAACCAGACAGATTTACAAGCCGCGCTGGATGCAAAGCAGAATTCATTGACATTCCCCCTCGCCGCCAATCTCGGCGGCACCGGCATCGCCAACGCCGCAGGCTCGACACTGACACTCGGCGCGGCGGCGACGATCACGGGCGGGGGGACGGTTGCACTCGGCGGGTTCACACTGACAGTTCCGGCGACGGGGACGGCGGCGCTCTTAGCGACGGCAAATGTATTTACAGCGGGACAAGTAGTAGATTTATCAGCTAACGAAATCGGTCTTCGGGTGCAAGCCGCAGTTGGGCAAACGTCTGACGTGTTTGTTGTAGAAAGCAGCAGCGGAGTAGACTACTTAACAGTTAATAGCATCGGACAAACACTCGTCAACGTAACTCCTGCCACAGATACATCATCTCGGGGGGCGACTGAAAGTTATATGTATATTGGGCAGGGATCAACAAATGTAGTCCGCAATTATTATGGATTATACGCGACTGCACAAACCAAAACGTCACAAATCGGAACAGTTAATAATCTTATTGGTGTAACGGGGGAAGCATCGCATTTTGGAACAAACACACTTGGCAATGCCTACGGATTGAAATATTCAGTCCACGCAAAAGGCACCGGAAATATTACTAACGCATACGGCATACATATTGATGCAGCGACAGAAACCAGCACCGGGCAGATTTCAACTTTTCACGGGGTATATGTAGCCGCCCAGACAGTCGCAGTAGGAAATTACGCCATTTACACCAACGCCGGGCTCATATCGCTTCTGGGCAGCGAAACGAAGGCTAGCACCGCTGGCGCAACCTGGAAAGGCATCGAACTCCGCGCCGCAACCGCCACGATTACGGGCTCCACCAATATCACGACCGCAACGGGTTTCAATTACTTTGATATTGCCCGCCCGACACTCTCGGCGGCAAACGCGCTGACTGTGACCAACGCCGCGACACTCTACATTGCCAATTCCCCGCTCGGCGGCGGCGCGGGGCCTGCGACGATCACCAATCCATACTCGGTCTGGATCGATGCGGGTATCAGCCGCTTCGACGGCGACGGCACATATGTGTTTGAATTGCCCGCCGACGCAACCGGAAATCTAACCGTTGCGACTGGACGAATTCCCGTCAAAATCGGCGGGGCAACAAAATATCTCCGCTATTACGACGATTGAGGCAGCTATGGCAGCAACACGAATTGCAGGCACACCAAACACAACGTACAGATTTCAGTACAACGCGCCAACGGCGATCATCGACAAAAAAGCAGACCAGGCGGCGCACTATTTTTTCGACATCGGCGACGGCAATCACGGCACAGAAGAAGCGCCGCGCACCTACGCCATGCTTACGCTGGCCGAAAAACTGGCGATACTCGATAAGCGCGTTTTGGAGTTGCTTCTGGACGCGTCCAAATCATATAAAGCTAATCTGGACGCAAACACCGCCAGAGACGCAGCTATAGCCGCCGAAGATGGCGAAGTGGTGAACTCGTAGAAAGGATGACATGAAAGGTAAAACCATCCCCGCCCCGCAAGTCCAGAGCGCGGCCCAGTCAGCCGCGAGAATTGTTCAGCAAGACAAAGAGACCAGAGCCAAATCTGCGATGGAAGAAATCAACAAAGTGCTGGAAAAGCACAAATGCACTTTGGCGCAAGCGATCATTCTTATTCCCGGACAATATCCACAAGGCAAGATCGAAGTTGTCGCACTGGACGAATAACTGATGCCCGGCAAATACCCAACCCGCCGACCCACCATCACGAAGCGCCTGACCTATCTCGAACGCCAGGACATCTTCCGCTACGTCACACAACAGCCCTTCACCTGAGTAGAGTATGTAACCTTCGGGCAGAAGGAAACGCCGTTCAGCGAAGAAGATCAACCAACAGACATGGCCAAGCCGGCCTACACCAAAAGTGGATTCGCAAGATACAAAGCCGCGACAGTAATGATCACGCAATTCTTCAACTGTCCAAACAAAAAGCAAGGAGAAGCAATAAGAACATGAAACCCAAAAACCTGCCCCCGCCAGTACTGCGCTCGTTGCCCGTCCACGAAACCCTGGACATACCGCCTCGCGCCCAACTCCTGCCCAAGATCGAGAGCGGCGAAATAGATCATCTCGATTTCAACGCCCGAGTCTATGGCACAGGCAAAAACCGCAACCCCTATATCTTCAAGGACGAAGACTTAGAGACCTTCGCCGCATCCTTCGAAGGCCAGCCATTCCTGCGCAACCACGACACAACCGATATAGACGCCCGCGACGGAACAATCATCGACGCGGCGCTCGAAGGTCAGATGTTCCGACAGACCATCCGCCTGACCACACGCCGCGGGATGATGGATTTCATCGAAGGCAAGATAGATCGATTCTCAATCGGCTGGTTCTACGACGACATTACCTGTTCCATCTGCAACAATTCTTTCTTCTCACGAGATTGCAGCCACTGGCCCGGCCAGAAATACAAAGTGACAGAGAGCCGGGAAGAAACCTGCATGCTCATCTTCATCAACCCGCGCGGCAAAGAGACCAGCGCGGTCAACACGCCAGCCGTAGAAGGCACAGGCATAGACGCATTGCAGGAATACAAGTTAGAACTAATCGGCGAAGTGACCGCCGTTAGCCACCCCGGAACCACCCGGAGTAACGCCGCGCGCAGCGCGTCGAATCCCAAATTCATGAAAGGAGACAAATACATGAAAAAGAAGGTCACAAACCCCGCCGCGCTCGAAGCAGAAGCCGACCTGGAAGATGTCCAGGCCGAAGAGCGAAGCGAAGAAATGCGCGCGGCACTCGAATTGCAGGGAGCGAATCACATCATAGCAGAACTGCAAGACAGGCAGGCGCTCGCTCACCAAATGCTGGTGGAGCAGTGCCGCAGCCTACTGGAAACCAGCCTGCAGGCCAGCCGCTTACCCGCCGCGTCGCAGGCCGCCATCCGCAAGCCGTTCGAACGACGGCTGAACGAAGGCGAACCGTTCACCGCTTCCGAACTACAGGAAGCCATCACCGACAAGAGAAACGAACTGGCAGAGATCAGCGCCGCCAACACCATCCAGGGCCCGGCCCGCTCCGTGTACGGCGTGTACAACTCAACCGACCAGTTCAGGCTCGCCGTCGAAGACCTGTTTGGCGTGGACCGCGCGCCGGCAGAAGCAGGTATCAAGGTCCACCGCCTGCGCGGGATACAGGAAGCCTATCTCATGGCAACCGGCGATGTCCAATTCATGGGCGGATTCTGGCCGGAATACTCACTCGTAACCGCCAACTTCCCCGGCATCGTCGCAAACGTCATGAACAAGATCCTTGTCCAGGCATGGAAAGACTTCGAGCAGGTGTATGGCTGGTGGCAGAAGATCGTCACCGTCGAGCATTTCACCAACCTGAACCAAGTCTCATGGGTAAAGACCGGCACAATCTCCAGCCTGCCCACCGTCGCCGAGCGCGGGGAATACACAGAGCTCAACATAGGAGACAATCGGGAAACAACCGACTGGTCGAAGTACGGCGGGTACATCCCGATCACCATCGAAGCCATGCTAAGGGACGATATCGGCGCCTTGAAGCGCATGCCGCGCGAAGCAGCCCTGGCAGGCATCCGCAATATCTCGGAGCAGGTCGCAGCCATCTTCACGCAGAACGCAGCCGCAGGCCCCACCCTGGCCGATACAGGCGCCCTGTTCAACTCCACGGCCGTAACCACGGCAGGCGGGCATGCCAACCTGCTTACGACCGCACTCGGCACAGATTTCACCGCCTGGGACGCAGTCGCCGCAGCCGTCTATGGTCAACCGCTCCTGGTCAAGAACGCCACCGGCATCTATGGAACAGGCAAACCCCAGGCAATCGAACCCCGCTTCTGTCTCGTGCCCCGAGAACTGAAAGCCAACGCTGAAGCATTGTTCATCCCGCGCTGGGCCGGCACCATCGAAGCGGCTATTGCCGCGCGCGGCGGCCCCACCTACGGCGGGTTTGTCGAACCGCTTACCGTCCCCGAGTGGACCGATGCAACCGATTGGGCGGCCGCCGTAGATCCCAAGCTCGTCCCCGGCATCATGATCGGCGAAATCTTCGGAGTCATGCCGCAAGTGTTCGTCGCAGGCTCAGAGATCGACCCGGCCATGTTCGCCAACGACGAAAGCAGGATCAAGGTCCGCCAGTTCCTGGCCGTCGGTGTAGCGGACTATCGCCCGCTCCACAAATCCAACGTGGCCTAAGCCACTCACCCACCGCATCCACCCACCATCAGCGGAAATGCTCTCGCCCGCTGATGGTGGGACATAGACCAACCCGCGGCCCGTTCGAGCCGCAGGAATACAGGAGAAACATCATGAACGAATTCCTTCAAAACGTGCTGGCAACCCTGTTGCTGGCGCTGGCCGGTGGACTGGTTTTCTATAACCTGCTCCCCTACGCCACCAGCCTCGAAGCCGTCGTAGACGTGCAGCAACTCAAGACCGCCATCACCCGCAAGCTCAAGATCATCACCCGCTACAGCACAGAACTCGGCGGATATGTCCACGACGCAGCCATCTACGTATGGATACCATTCACCCAATTCGCCCACAGCGCAGGCACATGGACAGCCACCGTCGCATCCAATGTATGGTACGCCCGGCGCACAGCCGCCGACGCATCCGCCACTACCTACATCCCCCTCGGCAACCTCCTCGCCAACGCCAATGACCTGAAAGGCGCCTACCTGAAATCCGTCGCGGTTCACTTCCGCGTCGTCACCGCCGCGCTGGATGCCCTCGAAGCACATCTATACAAGGCCACCCTGGGCGCAGACGGAGCCTTGCTCACCGTGGCCGAAGTCACGACAACCTACGACACCGGTCACGACACCGCAGCCGAGCGCATCGACGTGGACGAGCACCTCATGACCCTCACCCTCTCCACCCCCGAATGGATAGACGGAGACGCAGAATACTTCTTCGTCGAAGTCGTCGCCGATGCAGCCGCCACATCCCTACTCGACTACTTCGGAGCAAACGTCTCTCTAACCGTCCGATTGTAGGTCAGCCATGAACATGCAAGACCAGATCATCCCGAACGAAATACTAGCGCTGGCCAAGCAGGCCCAACCCCCAGGCGACCCCATCGCATGGCAGGAATACGATGATAGAACCATCATCGTATTCCGCGACGGTCGCAAATTGTCCTTTTCCAAAACAAAGACAACCCCAATGATCAACCGCTATGAAATGGACATGGAAGAGCCCGCCCCAGAGAAACCGGGGAAACGGGAGACCGGCTCCGCCGGCGCCGCCGGGGGCGACGCCTCTCTGCTAACGGGGGGCAAGCCCCCCGAACCCCCCGCGCGCACGCGCAGGAAAGGCAAACCCGCATGAACCTACCAACCTTCGTCTACTCTCTCGCATTCTGGCAGGCACTCTGCTACGTGGCGGCCGCGCTTGTCGCCTACTTCACACCCTACAAACTGGAAGCCGGCGTGCTCCTGCTAGCCGTCCTTGGACTCCTGAAAATCTTCCAGATCAACCCGGAACTCAAAGCAAAGGGGTTGAAGTAGCAACTACAACGGCTTGTTATCGAAAATAACAAGCCTAAATAGCATAGAAACTCGGCGGGACGGGCAAACCACTCGTCCCGCCGAAAAGCCCCTAGAAAGGTCAAAATGCCAAGACGAATCATCTATATCAGAAACCCACGTCAAGGCTCACACTTCCGCACCATCGGCGGCGCCGGCGGCGGAGGCAGAGCCCCACGCGCGCCAAGAGCCCCACGCGCCCCAAGAACCCCACGCATACCAACGACACCCGCGCCCGACGACATACTCACCGTCGAAGAATGGAACTCGCAATACTGGAACACGCCCGATCCAGACTGGAGCATAGGCGGCAGAAAAGAATACAAGTACACCGGCAACGCTACACCCGGCAGCGTAGGAGGAATGTATGAGCAGCCGCTATATCCAGCCTTTGAAGAAGCCAGAACCCTTCTAGGAGTGTTCTATGACATCCTCACCGGCGTAGACCCGTACACCGGAACTTCTCAGCCGGCCTATGGTACACCCGGAACACTCCAAGAAAACTTTTTCGGCCCCAACCCATTCACACACGCTTACAGCTTTTATAAAGGCGAATACCGCATACCGGGACGGCCAGCCGTCAGAGAGCGCCCCTGGTGGGCAAAGTGAGTAACAATGACAGATAGCCTAACCACGCTCATAAGCAAAGTACAAAACACCCTCGGCGACGCATCCGGGACCTACTTCACAACGGCCATAGTGACCGCAGCTATCCGATGGGCACTCAGCGAATGGAACATGCGCGCGCCGATCAACGCCGCAGTAACGATCACCGGCGTAAACGACCAATACGAATACGAACTCAGCGACCAGGATGCAAGCGCCGTCGAAATCTTCGACGTGCTCAGACAGGGAGACAATAACGACGAGCTCGACATCTCGCTCGACTTCGATGCCTACATAGAAGATGAGCGCGTATTCTTCCGCCTGCGCGCGCCGGTCACAACCAGCGAAACGCTTATCGTCAGATACACCATCCAGCACACAATAAGCGGACTCGACAGCGCCACAGAGAGCACCATCCCCGCCGCATACAATAACGCAATGATCTACGGTGGATGCTTCTTCTCAATATACATTCGGGCCGTAGCGAGAATAGAGACGATCAACCTGTCACAGGATCAATCAGACAACTACCGGGAAATGGCCGGCGGCTTCGCCGCCTCATTCGCCGCACTCATAGCAAAGGCCGCGCGCACCAAGAAAACCCCCGTCTCCGAGCCCGATACCCGCGCCTGGAACGACGCATACCATAGTTGGGGACAGTAGGCCATGCCAAGAACGCTACCAGCCGCATTGACAACCGCAATGGACAGCGGCAGTTATGAGCCATACATCCGCGTTGTGGTGAATGAAGAGCCAACAGACACCGGAGCGGAAACAATCCAACCATTAGGGTACACATTACGGGCGCTCACAGCAAAAATCAAAATGCCGAACACGCAGAGTGTAGTACCTTCCTACTTCCGAATCGTGCGCGGCGCACTCATCAGCGGCACGCCGTCCACAATCTCGACAATATGGTTTCAAACAATCAATTACGCCTACGATGGCAAATTTCTTGAACTGGAAGGCGAAGTCCTGCCCCGAGACTACCTAAGCATTGCCGCAAATTCAGATTACGAAACCGTGATTGAAACCGCCCTCACCCGATCACTAGATACAATCCTTCCAAACTACGAAGGCGCAGCCGCATGGAAAGCGTACCAGTTCTACCCCACGGGCAAGAATATCATTCTAAGCCCGCGAAAAAAATTGTTTACCATCCTTCAACAAAAGTATATTGTGTTCGCAGCAGAAGATGGATTCGACGGCACAGACAACAACATTTTCTTTTTCGTCGCCACGCAGACCAGGGCCGAAGATTACAGCGTCACAGACATCCTCTTCGATGCCAACCATCACACAGAATTTAGGAAAGTAATCTGGCGAGACGAAGCGAACACCGTTCACAGCGTAGGAAACGCAACAGACATAATTCACAACCTCGGCTTTCTGCACTCCACCGCAGCCGACCCCATCGCGGCAGACACGCCGATCAATCAACACATCGGCTCAAGATCATCAAAACTAGCCGTCCACCTAAAATACAGAACAGGTGATTATGTTCACTTTCCGGGTGATGGCGGATTGAATGACATCACACAGCGAATCAATGTGCTGGAAATATTAGACCTGGAAAGTACCCCCACATGGTACATGATCCTCGAAACGCTTGTATGGTTCGGTTCCACCGAAGGCGGGCCGCTACCCTCCACAATCGAAGCCGCCGCACCCTACACCCCACTCGCTACCGGAAACTTCGATGCAGTCCTTTCAGCCAATGACAATAATATACAAGCCGCCATGGAGACGATCGACGACCACGACCACGCCGGCGGAGCAGCTTTTACCGAAGTAGTGCAAGACATCATCGGCGCCATGCTATCCGGCAACACCGAGACCGGGATCACTGTCACCTACCAGGACTCAGACGGCACAATAGATTTCGAAGTCGCAGCGCACGCCGCGCCGATCACAACCAACATGCTCACCCGCTCACCCGACTCGGTCGGACAAGGCACCTGGGCGCGCGCCGTAAATACAAGCTTCCTGTATAATGCCTTCTTCGGCAACATCGCCACAAGCGCAAACGGAGACAACTTCACAATCAATATGTACCTGCCAGCAGGTACATATAAGCTTCGCTTCAATGCCGTGAAGTCATCCAATAGAGCTATCGTCAAAGTGGAAGTAGGAGCAACCAACCTTGGAAATACAGACCTCTATGCAGCCGCATCCGATTTCCTCAACGTCGCAGAGTACACAGGAATCGTCATCGCAACAAGCGCCGTATATGCCGTAAAGTTCACGGCAAACGGCAAGAATGCATCATCCAGCAGCCATGTCCTCACCATCGAAGGCATCGAATTCATCCGAACAGCCTAAAAGCAGAATGCCGCCCGGCACGGCGGCATCCTACTCTATGAGAAACGCGTTTCACCTGACGGCGGTCACGGACAGTCTACAGGCAAAATCAAGTACAGGTCGTGGATCGCCCATCACTATAAGGATAAGGGATATATAGACAAATGTCAATATGAGAAAGCAGAAACGGGAGGCCGGCTCCGCCGGCGGGCGTTGCACGCGCCGCCTCTCTGCTAACGGGGGGCAAGCCCCCCGTACCCCCCAAAAGAGCACAGCGGCCGCCCGCAGGGACGGACGGCCACCACACCGAACCATAACTCACCACATAGGCAGCCTCCTTCCTTCCTATGCGAGAAATCAACAAAAAGGACAGCAGCAGGGTGAGGGGGGCACCCTGAAGCCGTCCCAAAAACATAATACAGAATTCAAGAACAAAAGTCAACAGGCAAAATCCGAGAGCCGCCCAAAAAGGACGGCTCTCACTCATCACGACTCTGGCTACGCAGCTTACGCTTTTCAAGATACGTTCCCTGCGCTCGACGGACAGCACACCGAGCCAGCCCCCAAAAGTCAAAAAAGGGGGTTGAAGTAATCGGCAGACGCTGCTTCATTTCTGCAAATCCTTACACTTGCAAGCGGCTTCCTTTCCTGAAACATTATCAGGGGGCTTACCTACCGTCCACCGACACACATTATACACCAATCTGAGCGCAAGCCGCCCCCCGCCCCTCCCAAACCCAACCCCCCCCCCCACGTCCCGTTCGCCTTCGCTCGTCCCTCGCTGTTGCTTCACGGTCCAGCAAGGTGTGTCATCATGGGATAGGGGCGGGGGGCTCGAGAAGCTTCCCACTGAGCGAAACAACACCGCTCAGTGGTCGGCGCCGTTGCGCCTAAGCCTTGCGCTCCAAAAAGCAGATCCTGCCCCTACGGGGCAGCCGCCCGCACACGCCGGCCCGGGCCGCCTTCGCTGCGCTCCGGGAGGGCCCCCTACCGTCGTAAACGTGCGGGCCCTGCCGTGCCCTAGCCAAAGAACGCACGGCAGGCAGCAGCACCGACAGAGATCCCGTCAAACGTTCCGCAGACACTCAAACACTAGTCCCTTCGGGGGCGCGAGAAACACCCTCCACATTTTCCAAATCTGACGCGTTGCTCCCTTGCTTCGCTTCGGTCGTATTTCAAGCCGTGGCGCCGACAGGGATCCCGTCAAACCTTCGGGCAGACTACGCTCACTGTGGCGCCTAGGCGCCACAAGAACGTTCGCTCCGTCCGCTCTCAAACGCTGGTCCCTTCGGGGGCGCGAGAAACCCTGAGCAACTCACGGCCGCCGACCACTACGGCGGGTTCTAATGCTCGGCGTAAAGCCTCGCCAATCTACAAATTAATTTTGGAGGGTTGCGCCAAAACCGCGCAATGACGGGCGCGGGCAGAGTGCCGGCCTGCCAACAACCACGGCAGGCCGGCACACAGCCCAAACGCGCCACAAGGATGGTTGCCCATGCTGGAGGAGCACCAGCATCGGCAAGGCTCACGTAAAGCTCGCCAGTTCTCAAAAAGAGCAAATTAGAGGGTTGCTTCGCAAGTGCTCCCTAAAGAACAGGTCGCACGTATCAGAAAAAGCAGATGGTTGCGGGATAACCCCCAAACCCCCAAAAACAGGAAGCAGAGGCCGGCTTGCCCTTGCGCCCTAAATGCGGCAAAGAGCAAGAGCGCCGCATTCAGGGAACCCCACGCAATGGCGCAAGCCGGCCGGCGGGTGCAATTGCATGGTGGCGCATTTTTGACAAGTGCAGCCCGCGCCGCCCGCAGTGTGCTTTACGCAAAGCGCATGGTGTTGTCTTGCACACTGCGGCGGCGGGCTAAACGCACTTGCAAAAACCAGGGCGGCAAAGAGCAAGAGCGCCGCCCCTTGCTTATCCCACCATGCAAAGGGGGAAATGGGCTGCGCGTTTTTTAGCACCCGCCATTTCATCTAGTGCTGCCGCAGGCAGAAAGGCAAGGTCATCATGTCATCAGTTTATTTCGGTGGTTCCCGTCACCTTCCAGAGTGCCCCCCCACCTGGGCATCATCGTTAGTTCAGTCAGTTGTTTTCGCTGGTTATTCCGTGCATGTCGGTTGTCAGCTTGGCGCTGATCAGCAGGTCGTCCTGTCCTGCTATCCATCGTCCCTCGTCGTTTTCGCAGTTGCGCCCGATCTAACCCAGGCGCCGCAGCATGTCCAGCAGGCAGCCCGCCGCGGCGCTCGTGTCGTCCTGGGTGCCGGCGGCTCTTCAGCTCCCATCCCGGCCCGTTATCTGCTCCGCTCCATTGCAGCCTTTCAGGGTTGTTCAGCAGCCGTCTTCTTTTCCCCTGGTCCCGGTTCGCTAGCTGTTGCTCGTGAGTGCGTTTCCCAAGCTCTTCCAGTTTTCGCCTTCGGCAATCAGCCGGCACCCATCCCACAGCAGGCCGGCGCCTGGGTCCCCACTCAGTTCATGGGTCTTCATTGCTGGCAGTGGTCACCCGCTCAGTTATCATTTTTGTAATCGTTTTCCCGTAAAACCAAAAAGGAGAATCCTCACATGTCCCCAATCAACACCCCCCCCGAAGGCCACGGCTCGCTCAATCTCTACGCATGGGCGCATATCATGGGCGCATGGCGCAAGTGCCTTGTAGTCGAGGCAGACGGCGCCACACAAACGGCCCGGCTCATTATCTCCGGGTCCCTGGTAAATTGCACGGTCACATTCAACTTGATTCAAAATGTGGCGCTCTGCTACGACGACGGAACAGTTGTTCGATCGTTCGGCGCTCCCCGGCAGAGCAACCCGGCGAGTCTCGAATACATCCAGGCAACGGCAGTCCAATGAGCCCGGAAGAGAAAGCCATCAAACTGGAAGCCGCCCAATCTCTAAGAGAACGGGCGGCCCAGGAAACGAAATGGACCGTAAAAGAATTACTCATCCAATCCGCCGAACGCCTGGAGCGGGAAGCAAATCAAAAGGAGTCCTCACAATGAACACTTTCCGAATCACCTACACAGACGGCACCAGCTACGAGACCAACGCCAACGGCACCGCAGAAGAACTCAAGGCGCATCTCATGTTTGACGGCGGGCGAATCGTTTCAGAGAACCCTGTCACCGGAAAAGAGACCATCCGCTATATTGCCAAGGTCGAGCAGATCCACGCCAGCGAAGCCACCGCCCGCGCAATGCTCAGGCAACGATCAACATATCAACTCGTCCTGGACTGGGAACAAAGCGAACGCACCCAAATGAACGACACCCTACCCACTGTCCGCGGCTGGCTAATGGATGAGCTCGAGCGCCGCAATCCAACAGCGTTCAACGCTTGGCTAGAATCAATCGAAATCAGCCCGCGCAGCTTTTTTATATCATAGGAGTAAAAACCATGTCATACTATTACACCACCTACCAAAATCCAAAAGGTACTCAGTTCTGGTTCACGCTCACCGAACTCCTGACCGGCAAGGTCACATACACCAGCGCGACCTATCCCACCCTGCAAGAGTGCGAGACATGGGCCAGGATGGTAGCAGCCGAGAAAACCGAGCGGGCACGCCAGGACGAAGCCGATTACCTGAACTCACTAAAGTAATATACCCAGGCGGGCCGCGCATGCCACCCACGCGGAGAAAAGGAATCCTCACAATGACCGCCCAGACCCCAAAAACCGCTTACGACGTTTTTACCTTCTATCTCTCCCCCTCCCACATCACCGAGCCCCGGACCGTCACGATCGAGAAGGTCGAGATCAAGGAGCTCTACAGCTCGTTCGAGGGCCAGTCGGTACCAGCAATGATCGTGCACTTCCACAAAGCGCGCCGGGTCCTGAAGCTCAACAAAACCCAGGCACTGGCACTGATGGACATCACCGGCACCGACGACCATACCAAGTGGGCCGGGACCACAGTCACATTATCCAAGGTCAAAATCAAGGGCGGAAAAGAGACAATCAAGATCGAGAAGGCGCCGCCGGCAAGCGAAGCGTGAGCACCAGAACCACCGGCCGGAAGAAATTCCGGCCGGATCTCTCCGGCTACTACGAATTTTTAATAATGGCGTTGGTTGACAAGCTGAATCACGATGCTGTATACAAGATGAGTAAGACAGACGCCGTCAAGATGGCAATAGAATCCGCAGCGAGGAAGATATTGCCGGACGTTGAAATCAAGCCGAAGCGGAAGCGATATATCAAAATCGATTTTTGAAGATTAGAAAAACGATGTACATTCCGCTCAAACACTAGTTGGGCAGACCCGGAAAGGATAATATGCCAGCAATCAATGTAACTCAAATGTCAAAGCCTGTTCGCGGTGGCGTTGGTTATATGGCTACTTGTAGCAATTGCAATCGGCGTAATCGCCTCAGTCAGCATCAAGCCAAGTATTACGTTCCCGACGCAAGGGGTATGGTGTGGGCGATGATCTGTAAATGCGGCGAAACGTGCGCGGTCGATGTGTCTGCCCAACCAAGCGTGGAGCCGACTGTTTGTCCGGAGTGCGGTCACGCTGTTGGTGGTCATAAGGTGCTTTGTCCGCTTGGCAATTAGTAGCGGCTCACGCAAGCCGTTAGGCAGATGTCTTGCAAAAGGAGTCGTTATGGATAATATATACAAACTTCTTATCGCCCAGTGTGAATGGGAAATCAAAGCCAGTAAGATAATCAGGAAATGGTATTTCATCGGCTTCGTAGTCAATTTCCTCATCCTTGTTTTTGTCATTGCGTTGTTGCTTTTATGGGCATGGGTATCTGCCTAACGGTTTGCGTTACTTGCGGGGCGAACCCGTAAAACGCTTTGATTTTCGCGGAGCCTTAGCCCCGTCAAGTGAACGCTGTGTTAGAAGAAAGGAGCTGGGATCCATTGACAAAATGCCCAACTTGCCTATAATACCTATATGACCACAGACGAGTTATCCACAACCGAAGCAGCCGAAAAGCTCAAAGTTTCAGTACGCACCATCAGAAACATGATACGGCGCGGGAGTCTCAATGCTCAGAAATTGGACCCGACAGCTAAGAGCGTTTATCGAATCCCACGCACGGAGATTGACCGCATACTTAGAGAACGAAAGAACAAGGGAGATCAGCCAGGAAGAAAATAATGAAACTGCAATGTTTCTTTTTGTGCTCGTCATCGTCTGGTTGCTAGCTTTCGAACTCCGTAGATAAAAAAGACTGCCCCCCGCTGTAACGGAGGGCAGCCCAAGAGCCATCATCGCAAAGGTAGTCACATAAACACCTGTACCTTTACAACCGAATAGCTCCAATACCCCGGGCGGGAATCGAACCCACATCTAAGCCTAGCGGGTTCATTTCGTTAGGTTCGCCATCGGCAAATGCGGCCGAATTATATCTAGTTGCAGCGTCGCTGTGTAATGCTCGTATTCCTCTTGTGTTTTCCAGCGCCCGCCAATCTGACCAGCGCGGGAAGAAGCGCCAAAGATCGCCGAAAGTGTAGCATAAGACGACCGCAGATCATGGGGAGAAATCTTGAATCCCATTGCCTTGCTCAAACGCTTGAAGATACATTCCATCCCATCACCGGTGAGAGCTCTACCAGTCTTGAGACTGACAAAGAGATTGCCGACGCCATCCCCCACGCGCAGCGCACGGAAGCAAAGCCAGTCTTGAAGAATAACGGCCGTATTCGGGGAGAATGCGCCATAGCCCCACTGCCCACCCTTGCAAAGTCCCTTTGCCGTGTTGCTGTAAAAATCGAGATTAGCGAGCTGCATTTCGCAGAGTTCTTTTCGACGGAAACCCGTATCCAGGCCAAACGCAACAATGGCGAGATCCCGAGCGCCACCTGGCGTAAAGGGATTGAAAGACGCCAGCACCTGCAGCGCCTGCTTTTTATCAAGCACCCGCCGCGGCATCGGCCTAATTCTCGGAATCGTTGCACCAAGCGCAGGATGTAATTCCCCATAGCGCCATCGCAGATATTTACGAGCGCAAAACAGAGATACATTTTGCTGTGAGTTCCCCCACCCGGGCCTGTCTAGAAATTCAATCAAACCCGCTGCATCCAACTGATCAAGATCGGGAATGACGATCAATTGCTCCAGGATGCAACGATAACTATCTTTCGTCGACTTTGCGAATTTGAACGACGAGAGAAAATTTTCAACTTCCCTATTCATGATGTACCTCCAATTAGGTTATTTCAGGCTCGGACCTTCCCCTAAGCCTGATAACAAAATTCCCATGTCGGGACACATGGGAGAGAACGACACCCGGCACGCAGGAGAATCCTCACGAGAAGCCACGCGCGCCGGATGTCATCCAAAATTTTACCCCAAAAGGAGAACCCTCACGATGAAAAAAGTACTTGCGTCCGCGTCAGGAATCATATTTGCTGTTTTCGGAATAGCAGTTCTGGCGCTCCTGATGTCCCTCACCTACGGGGCATTACAGAAACTCTTCCCCAATTCCTTCAGTAATCAGATATGGGGCCTGATCATGTTCGACATCGCCGCCATGTGTTGGGCCATCGCGTTTGTTTTCAAGTCCCAGACAACCATTCAATACGCAACCGCGGGCTTAGGTTTCATCACCGCATTCCTGGGCACCCTCGGCATGGTCGCCGCCGAAGTCATGCTATCCGGCCAGAGCCTGGCGCAGACCGACACACAGCAGATCGGACAATGGATGATATACGGATTCATCGGCGTAACCGCGATGCACGCCGCCCTACTCTACCTGCACCACGCAGGCGCCCCAGACATCCACGAAAAGATCAACGTCGGGATTGCACGCGGCGAGATCACAACCGAAGCCATAAACCAAGCAACCCGAGCACTCGACACAGAAAAGGCTATTCTCGCCCAATCCATCCGCAACGACATTATTTCCCAGGTAAAGCGGGACCTGGGACTCATGCCCGTCAACAACACCATATTCGACAGGCGCCTTAGTCCAATCGCAGCCCCCACGAACCCGGAGAATCAGGCAGACGGGAACCCGGCTCCGCCGGCGGGCGTTGCACGCGCCGCCTTTCCACTAACGGGCGTTCCCCCAGTCCCCCCCCACCCCACCCCACAGGATGAGCCGGCCCCGGCGCCGAGCCCTTTTCGCAAAGCCGACCCAGACGAGGCCTAGCGCTAAAACTGGACAAGATCAACTGGCACAAGATCATCTATTGCCTGG
>Ga0209341_10001416_pt1 | contig 23830 bp, 22 predicted proteins | sample RifCSP13_2_FD_184020 | JGI IMG/M metagenome (GOLD analysis project Ga0209341, IMG submission 184020) | Soil microbial communities from Rifle, Colorado - Rifle CSP2_sed 13_2 (SPAdes) (version 2) | ecosystem: Environmental > Terrestrial > Deep subsurface > Rock core/Sediment | place: Rifle... | reverse complement strand
CGCAGCCGGTCTAGCGCACCGTCTTGGGCTCTGCCGACGCGCCGTAGCGCTCGGCGACGACCTCGGCCAGGATGGCCAGTGCCGTTTCCTGTGGGGAGCGGCCGCCCAGGTCGAGCCCGATCGGCCCATGGAGCCGCGCCAGGTCCGCGTCGCTGACGCCCGCGGCACGCAGCCGTTCGCGCCGGTCAGCCTGGGTCTTGCGTGAGCCGAGCGCACCCACGTAGCGGCAGCCGCGAGCGAACGCCTCGATGAGCGCCGGGTCGTCCAGCTTGGGATCGTGCGCGAGCACGGCCACGGCGTCGTTCGCGTCAAGAGCGATGGCATCCGCGACCTCGTCGAGCCAGCCCACGACCAGCTGATCGGCTTGCGGGAAGCGCTCCGCCGTGGCGAAGGCGGCGCGCCCGTCGACCACGACCGTGGCGAAGCCGAGCTCGCGCGCGAGGCGCGCCAGCGAGCGCGCGATCTCCACCGCGCCGACCATGACGAGGCGTGGCCGGACCGGATAGGCCTCGATGAAGTACTGCCGCGGGCCGGACTCGACGATGCGCGACGCGCCACGCAACAGCGCCTCGCGCGCCGCAGCGACGACGTCGGCCGGCAACCCAACCGCTCCGTCGCCGGTCTCCGTTACGACGTATCGGCTCACGGGCGGTATGTCGGCCGCATCGCCCGCCGGCAGCTCGGTCAACACGGCCACTCCCCCGGTGGAGCGCGCTGCGGCCTCCGCGTCTGCCGGCACTTCCGGCTCGATCAGCACATCGATGTTGCCGCCGCACGCCAGGCCCACGCTCCACGCCTGCTCGTCTGTCACGCCGTAGCGAACGACGCGCGCGCGGCCCGTGACAAATGCGCGGGCGATCTCCTCCGCAGCGGCCCCCTCGACGCAGCCTCCAGAGACAGAGCCGGCCACCCGCCCGTCCGCGGCGTAGAGCAGCGCCGCCCCGTCCGGTCGCGGCGCCGACCCGTAGGTGCGGATGACCATCGCCCGGCCGACACGGACGCCGTCACGCCGCCAGGCATCGAGCGTGTCCAGGAGCTCCTTCACGGCGCCGCACCTTCGACGCGCCGCTTGAGGCGGGCCAGGTCGGCCGCCAGCGCGTCGCGCAGCGCTCCGGTCATTGGCCTGACCAGCACGTAGTACATGCCCGCCTCGCCCTTGGCGCTGACTGTTACGTGCGTGCCGTCCGGCGTCGGCTGAAGCCGCCAGAGCATCTCGATGCGCGCCGGTTTGTCGACGCTGAACTCGAACCGGCGGTCGGGCACGAAGCCGATGACCTTCGCGTGGACCTCGAACTCGCGCCCCAGGATCCGGGTGAACTGGGTCCACGTCGTGCCCGGCGTCACAGCCTCGTCCGATAGGTCGATCACCCGCTCCACGCCTGACGACCAGTCGGGGTGATGGGCGACATCGGTGACGACGGCAAAGACTTCGGCTGGCGGGCGAGCGATCTCAACGCCGGCCTCGATCCTGATCAGCACGCGTGGATGCTATGCCGCCGCGTTCCCGGGCGGAGCATTGGCCATCCGGACCATTCGGCACTGGCGCGAACGCTGCGGGTGCGCCTAGGCTGACGCCATGTTCGACATGCGCCTACCCAACACGCCCGGCACGAGCGGGCCACACGAGTTCGTCGAGCGGTCCCAGTCAACCGACTTCGCGGGCATGCTCGCCGGGGCCCAGGCAGCGGGCGCTCCCGGCGCATACGGGGTGACGATGCGCATCGCCGAGGCCGAGCGTCAGCCGACCTGCGGTCTCCCCGGCTGCGGCCGCGAGCGCGACGACCCGATCCACTGGGCGCCCGAAGGACCCTAGGGCCGAAAGCCCGTAGAATTCGCGTCCGATCGGGGTGTAGCTCAGCTTGGCAGAGTGCTTGCTTCGGGAGCAAGAGGCCGGCGGTTCAAGTCCGCCCACCCCGACCACATCCACGTGACGTGAACTGGCACGACTTCGAGATCGCCGCACCTGAGCTGGCCGCGCTCGGTCGGGCCGCGTTCGAGGAGCAACACCTGTGCACCCTGGGGACGCTGCGCGCCGACGGCTGGCCGCGCGTCAGCCCGTGCGAGGTCTACTTCGTCGGCGACGACCTGCTGCTGGGGATGATGCCCAATTCGAGAAAGGCACTCGACCTGCGCCGTGACGCGCGCATCACGATCACCAACGGCCAGACTGAGCGGATTCCGCGACTGGGCGACTTCAAGGCCTACGGGCGGGCGATCGAGATCTTCGACCAGCCGACACGCGATGCACTCGCCGACGCACAGGAAGCGATCATCGACTGGCGCCCGACCGATCCGTTCCACGTCTTCGCGCTCGACATCAGCTCCGCTGGCTACATCAGCTTCGGTGAGGGCGCGCGGGTGTTGCGCTGGACGTCAGGCGGCGCTGAAGAGCGGCTAGCGCACCCCGACGGCTGACCCGGCCTTTGGCGGCCGCGCTGGCAGCGCCTGCCTGGGCCAGGTGGGTTGGCGCGGGCTCGGGCGGGGCGTCGACCGGCAGCTCGGCGTCACTCACGCGGCGCAGCCCAGCGCGCCCGCTAAACTCGGCTCGAATGGACGAGGTGCGCGAGCGCTGGGCGCTCATCCTGGGGGCGAGCAGCGGTTTCGGCGCGGCGGCGGGGCGGGCGCTGGCCGGCGCCGGCTACCCCATCGTCGGCGTCCACCTCGACCTGCGTGGCACCATCGCCGCCGCCCAGCAGGTGCGTGACGAGATCGCCGCGACCGGCGTGCCGGTCTTCTTCCACAACGTCAACGCCGCGGACGAGGAAAAGCGCCACGCGGTCGTGGCCGCGACGCGCGAGGTGTTCGAGGCGCGACGCTCGGAAGGCCGCGATCCGTTCATCGCCGTGGTGCTCCACTCGCTCGCCTTCGGCACGACCCTGTCCTACGTGACCAACGACCCTGAGCAGCGCGAGGTCAGCCAGAAGCAGCTCGAGATGACCGCCGACGTGATGGCCCACTCGCTCATCTACTGGGTGCGCGACCTGTTCCACGCCGGCCTGCTGGGCAAGGGCAGCCGCGTCTTCGCCATGACCAGCGAGGGCGCCAGTCGCGCTGTCCCGACCTATGGCCCGGTTTCGGCCGCCAAGGCAGCACTCGAGGCGCACGTTCGCCAGTTGGCGCTCGAGATGATCCCGTACGGCATCACCATCAACGCCATTCGCGCCGGAGTGACCGACACGCCCGCGCTGCGCCGCATCCCGGGCTACCAGGAGCTGCGCGACGCGGCGGAGGCGCGCAACCCGGGCGGCCGGCTGACGCGGCCGGAAGACGTGGGCGAGGCGCTCATCGCGCTCGCCTCACCGCACCTGCACTGGATGACCGGCAACACCATCGGCGTCGACGGCGGCGAGGCGATCGGGGCACGACGCGAGGGCGCGTAAGGGAGGTTCTTCGATGGCCGCGGTCCGTGATCGGGACCAGCGGCCCTTGACACGCTTGCGGGCCAGTCCGTAACACGGGGTCAGTAGTTCAACCGCACCTTCGGAGACCCCGCCATGACCGTCGAAACCCCCGCGCCGAGCGCCGCGCTGCCCATCCTGTCGCACTGGATCGGCGGCCGGCCGATCGAGGTCCCGCTTGATGCCACCGGCCCCGTCTACAACCCGGCCACGGGCAGCGTCATCTGTCGCGTGCCCCGTGGTGGCGCGGCCGAGGTCGACGCCGCTGCCCAGGCTGCGGCCGCGGCCTTCCCAGCGTGGCGCGACATGCCGCTCATCGCCCGCAGCGCGATCTTCTTCGCGTACCGCCAGCTGGTGTACGAGAACCGCGAGGAGATGGCGCGCCTGGTGACGCGCGACCACGGCAAGACCTTTCCCGACGCGCTGTCGGAGGTGATGCGCGGGCTCGAGACGATCGAGTTCGCGTGCGGCCTGCCGGTCCACCTGGCGGGCATGATGACGCCCAACGTGTCGCGCGACGTAGACGCGTTCACGCTGCGCGCGCCGCTCGGCGTGACTGCCGCGATCACGCCGTTCAACTTCCCGGTGATGGTCCCGACCTGGATCTACCCGATTGCTATCGCGTGCGGCAACACGCTCATCCTGAAGCCCTCGTCACACACTCCGGGCGCGACCCAGCTCCAGGCAGAGCTGTGGAAGGCCGCCGGGCTGCCGGACGGCGTGTTCAACGTCGTCTACGGCGGCCGCGAGGCGGTCGTGGCGATCGTGGAGCACCCGCTCGTCAAGGCGATCCAGTTCGTCGGCTCGACCGCGGTCGGGCGCTACGTGTACGAAGAGGGCGGCAAGCGCGGCAAGCGCGTCGGCGCCTACACCTCCGCCAAGAACGCGATGCTCGTCCTGCCTGACGCGGACATGGACCTCGCCGCGGACGCGGCCGTGGCTTCCGGCTTCGGCTCCGCGGGCGAGCGCTGCATGGCCCAGACACTGCTCATCGCCGTGGGCGACACCGCGGAGCGCATCCGGCCCAAGATCCTCGATCGGATGGCCAAGCTCAAGATCGGCAACGGCATGGAGCCCGGCGTCGACATGGGCCCGATCTACTCGCGCGAGCACCGCGCCTCGATCATCGACTGGATCGCCAAGGGCGAGGCGGAGGGGGCCGAGCTGGTGGTCGACGGCCGGACCTACGCCAATCCGGAGGCACCGGACGGCTTCTTCCTGGGCGTGACCCTGTTCGACAACGTCAAGCCGGAGATGGAGATCTTCAACGAGGAGATCTTCGGCCCGGTGCTGGGCGTCGTTCGCGTCGCCACCTACGACGAGGCGCTGGCCCTGATCAACGGCCACAAGTACGCCAATGGCACGGCGATCTTCACCACCAACGGCGGCGCCGCGCGGCGCTTCAAGCTGGAGGTGGACGTGCCGATGATCGGCGTCAACGTGCCCATCCCGGTGCCTGCCGGCTACCTGTCGTTCGGCGGCTCGAAGCTGTCGGCCTTCGGCGACCTGGCGATGCGCGGCGAGGACGGCGTGCGCTTCTTCACCCAGCAGAAGATGGTCACCGAGCGCTGGCCTGAGCCGGGCAAGCAGGGCCCCTTGAGCCTCGTCTTCCCGGGCAACTCCTAGGCGGCCGACGACGTAACGCGCCTCGAGGGATTTGCCGAACGCACCACTCCGCCCTTACGCCCTTAATGTGGAAGTGATCCACGCAGCGCAACCCGGTGTAAATCGTGAAGCGTCCGAGAAGGCGATGACAGCACGACTTCGAGAGGGACTGGCCATCTGCGTGGCGGGTCTGGCTTTGCTGGGGTGCTTCGCTGCGTCCACAGACTCGCCAGCGCCGGCCAGCACGTCGTCGGCACCCGCGGCAATGACAACCGCACCCGCCACGGCAGCGACTCCGATCTCACCAGCCCCACTATCGCTGGTCCAGGACGCCGCTCACGGGATCTCGTTCGAGCACCCCTCAACTTGGATCTTGTGGCAGCCCAACGACCACAATCCGATCAATGACGGACCACTGATCTACCTCACGACCGAAGCCCTACTGCCTGAGTGTGCCGTTGCTCCGTTCGCAACCCCACACCCGCCCGATGCGCAGGGCCGCGCCTGTGATTGGCCGCTCGCCTCAATCGCGCCTAACGGCGTACTCGTCACGTGGCTGACCACGCGGCTACTCGAGCCCTTGCCGACTGCAGGCGAGAGCGTCGCAGTGAATGCCACACACGGGCGCCTTGAGATCGAACGGCCCGGCGGCTGCGCGGCGATCGGCGCGGACGAGACACTCGTCATCCTGGTGCCCATCGGCCAGCCAACGCCGCTGTCGAACATCGCGATGGTCGCCTGCCTCCACGGGCCCGATCTTGCAACCGGCGAGGCGCAGGTGCGCGCCATGCTTGCCTCGACGAGGGTCGGTCCCTAGACGGTTTCACCGCGGAGTGGCTGGCCTTCCAGGCGCGATACTGCGTTACCGGATCAACCGCGGTACCGACTCACCCGCGGTACCGAAAACAGCCGGGTAGGTGGTCGTCCACCAAGCCGACAGCCTGCATGAACGAATAGACGATCGTCGAGCCGACGAAGCCGAAGCCGCGCTTCTTGAGGTCGCGCGACAGGGCATCTGATTCGGGCGTCGTGACCGGGATCGATCCGGGGACGGCGTCGCGCGGGAGCGGCTTCGGCCGCGGCAGCCGCTCTGACAGGTACGCGGCGAACGAGCCGAAGTTGCGCGCCACGTCCAGGAACGCGCGCGCGTTGCCGATCGCGGCCGCGATCTTGGCCCGGTTGCGAACGATGCCCGCGTCGGCCATGAGGCGCTCCCGGTCGCGCTCGTCGAAGCGCGCCACTCTCGCTGGGTCGAATTCGGCAAACGCGGCGCGGAAAGCCGCGCGCTTGCGCAGGATGGTCAGCCACGACAGCCCGGCCTGGAACCCCTCCAGGGTGAGCATCTCGAACAGGCGCGCGTCGTCAGCGACGGGCCGGCCCCACTCGTCGTCGTGATAGGCGGTGAGCAGCGGGTCTCCGTCCGCCCACCAACAGCGACCCTTGGGCAGCGGACCTTCCATCACGACGATTGTGCGCATCAAGCGAACACTTCGGACGAGGAACGTGTCGGTTGGGCGCTCAACGGAGACTTCGCGGCCGGTGCTGGCCGTTCGGAGTCAGCGACGGGACGCGATTCGTGGGGCTTGAGGCCTTTTCGACCGGCCGGCGGGTCGGTGTAACGACGCAAAGCCCGCAACAAGCGATGGATGTGTTCGCTTGACGCGCGATTACGTCGTCCGCGATGCGGTCAGCAGCGAAAGAGCGGCGGGGTCACCGCCGCTCTCGCGCCCGCAGCCGGATATTCGGGGTGAGTGGTGTGCTCAGTACTGGAAGAGCAGCTCGCGGTACTTGGGCAGCGGCCACAGGTCGTCTGCGACGAGCGTCTCCAGCTCGTCGGCCACGACGCGCAGCTCGTTCTGCGCCGGGATGACGTGCTCGACGAATGCTCGCGCCTCGTCCTGGACGGAGCGCGCCTCGTGCGCGGCGTGCTGGGCGTGCTCGAGCTTGTCGATCGCCGCGGCCAGGGCGTCGATCCGCTCGCCCACCTTGGTGCCGAGATCGGCCGCTGCGCGTGACGCGACCCCGGCCGGCAGCAGCTGGCCCAGGTAGCGCACCGCCGCGGGCAGGATCATCGTCCGCGCGATATCGAGCGCCGTGTTGGCCTCGATGTTGCCGACCTTGACGTAGCGCTCCCAGCCGATGTCGACGCGTGCCGCGAGCTCACGCTCTGACAGCACGCCGAAGCTTGAAAAGATCTTCTTGGCCCTCGTCGTCGCCAGTGCGGGCAGCGCGTCGACAGTGGTCTTGTTGTTGGGCAGCCCGCGTCGCTCCGCCTCCGCGTGCCACTCGGGCGAGTAGCCGTTGCCCTCGAACAGCACCTGCTTGTGGTTGCGCGCGATGTCGGACAGGATCGCTTCCAGGCCGTCGAAGTCGCCCGGCGCCAGCGCTTCGAGCGCGTCGGCAAGCTGGCTCATGGAGTCGGCCACGGCGGTGTTGAGCACGGTCTGCGGCCAGTAGATCGGTGCCGACGAGCCGACGGCGCGGAACTCGAACTTGTTGCCGGTGAAGGCAAAGGGCGAGGTCCGGTTGCGGTCTGTCGCGTCGCGCGGCAGCTCCGGCAGCGACGACACGCCCAGGTCAAGCGAGCCGCCGTCCTTGGACGCCGACGCCGGACCCTGCTCGATCTGAGCGATGACGTCCTCGAGCTGCGAGCCCAGGAAGATCGACACGATCGCCGGCGGCGCCTCGTTGGCGCCCAGGCGATGGTCGTTGCCCGCGTCGGCGATCGCCGCCCGCAGGAGATCGGCGTGAACGTTCACGCCGCGGATGACCGCCAGCAGGATGGCCAGGAACTGGGCGTTGGCGTGGGGGTCCTTGCCCGGATCCAGCAGGTTTTCGCCGAGATCCGTCGCCATCGACCAGTTGTTGTGCTTGCCTGAGCCGTTGATGCCGGCGAACGGCTTCTCGTGGATGAGCAGCATCAGTCCGTGCTGCAGCGCGAGCTTGCGCATGGTCGACATGACGATCATGTTGTGGTCTGACCCGACCGACGTCGGCTCGTACACCGGGGCCATCTCGAACTGCGCCGGCGCGACCTCGTTGTGGCGCGTCTTGGCCGGGATGCCCAGGCGCCACAGCTCGCGGTCGAGATCCATCATGAACGCCAGCACCCGCTCGCGGATGGGGCCGAAGTACTGGTCCTCCAGCTCCTGGCCCTTGGGCGACGGCGCACCGAACAGGGTGCGGCCGGTGAGCAGCAGGTCCGGCCGCTGCTCTGCCAGGCGCCGATCGACCAGGAAATACTCCTGCTCCGGGCCGATGGCGGTGTGGACGCGCGTCGCGTCCTTGTTGCCGAACCAGCGCAAGACGCGCAGCGCCTGCTTGCCCAGCGCGTCCTGCGAGCGCAGCAGCGGGATCTTGAAGTCGAGCGCCTCACCGGTGAACGAGACGTACGCGGTGGGGATGGTCAGCGTGACGCCGTTGGGCTCCACCTGGAGGAAGATCGGGCTGGTCACGTCCCACGCCGTGTAGCCGCGCGCCTCGAACGTGGCGCGGATGCCGCCACTGGGGAACGACGACGCGTCCGGCTCGCCCTGGACGAGGTTCCTGCCGGAGAACTCGGCGATGGTGTGCGAATCGCCGGTCGGCACCAGGAACGAGTCGTGCTTCTCCGCGGTCGAGCCGGTCATGGGCACGAACCAGTGCGTGTAGTGGGTCGCGCCGTGCGCGAGTGCCCACTCCTTCACGCCGTGCGCGACGGCATCGACGATCTGCGGGTCGAACGGCTCCAGGCCCGCGGTGGTGCGGCGCAGCTTGGCGAAGATGGGCTTGGCCAGGTACTGGCGCTGGGCGTCCTCGCCGAACACGTACTGGCCGTAGATGTCCGCGCCGGCGTGGGCCAGGTAATCCTGGGTGGAGGCGACGCGATGGTTGGAGATGGAGTTCGTCGCGACCTGGCGCGGGGTCATGCCGCTCCCCACGGTAGCGGCGGGGCCGGTGCCGGCGCGCGGCGCAGTGCGGCCGGTGCCGTTGGCGGCGCCGTCCGCAGCATGCCCATTGGTTGTGCCGACGCTCTTGTGGCCGAGCTCCATGACCATCGTCGATAGACCTCCGTCGCAGCCCGCGCACAGCTGTAGGGCCGGCGCCACACGGCTCGACCGAGTCTAATTCCGGCCACTGCCCGACGACGGTTGCAATCGGGACTCGGGCCGGTTACGTAGTCGGGCCGACAGCTCGTCGGTCAACCGGCCGAACTCGTGCTCCACGTCCACGTAACGGTCGGCGGCCATGGCCAGCGCGAGCCGATCGCCATCGAGCCGTGCCCAGACCCGGCGGCGCGGGAAGTAGAAGGTCAGCGCCAACCCCGTGATGAGCGACAGGTAGGCGATCCAGATCAGGCCCTGGCCGGGATCACGCTTGATGACCATGCCGGTGAACGCGCCGGCAGACGCCCAGCCGATGGTGTAGCCGCACGTCGTGCCCGGCTCCGTCGTCGCGCCCAGGCCAACCACCTGGAGGAAGCACAGGTTGCCGCCGTTTGGCAGCGGCTGCGCGGTGATGCCGCTCAGCGCCAGCAGCGCCGTGCCGTCCGTGGCGCGGTCGAGCACGACCAGCAGGCCCAGCTGCGAGCCGGGGATGGTCAGGAAGCCCTGCGGCCGGCCGGCCAGGCTGCCCTCGAGCAGCACCGGGCCATCCCACACCAGCTGGCCGGAGCTGTCCCAGATCGACAGGTTCTCCGCCGGCCCGAAGGTGTTCTGGTGGAAGACATAGCCATTGACCTCGAGTGGGTCGTTGACGCGGATGATCTTGCGCGCCACAAGCTGGCCGTTCTGGTAGACAGCGAGGTCGGTCCGGAAGTCGGCAAAGGAGCCGTCCGGTCGGGTGGGTGCCTCGAAGTGGATGTTCTTGACCAGCAGGTTGTCTGGCGTGCCCACCGCCCGGACCGGCGCGGTCTGGCCCTCGCCCAGGAAGACGACCGTCTCGTAGCCGAGCGCCGTGGTCACCGCCGCTCCGGCGAGAAAGAGGATCAGCCCGAGATGGGTGAACAGGGTGGCCAGCTTCAGGTACTGGTTCTTGTCGCCGTACACGTGCCGCACTTCGGCCGACTCACCCGCGGAATCCTTCTCGACGCCAGCCTCCTCGCGCACCTTGTAACGGCTGCCGCGCAGCACGTCGCGGAGCGCGTCGACACCGGCCCCGCCGGCATCTGCGTATGCGGCGCGGTGGTCAAGCCGCAGGTCGAAGAAGGGCGCCGCCTGGACGACGCGCACGTTGCGCGAGCTGCGCCACAGGTCGGGCAGGCGGTTCAGCGTGCACACGACGATGCTCACCACGAGCAGCGTCAGCAGGAACACGAACCACGGCGCCGAGAAGACGCGGAACAGGCCCAGGCGGTCGAACAGGTCGACCATGCCCGGGCCGACGTTCAGGCCGAGCACGGTCAGCGGGTCGTACTCGGCATGCAACTGCGCCAGCTGGTCGGCATAGGCGTTCGGGTCGTGCAGCGCGAAGGCGGGGATCTGGCGCAGCACCGCGCCGAAGACGCCGGCCACGCTGAGCACGCTGATCTGGAGCACCGCGAACTTGACGCTGGTCAGGGTGTGCCAGGCAAGCCAGCCCAGCCGGCCGAGCGGGTTCAGTGCGAAGCCGGCGCGGCGCGCGCCGAGAGCAGTGCTGGCTATGTCCGTTATTCCTGCGTGGGTCTTTCCGGATCAGGCCGGCGCGGCAACGGTGGTTCGCGCGGCGGCAAGTGCCTGGTCGAAGTCGGCGATGAGATCGTCGATCTCCTCCAGCCCCACAGAGACGCGCACGAGGCCATCAGGGATCCCGATGCGCGCGAGCTCAGCCGAGTCGAGCTGGCGGTGGGTGCTAGACGGCGGGTGGACTGCAATGGTCCGGACGCTCCCCAGTGAAGCGGTGCGTGGCGGCAGCGTGAGCGCGTCAAGGAACGCCTCAGCGCTGCGGCGATCGGCGAGCTCGAAGGCAAGCATCCCGCCGCCGGCGCGCAACTGGCGCTGGGCGACGCTGAACTGGGGGTGCGACGGCAGGCCTGGGTAGTAGACGGTGTCCAGGCCGCTGCCCTCGAGATGGCGCGCCAGGGCGAGGGCGTTGGACGAGTGGCGCTCCATCCGGACATGGAGCGTCTCGATGCCGCGCAGCACCAGGAAGGCGCTCTGCGGCGCGAGCGTGCCGCCGGTGTCGATCTGGACGAGGCGGATGGCGGCGATCAGATCGGCGCGTCCGGACACGCCGCCGGCGAGCACGTCCGAGTGGCCGCCGATCCACTTGGTCAGCGCCTCGATCACCAGGTCCGCGCCCAGCTCAGCCGGGCGGCACAGCCAGGGCGACGCGAAAGTGTTGTCGACGCTGACGGTGATGCCGCGCCGGTGGGCGCGTTCGACCAGCGCCGCGAGGTCGGACACGACGATCGTCGGGTTGGCGATCGTCTCGACGTGGAGCAGCCGCGTGCGCGGCGTGAATGCCGCCTCGACCGCGTCTGGATCCGTCGCATCGACGAACGTCGTCTCGACTCCAAAGCGCGGCAGGATCTTGTCGAGCAGGTGCTGGACGCTGCCGTAGATCTGGCGCGCCGCGACGACGTGGTCACCCTGCTTGAGCAGCGAGACGAACGTGGCGTGGACTGCGGCCATGCCGCTGGCGAAGACGTAGGCCGCTTGCGCGCCCTCGATCTCCGCCAGCGCGGAAGCCAGCGCCGCCGACGTCGGGTTGTCGATGCGCGAATACGAATAGCCCGGGATCTTGTCACCCAGGACGTCGGCCAGCTCGGCCGCCGATTCGGCGCTGAAGGTCACCGCCTGGTAAATCGGGACGGCGTCCGGCTTCTGGTCGACGCGCGGCGCAGTCGTCGCCGCGCGCAGCGCACGGGTGCCGAAGCCCAGGCCCGGTCGCTTGCCCTGCTCGCTCACCGCGCGATGCTACCCGACGCGGTCTTAAGAGCCGGTCGACTCCCAGGGGGCGCGGCCGGGCCAAGGCGCGGGCACGCCGGCCGGCTCAGGAGTTGCGACGGCTGGCACCGGCGGCCCGGCGACCTGCCCAGGCAGTGGCCCGGCAACCTGCCCAGGCAGCGGCCCGGCAACCTGCCCGCCGTTCGCGACCAGCCCGCCGTCGTGCGCCACGACCACGGCCGGCGCAGGCAGCCCGGACAGCGCCTCGCCCGCCAAACCGTCGCCGGCGGGAGCGGTCGAGTCGGCCTGTCCGGGGAGAGTCGGTGCCTTTGTCTCGCGCGCGAAACGCACCACCTGGTCGCGTCCTCTTCGCTTGGCCTCGTACATCGCCAGGTCGGCGCGGCGCATCAGCTCAGTCGACGTGCGGCCGTCGTCGGGGTAGGTGACAAGGCCGATCGACGCCGACGTCCGGATGACCAGGCCGTCGTGCGGCAGGGCCAGGCGGCTGATGTCGATGCGCACCTTGTCGGCGACGAGCATCGCCCCGGCGAGGTCCGTCTCCGGCAGCAGCAGCACGAACTCGTCGCCGCCGTAGCGCGCGGCGACGTCGGTGATGCGGATGTCGCCGCGCAGCGTGTCGGCCACCGCGCGGAGCAGCGTGTCGCCAGACGCGTGCCCAAAGCGATCGTTGGCCGCCTTGAGCCCGTCGAGGTCGAACATGAGCAGCGAGAACGGCCGACCGCTGCGCGCTGCACGCAGGATCTCCTGCTCCACCTCTGCGGCGAAGTAGTCGCGGCTGTGCAGCCCGGTGAGCGAGTCGTAGCGCGACAGGCGCAGCGCCTCCTCGCGGGCGCGGCGCTGCTCGCGGCCGACGATGGCGCTCACGTAGGACACCAACGCCAGGGCGACGAGGTTGAACGCGATCCGCCCGATGTCGGCCGCCGTTCCCGGCGCGGCGCTGAAGGGCAGCAGGACACCGATCAGATAGGCCGCGCTCGTCGCCAGAGCCAGGATGGGCGGGCCCAGGCCCGAAGCCCAGATCGACGCCGCCCCGAGCAGCAGGATGTAGCCGAAGAAGAACGGGCTGGTGTGGCCGCCGGTCAGAACCAGCAGCACGGTCAGGAAGATGATCGCCACGGCAGCCTCGAGCGGCAGCCGCCAACGGCCCAGGCTGCCCACCGGCAGGACATCCTGAAAGAGCACGATCACGATCGCGCCGAGGGCCAGGAAGACGACCACCGGCGTGACCGGGCTGCTGCCCGTGAGCACGACCACGACCATCGCGGCGACGATGAACACCAGGCTGGCGACGCGCACGACGCGCTGGTAGATCGCGGCCGGCAGGGCGCTCGCGTTGGTCAATACGCGCTCTGAACCGGAGCCTGGGCCGTCGTTCGGCGGACCCGCCTGCTGCTGCCGGTCGGACTCGGGCTGCACCCCCCTGCCGCGCCACGGAAGCTGCAGCGCGAGGAGCACGAGCAGGTTGGCCGCGATGACGACCAGGAACAACAGGGCGAGTTGGTCGATTGGCACCTGTTACTTGAATGCGGGTGTGCGCCGATGGTATGCCGCCAGGCAGCCGGAAGTACTACCCACCGACGGTTTAGTGTGGCGCCGATGCACCGGTTCAGGTACGTCTCGCTACCCGCCCTCGATCGCAACGGCCGGATCGTACTTGTCGCGCGCACTCTGCGCAGTTTCGCCTTCGGCCTGAACTCGGTGGCCCTGGGGCTGTACCTGGCGGGCATCGGCCTGGACGGCGGCCAGATCGGCCTCGTCCTCTCGGCGGCTCTCGCCGGGACGCTGGGCCTGACGCTGGTCATCGCCCTGTACGGCGATCGCATCGGCCGCCGGCGGCTGCTGATGACAGGGTCAGCGCTGATGGCCGCGGCCGCTCTGGTGCCGCTGCTGGGCAACCAGCCGTTGCTGCTGGCGGCGATCGCGCTGTCGGGCATGGTCGCGGTCAACGCCAACGAGTCGACCGGGCTGCAGACGGTCGACCAGGCGCTGTTGCCACAGGCCGTGCCGGCCGAGCAGCGCACCGCGGCCTTCGCGCTCTACAACGTGCTGGCCTCTGTCGCGGCCGCGCTGGGCGCGCTGGCGATCGGCCTCTTTCCGTTGCTGGGCGGTGCGCTCGGCCTCAGCGGTGCCAACGTCTACCTGCCGGCGTTCGTGCTCTACGCGCTGATCGGGGTGGCGTGCCTGGTCATCCAGTCGCGGCTCGACGCGCGGGCTGAGGCGGGCGAGCGGGTCGCGCGGACGCTGGCCATCGATCGATCGCGCGGCATCGTCGGGCGGCTGTCGATCCTGTACGGACTCGACTCGTTCGCCGGGTCGTTCACCGTCCAGAGCTTCATCGCCTACTTCTTCGCCGCAGCGTTCGGCGCCGACCCGGTGGCCGTGGGCAGCCTGCTGTTCGCGGCGAACCTGCTGTCTGCGGCGTCGTTCCCGGTCGCGGCGTGGCTGTCGCGCCGCTTCGGGCTGATCAACACGATGGTCTTCACCCACATCCCGTCGAGCCTGTTCCTGTTCGGCGTCGCCCTCTCGCCCAGCTTCCTGGTGGCCGCTCCCCTGTGGCTTGCCCGCGCGGCGTTGGCGTCGATGGACGTGCCCGCGCGCCAGTCGTACACGATGGCCGTGGTCGAGCCCGCTGAGCGAACCGCGGCGGCGGGCGTGACCAGCCTCGCCCGCGCATTCGCGCTCGTGCCCGGGCCGGCGATCGCGGGCGCCCTGCTCGTGCCACTTGGCCTGGGCGTGCCGCTGATCGCGACCGGGGTGCTCAAGATCGTCTACGACGTATCGCTCTTCGCGCTGTTCCGGACGCACCCCGCGCCGGAGGAGCGCCTGCGCCGCGCGCAGACAGAGGAGCCGAGCGTCAGGTAGTCGGGGCGGGCGTTCGCTGCGGCTGCACCGGCGCGATCGGCACCGGCCGCAGGTACAGCACCAGCACCGGAACCAGATATGCGAGGTAGACGAGGAGCGTCAGCAGCTCCGGCCGCGACGTGTAGCCCAGCAGCGCCCGCAGGAACAGGCCCACGCCGGAGTCGTGCGGCAGGATGGTGCTGATGTCGAACAGCGTCTGCGTGCCGACGGTGATCCAGCCGACCTCGATCAGCTCATGCACGGCGTGGCTGAGCAGTCCGGCGGCGATGAACACCAGCGCCAGGCCGGTCAGTCGGAAGAAGGTGCCGTAGTTGATCCGCCGCGCACCCACGTAGATGAGCCAGCCCAGTGCCACCGCGATCGCGAGGCCGATGAGCGCGCCCACGAAGACGCTCAGCGCACCACCGGGCGCACTGCCCGCGGCGGCCGTCGCCTGGCCCACGAGGAATAGCGAGGTCTCGATGCCTTCGCGGATGACCGCGGTGAAGGCGAGGACCGCCAGGCCCCAGGCGCTGCCCTCTGTCAGGACGCGATCGACCGCGGCCTGGAGCTGGCCCTTGACCATCCGTGCCTGGCGGCGCATCCAGAAGAGCATCCAGGTCAGGACGCCTGTGGCCAGGATCATCGCCCCGGCCTCGAAGAGCTGCTCGTAGGGCTCGCTGAAGCCACCGACCGATAGGAACAGGACGGTGCCAATGGCCACGCTCAACGCGACGGCCGTGCCCGTGCCGGCCCAGATCTTGCCGAAGTGGCGGCGGTTCCCGGTCTGTGCCAGGTAGGCCAGGATGATGCTCACGATGAGCGCCGCCTCGACGCCCTCGCGCAGCCCGGTCAACAGACCGGCGATCAGCGAGCCAAGCTCCACCCGCGACTTCCCTCCGCAGCATTTCCGACCGGTTCAGTCGGGATTTAGATGCTAGACGGCCGCCAACGGACCGTCAATCGCGGGCCGCGAGCGAATCAAGAGTGTCGCTAGCCGCCGCTGGGGAAGAGGCTGGGGAAACGGCCCTGGTGGCCGCCGCCACTGCCCTCTGGCGCCTGCTCGTCGAGCGTGCCGAGCAGCTCGAATGTGCCACCCAGACCGAAGCGATAGCGCTCGTAGTACGCGCGCACGCCGGCCCAGAAGGCATCATTGCCGATGCGCTGGCGGAAGTCATTCAGGTATTCGGCGCCCTGGACGTAGATGATCTCGTAGTAGCACGCCGAGCCGTAGTCGTAGACGCTGCCATCGAGGTTCGCCTGGGCGCACTTCGAATTGCGAAAGCCGATCACGGTCCGAGTCAGGAACTCAGCCATCGCTTCGTCGGCGAAGGGCTCTGTCGCCTGATCGTTACCCACCACGCCGTAGAACCACTGGTGTGCGATCTCGTGTGTCACCAGGTAGCGCTTGCGCGTGGAGCTCGTGGCATTGCTCGGGATCCATAGCATGGCCGGCGATTCCATCCCGCCACCCATGGGTATCTCGCCGACGGTCAGCGTCTCGTACGGGTACGCGCCGACCCTTTCAGTGAAAGTGTCGAATGCGGTGCGCGCGAGGTTGGCCAGCGAGCCCTGCGAAAGCGAGAACGTGTAGTAGGCGAACGTGACGCCGTTGTGATCCTCCGTCGTCACCCTGTAGCGCGGGCTGGCGCTGAAGTTGAAGTCGCGCACGTTGTGGGCGACGAAGGTCTGGCTCTCTCCGTTGACCTCTGTCTGGCGGCCGGACGTGGCGTACTTGACGCCGGCGCGGTCGCTGGTCAGCGTCACCCGGACGTCGCTCGCGGTCTGGGTGACGTACGGCTCGCCGAAGTTGGGCGTTGACCAGGTGTGGCGCTTGCTCAGCCACGGGATCCAGCGATATGCCGCGACGACGTCGTTCTTCTTCGAAAAGAGCCACTTCTTCTTGCGCGCCCGGCTATTGAAAGTCGCGTCGTAGCCGATCGTGACCGTGGTCTGTGCTGCGGGGTCTAGCGCCACCGGCAACTGGACGATCAAGTTGGCGTCATCGACCTGCGCGTTGGCGCCGTCCTCGCCGACGCGCACCTCGCGCAGCGACATGTGGCCGATGCGGGCCGGGATGAAGTTGAAGGTCAGCGCCTCGACCACGCTGTCGGTGGTGTTGGTCACCGTCGCCGTGCTGGTGACGGACATCGTGTTCGCGCCCCAGTGGATGTCCGCGCTGACGTCGTAGGTCGCCGTGAGGCCCAGGCTATTGGGCGCATCGGCCGCAGCGGCCGCAGCGGGCGCGGCCAAGTAGCCCGACAGCACTAAGACCGTCAGGGGTAATCGCAACCACCTGATCGAGGGGCGACACGACACGCCCGGCCGACATGGCACGCCCGAAGCATGCCCGAACGAATCGGCACCTGTGAACCGTACCTTTCAACTAGATCGGCCCCGACTCGCGGCTTGGCGCGATCTGCAACCGATTCGAAACCAAAACCGGGCCTGATGCCTCATCGGCGCGATCAGCCCCCGACCGGGAAGAGGCTCGGGAAGCGCGCGTGGTGGCCGCCGCCCTTGCTACCGGCGAACTCGTCGAGCGTCATCAGCAGTTGCTTGGTGCCGCCCATCTTGAACTTGTAGCGCGAGTAGTACGCGCGTATGCCGGCCCAGAAGGCGCTGTCGCCGACGCGCTTGCGATACGCGTTCAGATAGTTCGTGCCCTGGATGTAGATGACCTCGTAGTAGCACTCGGAGGTGTAGTCGTAGACCGAGCCGTCAAGATTGTCGATGGGACACTTTGAGCCCCGATTGCCCTCGATCAGCCGCGTCAGGAACTCGACCAATGCCTCGTCGGCGAATGGCTCGGTCGCCTGGTTGCTGCCGACGGCGGCGTAGAACCACTCGTGGCCCACCTCGTGGATCACCCCGAAGATGGCATCGCGGGTGGTGTAGCTGTTCGGGATCCAGAAGCCCTGCGGTGACTCCATCGCGAAGCCCGGACTTGTCTCGGCGATGAACATCCTGCCGTACGGATATGGGCCCACGAGGGAGGCATACTTGTCAAAGGCCTGCTTGGCGTACTGGGCCAGGGTGCGCTGGGGCAGGTCGATCGTGTAGTACTCGAACTGGACGCCGCCGTGGCTTTCTGTGACCACACGGTAGTCAGGGCTGGCCGTAAAGCTGAAATCGCGTACGTTGTAGGCGACGAACGTCTGGGTATTGCCGCTGACGGAAACGCGCGTCCCCGGGGTGGCGTAGATCATGCCCGCCCTATCGCTCGTGAGGCTCACCTGGACCCGGCTCGCGATCTGGGTCGCGAAGGCGTCGCCAAAGAGCGGCGTCTTGAACGGGTAGCGATTGCCAAGCCACGGGATCCAGCGATACGCGGTGGCTATGCGGTGGCGCAACGCAAAGAGCCACTTGCGATTGGGGTTCGTGGAGTTGAACTGGCCGGCGTAGCGGATCGTCACGTCGACGGTCGCGTTCGGCGCGAGGGCACCGGGCAGACGGACGATCAGGTTCATGTCGTCGAGCGTGGCCGACGCTGCGCTGCCACCGACCGTCACCCCGTTGAGCGAGATCCTGCCGATCTTGGCCGGTACGAGGTTGAACGTGAGCGCGGTGACAGACGACGAAGAGGTGTTCCTCACCGTCGCGGTGCTGGTCACGACCAGCCGCCGATTGGCCCACTGTAGGTTGGCAGTGACGTTGTACGTCGCCTCCAGGCCAAGGCTGTCGGGCGCGGCTGCGGCGCTGACGGCGGGCACGAAGACGGCCGACAGCAGCGCAGGCAGAAGCAAGACCAGGACCAGGACGCGGCGCTTCACGGCGTGCGTATTATGCCCGACCGCCGCGGCTGCAATCCGCGCGGCGGTCGTGCCTCGTATTGCGCGTCATGGCCCGCTGGTTGGTCCTGGGAGCGTTCTTCACGCTGCTGCTGATCGCCTGCGCGCAGGCAGCCACGAACCCCACGGCCACGCCATCGCCGATCGCCGCGCTGCCTTCCTCAACCGCGACCGTCCCGGCGACCGCGACTCTCAACGTCACGGCCAGCCCCGCACCGACTCTCGCGCCCGCCGGCAGCGCCACCCCGGCGACCGGCACGCCAACAAACACACTGCCGCCCACCGGCACGCCCACGGTCCTGGTCACGCCCACCCCCGCACAGGGCGAAACGAGTCACCCGGTTACGGCCACGCCCTCCAAGTCGCCCACGAAGTCACCGCCGCCGACCGCCCCGCACACGGCCACCCCGACACCGCAACACACTGCGGCACCAACGAAGACCCCCTCGCCGACTCCGACCAAGACGCCGTCACCTAAGCCGACGAAGACGCCGACAGCTCAGCCGACGAAGACGCCGACAGCTCAGCCGACCCCGACCAAGACGCCGTCGCCATCGCCGCAGCCCACGCCCACCAGGACGCCAACGCCCTCACCGACGGCGACGCCCGCGCACGACATCAGGATCGTGAACTCGACCAGTAATGGCTTCGACCCGAAGAACAAGACCATCAGCGTGGGCACGAGACTGGTCTGGTGGAACTCCACCAACAGCACTCACACGGTGACATCGACCGACGGCAGCGGCGAGCTCAACTCGGGCAACGTGGCCAAGGGGACGACGTTCGGCCACACGTTCAACACTGTCGGCGTGTACACGTATCACTGCGCGATCCACAGCGCGATGACCGGCACCATCACCGTGAACTGACCCGCCGCGGTGTGCCACAGGACGGATGGTCGGGGTGGTGGGACTCGAACCCACGACCTCGTGCTCCCAAAGCACGTGCGCTACCACTGCGCTACACCCCGCCCTGACAGCCTACCTCACTGGGCGGCGACGGTGACGCTGGGTGACGGACGCAGCTGTACGCGACGCAACAGTTGGGCGTTCGCGGCAACGATGATGGTCGAGGCGCTCATGGCCACGGCGCCGAGCGCCATCGGCAGGTCTATCCCCCAGGGAGCGAGGACCCCCGCCGCCACGGGGATCGCCACGACGTTGTAGCCCGTCGCCCAGAGCAGGTTCTGGATCATCTTGCGGTAGCTGGCGCGCGACAGCTCGATCGCGCCAACGACGTCGCGCGGATCACTGCGTACCAGCACGATGCCCGCCGATTCAACCGCCACGTCTGTTCCCGCGCCAATGGCGACGCCAACATCGGCGGTCGCCAGCGCCGGCGCATCGTTCACCCCGTCACCAACCATCGCAACCCGCCGCCCGCCCTCCTGGAAGCGCCGGACGGCATCCGCCTTGTCTGCCGGGAGGACCTGTGCGGCGACCTCGTCGATGCCCAGTCGGCGCGCGACTGAGTCCGCGACCTGCTGGGCGTCGCCGGTGATCATCGCCACCTTGACGCCCATGGCGTGGAGACGTTCGACGGCTTCAGCCGACTCTGGCCGGACCTGATCCTCCAGGCCAATGGCGCCGACGAGCTTCCCATCCGCGATGACGTGCAACACGGTCATGCCGTCGCTCGCCCAAGGGGCACTCGCGGCGGCCGGCTCAAGACCGGCATCGGCGACCACGCGTGGGCCGCCGACGACCACCGTGCGTCCCTCCACGCGCGCCTGCGCCCCAAGGCCGGGGAGCGCCGCGAATTCCTCTCCCTTAGGCCACGAGATGCCGCGCGCCCCAGCTGCGCTCACGATCGCGCGGCCCAGCGGATGCTCCGAGTCGGCCTCGACACTGGCGGCCAGGCGCAGTAGCTCCGGCTCGTCTGTCGCGGCGAGCTCGACCACGACCGGCCGACCGACGGTGAGAGTGCCCGTCTTGTCGAAGATGACGACATCGACGTCGCGCATCCGCTCGAGCGCGAGACGGTCCTTGACGAGCAACCCGTTACCTGCCCCGAGTGAGGTCGAAATGGCGATCACGAGCGGGATCGCGAGTCCAAGAGCATGAGGGCAGGCGATCACGAGCACGGTCGCGGTGCGCAGCAGCGCACCTTCGCGATCGCCCAGCAGCCACCATGCCACGAGAGTGATCGCCCCTGCTGCCAGCGCGACGTAGAAGAGCAGCGCGGCGGCACGATCGGCGAGCGCCTGGGCGCGCGAGCCGGACGCCTGAGCGGCCGCGACCATGCGCATGATCCCCGACAGCGCGGTCTGGTCACCGACCGCCTCCACGCGGATGCGGAGCGATCCCCCAGCGGCAACGGTGCCGGCGATCACCGCGTCGCCCGGCTGCTTGGCAACCGTCCGCGATTCGCCTGTGATCATCGACTCGTCGACGTCCGCCTCGCCATCGACCACCTTGCCGTCGGCCGGTGCCCTGCCGCCGGGACGAACGAGAACGACATCGCCAACGGCAAGATCATGTAGCGGAACCGTCTCCGTGCCGTGCTCGGTGACGCGCTCGGCGGTGTCTGGCAAGAGCGCGGCCAGCGCGGCCAGCGCCCCGCGCGCTTGGGCGATCGCGCGCATCTCCAGCCAGTGACCCAGGAGCATGATCGTGATCAGCGTCGAGAGCTCCCACCAGATCTCGACATCGAACAGTTGCAGCGTGCCCGCCCACGAGGTTACGAAGGCGACCGCGATGGCAAGCGAGATGAGGGTCATCATCCCCGGCTGGCGATCGCGCAGCTCTCCGGCCGCGCCGCGGATGAACACCAGCCCGCCGTACAGGAAGATGACTGTGCCCAGCACGGCCGGCGCGAGCTCCAGCCCGGGGACTAGCGGGAGGGTGTAGCCGAACCAGTCCGAGATATCGGGACTGAGCACGACCACCGGAACGGTGAGCAGCAGGCTCAGCCAGAACTTGTCGCGGAACATCGCCACCGAGTGGCCGGCGTGCCTGTTGTGCGAGGCAACGACGTGGCCGCTGCGGGACGGACCGGGGTGCCGCGGACCGTGAGTGGGGTGCTCGGCATGCTCGTGCGCGTGCATCTCGTTCACGCTGTCAGCATACTGCCCCGGAGTATTCCGGCCGGCAGCTCGGGCCCGGTCTGGGGCCCTGAGCCCGAGCGCCGACTCGGTGGGTGGGTGCTTATCTAGTGCGGGAAGAGTCGCTCCAGCCAGCGGCGCTGCTCGCCCGTTTCGTCAACGACGGTGGCCGCGCCCATGTCTGCTTCGTAGCCCGCCTGGGCAACGGCTGCGCTCAGCGCCGCGTCGCTCACCCGATCACGGTCGCGGCGCAGGGTGACGGTCTCTCGCCCCAGGTCCACCTTTATGCGTTCGACACCATCGACGCGGCGCAACGACCCGGTGATGCGGTTTATGCACGAGGCGCAGGTCATCCCGGCGACTGGAAAGCGAATGGTCTCGATCACATCGACACCATCAGGCCGAAGCTCATGGCGATGACCGCCACTGCGATCGCGACCTTGACCCATGGCGAGTTGGAACGGTTCCAGCGGCCCATCTGGCCCAGCACACGCCGGTTGCTGACCGCCAGCAGCAGGATCAGCAGCGGCGCGATGAACGCGATGTTGTACAGCGCAAGCAGCGCCAGGCCGGTCAGGCCGCCGCCGGAGGCATGCAGCACGGCCACGACATCAAGGTAGATGGCACCCGAGCACGGCACGGTGCAGATGCCGACCAGCACGCCCGCGATGAGCATGCCCGCCAGCCCGCCCCGCTGCATCGCCTTGTGCATCCGGCCATGGGTTCCAGAGGGCGCCATCATCGACGGCCCGACGCCGGGCAGGAAGACATCCTTGAGCATCCACAGGGCCATGCCCAGGGCAACGATCGAGGCGACCCTGGTCACGAGGTGGTCGCGCCCCAGCCAACTCAGGAACGAGAACAGGCCGAGCCCGATCACGAAATAGGTCACCCACACAGCGCCCACGTAGAGCGAGCCGGCTCCAAGCAGCGAGCGCCGCGCGGCGTTGGTGGGTGTGCCATCAGCCGTTACCGCGTGGACCAGCGTCAGCGTGTAGGTGGCGAAGAGCACCAGCAGGGCGAATGCACATGGGTTGAAGCCATCGACGAAGCCGGATACCAGCACCGTCGGCGCGGTCAGCCCACCGAAGGTGGCAGTGTCGAACGGAAACGCCAGCACATAGGCGCTGGCAGCGACCGCCACCACGGCCATGCTCCCGGTCAGCACACCAAAGGAGCGCGGCCAACCCCCGAGAATCTTGAGCGGCGCGGACGTCTCCGCGGTCATGCCCTGTCGCCGGGCTCGATCACGATCGTGCCGTGCATCTGTGGGCTGCCCTTGCCGCCGCAGCAGCTGTCGCAGTACACGTCGTACGTGCCCGGCATGTCGGGCACCTGCCAGCTGATCATGCGCCGGCTCTCCGCGCGCAGCTCCTCGTTCAGACCCAGCTCCGGCGCGATCATGGTGTGAACTCCACGCTCAAGGTGCCCGGCCGCGTCGTCTGTCCACCACGAGATGGAGGCCGTCGTGCGCGCCTTGACCCTTATCACCGACGGCGTGAATCCGGCCATCGAGCTCTGCACGTCGATCGTGCCCACATCGGCGGCCGGTCGGTCGAGGAAGTCGCCGAAGGCGAGGAAGCCCCCGACTGCCAGCACGGCCACGACCACGCCGCCGAAGCCGAGCACGCGCAACCTCTCCCGGTTCTGCTCAGAACGCTGATGGGCGCGGTCGCGCTCGGCGCGGCGCGCCTCTATCGCCGCTAGCCGCCGCTCGTGTCGCGACGGGACATCGGTCGTCATCGGGAACCCTCCTGGTTCAGGTGCTGCGGATTGAGCAGTGCAACTGCCCGGGAAAACTCGTCGTTGGTGATCTCGCCCCGAGCGAGGCGTGTGCGCAGGATCTCGACGGCCTCATCGCGCGCCGACTTCCGCGGCTCACGCACCAGGAACCAGACCAGCACGGCCATGACGACGACCCATGCCGCCATGAACAGCCACGCATCGATTCCCATTGACCAGCCCAGCATCGGCATCGCGGACCTCCCGTCGCGACAAGGATCCGGCCGCGCGTCAGGCTGCGAGTCGAGGGCCGCTCAGGTTTAGATCAAGCTTTGGTCAAGCCGGGCAGCTCTGCCAGGAAGGTCGACCCCTTGCCGGGTCCGTCGCTCTCCGCCCACGCGCGGCCGCCCATCGCTGATGCCAGGGCGGCGACGATCGCCAGGCCAATGCCAGAGCCGCCTTCAGCCCGGCTGCGCGCCGGATCGACGCGATAGAAGCGCAGGAAGACGGCTTGGCGCTGGGCCGGAGTAAGCCCCGGCCCCGCGTCCGTGACAGCAAGGCGGG
>Ga0209341_10001414_pt1 | contig 23848 bp, 23 predicted proteins | sample RifCSP13_2_FD_184020 | JGI IMG/M metagenome (GOLD analysis project Ga0209341, IMG submission 184020) | Soil microbial communities from Rifle, Colorado - Rifle CSP2_sed 13_2 (SPAdes) (version 2) | ecosystem: Environmental > Terrestrial > Deep subsurface > Rock core/Sediment | place: Rifle... | reverse complement strand
GTATTGAACGTGTACGTGTTTACTGAATGAAAGCGACACTTTTCCCAGCCGAACCTCCCATCAGTACCGCAGATTGCGGGCGATCTTGAACTCGGCGTCTTCAGGGGCGGGTGGCACGGTCGTTGCGAAAGCAGGACGCAGAACAAGAAGGGTAGATAAGGGTAAATCGGGTCAGGCTCAGAGATTGCGGTGAGTGGAAGCTTTGGGGGAGGCGTCCTCTCACACAGCACTAAGCAGGCGGTGGCTCTTTCGGGGGAACGGAGTTAACGTTTTGCAGGCAATCGAAGAGCAATCGTTGCGGCGCTGTTGATCGCCGTCCTGACGGGGCTTGGGGGAGCCTCCCAGGAAGATCAACAGCCCGCATTGTTTAGATCCGATTTGGCAAGAACGCGGAAGGGAAACCTACCGCGTTTTTTCTTTGCACTCGGCCGACAGTTATTTCCCCAATAATCGTGCTGGGTCAGTTTGCGGCGTCATCTCATCAAGGTTTAAACGCAACATACCGCCGGCGTCTGAATATGCTTCTAGACTTTGTTGCCGGGCTCGTCGTTTGAGGAATAATAACCCGCCGAACAATCCACCTGCCGTAAAGCAGGTCAACAGCGCCAAACCGGATGCTTTGACGACTGACACCAGCACGCCCAGCGTGGTTGCGGTGTACTGGCGTTGAAGTTCAAGGAAAGGATAAGGATTGTCGCCCAACCACTGGGTCACTTGTTCGTACTTGACCTGATCGATGAGGTTTTTGGCGAACTCTTCGCTAGTTGCGTTCAGTACGAAAACAGCATAGTTGCCGACTCTTCGGTATGCGGTCGGTACCGCCTGGCCCGCGGTTCTCAGCTCGTTCAGGCGACTAACCACGCGATGGTCGTTTTCTGTGGCAAGTTGAGGTGTTGTGAACTCGACTATGACGAGTTCCGCTCCACTGTAGGAAGCGCTGACCGCTTCAGTTCCACCCTCAAAGCTAACTGCGTCGAAGACGGGAGTTGGTAAGGCTGATCTCAGGGATTCCTGGGTCCGAAAATACTGCGCTGAATGCTGAGCAGTCTCCCAATCCGGAAGGTGCTTCACGAGAACCGGGACATCCTCTTCACCCTGCGGAAGGATTTCAGCAATTGCCTTGGCGAAGCTCAGAAGCGCGTCTCTATTTTGACCGCCCGCCTCGACCTTAATATTGACGTGAATTCGACCTTTCGCGACGGACAGGCCATCGGCGGCAATGTACGCTGGGAAGCCGACCTCACCGGTTACTGGTTGCGAACCCGTTTTTCTGAGCGTTGCATAGGCCTCTGATTCGGACTCAGTAAGCAAAAGGAACACGGCAAACCGGGTCCCTTCTGGGGATACGTACTTGCGAAGGAGCGCAGTCGCTCCGCTCCCCTCGATAGCGGTTGCGGGGCCGGCCGCCCTAAAGCCCGCAATGCGATCCTTGAGAAACCTAGATTCGGGAGGTGCATTCCCTGAAACGGTCGACACCGAGAATCCCAAGAGCAATCCCAGCACCAATAAAGAAACCTGTTTTTGCGCCAAAGCAACCCGTAAATACATAGTTTTTAGAACCCGCCAGGCTTTGGATGTTCCTCCGGTCTGTGCAGTTGGAAGTTTACTGCCAGCGGCGCAGCTCGCGCAAAAGCAGGTTGGCGTAGTGTCGTGGATTGCTAATGTTCTGCAGGACGGTTGAACCGCCTAGCTCGCTGGCGTTGTCCACCACGATATCGCCAAAGCGGAGCAAACGTTGAGGTATTGTGGCAGAAACGGTCACATCTTGAATTTTGCTAAGCGGAATATTGTGGGTGGTGCGCGCTATCAGGCCCGTATCGATTTCAAGCTTGGCGTCCGTTAAGGTGTAACGGATGGTATAGCGCCGCAGATGGTAGTAAGCAGGGATCAGCAAAAGCGCCAGCCCAATGGGAATTGAGATGTAAGGCGGAATGTTTAGCAGAGCGAGCAGGAACACCAACAGGATGGCTCCTATCGCCGCGAGAACGTACCCCAGCTTTACAAAAATGAGAGTTGGCCTGACCGTGAATATGGTCTGCTCGAGGTCTCCAGAAACCTCCGCCACAGGTAAGGCAGACTCCCGCCGAGCAATTCTGGTTATCTCTGGATCTGATGCGGGCGTGCCGCAACCCGAGCAGAAGCGAACGCCGGGGGCGACATATGAGCCGCAGTTGGAACAGTGCATCTGATTAGCGCAGGTTCATCTCTCCGGCTGTCATGACTCGCCTTTATTGTTTTGACTGGACCGGGAGCCCTGCATTCTTCCAAGCTTCGAAGCCGCCGAGCAATGCGGCTGCGTTTTGAATTCCGACTGTTCTGAGGTTTGCCACCGCACCGGCGGACGTTTGTTCCGCCGGTCAAGAACAGTAGGTAACAATCAACTTGTCCCGCGGCAGCTCATTAGCGTGCTTGGCAATCTCATTATGCGGGATCAGTTTTGCGCCCCGAATGTGACTAAGATTGAATGAAGCTTCGGTGCGCACATCTATAACCACGGCTTCATTCTTTTGGAGTTTCTCCTGTAGCTCAGCTGTCGTGATACGCTGAATTCCATCGGCAGTGACAGTAGGTATTTGTGGAGAGTTGGCGGCCTTCTGCGCAGGTGTCGAAGCGTTTGTCACCCCTGCAGGCTTGTCAGCCGAATTACATGCCACTGAAATCAGCGCAAACAATCCAGCAGTTACAAGGATAGGGAAACGAAGACGCAATTGAGTTACCTCCTCAGGTACAACCGAAGCGAATGACTGCAGCTGTAATTTCGTACGCATTCACTGGTTTTGTCAAATAGCATGGGTTAGAGAGAGGTTGATTGGTACCCATACTCACATAGATCCAATTAACTCAGAGTGACGCTCAATCGGCAATTGTCAATCGGCGATCTTCAATATATAGTCTTGCGCCTCAAGCATCATAGCCAAGCCGAAGGCAGCAATGCTCGCAGAGCCAACGTCGCAAACTGTCAAATGGGCCAAGGTCATCGATCACACGCGCTGCATCGGGTGCCATGCGTGTACGACCGCCTGCAAGTCGGAAAACGTCGTTCCGATCTCCGTCACCCGCACCTACGTTAAGCATGTCGATATTGGCGTGTTTCCGCAGACTCGACGCGCCCACCAGGTGACACGCTGTAATCAGTGCGCCTATGCGCCGTGTGTGACGGCTTGTCCTACGGCTGCAATGTTCAAACGCGACGACGGCATCGTGGATTTTGATAAGTCTATCTGTATCGGATGCAAGGCTTGCATGGCCGCATGTCCTTATGACGCGATTTTCATTAATCCAGAAGACCATTCTGCAGAGAAGTGTAATTTTTGCGCGCATCGGATCGACGTAGGACTGGAACCTGCGTGTGTAGTGGTATGTCCCACGCAGGCAATTCTAATTGGTGATTTGAACGACTCAGATTCTTATGTGACTCAGATCGTGAACCGTGAGGCGGTGACAGTACGACGTCCTGAGAAAGAGACCTTGCCCAAGCTTTTCTACAAAGGCGCTCATCAGGCAACCCTTGACCCTTTGGCCGCTCGTCGCCCCGACGCGGGGCTGTTTATGTGGGCTGAACAGCAGCAGGGCGAAGAGTACGTCGTTTCAGGTAATCCAATCTTAAGTAACACCTCTGCCGCTGCGCTTCTGTCGTATGACGTGGCGCATTCTATTCCGTGGGATTGGCGAGTTAGCCTCTATACCTGGACGAAAGGAATTGCTGCAGGAGTTTATCTCGTTGCCTCGATGTTGGTTCTTTTTGGAATCTTGAATGGCCATGGATCTGTTTGGCTTTGGGCCACACCGATTGTCTCAGGAGCGTTTCTGGCGATGACTGGTGGGCTGCTGGTTTGGGACCTTGAGCATCCAGAACGTTTTTTCATGATTTTCACCCGACCACAGTGGCGGAGTTGGCTGGTTAAGGGGGCGTTCATTATTGCCGGTTATTCGTTGATATTATTGGCCCACTTTATTGCCAGCCTGTTCGGAGCTGTTCAGTTGCAGCAGTGGTTAATTGTGTTGGGGTTACCTCTAGCTGCGATGACTGCCATTTACACTGCCTACCTTTTTGCGCAGGCGAAGGCGCGCGACATGTGGCAGAACCCGTTGCTACCACCGCATCTGCTGGTCCAGGCATTACTGTTGGGAGCGGCAATGTTGGTGCTGGTGGTAGTAATGCTTCCGCTCTCTGGTTCCAGTCTCGATACGATGCTCAGCATTCGAGATTCAGTCATGCCGCCGCTATGGCTCGTGGCGATTGGCAGCTTGCTTCATGTCTTGATGGTCTGGGGCGAGGTCACTTTGGTGCACCCGACGGCCCATGCCAGACTGGCGGTCTGGGAGATGGTGAACGGCCGGTACAAGAGAGACTTCCTCGTTGGGATGCTGCTTTCGATTATTGGCGGAACGATGGCTTGGGTCGTTCTGGCATTCGGAACAACTATCTGGTTGGGAGTAGCGGGCGCATTGTTAGCGTTGGTGGGAATGATGATGTATGAGCATGCGTATGTTCAGGCAGGACAAGCAGTACCTCTTGCCTGAGTGCTGAACGCTTTGTCTTTGCGGGCTGGCTAGCTCATGCAACTCGGTCGCGATACACTTGAGCGAACACAGGCCCATTTTTCGGAACGCGGGCGTCCTCGCCCGCTTTCTTCCCACGCAAGTACTTGCAATGAATACAAACAACCCCTCAGACGAAAAAGACTCACCAGGCAAGACCTTCTACCCTGGGCCAAGCCGTATTCATCTCGCTGCATTCCCACCCAAAGAGCGCTGGAATGATTGGACCGAGCTCGATTCGCAAGCGTGGCCACGACGCAAGGAGCGCCATTACACGCTTGTCCCGACCACTTGTTTCAACTGTGAATCAGCGTGCGGTTTGCTCGCTTACATAGACAAAGTTACCGGCGAAGTACAAAAGTTCGAAGGGAATCCCGAACATCCTGGTTCTCGTGGCCGTAATTGCGCCAAAGGTCCCGCGACGCTCAATCAGGTAACTGATCCAGATCGCATACTTCACCCTCTGAAGCGAGTGGGCAAGCGCGGTGCTGGTAAATGGGAGACAACTACTTGGGATGAGGTTCTGAACGAACTGGCCAACAGGATTCGAAACGCAATCATGGAAGACCGTCGCGAGCAGGTGATGTATCACGTCGGTCGTCCCGGTGAAGACGGATTTACCGAACGAATTCTTGCGGCCTGGGGCATCGACGGTCACAATTCTCATACGAACATCTGCTCATCGTCATCCCGCGAAGGCTACCAACTCTGGATGGGGCTCGACCGGCCGAGTCCCGACCACGAGAATGCCAAAGTCATCTTTCTTATCAGCGCTCACCTTGAGTCGGGACATTACTTCAATCCGCACGCCCAACGAGTGATCGATGGAAAAGCAAATGGTGCAAAGCTGATCGTGTTCGACACTCGACTCTCAAACACTGCAACTCACGCAGACTATTGGATCTCTCCCATTCCCGGTTCTGAGGCCGCAATTCTGCTGTCTATCGCGAATTACCTTATTCAGAACAGACTCTACAATCGTGAGTTCGTGCGCAGGTGGTGGAATTGGCAGGAGTATCTTAGCTCCGAATTTCCCAACGAATCGCCTGACTTTGAGAGCTTTGAGGGCATCCTCAAAGAACTTTATCAATCCTACACGTTCGAGTTTGCTGCGGCGGAATCTGGCGTTGAAGCGAGTGCTCTGCTGGCAGTCGCGGAATGCGTAGTCACGGCCGGCACTCGTTTGAGCACGCACAATTGGCGCAGTGCGTCCTCTGGGAACAGCGGTGGCTGGCAAGTGGCACGATGCCTTTTCATGTTGAACGCGTTGATGGGCGCTGTGGCAACGGAAGGAAGTGTCTATCCAAACGCCTGGAACAAGTTCGTTCCTAAGCCGATTTACACGCCACCACATCCCCGGATGTGGAATGAAACGACATGGCCCAGAGAGTACCCGCTCTCAATGCATGAATTGTCGTTTTTGCTGCCACACTTCTTGAAAGAAGGGCGCACAACACTTGATGTCTACTTTACTCGCGTCTACAACCCCGTCTGGACCAACCCGGATGGGTTTACGTGGATTGAAGCATTGACAAATGAAGAGATGGTTAAGTGCCATGTTGCTTTGACTCCCGTGTGGAACGAGACCGCGTATTTTGCCGATTACGTGCTTCCGATGGGACTTGGACCGGAACGGCACGACCTCCATTCGTACGAAACGCACGATTCGCAGTGGCTGGGTTTTCGCCAGCCCGTGATGCGCGCCTTACTCGAACGGCAGGGGCAGAAAGTCGAGGATACACGGGAGTGCAATCCTGGGGAGGTATGGGAAGAGAATGAGTTCTGGCTTGAGCTGACGTGGCGGATTGATCCGGATGGGAGTTTGGGCATCAGGCACTACGTCGAATCACAACGGCACCCGGGTCAGCGTTTGAGTGTAGACGAGTACTACGAATGGATATTTGAGAATTCAGTGCCTGGGTTGCCAGAGAAGGCAGCGGCCGAAGGGATGACCCCGCTCGGGTACATGCGTCAATATGGGGCCTTTGAAGTCGCGCGGAAAGTTGGTCCGCTTTACGAGCAACCTGTTTCAGCGGAAGAGTTGGATGACGTACGAGAGGATCACCTTGGCAGAGTTTATACACGCACACCAAATCCGCCGTCTCCCAATATTGTTCCTATACCAACGATCGATCCTGATTCGGAAGGTCGCCGATTTATCGGTGTAAACGTGGAGGGCAAGTTACTGCGGGGGTTCCCAACACCGAGTGGCCGGCTTGAGTTTTACTCACGCACGCTGGCGCAATGGGGCTGGCCGGAGTACGCGATTCCCACCTACATTCGCAGTCACGTTCACCCCGAAAGCCTTGAGCCGGACCAGACGGTATTAATCTCCACCTTCCGGCTCGCAATGCAGATTCACACCCGTAGTTCGAACGCTAAGTGGCTGAATGAAATTGCGCACACGAATCCTCTCTGGATCCACCCATCCTTCGCCCAAAGGCTCGGTGTCTCAGCCGGAGATCTTGTTCGCGTCGAAACGGAGATCGGTTACTTTGTGGTGCGGGCCTGGATAACTGAAGGAATTAGGCCCGATGTTGTTGCTTGTAGTCATCACATGGGCCGATGGAAGACGAATGAGCAGGGCGCACGCCAGATGATGGCCACGGTAAGCTTGGACCACAGCGAAAACAACTGGGCGCTGCGACGAAAGAATGGTGTCATGCCTTATGAGAGTGCTGATGCTGACACGCTACGCATTTGGTGGAACGATGTCGGGGTCCACCAGAATCTCACTTTCCCGGTTCATCCCGATCCTATTTCCGGCATGCATTGCTGGCACCAGGCTGTCCGCGTCAGAAAGGCATCACCCGAAGATCAATACGGTGACATCCATGTGGACACGCAAAAGTCGCACGAGGTATACCAAAAATGGCTCGCGATGAGCCGGCCGGCCGAGAGATTCTCGCCCGATGGAACACGACGTCCTTATTGGATGTTGAGACCATTAAAGCCCGCCCGAGAGTTCTACTCCCTTCCCAAATAGTGTTCCGAAACGCCTCGCAAAACCTTTTAAACAGAAGCCTCAATAGTGAGTCTGCCTTTACTCGGTTGAAACCCTTAAACCCTCATTCTGGAATGTTTTAGCTACTAGGTCTTTTCTAAAGGTGGAGAAATTCGAATTCTTTGGTGGAAGGGGCCTTTCAGGCAATGTTAGCCGGCTTAAACTTTCGACGACTGTTCGTTCTAACCCCAGCAGTGATCGCGTTCGCATTGGCGAGTGCGCTCTCGGCAAATGCGAATCCTGTTACTATCTATGGAAACGCAGACCCCAACCTGCAGGCAACAATAAACATTACGAGCCTCAACGATGGCTCAATCACATTTACAGTCAGCAATGTGCTCGTATCCGGCGTCACTTCGACGATAACAGGGATTGGTTTCGACCTTCCGGGAATTGTTGTTGCGAACTCGCCAGGTTTGTGCAGTGGCGACTGTGGCAACTTCGGCGCGAACCCGACAGTTAGCAACAGCCCGGGCAACGTCCCGCAGTTTGGTTCCGTAGTTTTGGATTGGGCCTTGATCACTGGCCCTGGATTTACCGGGGGCAACCCGCCAGGGATTAATCAGGGCCAGTCAGCAACCTTTACAGTCACTGGCAATTTTGGTGGTCTGACGATTGGCGATTTTCTTGCTGGCATTTATATCCGGTTTCAGTCCGTCATGGATCCGAACTTTCCGAATGTGGGCAGTGACGTGGCCCACACTACAGTCCCCGAGCCGGCAACCATGCTGCTTCTCGGCGCGGGTCTCGCTGGCGGCGCCGCCAGACTCCGGAGTCGCCGTAACGCCAGTCAGTAGCTAAGGAGGCAAGACGTGTACACCACTCCAATGATTCTGCCGTTGGATGGCAACGGGTCGATTTATGCACTGCTTGATGAACGAGGTCACACCATCGGCACGGGTAGTCGTTCTGTCTGCGAGGTCTTGTTGTACATGATTACCAAGGCTGGCTCCGGAAATCCGGAGTGCAACAAGCCCGTCGAAACCATGGTTAGTCCGAATTTAAGATCTGCAATACCGATCTGATCGTTTGCTCCTTCAACATCTCTCCGCAGTCCGATGCTGGGATGGACAATTCAGTCCATTCCAGCTTTTTCGCTTTTCAGCTGCACCTCACAGCTTGCACGGAACCCGCATATTCGCTGATCATTCCTGGTGAGAAGTTTTGAATTTCGACGGGAGGTCTCCCATGTACTTCAGGCAATTCTACCTGGGCTGTCTTGCGCATGCTTCTTACTTGATCGGTTCTGAAGGTGAGGCCGCTGTAGTTGATCCACAGCGCGATGTGAATCAATACGTAAAGGAAGCGGAGCAACAAGGGCTAACCATCAAATATGTGATTGAGACCCATTTACACGCGGACTTTGTCAGCGGTCATCGTGAGCTCGCGGAACGCACAGGAGCTGAGATTGTTTTTGGTGCTAAAGCGGCCGCAACCTTTCCTCACCGCGCGGTGATGAATGGCGATGAATTACACGTTGGAAAGGTCATCCTCAGAGTTCTGGAAACTCCCGGCCACACCCCCGAGAGTATCTCTGTGTTAGTGGTCGATGCAGATTCTTCTCCAGAGCCGACCAAGGTGTTGACAGGAGACACACTGTTCATAGGTGATGTTGGTCGACCAGATCTCGCTGGGGCCAAAGGGTACACGTCCCAGCAGATGGCAGAACTTCTCTACGATAGTTTGCATCAGAAGTTACTTACACTGCCTGACGCGGTCGAGGTGTATCCGGCACATGGAGCTGGCTCGATGTGCGGACGCAACATCTCTAAAGAAACGTCATCAACCATTGGCGAACAGCGCAAGTTTAACTATGCACTCAAACCGATGTCGCGGGACGAGTTTGTGAGGTTGATGACCACAGACTTACCAGAAGCACCTAAATATTTCTCCAAGGATGCAGAGATCAATCGGATGGGGGCACCTGCACTCGACGACGTGCCTCGACCAGTGGCCCTGTCTGCAAAAGACGCGCGCGGGTTGGCAGACGAGGGTTATACGGTACTGGATGTTCGCTCTGCTGCTGCTTTCGGGACGGGGCATGTCCCGGGTGCAATCAACATTGGTCTTGGTGGTCAATTTGCGATGTGGGCCGGCTCGTTGCTTCCGTTGAATGAGCCGCTGATCCTGGTTGCAGACTCTGAGGAGCAGGTGGACGAGGCAACGATGCGACTGGCACGCGTCGGTCTTGAAACCGTAAAAGGGTATTTGCAGGGAGGGATGCTTGCCTGGCACGAAGCAGGTTTTGAATCTGCGAGCGTTCCCCAAATCGGCGTAGACGAATTAAAAGAGCTTTTGACTGAAGAAAGAGATCTACAAGTAGTCGACGTTCGTCGTCCTCCGGAATACAGCAGCGGTCATGTTCCAAAGGCCACTTCGGCCCCACTCTCCATTCTGAAGGAACGACTGCCTGCACTCGGGCTCGATCGCAATAAACCCATGGCAGTGATATGTGCGGGTGGTTACAGATCCAGTGCAGCTACAAGCATTCTGGAGCAAGCTGGCTACACCGATGTACGAAATGTGACTGGCGGAACGAGCGCATGGATTAATGCTGGTTACGCTGTTGATACGGTGTCGGCAGGTGTGGCTGCGGGCGAGTAGCGTCGGAGGCCGGAGGCCGGAGGACAGAGGTCGGAGGTCAGAGGGCGGAGGTCGGAGGTCAGAAGGTCGGGGGTTGGGCAAATGGAAAATGAGAAATGAGATATGGAAAATTGGTCATTGGTCATTGGTCATTGATCAGTAGTAATGGTCATCGGCCGACCCCTGACCTCTGGCCTCTGATCCACAGGAGTTCTCAGCTATCGATCCTTTCACGTTCAAGCTATTAATCAGCTTAGCAATCATTGTCATCGCCACCTTGCATGGGTACGGCGCGGCGTGGCTAGCAATCTGGATGCTTTTTCACCCGTACCGGCCGGTCAAGCTTTTCGGTATCACCGTTTGGCCACAGGGGATGATTCCACGTCACCGCGGCAGGTTGGCCCAGTCGATCGGAAATGCTGTCGGGAATGAACTTGTTTCCCAGGAGACAGTCTTCAACGCCCTTTTCGAAACCAGCTTCTTTCAGCGCAAGATTGAAGAGTTTGTGGACGTTTACACTCAGGAACTTCTTTCCAGAGTTTATCCCTCCTTCATAGACGCTTTGCCATCCAGCGCGCGTGCGCCCATCCTCGACACGATTTCTGCTTTGCAGTACCGGCTCGCAGAATACATAGCCGGCATGCTAAAGAGCGAAGAGACTGCCGGCGCAATCAGGCGGTTTGTTGATTCTCGAATCGATGAACTACTCTCGCGCCGCATCGATGATACACTCAGTCAGCAAGCCTTTGCCGAGATAATCCGGTTCATTGAAGGGCGGTTTCAACGACTTGTTTCGGAACCGGGTTTCGAAGACAAAGTCCGCGATTTTGTCTCCGGGCGATTAGATGATCTGGCACTCAGCCAAGCTACACTCGCCGAGACCTTTACTCCTGAAACTGTCGCCCTGATCAAAGAGCGCGTGGACCAGCAGGTACCGCCTATTGTCCATCATTTGGCCGAGATAGCCACAAGTCAAAACACCCGAAAGCAGATCGGAGCGCTCATTAAGCGTGAGGTCGACGAATACTACGAGCAACTGTCGTTACTTAAGAAGATCTTCATCTCACGAGAACGAATTCATAGGGAGGTTGATGACCTCGTCAACAAGACACTACCGAAGCGGGTCGAAGAGTATTTGCGCGGTCCCGCTTTCGAACAAGAGGCCGAAGCGTTTCTGAATTCCACGATCGATAAACTGCTTGAGCGTCCTTTGAATGAACTTATAGGTCAGCTCGAGCGCGAAAAGTTTGAGCTTATTAAGTTACAGGTTGCCAACCGGCTTCTTGAAGTAGTACAGAGTCCAGCACTCGCAGAGTCGCTTACTGCCTATCTCACGGATGCTGTAGAACGCCTTCGACCACAGACTTTGGAAGAGGTAATGAGACACGCGAACCCCGAGGCTGTAGCACGCGTCAAGGATCTTCTGACACGGGGCGTGCTGGGGTTGCTTGGCCGCGAAGATACTGCCCGGACCATAAATTCCGTGCTGAGTTCGCAAATTGAGCGCCTGCTAATTGCCCCAATTGGTCGATTGGGTGATCACGTATCCGAGCATTCTGTCCAACGCGCCAGCGATGCTCTCGTGCAACGCATTACCAATGCGGCCCGTGAACGCCTACCTACGGCAATTGCGGAGTTTGATGTTGGGGGGCTCGTGCGCAAGAAGGTTTCCGATTATCCAACGGAAAAGCTCGAGGCCTTAGTGCTTTCTGTAGCGCAGCATCATCTGAAGACCATCGAGCTATTTGGTGCGGCTATCGGCCTATTTATCGGCGTAGGTCAGGCAGTTTATTTCTGGCTTACCTATCGAGGTTGATTGGAAGACATTATTGAGGGAACCTGAGTTTCTGCCGAACCGTTTACTCCTTTAGACTGTTACGATCCCCTCTCCGCGAAAGGGCCTATCAATGTACTGTTCGACATGCGGCACTCAGACAGCACCAGGGCTAAGCTATTGCAACCGGTGTGGCGCGAACTTGAAGTCCCGGGATGAATCCCCGAACGCCAATATTGCCGCATACCTCACAACAATAACCATCGTGGCGTTTGCTGGATTGGGAATTATGCTCGGCGGCGCTCTGGTGCTTAAAAATAAGGCCCACCTTGAGGGTGAGATTATTGGTCCATTCATGGCGATGGCTTTTCTCGTCGTGATGACTGTCGAGATCTACCTGTGTCGCCAGCTCAGCCGCCTCACTACGACTTCCGAAAAGATTGCGACTCCCGTTTCTCCGCTAATTGCATCGGTACAAAACGAACTGGGTGCACAACAAAAGCGCGCTTTGCACGAGCCATTGCCGAGTGTGACTGAGAACACGACACGCACGCTGGAATACTCTTACAACGAGCCATAGCGACGGTAGACTTTCGTCTTCAGTAACAGGAGGATAGCGAATGGTTAACTTGCCAAAACCCAGACTGTTGCCATGTGTCATAGGGGTCGTCCTAGTGTGCCTGAGCGGTTGTCATCGGATAAATGAAAGGGTCATCGGCTCGGGAGTGCGCCAAACGGAAAAACGCGACGTTCACCCCTTCACTTCGATCTTAACGGAAGGGGCGTTTGACATTGAGATTATTTGTCAAAAACAGCAATCACTCGAAGTTGAGGCTGACGAAAATGTTCTCGCTCGGGTCACGACTGAAGTTACGAACGGCGTTCTACATATTCGCAGTGTTGGCGTACTTTCCCTGCAGGAGCCGATTAAGGTTCGAATAACGGTACCTGACCTCGAAGGCCTAAGTGCTTCAGGAGCCGGAACCATCAAGATCTCTGAATTGAAGAACGACCGGTTTGAGATAGACGCGAATGGTGCTCCGACAGTAGAAGTTTCGGGAATAACAAAGGTTGCCGAGATCGGAACCAATGGCGCAGCACAGATAGACGCGCATCGACTGCGTGCCGAAACTGCGGTTGTGCATTCCAATGGCGCCTCGCGTATTGAAGTGTATGCATCTGACAGCCTGGAGGTGACGATCGGAGGTCCGTCGCACGTGATCTATAGTGGCAATCCCGAGGTCAGCAAGAGCATTAGTGGCCCAGCCACGTTGGAACACCGGTACGAAGGAGGCACGTGAAGGCTGAGGTCGGAGGTCAGAGGTCAGAGGTCAGAAGACAGAGGTCAGAGTCGGAAGTCAAGAGTTGACCGTCGTCATTGGTTATTGCTCATAACACGGAAAGAGATTACTTGAGAAGCACGCTATCGCGCCGTCAGCTGTAAGGCTTTGTTAGCTGCGTGCTGCGTTAAGAGAGGACCGCCCCAATTCTAGGAACTCGGTTTCTATCTGCAGCCGTTGCGAAGGCTCTGTTGCGTTCACAACAAGCCAAGGTTCTTCTTTGCCACCGCGAAAAGCTTCGAACCGCCATCAATTGACTGGAAGATCGCGCGCCCTATTTCAGATAGCTCCAAACCGGACACGCTTTTGCCTTTTTCAGAAAGCTCGTACAACCTGTTGGCGTTTTCGCCCACGCACTCTACATTGTGGCATCTCCACGTCGAAGAATTCACAGCATTGCCGATCGCTAAGAAGATATCCTTGAGATCGAAACACAAAAACCGCCACGTTCGGTCTGCCTTAAGTCTTTGATTTTGACTCCTTGCGTATCTAAGCTCCGGATTCGCGAATTTAGTGAGCAGCCCAACGCTGCACTTCAGCAGCGGCGCGCGCTCAGCATTCAAGCTGAAGGGAAAGAGTTATTTGAGAGGCATGCTATCGCGCCGTCAGCTGCAAGGGTTCGTTGGATTGCGGCCGCAGATATACGAGCTACTTTCCATTGCGGCCTTCGCTGAAATAACGGTCGACTACAGCAATTAGATTTCTAAGGTTTCCGTCCGTGAGAGTTTGGGCTTCGGTTAATCTGATTTGGGAATCCACCAAGGAATCAATCTTGGCATTCACATCTCTGAAGCCTTCGAGCGTAGCGTGGGCTAACCGCCCGACAACATTCTCGGTTTGCGCCTGGAGCTCACGCATCTGCTGTATATCGGCGGCAAACTGAGCCTGCTGCTCGATCATAAAGGACATTTTTCTTTCGAACTCTTCGTTATTCATCATGAGGCTCTCTACTACTAGTTGTAAGGGAGTTTAGCCAATAGTCTTCGCCCTGCCAAGCGAGCAATCCAACGCCTGCCTTCGGCTGCGGTGCGCGATCAGCATTCAGCCGGGAGGAGAAGGGTTATTTGAGAAGCACGCTATCGCGCCGTCAGCTGCAAGGCTTTATCTCGCCCTGACAGCTGACCACTCAACGCGACTCTCCCATGTTTAGATATCAGCATCAACTACGAGTTCGTTTTCCGTTATCGTCCGGTCATTTGTATCTCAAGCGATGCGAGATAAGGCACAGGCGATCACGTGCGGGCGCCGCAGGCGACCGTCAGCTGCAAGGCTTTGTTGAACTAAGCGCTGCGCGCAGCTAAGAGCAAAGCTCTCAATAGCCCGATCATTCTCTCTCACAAGTCCCGCGCAGATACACTTCCCGAATAAACGACTGCAGTGCCACTAAACCAATTCCAAGGAAGCGTGGCCCTGCTGGTCCAACTTCTTCTATCTGGAGGTGTCACCATGACTGAACTGCGAAAGAGAATGATCGAGTGTCTGCAGTTGCGCGGTTTGTCCGAACGCACGCAGGAAGCTTACGTACGGGCAGTGCGGCAACTGGCCGCACATTATCACAAGTCACCCGACCTGATCAGCGAGGAAGAACTGCGGCAGTACTTTCTCTTTCTCAAAAACGTCAAACATTATTCACGCAACACGATGACTATCGCCATCTGCGGCATCAGGTTCTTCTACGAGCAAACGCTCAACCGTAACTGGGCCCTCTTCGGCATCGTGCCCCCGACGCCGGAAAAGAAACTGCCCGTCATCCCTCAGCCGCGCGGAAATGCGACAGATTCTCACTTCCATCAGATTGCCGCGCTATAAGGTTTGTCTGTCAACAGTCGCGCTGGCGAAGTCCACTGAGCCGCCCTCTAACCCGGCCTAGTTCAACAAAAGAATTGTGTGGCGGCTCCTTGACTCTACGGTTAGCTGTCTCCACTCTCCGCCCCACACTAATTCTTAATACGTTCGGCAGCGATTTCAATATTCGCGAAATAGAATCATTCTAGTTTTGTTCGTCGTACAGCGAGAGGTTTCTATTCGTACTTACCTCAATTCAGCGTGGGTATATACTTCAAGCATCTTCTTCTCCGATGGGGGCGTTGCAGCACATAATTCGATGCAAAATCGTGAGCTTGAGGATAATTCCTTTTCCGAATGCGCTCGGCGGCTTCGGTTAGGTCATAGGGTGTGTGCTGAAGCTGAACGTTCTCGTCAAGCAACAGCCAATCCGCGCCCGGTTCCCCAAACGGCATTCCCACGCTACCAGCATTTACTACTCGAATATTGCCAATCATCCGGTCAAACTGCATATGAGTATGACCGCAGACGACCACACTCGCGTCGAGTCCTGCAAAGATTGGTAAGAGGCGTTCTTCCGGCGTAAGTCTGGTAAAAATCTCGTTGTCGTCTCTCGGCGTAGCGCGGCAAAACAGCACCGCGCCTAAACCGCCAATTTCAATGCGGACCGTTTTAGCCCATCCAGCTAATAACTGTTCGTATTCGGGAAAAAGTTGCTGCGCCGACCAGCGCACAACCTCTCGAAATTGTTCTGGAACTCTGATTGCGCCCGTGCCTATCATCTCTGCCAGCAAGTCAATCTCGCAATTGCCTTGTATAAACTGAACCGGAATATCGAGGTCTAGCAAACACTCAAGCGTTTCGCGTGGCATCGGACCCGGAACGACATCGCCGCCGACTACGATCATCTCTGTTTCGACTAGTCTAGTTTCTTGCAGAACAGCCTCTAGCGCGGGCAGATTCCCGTGAATGTCATAAATTGCTGCGACTCGCATAACGTAACTTCACTCTTTGCAGGAGATTGAGTAGCCGCCGAACGTTGCGCTTCAGCAGCGGCGCGCGCTCAGCATTCAAGCTGAAGGATTAAGTTTACTTGAGAAACACGCTATCGCGCCGGCAGCCGCAAAGCTTTGTTAGACGGCGCTCGTTACCGATCTCCCGTCCGCTCATTCTTAATTTAGCTCCCATACTACGATCACATTAGGGTCTGCAGTCTTATTGCCGCGGGCCTTCGTCTCCTGATGCCGGCGTGTGACAGTGCGGGCCTTTACATCAATTTTGAGCTCGACATCTGCAACCGAATGGGCTGAGATAGCCGTGATTCCTGAAGCGTCCCAGCGCATGATCTTAAACTCAGAGGTCACGGCGGTTAGAAATTGCCAACTGATTTGCGGCGCATCGTCTTTGGTAAAAAGCGCAGCGATTGACTCATGACATACACGTTCAGCTTTTTTGCAGATGATGTCGACACTATTCAGTTGAGGGATAAGAGGAGCCGTAGAATTTACGCGCTTCGTCACTACCCATCGTCCGCTTACCTCTACCCTCCCATATGCCGAAGTAATTTTCTTGGGGAGCGTGCGTACGTCGTCCGACAGTGTCGGCTGATCCTGGGAAACTATCGCAAGAACAATCAGAAGTAATACTTTCATTTTAGCCTCAGCCACCGAAACGCTGGGCACCGGCGGCGCGCACGCACCGCCGCCAGCGACAAGTTTTGCATAAGAGACATGCTAATTGCCCGTCCGCTGCATGCCCTTGTTATCGCGCCCCATGAAATTAATCTTCAACCTGCGCCTCGACCTTTGGCTGTCTGATCCAACTGTACATCCGCCGTTTATTAAGACCCTTTCGGATTCGTTCTCGACGAAGCGAGATAACGCTGGCCTTCAGCTGCGGCGCGCGATCAGCATTCAAGCTAAATGGAAAAGGTTACTCGAGAAGCACGCTACCGCGCCGTCAAACTGCAAGGCTTTGTTAGGCGGCGGGATCAAGACACAGCTTTTATTTGTACCCCACTCTTGCCCAGATAACCCCGTAAGACAAGGCTAAGGCATAACGCTGCTCGATCATATCTAATGCGTAGCCATACCCGTCATTAGCGCCGTCAGCCAATTCTCTGAGGCTGCCCGCGCTCTGTTCCAGATGTCCAATCATTCTGATTCGGAAGGGGCTACTTTGGTAAACCCTGCTTCAGTCAAGATATCTATGAGATTCGGCAGCCTCAGCTGGGTGCCTGCCTTCACCTTGCTCTCATCTTCGATGTGGTTCGAAAGTTTGATGATTCGGTCATAGTAGCGATGGTCATAACGCAAGGTTGCAACCCTCTCGAGATTGTCCCCCTCGCTCAAAGTATAAGAATGTGCATCTGATTCAGCGTCTGCTTCATAGTCTGCACGCGACTCATGGACATGCGGATAGCGTCTGGTTTGCTGAGAAACCTGTCTATTTGAGCAACTGTGTTGGCTGAATAAGACAGCAGCAACAAGTACGCCAAGAGTGAATGCGGGTGAGTCTGACTATTCTCAGAGCAAAGAGCTTCATTGCGTGATTTTAATATGGCTAGGTTTCATCCGAAGCTTCATGCTCAAGCGAGCCACCTAACGCTCAGCACCAGATGCCGGACGATACTCCGCCGCAAGCGCCAAGACATCGCCGAGCGTGACATCGATGTACTTAAGGAACATCTCCATCTCAGTTGCTTCCAGGTTCTTGTGATCCGTTGTGATGCTCGCGGGGGTCGCATGCAGTAGCTTGCTCGCGAACGAATAAAGGTAATCGTACTCGTCCACTCGGTCAACCTTCTGGGCCATCGGGCGCCACTGCCAGCGACTCGGCCGGAGGGCCCGAATTTCCGCTGGAACCCGCGACTCGAATCTCTCCCTTTCCCCTGCGATGTCTTCGACCGCCGTCCGAACAGGCGGCAGAGCCTTGGTCTCAACCAAGTAAGCTTGGAAGCCATAACCGTTAGTCCTGGCGGCTTGCGCGTAGATGTTAGAACCGACGGGCAGCTTCAGCATCGATCTCGGCCGAGACAGCTGATAGAGCCGAGACCAGGCTCTTTGCTTGGTCGTCCTTGGTGGCCCCGCGGCCCATCTCCTTGAGCGCCTGTTGATGGGACGCGGTCTCCTTCTCGCCCAGCGACTTGAGCCAGGCAATCTCTCTTTCTAGCTGCGCCAGGGTGTCTTGGTAGAACCGCTGCTGGGTTGCGAGGAGTTGATCGAAATACACCAGACCGTAGCGCCGGTCGAGCGCGAAGAGTCGCAGCCATACCGTCACCTCGAAGATGTACCTGGCAACGGCTACAACGCCCATCGTCTCAAGCACGATGAAGTTCTGCTCCGTGAGGAGCCGTAGGCGGACTAGGGAATCGCCAGCCACCGCGGTGCACCAGGAGTTGTGGTTCCATTTGTCAAAGGCTTCGAGGATAGCGGGCGTACGCAGTTGCTGCGCGAGGGCATCGAGAACCGTACCCCGCGACCGAATGGAATTCGCGAGCGGTTGGAGGCGTTTGTCCTCTTGAGTCATGGTTCCACCATCATGGCCGCCCCATCGTCGGACGTGTCGTTGCTGTCTAACGCCTGCCTTCGGCTGCGGTGCGCGATCAGCATTCAGCCGGGAGGAGAAGGGTTATTTGAGAAGCACGCTATCGCGCCGTCAGTTGCAAGGCTTTGTTAGCTGCGTGCTGCGTTAAGAGAGGAGCGCCGCAATTCTAGGAACTCGGTTCTATCTGCAGCCGTTGCGAAGGCTCTGTTGCGAACCACAACGCCTCCACCATCTCGCGTGAAGATATCGATTGAATCACTGGTTTCCTGAATTTCCTCTACACTTGACCACTTATAAATTATTTGTCGGTCGAGCTGACTCACCTGGATTCCTTCGGCCTTCAGTTCCACTTCACAAACGGATGTGTTTGCGGCTTCGAACTGTCCCAGATGAAGCTTACGAAGCCTTCTGTCGACTATCTTTTCATACGAAGAGGGATACAACATCGCGCTCAACGCCGCAAGGGCCACCCCAATAGCAGCCCCTATTTCTGGCCTACCGTAAAGCAACGTGACGACGGCGAACACCAGAAGCCAAGTGAACAATGCGGAATATGCTAAGCCCTGCCATTGCCAAGACGCGGCCTTAGAGCGTGCGAGAAAGCGCTTCGAAGCATCAACGCAGTCTTCCAATGTGAACTCAAACTGAACGCGCATACACATGTAAGCAGCTAACGTTGCGCTTAAGCGGCTCGCCCACGCAACGTACCAAAGAAGCCCGCTGTTGGCGAGTCCGCTGCAGGCGATCCGTTCGGCAGCGGGTTCACGCAGGTCTACGTTGCTTTCTTGGTGTTTCTGTCTTCTCAAACTCATTGACTAAGAAGACGTGTTGCCTATTACCTGCTTCCGCAAAGGTAACCCCTATCCAAGCTGTGAAAAGATCAAGGCTCTGGCCCTTACGCATCTCTGTTTTAAGGTGTGGAATTAACACACTTTGAACGGGCAGCCAATATTCAATTCCATCCTCTGAAAAAAGAAACTCCTCCGCAAACATTCGAAAAACTTCTTCAGAATATCTGTTCGACTGCATCCAGAGCTTGATCAGACTCCTCTTGTCATCGGGGATAGGTCTGGATCGCCCGCCGTAGATCACTCTCGCCTTGATAGTTGTGGATCCCGTAACAATGGCTATCCCGGGCTGTTGCTGCATATCTGCCGAATTGTTTGCCTTGATAACTTCACTCAGCTTACGAGGACGATACTTCACCCAGGGATCGTTTTCTTGCTGATGCGACAAAGCGCAAATGCAGCCGGACAGAAGGACCAATAATAGAAGTGAGATACTCTTTTTCATTTATTAAATCGTAATGCGACCAGCTGCCGAACGCTGGCCTTCAGCTGCGGCGCGCGATCAGCCTTCAAGCTGAAGGGAAAGAGTTATTTGAGAAGCATGCTATCGCGCCGGCAGCTGCAAGGCTTTGTTGGATGGCCACTGCTCTCATTTCTTCGCGCCAGCTCTCTCGAGCAACTTTACAATTTCTTGATGTCCTTTCGATCTAGCAATCATCATCGGTGTGAATCCGACTTTCTTCCCATTTACCATTAGATTGGACGGCGCGTTCACATTTGCGCCCTTTGAAACTAATAGCCGCACCATCTCTGGGCTGTTGCTAAACGACGCGTTTATCAGCGCCGTATACCCCTCACTATCCTCAGCGTTAATATTGGCACCCCTTTCCAGCAATAGCTGAACACCACTAGAGTTGTCGCCCAACGCTGTAACCACTATTGGGGGACCCAACCCTTCAACCGTTACGTTTACGTCAGCCCCAGAATTGATCGCAGCTTCCATCGACGCCGTGTTTCTGTTCAGCGCTCCGGCAATAAGCTTTAGATCCACCCTCTTTAGGCAAACCATATCGCCTTGCGCCTTTTGAGCAACGTCCTTTTGGGCACCGCGACCACAGCCGGTCAACACTAAGACGGCAAGCATCAAGACCAACAGAGCAACCTTTTCAGAGCCCATTATCTTCCTTTCAAGCAATCCAGTGGAGCTTGCGCCTTTCGTCAAAGCTTACGACTGGCTGAACGCCAATCACCATAAAGAAGATGCTGATATAAGTCTTATCTTGCGAACCCCCAAGAAGACGGCCATCCAACGCCTGCCTTCAGCTGCGGCGCGCGATTAGCATTCAAGCTGAAGGAAAGAGAGTACTTGGGAAGCATGCTATCGCGCCGTCAGCTGCAAGGCTTCGTTGTTCGGTTGCGTGTCACGATAAACTGAGAAACGACGCGTAAACATCAACGGCAAACGCTTCGATGATTGCAAAACGTTCCCGCAACAACTTCTCCACGTCTGTCGTTGAGCAATTGCCGAGGCGGACCCACACAATCTTTGGCGGGAATCCCAATAAGAAACTACGCTGATGCAAGTCTGAATCCTTCGAGCAAATGATCAGACCGTGGTCCTGCGCGTATTTGCATACTATCAGGTCATGCTGCTTTCAATCCCACGTCACGGACATGAACAGATTCAGGGAACAGGTCTTCAAGCAACCGCACCGGCTTCGGAGACAAGTTCTCATCCAAGAGCAGCTTCATGCGGCCGGCTCGGTTATCAATCTTCGCTCACGATCCGCAGCAAAAGCGATGCAAGCCTTTAGATCCTCACGGGTGAGGTTGGGGAAATCTTCTAGAATCTGGGCTTCAGTCATGTCAGAGGCGAGATATTCCAGGACTTCATAAACCGTTATTCGCAAGCCGCGCACACAAGGCTCCCCCCGCTTGTTTGGGTCGATCGTGATGTAATCCTGATAATTCATATTTGGAGATTATGGCTGGATGCTGAGCAACGTTAAGGCTTACGAAGCAACCGAACGCTGGCCTTTAACTGCGGCGTGCGGTCAGCATTCGAGCTGAGGGAAATAGGACTAATACCTAATGACTTTCGACCAATGACCAGCAGTTCCGCACTAACTGGTCATCAACTCATCCGCCCGCCAAACTCACTCTTCTGGTCCTGTACAGTTTGGACCGTGCAGGGCGGGAATCTTTTGGCTAATCACCGGGTACTTAGGAGCTTCGTCAATGTTGATTTGCGTCCAGTGAGCGTAATTTTCAGGAACGTTGGTGTCGGCGAAGATTGCTTCGACTGGGCACTCGGGCACACAGGCATCGCAATCAATACAGGTATCCGCATTGATGTAGAGTCGATCTGGTAACTCATGGAAAGCCTCAACGGGGCAAACGGCTGCACAATCCGTGTATTTGCAGTCAACACATAACTCGACCACTACATATGTCATTGGGGAAATAAGCTCCTTTCGAGAATGGCAAATAGTTATTCACGTTCCTCATGAATGTCAACACAAAAGATTGGTTCGATTAACTTTCAGTTTGTCGCTTCGAATTACTCTGAACTTGAGTTGAAACTCGATCGTTAACATGGATGGGTGGCGCACCGAGTTAACCCAAAGTCCGGAACACCAAAGCGACAGACTGAAGTTTGTCGGACATCACTTATCGGTCGGCCACCGTTCTCCGTAGTCCTTGTATTTGTTTCATCAACTCTTCAACCGCCGCCTCGAGTTGACGATCGCGTCCAGCGAGCGTCTCCTCTGGAGAGTTGTCAACTAGAATGTCCGGTTGGACTCCATAATTTTCCATGTTGGTCCGTTTGGAGTCGGCGAGATAGACACCAACTCCCGGCGTCCGTACCGTCGAGCCATCAATCAGACTATAGTTTCCTGTTCCGATGACAGCTCCCATGGTAGGAGTACCCAGCACCTTCCCAAGCCCAAGCGCTCGGAAACCAGCGGGAAACATCTCGGCATTCGAAGCTGAACGCCAGTTCTGAAGCACGATCTTTGGACCAAAGAAACCGGCGAAGGGCCGGCCTGCTGCCTCGGTGCCGCGTGGTTGCCAAACCTGATATTGCCGTTGGACCAGAATTGCCAACAGTTCCTGCTCGATGTTACCGCCGCCGTTCCAGCGCTGATCGATTACGAGAGCTTCCTTGGTGCGGAATTCGCGAATCTCTTTTTCAAACTTTCTCAGGGAAGGTTGGTTCATAGCCTGGATGTGCAGGTAGCCTACACGCCCATTCGATAACTCATCGACCTTCTTACGACGTTCTCTTACCCAGCGATCGTAACGCAGTTGGCTGTAGGCATTAGTAGTGATTGCCTCAATTCGTGAGGTCCATGAGCCAGCTTCTTCAGCTTTGTCATTAAAGCTGACGTTGATTCGACGATTCAGACGTTTGTTCAGTAACTCCCAATAGTTATCGCCTGGCTTGACGCCCTTTCCATCAATCGCAATGAGATAATCGCCGGTCTTTACTCGAACCCAGTCTTTGTCTGCAGGGCCATTCTCATACACCTGAATCACACGATATCGATCCGCGGTTCTATCGGGCTCCAACTCAATGCCGAGATGGCTCGTCGATACCCCTCCGGCCCGAGCACCCGGCGGTGGCGCAGCGCCGGTGTGCGACGCGTTCAGTTCGCCGATCATCTCATTGAGCAGGTTCAAGAGTTCCTGACGGTCTCCAACGTACTGCACAAGTGGGCGATACTTTGCCCTCATGGCATACCAGTCCATCCCATGCATTTGCGGATCATAGAAGCGGTATTTCATCGTTCGCCAACCGTCGTCGAACATCTCTGCCCACTCCGCTGGACGATCGACACGAACGCGAACGCTGAAGTTGATTCTGCGACGCGCGCCATCACCACCTCGAGCTGCAGTTGCCGCCGCTGCCGCGGCTGCAGCTCCGCCCGCGCCTGCCAGAGGCATTGGGGGAACTGCTACGGAATAGATTCCATTTCGCTCGCGGAAGAAAAGCGTTCTGCCGTCGCGCGAGACGTTCAAGTCGGTGACGCCGCCACCAAAGCCACCGAACCCTCCCGGCGGGCCTCCACCCTCTTCGCTAGGTGGAAGTCCAGAAGCGATTCTCGTTAGGCGACGACCATCATCCTGAATTGCATAGATGACCGGGACACTCGCCATACCGGCCGGCTCGCTGGTGACAAATAAGATCGTGCGGCTGTCGGGAGCGAGAGCGTAGGTGAAGATTGGAAAAGGCATCCGAGTAACTTGGCGTGTCCGGCGTTTCATACCCGACCAGTCCATCTTGATCTCGCGAGGTGGCGGACGTCTTTCAGGCGCGGCGCGGCGGGGCGAAGGGCCACCATCCGGACCAGCTTCGCCAACTGGTGGTGCTTCAGTCTCAGCCCTTTGCTCCGGATCGTCGGGATCTTTCTCCAACCGCTCAAGGACCACTGAGTAGATCTGAACCGAGGTAGGAGTAAATCCTCCAGATGCCTCGACTCTT
>Ga0209341_10001413_pt1 | contig 23858 bp, 47 predicted proteins | sample RifCSP13_2_FD_184020 | JGI IMG/M metagenome (GOLD analysis project Ga0209341, IMG submission 184020) | Soil microbial communities from Rifle, Colorado - Rifle CSP2_sed 13_2 (SPAdes) (version 2) | ecosystem: Environmental > Terrestrial > Deep subsurface > Rock core/Sediment | place: Rifle... | reverse complement strand
CTTCCGCGCCGTCAAAAAGGTGAAGGTCAAGCCCGGCCAGGTCTGGAAGGACAACGATCCGCGCACCCCGCGCCGGCTGAAGGTCGTCTCGATTGAAGGAGAGTACGCGGTCTGCGAAAACACGGACCTCAAGAGGAGGACCCGCGTCCGGCTCGACCGCTTAAAGCCGGGAAGGACCGGCTATACGCTCGTCTACGATTCCTAAGGAGGCAGCCGTGTTCGAACGCCTCACAGAAAAGGCCAAGAAGGTCATGGACCTCGCGCGCCAGGAGGCGCAACGGCTCAACAGCGAGCTCGTCGGCACGGAACACATCCTCCTGGGGATCTGCCTTGAAGGGACAGGATCCGCCGCCAAGTTCCTCCAGATAATCGGCGCGGACCCAAAGCGCATTCGCGAGGAAGTCGAGAAGCTGATCACGCCGCCATCAATGCCCGAGACGGCACAGATCGGCCAGCTCCCTTATTCTCCGCGGGCCAAGAACGCCCTAAAGTACGCGGAAACGGCCGCCGGGCCGGGGCCGGTCGGGACCGGGTATTTGCTTTGGGGGCTCATCGGCGAGCACGAGGGGATCGCCGCGCAGGTCCTGGTAAACCTCGGGTTCAGGCTCTGCGACCTGAGCCCAAAAGTGACCGAACTGCTGAAGCCCTGGGCGCAAGTTGCGGAAGGGCTTCCGAAAGGCTGGAAGGATACCCTGGACGCTCACATCGAACCGCTCAGCCACGTCCTGGGAAGGATCGAGGACAGGCTCAAGGATTTCGACAGATTCATCTGTAGCCAGCTCGTCGCCCAATCGCTCGTCGCGGCCGGTGAAGGGGCGGAAGCGGAGCGGGACCGGATCTTGAAGATCATCCGGGAAAAGAGGGACTACTACAAGGAGATGGGAGATAAGGTGTCCCCGGGAAACGACCAGAATTACTGGGGCGGCAAGCGCGTGGCTATGGAAGAACTGGTCAATATTTTCAAGAATGCCAGGGAGGCGCTGGACCCTGTGCCGAAGGAAAGCGTGGCCATCGACGTGGAGCGGGACCGGATCATCAAGTTCGTCCAGCACCAGGCGGCCTATGCCAGCGCTATGAGGGACAAGGCCACCGAAGACGCGATTAAGCACCATTGGGGCGGGGTCCAGGCGGGGTTGGAACTGGTCTACGATTTCCTGGTGCAAAATGCCTAGCGAGAAGGAACCGGAGGTCCTTAAGCCCCAGCTCTGGTACTGCGAGCGCTGCGGGGTCCTCGGGGCGGTGATGTACGAGCTCCACGCGGACGTGATGTCGGTCGTCCACGCGATGGGCGACCACCACCGTGAGGCCTCGCCCGGTTGCTCGAACGGCCCCATGGGGCTGATGTCGATCGTGCCGGAGAACATACGGAAGCCGATGATCTGCAGACCGGCGGTTGAGATTCCGTCGGTCGACCGGATGACCCGGGCCCTCCGCCAAGTGCCGACCTTCGTCAAGTCACTCGAAGGCCCAGATGAGTTCATCCAGCGCCTGCATACTTGGCGGACGGAACACGGCCAGGCGCTCGACGAAGCCTCCATTTACGGCCTTACGCAACTCGCCTCAAAGGAGAAGCCATGATCGTCCGGGATTTCCTGAGGGCTCTGGTGAACGCCTTTCCGTATTTGCCTTATGACACCATCAGGCTGACGTGGCATCGCGGCCTGGCGCGCTGGGAGGCCGACCTGCCCTACTGGCGCATCGAAGACGGGTTGGAGAGGCACCCTTGGGGCTGGACGCCGGAGGAAGCAGTCAGGAACTTCGTATCGCAGCTCAAGGGCAAGTCGCTCATAAGGACCGGGCAGAACGGCAACTGGGGCCGGTACCAGGTGGACGAGGAGATCACCTGCGAGGACATGGCCTTCTCCAGTCCCCAGCTACCGCCGCCCGAAACCAACGGTTTCAACGAGGTCGTGCGGGATCGCGCGATCGAGCTGGTGCGGTCCGCGGAGATGGTGTTCCTCCTGACCTACCTCGGCAATCGCCCGATCAAGGGCTTCCCCGAGAAGGAAATGGTAGAGGCGGACCGGGAAGGCAAGGGGTTGGAGCGACTCCTTGTAAATCTGGGGAAGTGCAAAGACGACTGCCCGATCGAGGTCGGCATCTACGACGATGGCAAGACCATCGGTTTCAGGGGAGGTCTATTATGACGTGCACGGCCAGGGCGGCCTCAGAGGCTGGGATCGTCGTTTGCGAACTGGAAGAGGGCCATGAGGGACCTCATATCAGGACGTTGGGGGCTTCCCCGGAGCAGCGCCTCATCTGGCCTACCGTCGAGCCCAGCCCGACGCCCATGGAGATCATCGCCAACGCCTTCGCCTGCCTGCTTGAGAGGGAGACCGGCATGGGCGTCGATAGCTGGTCCCGTGAGGAGATGGAGCGCGTGGCGGTCGCCCTCGAGGCCATGCACCGGCGCGTCGCGGCGGAGCGGCTGAGGAAGAACTGGGCGCTCCACAACAGGTCAAGCCAGCCTGGAACGGGCCTGGCTTGGAAGGACGAACTCAAGGGCCGGTTCGCGCATGGGTGGGCGCCCTACGTGGATTGCGACTCCGGCTGGCGGGAGTTGATTCAGACCCTCGTGCGCGACCTGGATGCCCTGGGCGTCCCGTGGGACGTACAGCAGATCAAGCAGAAGGCCGGAGGCCTCCGGTTCTACGCACACCTGCTGGTTGGGGGCGACCCGGACAACGTCGCCCGCTTCAGGGCGCTGATCACCATCGCGGAGGATCGTTCGTGGTGGATCTGCGAGCAGTGCGGCGCGGAAAAACTGAAGCACCAAGTCTGCACGGCTTGCGCGCCAAAGGGAGGCCCATGCTGATCTGCGCGAACTGCCCCTGCCGCTGCGAGGAGCCGTGCGAATGCACGACGCCCGACGGCTGCCCGGACTGCGGCTGCAAGGATAGGGACGGCCTGACTGCCTATTCGCCCGAATCCATGCCGCCCAAGACCGTGCAGGAGCGACAACGAGAATCCAAAATGGGAGGTGCTCCGTGAACAGGAGGCTGGTCGACTGGGTCGTCGCCTCTGAGACGATGCTCGATGCGCAGCCCTACGACGACCGAATCGCGGCGGTGGCGTCGCTTCTGGCGCAGGTGGCGCTCCACGCGAGCGTGCAGGGAAGGGCGATCCCCCTGGAGGTGCAGTACGAGCACCGGTCGGCCCTCGCGAGGCACTTGGTGCGCGCCATGGCGAAATACTTCGAGGAGAACCGGCCGTGAACGAACCGACCAAGGAGAGGCTCTTGAAGGGTGCTGTACTCCTGGGGGAGCTCTGGCAGTCCGGGATGCGGTGCGCCGACGGCTGGCGGGTGACGGCCGAAGACGGCGGAGCGCTTGCGCCGGACGGCTTCTGCCGGTGCCCGGAGAAGAACCGGTTCTGCAAGGCTCGGGGCCTGTGGATCGAGCTCGCCGTCGTGGACGGCCGGGACGTCGAGCCCGGGGAATTCGGCTTCGCGCTCATGATGACGGCCTCGGAATGGGACGCCTCTGGCCTCACGCTCCATCTCAAAGGCTTCGCCAAGATGGAGGACTTCGCCGTGGGCCCGAAGGGGCAGATCAGCATGGGGGGGCTGGGGAAGGTCGCCCAGGCGCCAGACTCGCTCCAGTCCGTCCTCGCCCTCATGAGGCGGTTCCCAGGATCCACGGCCGTGGCGATCGAGCAGGCGCCGGCGAAGCCGGAGTCGGAGTTCGCCGAGGAGGGCGAGGGGGCGAAAAACGGGTAAACACGAGCACGCGCCCCACGAATTCTGCGACCAGTGCCGGCCTGCGATCGAGTGCGACTTCGGTGCCGGCGAGCAATTCTGGCGCCACTGGTCCAGCCCGACCCCGGTCCGATTACCGGACGGCCGGTACGCGCGTGTCAAGGTCCTCTCCAAGAAGACCGTTGCGGGATCGATCGAGCTCGTCTGCCTGCGGGAGTTCGAGGACCGATCCAAGGAAATCTTCGGGGGCGGCAGTTTCGGACGGGACGACCAGCTCGTGGCCTTCGTGGGCGGCGTGGACTTGGCCTTCAAGAGCATCTTCCGGGATCCGCCGTTCGTCCTGGAGATGGTCGACTTCCGCGGCTGCGACACGATCGAGAAATGGGAATACAAGATGCGGGAGGGGACCGACCACTTCGAGGTCTGGAACGACCCCGAGGAGCGTCCCCGGAAGGAGGAAGGCGATGGCGATCCCGGACATCGAGGTCATGATCCAGAAGGAGCTCCGGAGGAGGGTGGCAAGGATCAACCAGATTCTTAAGCGCGCCCTCCAAGCGAAGAGCCTGGACCGGCCTGACACTCGCCGCTCGATCGAGGAGGCCGAGAGGCTTTCGTTCTTCAGGCGCGGACTCGGCGGCAACCCGGCTGACGCCATCACGCGCGCCCGGAGGAGGGCCGAGGAGCACAGGGAGCCCTATATCGTGGCCACCTACGACGGGGTGAATATCGTGGTGATGCCCAAGAAGCGCCTCAAGGAAGGCGCCATGGGGCTCAAGGAGTCCAATGTGATCTTCGACACGTCCCTCCGGAAGGGCTGAGTCATGGGCTTCGTCGCGCTGTCGTTCATCGTGGGCTTCGTGGGCGCGGTCATCTGGCACCGCGCACGGAAGCTGCCCGACTGGCGCATGGTCGTCTGCCGCGGCCATGGCGGGGACGCTATCGAGAAGTGCGGACGCTGCCGTGGCTTTTTCTGCCGGGAGTGCCATCCTGAGGGACATTGTGTGGAAAGGACTTGCAGGAAGGAGGAGCCGTGAAGGAACCCCAGAAGCCGCTACCCGAACCGTTCACCCGGGCCAAGATGCTCGTGGAGACAGAGGAGAAGCGGCACGAGCACCGCCTGAGGGCGATCGCGGAGAGGTTCGAGCTCATGCTCTCGCGCCTCGATGAAATGCAGAGGGCCAACGACGAGCACTATGTGGCGAGGCTGAGGATCATCGAGGAGGCCCAGTCCGGCGCCCTCAAGGCCCAGAAGAGCGCCCCGCCTCCGCGCCCGGCGTCCTTCACGGACATGCCGGCGCCGGCGTGGGCGTCCAGGGGAACCGCGAAGCCGAAGAAGAAGCGCTGACTCCGTATTACCGTAAAAGAAAAGGGAGCCTATGGCGAACATCGTCACGCTGGCCGCCATGAGCCCGACGTGGCTCGCGGTCGTAGACAAGGCGGACCAGTCCTACCGCATCGGTCCGATGCCGCTGGATTCGCTCGTGACCTTGCACAAAAGCGTTCTCGACGACGCGATGCTTATCGTCGGCGGAACCGAAGAGGCCGTGCAACATGGCGTGGACAACGCTTTCCCGGGATTCATGCGCTTGGTCGTGCGGTGGATTAAAGAGGATTGACATGGCACGGATCAGCGAGTTCGAGTTCCAGTGGCACTGCATCTGCGGGGCCTCGTGGAAGGGCCGGTTCGCGCGGACGCCGGCGGATCCGGAAATCCAGACGATCCTCGACACGCTCAGAAGGCGATGGGAGAAGGCCCATTCGGGGAACGGTCATCATCCCACGGAGAGCGGCCGCGCGGCCGCCTGGGCGAGGCGTAAAACGGTAACAGGGAGGACACCGTGATGGACGAAGAGGCGCTAGTCCGCAAGGCGGCCGATCTCCTGGGGGTGGCCGCAAAGGTCATCGCGGAGCTGCGCGACCGGAGGGATCCGGACGACGATGCCGGTGCCGACTTCGAACCTCCGTCCTTGGTCGAGAAAGTGGCGATCGCCCAGTTCGTGGCGCAGGTCGCCGCGGCCGAGAGACTGATCGCCCAGGAAGAGGTCCTGCAGAGGGCGGCCCAGAGCGCCCCGAAAAACACCCAGGAACAGATTCGGCAACCCCTCTCGGTATTTAAGGATCAAGTCCACCAGACGCTGCCGGCGGTTCCCCAGCCCGCGCCGCCACCCAAGGAAGGGACGGCCGCCGTGGGATGGGGCCTGTGGCCGCTCGTCTCGGTATTCCGGACCGAGGAGGGCATCGAGGTCGAGGTCCTGGAGGATGCCGGCAACCTCTTCGTGAAGGGCCCGGTGGTCTTCCTGTGCCGTACGCCCCAGGAACTCTCCGAAGCCTTCCGCAAGACGGCCGACCTCCTGGCCGTCGTCCTAACGAAGAACCCTTGACAGGAACGGTAAACCTGCTATACACTCCCTCCGTGACGAGGCTCGCGCTTCCTGGAAACTGGTGAACGATGCGCTGCGACATGAACGCGATATTCACCCGGGAGAGGGAATCGGGCATCCTCATGGCGCACGCCTTCCTCAAGGCCCTGCCGGACGATTTCAAGCTCCGCTCCATGGCCTCCGGCAAGGCGCTGATTGATCCGGATCTTCCTGTCGAGAAGATCCTCGATGAAATCGGGAACCACACGGTCCTTGTCGAATCGCGGAATTGCAAATCGGCCGACTTCGTTCTCGGAGTCGCCGAATCCAAGGCGATCGTCATTCTTGATTTCTCGCCCGGGAGGGCCTCGTTCCAGGTCTTCATGGACAGCGCCGGCGCGGAGCGGGAGCTCAAGTGTATCCTCGAAAGGCTCGCCAAGTACAAGTTCGAGAACAAGGAGGAGGACGGCGTCTGGGTCGACTTCTCCCATCTCGGCGAACATGGGGAGGTAAGAAGGCTGACCGAGTTCCTCCGTTGCCCGCTATGGGAGGCTCTCCGGGGGAACTACACGCCCCGCGTCGCGGGCGCCCTCGACTGGCTGATGGGCCTGGAGAGGCCGTGGGATATGGGCCGGCTCATGATCTTCCACGGCGAGCCGGGCACGGGTAAGACCTACGCCCTCAGGGCCCTCATGATGGCGTGGCGAAAGCAATTCGATTTCCTCGTGGTGACCGACCCGGAGAGGCTCGCCGCGAATCCGTCCTATTACTACCAAGTGGCGAGCACGGCCACGCAACACGGACCGCCGCGCTGTCCGGACGATGAAGAGGATGGGGGGTTCTCGTCCGGCCGCCGGCAGAAGAAGCGGGTCCTCTTCATCATGGAGGACAGCGCGGACCTCATCATCACCGAGTCGCGGGCCAATCACTACGACAAGATCAACAAGCTCCTCAACATCACCGACGGCCTGATCGGCCAGGGGAGGGAGGACGTCTTCGTGGTCACGTTCAACGAGGAGCTGGAGAGCATCGACGAGGCGTTCCTCCGCCCGGGCCGGTGCATCACCAAGGTGGAGTTCGAGAAGTTCGGCCCCGCGCAGGCCGCGGATTGGCTCGCCTCGAAGGGCGTGGAGCCCGATGGCGTCGCGTCCGGGGAGAAGACCATTGCGGACCTCTACGCCCGGCTGCTCAACCGCAAGAATCCGAATATCGCCGTGACCTGGCCGGCCAGGAGCGGTTTTTCCACGGCGGGAGGCCAGCGTTGACATCCTCCCCGGACTGAAGTCCGGGGTTTCCGCGGAGCGAGGATTATGGAAGAATTCACTCTAGACGTCCGGCGCCTGCATCCGGAGGAGCGCGAGGCCTTGGCGAGGATGGTTGGTCACATAAATCGCCGCGAGAGGCTCCTCTGGTTCGTGGTCTCGGGACTCGTTGTGATTATGGGTTTCTGCGGCGGCGTCTTGTTGGGCTCCTCAGGAAAGGAGAAAGAGGCTGTCCGTTGTGGCCACGCAGAATATGTAAACGGCGAATTCAGGTGGCTATCGAAGTCAAGCAGATAACCGTTCTTTCGCAAAGCGGCCCGCGCGTCGTGGTGTGACACGATAGGGTCCGGTCGCCGAATCGGGGCCGGCGCATCCCGCCAGCGGGAGGCGACAGGCCATGGGTCTAAGGCCAGTACGCGGTATGCGGACCCGACGAGATTCGGGCTGTGCTACGGCGAGATCCGCTCGGCACCGTGCCGAGAATAAGAGACGCTGACCCGGCATGACATGAGAGACGCGACGCCCTGACCAGGAGGGCCCCGGGCCTGGCGCGGTGGCTTCGACCCACTGGGAACGGAGGCCAAGCGAAGGGGAAACGGGGAAGCCGGTAAGAATCCGGCCGCGGGCCGCCTTGCGAGGGAACTATGCCTGAGACGAGGGTGCGCCTCACGGAGGAGGAGTTGGCCAAGGCCCACGACGGGCTCTGTCCCGAATCGGTCGGGGACGGCGAGTGCCGGTGCCTCGTTCACTGGGTCAGGATCCTCCAGAAGGAAGCGGACGAGGCCCAGAAGAAGCTGAAGTTCATCCGGCAGACGCTCGATGTCAATTTCCGCGCACTCGCCGATCTTGACACCTACACGAACATGGTCGAGACCGCGCTTACCATCTTCGGGGAACAAGGGAAACCGGGATAGATATCCATTTGAGGAGGCTTTACATGGGCGTCTCTCGCTTCGAGATCGGGATCGGGCCGAACAACATGTTCCAGTGGAAGCTCTTCGGGCCCGACGGCAACGTCACCCTCGCCAGCCGGGGCTTCGGCAACAAGGACGACGCCTTCGCGGAGATCCGCGCCGTGAAGGAGGCAGCGCCCTTCGGCGAGCGGTACGAGCGCCGGGCCGATGACGGCGGCAAGCTCATCTTCCGGCTCAAGTCCGCCAGCCACCAGGTGCTCGCGACGGGCGGACCCTTCGCGAAGGAAGAGGAGCGGGACAAGGCCGTCGCGGCCGTCCGGAGCTCGGTCGAGGCCGCGGTGATGGACAAGACGGTCGGATAGCTCCGTCCGCAGGACAAAGCCGCCGGAACGCCCCACGCTCCGCGTCTGGATGGACGCGGAGCGCGGTGGTTTTTCGTGGAATTCCTGCTAGAATTCCCGCATGAGATCCGTCGAGGCCGTCTGGCCGAACACCAAGACGCCGACCAAGGCCCAAGTCGAGCGCATGTACAAGCTCGCCTATACGATCGAGCCCTCCATCTTCCGGCCCCAGGACATCATCAACTTCGGGATCGACCTGCGTCGGCTCAAGGAATTCGGCGAGGTCCGGATGTCGAAGAATCCGGTCCGTGAGCACGTGGCGGGCCTCTGGGATCGGATGGACCATTACCAGAGGGCGGCCTTCATCATGAGCTACATGGCGGACTCGTTGCGGTCCGTGGAGTTGCTTGTGAAGGCCCTCGAGAGGGAACTCGGCGAACTCAAGGACGTCCGGGACTCTCTGACTTGGCTCCACGCGAGTCTATTCGGCAGATTCCCGAAATCGCTCCACAAGAGGCTCCAGCGAGGCCTCGCCCGATGGGGGAACAACGGAGGCTTTTGAGGGGAGGGCGCATGGCGGATCGGGTCTGCGGCATCTGCAACGAGCCCGTCCCCCCGAACGTCGGCTTCGAGATGGCCGGCGTCCTCTACTGCCCCAAGTGCTTCGTCCAGAAGGCCCAGCAGCGCCGCACCCTCGACAAGACCGACCGGAACGCCCTCCGCCGCGAGGTGAAGCTGGAGATGGAGTCCGTCCTTCCGCGCCAGCAGCTCCAGGAGATCATCGAAGACGGCTGATCGGAAGTGGTCTGCGAGCAGGACCCGGAGCCGAGGATCGGCTCCATGGTGAACGCGATCAACAGGATGGCCGCCCTCGCCCTCTACAACGAGATGGTCGGAGTCCTCAAGAGCATCCGCGAGACGATCGAGATACAGATCGGGGAGACCCGGACCGTCTTCGAGACCATCCGCGACGAGCTCGATCGGCAGATCGAGGAGCTCCGCCGGCGGATGGCGAAGATCGCCGAGCTTTAAGAACTTGACACCAGACGTAAACGCGGTATACTCCACCGGAAGCAATGGCGCGGAGAAAGCGGATGCCGGAGACGCCGGTCCCGATCCCCATGGAAGGCGAGGCCGCCGCGGCCCAGGCCACGCCGCCGGCGCCGCCGGAACCGATCCCCGAGACCCTGATGGAGGACGCCGTCCGATGGGCGATCGACTCCAAGCTCGCGTCCCCCCTCGACGTGTCCAGGCCGGAGCGCATCGACTATCCGGTCTCCGGGCACGGCTACAGCATCGTCATCCGCGAACAGGAAGGAAAGCAGAGGCTCGCCACGGCCAAGTTCAACGCCGACGGCTCACGCGCTCTCTGGACCATGGACAACGCGGGAACTCCTTGACCGGATTTTAAGGGGGGGCCGGAACGTGCTGACAATCTTCAAGCTGCTCTTTGTGATGATCTTTGGCCTGCAGTTCGGCGTCATGGCAGGATGGACTTGGTTGCAAGCGGGCCTTCCTTGCGGCCACGGGATGCTCCTGGGTTCGGTCGCCGGCCTTCTGGTCGGAGCGCTCTTCGTTTGGCCGAGGAAGCCCAAGCCGGACCGGCCTGCGGAGGGCGCGGACGCCTTCGCCCGGGACCTCGCCCTCTACAAGGAAGGCCGCCTCAGTCTCGATGCGTTCGTCGACCGTTGGAGCGGCCGGGTTCCGAAGAAGTCCAAGGTTGACAAGGACACTTGCGGTTCAGGCCCACAGGGCTTCCATGGCTGGCATGGCGGGCAGGGGGTCCAAGAATTTCGGGCAGGACCGCAAGGCTTCCAGGGCCCCCGCGACCTACAAGGTTGTCAGGGTTTTCAAGGCCCGTGGTGGCCGATCTTCAAGCTCGGGGATTGGGTCAGAATCCCGGGCGGTGAACTCGCTCAAGTGGTCGGCATCCAGTCTCCTGGTGGCTACGAACCGCTGATCCAGGTGGCCACACGGGTAGTTCCCAGGGCGTTCCCCCTAGTTCCCAGGGCGTTCCCCCCTAGTCGGCTTGTACAGGCGCTCCCCCGCAAGGGCGAGTGGTGGAAAAAACGCAAGTGTTCGACGATACATCATCTTGAAAGAGACCACTTCTGGGCCGACCGTCCGGTCTGCTGGGAATACGACGACAGCCATCCTGGCGTAATCGAGGCCGTCAAGTGCGGATGCCTCGCTCCAGTCAATTACGGGAGGGGTACATCGACGATTTCGGATGAGCCTCCGAAATTCCAGCCCGGACAGTGGTGCAGGATCCGGCCTTCCTACAGAGGGATGGGGCTCCTCGCCCAGATCATCGGACGTTCCCACCTCGAAGGGCCCGGCGATGAGCGATACGAGATGATGACGGCCGATGGCCAGATGGAGCTTGGTGATAACGCGCTCGAGCCGGCCCTTCCCCGCAAGGGCGAGTGGTGGACGGATAATGTGTGGTACGCATCGCCCGTCTGCTGGCGACAGGATGACGACCGCTCCTGCGTGGCCGCTGAGGTCAAGCTCGGCCGCATCGTACCGGTGAACTTCGGGAGGGGGCCGGCGTGACGGAGAGCGAACTGATCGGGCTCCTGGCCGTGCGCTACAGCGCGACGGCGTGGGCCTTCCTTCCCCAGGTCCGGAACGGGACGGGGTGGTTGCGGTCCACCATAAGGACGGCCGACGCGCTCGCCATGTCCTTGTATCCATCGCGAGGCCTCCACCTCCACGGATTTGAGGTCAAGGTGGCCCGAGGGGATTGGCTTCACGAACTGAAGAACCCCGAGAAGGCGGAGGATTTCATCAAGTGGTGCGATTTCTGGTGGATCGTGACGCCGAAGGATCTGGTCCAACCGGGAGAGCTTCCTCCGACTTGGGGGTTGATCGAGCCGAAGGGCCGCGGCTTGGCCGTCAAGAAGGAAGCTCCGCGGCTCGAACCGAAGCCCATGGACCGCCTGATGCTGGCGGGGATCATGCGCCGGGTTTCTGAAGTCGCCACGCCGGAGGCGAAGATCGCGGAGGCGGAGATGCGGGGAGAGGAAAAGGGCAAGAAAGACGAAGAGAGAAGGTGGAAATACGAGCGCGAGGAACACGGGAAATTCAGGAAGATGGTCGCGGAGTTCGAGAAGGCCGCGGGCGTGGCGCTGAACAAGTACAGCGAGAGCCACAACATGAACTTTGCGGCCGCCATCAAGATCGTGCTCGCCGGCGAAGACATGAAGGTTTCCGCGCGGCTCCTGAGCTTCAAGCAGACACTCTTGAATATCTTGGAGCAGTGCGACCAGGCGCTCGATAAAGGCGGCGATACCGCCAAGGAACCGGCGGCCAGTCCTTGCTTCACGGCCGCGCCGGCCAAGGCGGCACGGCATGGGTAGGGAGACCGCCATCCCCTGGACGGACTCGACCTGGAACCCCATCCGGGGTTGCTCCCCGATGAGTCCCGGATGCGCCCATTGCTACGCCCTGCGGATGGCGAACCGCTTCTCCGGATCGGGGAAGCCCTACCACGGCCTAGTTCGGTCGACCAAACAGGGCCCCCGGTGGACAGGGAAGACCCGGGTCGTCATGAAGGCCCTGAAGGAGCCTCTCCGCTGGCGCGAGCCCCGCCGGATCTTCGTCAACTCCATGGGCGACCTATTCCACGAGGCGATCGCGTTCGCCCACATCGCCCTGGTCTGGGCGGCGATGCGGCTTGCGAAGCGCCATACCTTCCAGGTCCTCACCAAGCGGCCTGGACGGATGCTGGAGTTCGTCGAGAACTGGGGAGAGATACTTCCCAATGTGTGGCTGGGCGTCTCCGTCGAGGACCAAGCGTGGGCCGACAAGCGGATCCCCGAGCTTCTCCGAACGCCGGCGGCCCTCCGGTTCGTCTCATGTGAGCCGCTCCTGTCCTCGGTAGACTTACGCTCGTACTTTCCCCATGAGGTTGAGACGGGACAGCTTTCCTCAGCGTTTGTCGAAGGAGTGAATTGGGTAATCGTCGGCGGCGAAAGCGGCCCGGGCGCGCGCCGGATGGACCTCGAGTGGGCGCGGTCGCTCCGCGACCAGTGCCGCCAGGCGGGCGTTCCGTTCTTCTTCAAGCAGAAGGGCGCGATCCTGGCGCGGGAGATGGGGTGCTCCGCACGGGCTGGCGGTGCCCCGGGGGAATGGCCCAAGGACCTGCGAATCCAGGAATTCCCGGCGCCGGCACCGGCGCCGGTGTAGAGGAAGCCTTAAGAGCCGAGGAGGATGGGCCATGAATGCGATCTTTCCGGGTAACATACCGATGGCATTCGTGCGCATCCCGGCGGGGACGTTCATGATGGGGAGCGAAGAATACGACGACGAGAAGCCGGTCCACAAGGTGAGGGTCTTGAAGGCATTCTGGATGCAGGCGACGGAGGTGACTCAGGCGCAGTGGCGGGCGGTGATGGGGGAGAATCCGTCCTATTTCAAGGGGGACGACCTCCCCGTGGAGAACGGGTCCTGGAGCGACTGCCGGGAGTTCCTCAAGAAGCTCAACGTCCTCAGGTTGAAGGGGGCCGGGGGCAGGACGTTCGATCTGCCGACGGAGGCGGAGTGGGAATACGCGAGCCGGGCGGGGTCGACGGGGAAATGGTGTTTCGGGGACGACGAATCGAAGCTGGGGGAGTACGCCTGGTACAGAGAGAACTCTGGGGGGAAGACGCACCCGGCGGGGGGAAAGAAGCCGAACGCCTGGGGTCTGCATGACATGCACGGGAACGTGTGGGAATGGTGCAAAGACCGGTACGGGCCTTACAAAGCCGACCCGGTTAAGGATCCTCAAGGCCCACGGTCAGGCAATTGCCGCGTCCTGCGCGGCGGGGGCTGGTACTACTTCTCGAGGTACACCCGCTCCGCGGACCGCTACTGGCTCGAGCCCACGAGCCGCTACGACTGCGTGGGCCTGCGGCTGGTGCTGCGCTAGTCTCCTTATAGCGGGCGATTCTCGAAGATTCGAGGAGGATAGGCCATGGAAGGATGCTGCAAGAGCGGACCCGAAGGCGTCCTGGCGACCTACGACCCCGACAAGATCATGGAGCCCGTGAAGGCCCGGATCCGTGCGGAGTTCGTCGGCCTGATCCCCGAGGAGGCCTGGAACAGCCTCGTGAAGAAGGCGGTGGACAACTTCTTTTCCAAAAAGGACGCCTACAACCAGTGCGACAAGAGGTCCGATTTCGAGAGTCTCACCCATGGTCTCCTCGTCGAGGACGTCAAAAAGAGGATTCTGGCGTTCCTGGCGAGCCCGGAATGGACGGAGAGATGGGACGGGGAGAAGGGGAAGAACGTCATAGGGGAGGCCGTCGGGCTGATCATCAAAGACAACATCAGGGAGATCGTCGCCGCAGTCCTCGGCGACGCCGTACAGGGATTCATTTCCCAAATTCGGAACCGATTGTCTCAGGTCTGAATAAACAATGAAGATGAAGACCTGCAGCAGCCACGCGCCCCCAGTGGATGCGGTCCGTTGCGTCTGGTGCGGAAAGACTTATTTGCTCTGCAAGGCGCACGCCGCCATGTTCACCGGATGCGCGAAGGATTGCCGGGCCAATATCGTGCGCCTACTCAACAGGCTCTGGAAGACGAAGCTTGGGTCGGAAGAGGAAGCCCAAATCCTCGGCCGACTGAGGAACCCGCCCGAGCCCGAACCCAAGAGGAAAAGGAGAAAGGAGGCACGCCATGCTAGATCTGTGCGCCGAGTGTCATAAGCTGTTGGGATGCGACACGGCCCATCCCCTTTCGGGCCGGCCAGACGCGTGCGGCATCTGCAGCGGATACCGTCTGCTCGTCCACTGTCACTGCAAGGCCGCCCAGGAGATCGCCTTATACAACGCCGCCCTCAGGAGTTTCGTCCTGGGGATGCGGGCCGGGTTCATCGAGAACATGCAGAACAAAGGCGGCTGGCGGGAGATCCACTACGGCTTCGCGGCGCGGAAGGTCCTGGAGGAGGCCGGGGAGCTCGCCGAGGCGCTCATCGGGGGGCACAGCAGGGACTGGCATGTTCCGGTCATGCGGGAGGCGGCCGACTTGGCGAACTTCGCCATGTTCATCCACTCGCGGGCCGGCGCGGAGGCCTCCGCGGCCAGGTCGATCGAGGCGAGGGTAGGCGAGCGCCTAACGAGAGGTTAATACGAAGGAGAATCTGTGATGGATCCAGCGAAGGAGAAGATGCTGGCGCGCGAGCTAGGCTCGATCGTCAACCACCGCGTCCTTCTGGTTTCCGACTCGCTCGCCACGTTCTCGATGGGGTGCGTCGGCGCGGTCGTCGAGACCGCCTGCAAGCGGAAGTTGGCGCCTCCCGTCGGGGATGAGAAAGGCCCGATGTACGACGCGATCCGGTTCGGCCGCCCGGCGAAGGGGGAGATGATGTGCGAGAAGTGCGCGTTCCTGACGGACCTCGCGAAGATGAACCAAGCTACCGCATCGAGGAGATAAACAAAAACGGGCGAACGCGGCATCGAGTAATCGCGCTCGCCCGCCTGGAGAGAGGGGAAAACACAAATCTATCTGTTATAATCATACCGGGACGGCCGTTCTGAGGCAAGGAGCAAATAATGGGCCACAGGATCTTCGCCGACGTTGAAACCACGGGCCTGAAAGCCTATACTTCACATGTGGTCGAGGCCGCGATCGTGGTCCTGGATGAACATCTGGAAGAAGTCGACCACTTCCAGACCTTTTCCAACCCCGGCGAGGAGGCCCTTCAGCAGGCCTCCCCGGAAGCCCTCAGAGTGAACAGGATCTCCCCGGAGGACCTCCGGGCCGCCCCGCCCGCGGAGGACGCGGCAAGGGCCCTCCAGAGCTTCCTGGGACGCTATCCGGGGCCGATCCATGCCTTCAACAACGACTTTGACCTCTGGTTTCTGGCCCGATCGCCCTGGTTTGTTCCCTCCCGGCAGTGGGGGGAATGCGTCATGCTCGCGGCGATGAAGGCCATGAAGGAGGCGGATGCCCTGGAAACGCGGTGGGATGGAGGCCCCAAGTGGCCCCGTCTCGAGGAGGCCGCCCGGTTCTTCGGGATCCCGGTGGCCGAGAGCCACCGGGCGCTCGACGATGCCAGGACGGCCTCGCGCATCTACGCGGCGATCCTGAGGAGCCGGAAGGATGTGGACCTGCTGGACGAAGCAAGATCGCTCATGGACGATGGGTACTGAAGGCGAAAAGACGCCAGCCCCGAAGCCCCCGGGCCCGCCCCCGATCCCTCTCTCCTGGATCAGGGCCGCGCAGAGGGGGTGCTCCCAATGCCTCGGCCCAGTCCGGGTGCCCCCGGCCGGGGCGCCCTTCTCCCAGGGCCCGCACATGGGCCGGTACCTGTGCATAGAATGCTGGACGCTCGTCTGGAACGAACACCCGGAGCACCTCGCCGACGAGGACACCAAGAAGTACGTCGCGGAGGAGGCCCGGGTGATCCGGCTGAAAAGGCAGGCCTCGGTCCTGTACCAGGACGGGAAGTGCCGCGTCTATGTCTCAACGCGGGGGACGCTCGTCTTCGACCTGGCAGCGGATTCGGACCACCCTCCACACGAATTCGATCCGGACAGGTTCCTGATGCTGATCCGCGCAGTAGAGGCCGTCCGCGGGAAGCTGCCCGCCGCGTTCCTGGTGGACGCTCCCATCCCGATCGAGAAACCTTGACAAACCGGATTCTGTGGGCTATATTCCATTCCGTGACGAGGTCACCGTGAGGCGAGTCGGCCATGTCCCATAACCTGTGGCGCGCGGTCGGGTGTCACATTCCTTCGCGGGGTGCGATCCCGGCAGGCCCCTCTAGGAACGACCTCGTCACAACGCTCCTTTACCGGGGCGTGAGGATTGCTCCAGGAGTCCTACCGTAAAAACCCGCGCCACAGATTATGGGGCAGACGATCCCTGCGGAGGAAATGCAATGACCGGCGAGGGGGAGAGACAGAGACGCGGTTGCTTCTCCTTGCTCTCCAGATTGAGCCTTATTGCCTGTCTCGCCCTGTCCTTCTGCAACGCCTATTTCAAATGGGAAAAGCGTTCCGAATCGAACATCCTCGGCGCCCACGGTTCCTGGGTCCTTTTCGGGCTGGCGATCCTTGCAACGGCCTGGCTCTGGCGAAAAATTTAGGCGATGAAAATCATCACCCTCTACGAGCCCTGGGCTTCTCTCATCGCCCGCGGTTTCAAGAAGTGGGAGACGAGAGGCTGGCCCACGTCCTATCGCGGGTGGGTCGCTATTCACGCCGGGAAGAACAGGAACCACGTGGACGACCTCGGGTTTCTCCTCGTCGCCGCCGGCGTCAAGAAGAGCATTTTCGACCCGGATCCTTTCCCGGCCAATTGGCCCTTCGGGTGCATCGTGGCGGCGGCCGACCTGGTGGACTGCGTCCCCACGGAGAAGGTGACGCCCTCGGCGCAGGAGAGGGCCTTCGGCGACTATTCCCCGGGACGCTTCGCGTGGATCTTCGGGGTCGTGAGGCGGACGAAGCCGCTTCTCTTCCGAGGCATCCCGGGGCTCAAGGATCTTCCGTTGGCGACCGAGCTCGCCTTGGAATATTTCGACAAGGCGAATGTGACCGTTTAAGGAGAGGCGACCATGGCGCAGGCGTACACCGACAAGACGTTGAAGTGCGTGGACTGCGGGACCGAGTTCGCGTTCACGGCGGACCAGCAGGCCCATTTCGCGGAGCTCGGGTTCACCAACGAGCCCAAGCGGTGCGGCCCGTGCCGCGCCGCGAAGAAGCTCAAGCACGGCACCGGCGGCGGGGGCGGCGGCGGGAGGCCCCAGGGCGGGAACCGGGAGTTCTTCACCACCAAGTGCGCCGGATGCGGCGGCGAGGCCCGCGTGCCGTTCAAGCCCCGCGGCGACAAGCCCGTCTACTGCAGCGCCTGCTTCGAGAAGAAGTAACGTACCCGGCGGCAACTATGGGAGAGGCTCGGCGGGAGATTTACGTCATCGTCTGCCAGGACGGGAATCCCCATCCAGGCCGCCAGGATCTCACTCTGGGCGAGGCCAGGAAACGGATCGTCGGTCTGGGGGTCCCGTTCACGTCGATCGACGCCTTGAGCAACATCTGCGGGCCCCATCGGATCCAGAAGTTCGTCTCGGACGGAGAGGCCTTCGACCCGAGGACGCAAGGAGGCTGATTTTTGCGAGGAGGATAGGCATGAGCACGAAAAAGCTGGTCGCGTTGGCGATCCTGGCGACGTCCCTCATGGGATGCACATCGGTCGAGAGGATGTCCGACGAGGACCTGGCCGCAGGTATCCAGGTCGCGGCCAAGGGGGCCGCGCAGTACGGGCTCGGCTACGTGCTCAACAAGGAGCCGGCCGCGGCCGCAAAGGTGGCCGAGGCGGCCCGGATCGCCGTGCGCGTCATCAGGGAGAACGTCCTGCCGGCCTTCGCGGCCGCATCGAGCGAGCAGGTCCTGCGCAAGGCCGTCGAGACGGCCCTCGACGAGCTGACGGCGAAACTGACGCCGAACATTGTCCTGGCGATCCAGCTGGCCCTCGACCTCGTGGCCGCCCAAGTGGAGCTTCCGAGCAACCCGGCAGACCACCTGAGCCCCCGCGCCCGCGGCGCCCTCGTGGCCCTCTTCAGGGGCCTCGCGGCTGGCCTCGATGATGGGGCGGCTTTGGCCCCGGTTCGAGAAGCGCCTCCGGCGAAGCTCTTCTGGCCCAAACCGTGAAGGCGCTGGCGAACCCATTCCCGACGGGCGTCACGCGGCTTTGGTAGGCCGATGCTCGTTCTGAACGCGCACATCGACACGATCCCGCCAGGCGCCCGCTGGGTGGACCGGCGCACGCCGCTCGGGAATCCCTTCAGGATCGGGCGAGACGGCACGCGCGAGGAGGTCGTCCGAAAGTACAGGGAGTGGTTCGGGAGGAAGGTCCAAACGGACCGGCGGTTCCTCGCCATCGTCGAGAAACTCCGGGGCGTCCCTGCTCTCGTCTGTTGGTGCGCCCCGAAAGCCTGCCATGCCCAAGTGATCGCGGACTACCTGGAGAGGACGCCCATATAAATCTTTCCGGCTGGCGCCGTTTTTTTTCTTGACTCCAGGTAAACTTTGGTATAGACTAGGGTGTAGTAAGGACAGGCTGCGAAGGAAATGGAGGCCGTGATGGGGCATCCGGACCAGTTCGACTGGCATTACAAGCCTACGGGCTGGAGCGGTGCGCCGTGCCCTATATGTGGATGCCCGACCAAACGCCTGAAGGCGATTCACAGGGCTCTCAAGGCCGATGAAGCCTTCCGGTATCGCGCCCTTTGGGTCAAGCGGATCAAGGTGTGCTTCGGAACAGACTTCTCCATAGAGGTGCTTCGGTGAGACGCCGCTGGCTCGTCTCCTACATCGCGGGTTCTGGATGGCCGGTCCTACGGTACTTCCCGACGAGGCCCCGCGCCTGGGCGTTCTACCAGAAGCTCCTCCGGCGCCCGCGGCCGCCCTTCGAGCAGTCGATCCAGCAGGAAGTTTTCCCGATCAGGTTCGAGGACGTCAAGCTTCTTGGTGTTGACAAGGAAAACAAGTACTGGACCGTGCGACTTCGCGTCGCACACCGCCAGCGACCAGTAAAGGCGATGGTGGATGTCCACTTTGAATATGACGACCTGCGGGAGTCTCTGAAGGAACCGTTTGGGTTCGAATTGCCGCAAAAGCATCCCGGGAAGCGCGCTTGGAACAAGTTTTTCGTGGGGCGAGGCCGATGAGCGTCGTGGTCAGGCCGAAGGGCCTGAGTTTCTTGGGCCTCTCCAAGGATCTGGTCTTTGAGATCGGTGTCAAATGCGGCCGGGGCTTGCGAAGATTGGACGTGATCTTCCCCGCGGAGGAGATCATCAAACTGGGCGACCGACTCAAGGCACATAATCGGGAGAACTGGGGCCACGCCTTCTGGCACTACCAGCATGACCTGCCGATCCCCTGCTCCTCGTGCGTCCTGGTCGGCAAGAAGGTGGTCCAGTGCAAGGAGGGGAACTGCGACGTCCACAAAACCAGAGAGAACGAGATCTGCTTCAAGGTGGTCGACGCTCAGGAGGGCCGATGACCAAGAACGACGTCAAGGACTGGAAGGACCTGCAGATTTTCGCCCGCACACGGGCGAAGGGAAGCGCCAAGAGGAACGACCCATGGGCATGGGCCTACTGGCGCAACACCGCGCTATGGGCCGAGCTCATGAAGGAAGACTCCTGTATGATGGACTCCCTGAACTGGCTCTCCGGTATGGGCGTCCTTTTGTCCCAAGCCAAGACGTACGGGCGCTTCGACTTCACCATCGCGGCGCTCTTCTACTCCCGGGCGAAGTGGCTGGCGATCATGCTCCGCAACCGCGGGATCAAGGTCCCCCGAGCGAAAGGTCCCTCTCTCGATTGGCTTCATACATTGGAGCGCTAAGCCATGGACAAGAAGATCCAGCAACTCGTCCCGGCCGTCCCGGGCTGGAAGGTCCTCACTTTTTGTGGCGGACGACATCGCCTGCTGGGCCCTCGTCGTCGATCCCAGGAATGGTCAATGCGACATCTGCCCGGTCACCAGCTTCGGGGATTACATGGATCTGGACAACGAAGGCACGGACTTGGTCGCCATCCTCGGCCCCTCCGAGGACCCCTCCAAGTACAAGGATGAAATCGCCCACCGCTTGAAGGAGGAGCGTGCCCGCAAGCAGGCGCAGAAACCCCAAGCTTAAGGATTGGCGGCATGATCGTCGACGTGACGCAACGGTGGCGCGGGGGCCGGGAATCCTACCGGCCCGCCGGCGAGGTCATCCGGACCGAGGAGTACGACGTCGTGTCCATGAGGGGCAAGGATCCCCGGGCGGTCGCCTTCGTCGAGGAGCACCACTACAGCCACTCCTTCCCGGCGGGGCGGTTCTCGTTCGGCCTCTACCGGACGGGCGAGCTCTCGGGCGTGGCCGTCTTCAGCGTGCCGGCCAACGCGGCCGCGCTCACGAACGTGTTCCATTGCCGCCTGGAGGACGCGACGGAGCTGGGGCGGCTCGTCCTCCTCGATTCCGTGCCCGCCAATGGGGAAACTTGGTTCCTGGGGAAGGCCTTCGCGGAACTCCGACGCGAAGGACTGGCCGGGGTGGTGAGCTTCAGCGATCCGGTCCCGCGCCGCACGGCCGACGGGCGCGTGATCCACGCCGGGCACATCGGGACCATCTACCAAGCCTTCAACGGTGTCTACCTGGGTCGCGGACGTGCTCGGACTCTCCGCCTTCTCCAGGACGGGCTGGTGTTCAACGACCGGACGGCCCAGAAGATCCGGGGCCGTGAGCGCGGCTGGGAGGGCGCGGCCAGGACGCTCGTGGAGAAGTACGGCGCCGCGCCCATGGGGGACGAGGACCCGACCGCGTGGCTCCGATATTGGCTCGGACAGCTCACGACCCCCCTTCCGCATCCGGGGAACCACAAGTACGCCTGGGCGCTCCACCGGGCGGTGCGGCGGCTCTTACCGCCCTCGTTACCGTACCCAAAGAAGCTTGGAGCTTAAGTATGTGCGTGAAAATCGACGGGCACTTCTACTGCTGGCGGATAAAAGCGAAGCGGGTGTATCTCGTTCACTCGTGCAAGAATCGGAAGAAGAAGACTCACGAGCGAGTCGCGGTCTGGAGGCCGAGCACTTCATGAACATCCGCGGAGCGCTGAAGAAGGCCCAGGAGATGTTCGGGCCGAAGGCCCTGGTGCAGGCACGGAAGTGCTCCCATTGCAAGCAGAAGCCGGGGCGACCGCCGCTCTGCTCTGGCGTCGGGTCGCACATCCAGCCGTGCCCCGGAGGCCTTCCTTATTTCTCGATCGGCCGGATCATGCTGGGGATGTTCAACGAGATCAATGGCGAAGGCATGTCCTGGGAAGAGGCCTTCGCACGCGCGGAGGCGGCCCAGCACCGCAACGGCTGCCGCCGGTGCTGGCGGAAGCGACCCTGCAGGCCGATCCGCGCCATGGAGAAGGCGATCGCGGACCTCAGGGATAAGGAGGTTCGCCATCACGGCCTGTGGTGGTCCATCAGAGAAGGAGCCTGAACGTGGCGCGGAGGATAGGGAGGATTGCCGTCGAGGAGATCAAGCTCGAAGGCGGGATCGTGGTCCGGGTCACCCTGGAGAAGGAATCCGGCACGTTCCACGCGCAGTACGACGAGGTCTTCAAGGGCGACCAGATCGAGCACCACGGCGGAGAGAGCTGGCAGAACAAGGACCTCGATGCGCTCCGCAAAGAAGTCCATGAGTGGTACAAGGCGAAGATCCAGCTCAAATGGGAGCCCGTCATTGTGATCTATCCGAACCGTGGCTATGAGCACGGCAGGGAAACGAACGTCCTCGGTTCTAGCTTCACGCGCCTCATGCGGGCCAAGAAGATCAAGGGCGACGAGTACGAGTGGAGGAGCTGGGCATACTCCAAGCCGAACAACGGCCCGTTCGTCCATGACAAAGATATCACAGTCTATCCCCCCGGAGGGAATGAGGGGCATCCGATGGCCTTCGGGTCCGACGAGGATCCGCCCGTCATCGTCCCGTACACGCCCGAGCGGTGGCTCGCGCTCCTCCAGCTCATCGAGATGGAAACTAAGCTCCGCGAGAGGCTCTGCGAGATCGTGAATGCCGGCGAGGCCAAGCTCGACGCGTTCCTCGGGCGCGTCCGCTCGGCGGGCCTTCTGGCGTTCACTCCAAAGGAGGGGAAGTAGGGATGGGGACATTCCGTTGTGGGGCCTGCGGGCGCGTGTTCAAGTACGGAAACGCCCGTACGACGAAAGGCCGGACGAGCAGGAGGCGGCGTGTCCTGGCAAGGCATTCGGCCAAGTGCCCGAACCAGATAAAACTCGAAGACCTGTGCAGGCTTCATCGATGAGCGGCGGAACAAGGAGGCTCGCGTGGAAATCGCCAACTTAAAGAGCATTATCACCTACTGGCTGACGAGGATCGCGTTCTTATTCCGCCCCAAGTACCACGTCTTCACGTCGATCCAGGCTGCCCTTAAAACACTGCCGAATCGAGGAGGAACGCTGGTTCTGGGAGTCGGCGACCATAAGGTCGGGATGGGGCTCGCCCTCCCGCTTCACAAGCCCCTCCGGATCGTCGGCGGCCGGTTCGTGGGCGTCGGTGAGAGCCTGCTGAACTGCCCGGAAAGCGGCCACATCATGATCGAGGGGGCGACCTTCGAGCACCGCATCCACGCGAGGCCGATCTTCGACGTCTACCTCGCCTTGGAGTCCGCGATGCGCCGCCTGGAGGATATCTCCGATCCGCGCGCTGACAAGGTGAGAAGCGTGATGGAAACGATCCGGCTGGACCTGACCGACGGCGAGCGGAACTGGCTCGATCAACCTTATCGGGAGCCTTAATGGATTCGTTGCGCTCCTGGTCGGACTATAATTTGAGAAGGCGGAAGGCGTCAACGACCCCGGCGCACAATACAGGCAAGGTGAGCGCGAATGGCGAAGGTAAAAGACCGGCATCCGAACCCGAGGATCGAGGACTTGTGCAAGCCTCACGAAAGACGGGCGCGATGACGGTCTACGTCGATCCCCTGGTAAACAACGGGTGGGTGCTTTACGGAAAGCTCGTCCACTCCTGCCACATGTGGGCCGATATGCCGGAAGAGCTTCACGCGTTGGCCGCGCGCATCGGCCTCAAGAGGGAATGGGCCCAGGAAAAAGGAAGTGTGCTCCACTACGACCTCACGCCGTCAAAGCGCGAAGCCGCCTTGAAAGAGGGGGCCGTCGCCTTGTCCTTGAGGGACGCCGTAGCGAACTGGCGTAAGCGGAGGAACGTGGAACGGGAGCTCGTGGCCCGCTCAAAAATACAGCCATGACCTTGTATCGTTTTCGCGGCAGCGCAGTCCTATTCGATGGAGGAACTGCGCTGTGATCATTTGGCTCGCGCTCGTGGTCCCGATCCCCGCGGCCGCGGCGCTCTACTGGAAATTCCACCGCAAGCTGACCCTGTGGGAGGTCGGCCTCCTCGTCGGGGTACCGATCGTCCTGGTGGCTCTCTCCAAGATCATCATCGAGACGGCCCAGACGTCCGACACCGAATTCTGGGGAGGCTACGCTGAAAGGGCCGAATACTACGAAGACTGGAACGAAAGGGTCTTCTGCCGGCATCCGGTCTATCGGACAGAATCCTACACTGACTCCAAAGGGCATACCCAAACCCGCGAAGTCTTCGTCGGTTACGAACACCTGTACGACGTGGACTACCATCCCGAAAGATGGGTTCTCGATCATTCGCTCGGAGGAAGCCTCGGGGTCGACAAAGCCTGCTTCGAACGCTTGGCCGCCCAGTTCGGGAACAGGACGTTCGTGGACCTTCACCGGAACTACCACACCGACGACGGAGAC
>Ga0209341_10001407_pt1 | contig 23941 bp, 25 predicted proteins | sample RifCSP13_2_FD_184020 | JGI IMG/M metagenome (GOLD analysis project Ga0209341, IMG submission 184020) | Soil microbial communities from Rifle, Colorado - Rifle CSP2_sed 13_2 (SPAdes) (version 2) | ecosystem: Environmental > Terrestrial > Deep subsurface > Rock core/Sediment | place: Rifle... | reverse complement strand
GCTTTAAAAATGGTGTGCCCGCTCGTCGTTGTTCCTAGTAGCTGCTGCCGCCATATCCGCGGTTGCCGCCGTAGCGTCGTCCACCGCCGCGATTGCCGCTTCCGCCACCGCCATAACCCCTTTGGCCTCCACCGCCGCGATCGCCTCCGCGCCTGTAGCCGCCACCATAGCCTCCACCGCCGTAGCGCCTTCCTCCACCGCCGCGATCTCCACCACCGCCATAGCCGCCGCGCCTGCGGAACCCGCCGCCATACGATTGCGGCTGGCGCTGCGCCACTACTGGCACGATGACTCCCATTTCGTCATTCAGCTTGCGTATCGGCAGCTGGGTTTGCGCAAGGATGCGGTTAAAGTCGGCAATCCTGTCGTTTGAGACAAGCGATATTGCCTTTCCTTCTCCGCCGGCCCTCGCGGTCCTGCCAATCCTGTGGAAGTATATGAGGGGGTCGTCAGGCACGTCGTAGTTGATGACGTGACCGACAGCCGGAACATCTATTCCCCTTGCCGCAATGTCTGTCGCGACAAGTATGTCTTCGGCCCCTTTCCTGAACTTGCCCATCGCGTAGTCGCGCTGCTTTTGCGACAGGTCGCCATGTATGGTGACTGCGCTAAAGCCCTCGTGCCTGAGGTTGTACGCGACCCTGTCGGCGCGCTGCTTTGTCGCTGCAAACACTATGGTCTGCGCCTTGACATCCTTGTTCTGCTTGATAAAGTTGCACAGGTGCTTGAATTTTTCGCGCTCTTCCACGACCAGATATGATTGCTCGATTGTGTCGAGCGAGATTTCTTCTTCGTTGAGCCTCACGTGCTCGATGTCGTCGCGCTTCATGTATTCCTCCGCCAGCCTCAGGATCTCCGGGGGCATAGTCGCAGAGAAGAGACATGTCTGCCTGTCTTCGCTCACGTAGAACAGGATGAACTTGATGTCGTCGATAAAGCCCATGTCGAGCATCCTGTCTGCTTCGTCGAGCACCACGAACTTGACGTCGTCGAGGATTATCGAGCCCTGCTTTATGTGGTCGATAAGCCTGCCGGGCGTCGCGACTACTATCTGCGCGCCGCGCCTGAGCTTGTCAAGCTGCAAGTTGATACTCTGGCCGCCGTAGATGGCGACCGTCTTTATTCCTGTGTACCTTGCGAACCGGTTGATCTCGGTCGCGACCTGCACCGCAAGTTCCCTTGTCGGGGCAAGTATCAGGGCCTGCACCGGCCCGTTTGCCTTGATCCTCTGCAATATCGGCAGGCCAAATGCCGCCGTCTTGCCGGTTCCTGTGTGCGCCTGTCCCACGACATCTTTACCTTCCAAAACAAGCGGTATAGCTGCCTCTTGTATAGGGAACGGCGCCTCAAATCCATTTTCGGAGAGTGCTTTTGTTAGTTGTGCACTCAATCCCAATTCTTCAAAGGTTTTTGTCATTTTCCTCTTTCACTTTTTTGTGTATTCTTTTGTATTCACAAAAGCCACGGAAGAGATGAAAAGCGTTTTTCTGCTCTTGACAAATCTGCCGTGCAGAAACTTTTGTCTTACTCTCTCTAAGCAGGGCAGAAATATAAGGTATGCGGTATGATTCAAGTTTAAATTTCCAGCTAATCTACTTGGGCATGGTAATACATGCCCGACCCCGATGCCAAGCGACTGCTGTGGTTCCTCTTTGCCGGCTCCCGGGGCGGCGAGAACAGGATCAGGATAATCGACCTCATCAAGGAGCGGCCACAAAACATGAATCAGCTTGCCGAGGTCATGGGAGTCGACTACAAGGCGGTGCAGCACCACATCGGCGTCCTTGAGAAGAACAACATGGTCACCAGGACCGGCGAAAAGTACGGCGTGCTCTACTTCATCTCAAACTACATGGAGGCCAACATCGAGGCGTTCAACGAGATCAGGTCGGCGATAGAGAAGCGGAATAGATCTGGAAAAAAGTAAATAAACCAATTTTTGTTTCCTGTTATTGATGGCATGGTTGATGGACGTCAGCTCCATAGTTAGCATGGCAAACATGGCAATACTGGTTGTGCTGCTAGCCGTGTACGGCAGGATATACAGCAAGACCGGGGCCACTTTTACGATCGGTCTTATGGTGTTTGCAGGCATGCTGATGCTCCATAACGTTATAGCAGTTTACGGCTACTTTGCAATGGCGCCGCTCTATTCTGACGGCCTGCTGCCCTACTTTGTCGGGATCCACATTGCCGAGCTCGCAGGCCTGATCGCCCTCCTGAAGGTCACCGTATGGCCTGAAGGCGTGAAAACTACACCGAAAGCAGCATGATTCGCCGCCAGTCATGCAATTTGGTGCAGATCTGGAAAAAAGTATTAAAGCAAAAATTGAGAGCTGCTGCATGAATTGGTAGAGGCCAGCATTCTGGTGTCAGCGCTTGCAGGGGCGGGGTCGTTCTTCTCGCCGTGCATCCTCCCGATAATCCCTGCGTTTGTCTCGTATCTGTCAGGCACGACGCTGACCGAGATCCAGAGCCAGAGCCAGAGCCAGGGCGCCGGCGGAACATCGGTCGCGGTGAAAAAGTCCGTCCGGCTCAGCATTTTCCTGAACACCGTCTACTTTGTGCTTGGGTTTTCGCTCGTGTTCGCGGTGCTGGGCGTGATACTAAACAGCGTCCTTGCCAACGTCGGCACCGGCTTCCAGACCACTTTCCAGACGATAGGAGGCGCGGTCATAATTGCGTTTGGCGCGTACCTTATCCTGTCGACAAAGCTGCGCGTGCTCAACTTTGAAAAGAGGATGACCAAACTACCGCGCTTCAAAACGACCTACATCACGTCGTTCGTGTTTGGAGCCGCGTTTGCCTCAGGCTGGACGCCGTGCGTCGGCCCGATACTTGGCACCACGCTCACGCTTGCTGCAACGTCACCGGGCGCAGCATACAATTCGCTGCTGGCATACGCACTCGGGCTTGGCGTACCGTTCCTTATCACCGGAGCATTCTTTTCGCAATCGACCAAGGTAATCAAAAAGATGGTCAAACACCTAAAGTACTTTAACCCGATAATGGGCGCACTCCTGATCATACTGGGCATTCTTGTGATAACCAACCAGCTGAGCATCATCGGCAACTTTCCGCTTGCAAACGAGATAATCAACCTGGAGAGGGGCATATGAACTCGGACAACTTGAGCGCGCTAGCTGTTGGCATCGGCGTGGTGGCGCTTATCACCGGCTTTGGAATTTACTTCAACAACCCGGAGCTTAACAAGGCCGCTTCGGGCCAGCAGGAGAATTTCGTGCCCGCAACCATAGCCGGAAACGGCACGATACAGATAGACAAGTCGCAGTTCAAGCTAGCACCGGAACTCACAAAAATTTCCGGCTACATCAACACTGATCCGGTGACGCTTGAAGACCTGAGAGGCAAGGTCGTGCTGGTCGATTTCTGGACATACAGCTGCATAAACTGCATCAGGACAATCCCGTACCTGAACGCGTGGCATGAAAAGTACAAAGACGACGGCCTGGTGATAGTGGGTGTGCACACGCCGGAATTCGAGTTTGAAAAAGACTACAATAACGTCAAGGCGGCCGTTGAAAAATTCGAGATCCAGTACCCCGTGGCGCAGGACAATGACAAGGGGACGTGGAAGGCGTACGAGAACCGCTACTGGCCGCGGAAATACCTGGTCGACAACGAAGGCTACATCAGGTACGACCACATCGGGGAAGGCTCGTACGCCGAGACCGAAAAAGTAATCCAGTCGCTTTTGAGCGAGCGCGCGGCGTACATTGGCGCGAACGTCACCATTGATGAATCAATAAGCAAGCCGAAAAACACACAGAGTGTCAACTTTGGCCGGATTGACACGCCGGAACTTTATTTTGGGTACCAGTTCGCAAGGGCGCCGCTCGGAAACCTGGAAGGCTACAAGCCAGATCAGATCGTAAAATACACGATTGCAGAAAATGCGACGATCGCCCCCAACAGGATATACCTTGATGGAGAGTGGAAGAACAATGCTGACCATATGGAACTGCAAAGTGAAGTCGGGCAAATAGTCCTGTCGTACTCGGCTAAAGCCGTTAACATTGTTGCAGGGGGCAGCGGCAAGCTCTACATCTCCGAGGATGGCTCGATCCTGACTGGTACCTCGCGGGGCCTCGACGTTTCAGAGCAGGGCGCAGCCACGATAGACGGACAAAAGCTCTACAACCTTGCCATGCACGAAGGGTATGGCGACCGCCAGATCGTGATCGACGTTGCGGGCAGGGGATTTGAGATATACACCTTCACATTCGGGTAAAGCTTATCGGGCTCCCACCCATTCATCGTGAAATCTCAATTTACCGCATACAGGCATCAATTACCTGCAATAACCGTGCTATGGTATCGAGTGGCAAAAGTTAACGCGTTCCTTAAGTCAAAAGCGCCTGCCCGAATAAACAAAAGGGGAGAGCAATGGAAGCTTTCCCGAGCATCCCGTTCTCCCTTGGCGGCACCGTCAACACAAGGACGATGCCGCTACTCTCCCCTTTGACGCATTAATGCGATCTTGACAACCCAAGCTGACCAAATGCTAAATTATTCTGGTAAAAGAGACCACAAAATGCTTTATCATCTGACGGGCATTTGTTCACAAGCGGTAAACGCCAGACCAGGAACCCGCCTGCCGGCCGTTGCAGATCTCCCATCGTATCCCTCAAGCCAACGATTCTGCAACGGCTACTCTTTCTTCTGGAATCCAAAGTAGCAGGAATGGCAATACTCCTTGCCATAGATCACGCCCTGCGTGCCGCACTTTATGCAGGCCTTTTCGTGGTCCACGGTAGAGTCGAGAGACTTGGCCTTTTGCAGGCACTTGCCGCATATCGGGGCCTCCAGGTTGTAGCTCGACAAAAAGCCTGCGCCGCACTGGGTGCATTTCAGGCTGTACATTTTGCCTTTTGGTTTCCAGCGCCTAAACAGTCCCACGACAGACTATAAACAAAACGGAATAATCAATGTATCGTCGACGGACACTGGTAATTCTTAGGGTGATTTAGCATGGGTGGTAATTTAGGGTCATGAACTGTTAACTTGACACTGTTCAATCTTCGGGACATTTGGTGCCCCTGTTCAATTAGGGTGATGGACTGTTAACTTTGGGTGATGGACTGTTAACTTTGGGTGACGGAGAAGTAAGAGATTAAGGGATGCGACACTAGTGAAAGATCGGGGCAAACTTCCAGTGTGTGATTTTGGGCGCAGCGACCCTTGCAGAAATGACTTTCTTCCGTCCTACAGGGCCGCGCAGAGCCGTCATATTCTAGGCACTAGATCCTATCGCAAATTTGTGTATCGCTTTGTCTACTTATCAAGCTCGGAGTACTCTTTGAGTACTTTTTTTGAGTACTTGAGTACTCTTTGAGTACTTTTTTTGAGTACTTGAGTACTCTTTGAGTACTTTTTTTGAGTACTTGAGTACCGGTACTGGAGTACTGGAGTACTGTATTTGAGTACTCGAGTACCAGTACTGGAGTACTGGAGTACTGGAGTACTCTGAAAAAGCCTGAAGATAACGGTGAAACCCTGTATTTCAGGTGAAGAATGAGTGAAAACAGGGTTTGGAGCTCATGAGATTCGCCAGAGTGAAAACCTGATTCTTCAGGTGAAAACCTGATTCTTCAGGTCTTTTCACTATCCCGGAACGGGTTTTCAGACATCGTTGAGTACTGGAGTACTTTTAGAGTACTTCCAGAGTACTTTAACAGTACTTAGAGAGTACTTTAACAGTACTTAGAGAGTACTTTAACAGTACTTAGAGAGTACTTTAACAGTTCATGACCCTAAATTACCACCCATGCTAAATCACCCTAAGAATTACCAGTGTCCGTCGACGATACGCTGATATACTTAGGAGCGCCGCATCACATCAATGTCTGACACGAGCCAGCTTCTTGTGCGCAGGATAAAGGACGGCACGGTCATTGATCACATCGAAGCAGGCAAGGCGCTTTTTGTGCTGCGGGCTCTGAGCGTCACCGGCAAGGAGGGCAACGTGATCACTGTCGCGCTGAACGTTCCCAGCAGCAAGCACGGCAAGAAGGACATCATCAAGGTGGAAAACAGGTTCCTGGAGACTAGCGAAACTAACAAACTCGCGCTCATTGCGCCGCGCGCGACAATCAACATAATCCGGGACTACAAGCTGGTGGAAAAGCGCAAGATCCAGTTGCCGGACTCTATAGTCGGGATCTTCAAGTGCCCCAACCTGAAATGCATCACAAACAGCGGCGAAGAGATCAGGTCCACCATCGACATCATTGACAAGGAAAAGGTGGTGCTAAAGTGCCGCTATTGCGCAAGGACACTCTCAATCGACGAGCTTGTATTTTGACAGTCTGATCCTGATAAGGCGGCCCTGCTCCCAGTCGGCTTTATCGCTTGACAGCCTGTCGATGGCAAAGTGGAACCCGATCAGCGGCACAAACACTGCAACAGTCAGCGCTGCCAGGTAATAGTTCTGCAAATGCAATAGATAGAGCGTAATCCCAACGCCGGTCATTATTTCAATCCAGGTGCAGGTGCACAGCTTCAGCGCGACGTGCTTTAGGTTCACGGCAATATTTGTCGTTTGTACTATTTCATGTGTTTTCCAGATCGCTGTCGCTACCCTGCACTTTGGCGAGCTTTTTTGACAGCTTGTACCCAAAGGCCATTGCAACAAAAAGCGTGATAATGCTCGCAACCGTTGTCAGGATCAGGTTTGTCTGGAGCACATAGTGCATCACCAGAGTCACTATGATTGCCGGGACAGCAATGACGAGCGCCAAAAGGGTGCCAGCGGCAAACACCCTCATGGTAGTAACTTTTCTTAGTCCGCCCATCATCTTGGGAAACAGGTCTTAATTTATTAAGCGTTGCTTCGACGCGGTAAAAAGGGGGAAGATTATTCCCAACCGATCTGGTGTTTGTAATAGTTTATGAGCTTGGTGTGTCTTATTCTGTCGCCAGTCGTCCTCGCTTTCTCCATTTTTGTCATCTGAGACCTGAGCTGGCTTAGATCGCACATGCACACGCCGGCTATTGGCCTGTATTTTACCCTAGAGATCTCGTGCTTCTTGTGATCCACGTACAACAGTGGTAGCTTTGTAAGGCCTATTGTTGCCAGTATACCGCCTACAATCCAGTATAGGACTGATTCCGAAATCGCGATAGAAGGTCCTGAAAGGTGCAACAGCAAGGGCACGAATATGGAAATTACAACGCCTACAGGCGTGGCAAACATGGATATTCCTGCCCATCGGTCATACGACTCAACCTCACGCTCGAACTGGTCCAGCAACCCGTCCAGCCTTTTGTCAAGCTTGTTCTCCGCCACAAGAGTTTCCATCATTCAATAAGAATGCCCACTGGTTAATTAAGATTATCTACATCATCACTTTTTACTATAATTTTTGTAACAATCTCATTCAAATCTATTATTATTGTAAGTATTGAACAATTATGCTCAAGCAATTCTATCACATAGTATTGCATTGTCTCTAATTTCTTAATAATTATTGGATAAAAGCTAAGAAAACTCAATATTTTCTGACCAATTCTGTTATAGCATAATTATCTACATTTATGATAATAGTTGTGTTCATAATTTATTGTGTCAATATTAATATTGCGTGCTTTTTCATTTTAACATGAAAGCAATTGAGTCATGGTCGGACAAAACTCACATACGTCAACCACCCTTTGAACGACTTAACGCCCGATTTCATGGTGAAATCAGCATGGGTCAGCACGGCTATGGCACTGATTCTTACACTCCCTCCGCTAGGGCTGTTCATGTCCGTTTTCCAAACCACTGACAACCTCTTTGTCGGAGTACCTGTAGGTTTTGGTCTTCACTTCCTGCTCATTGCACTGTCGACAAAGATATCGTCAGCCCTATCTACATTGTTCGAAGACTAGAGTTTTTTCCTGCAGGTTTTGTGTAAATATTAAAATTGATGCTGCATCTACCAACGGGTGGATAATTCATGAGTAAGGTCAGTATGCCGGGCAAGATTTTTGGAACAGTACTTTCACATGGCATGAAAGGCAGGTTGCTTACAAAGAACGAGCTGCAAACACTCGCGGAATCGAGAGATATTGAAGAGCTCGTTACTAGAATGAAGAACACGGTCTACCTTGACGTTCTTTCAAAGCTCACAAAGCCGTACACTGCCGAAAAAATTGAAGGGGCACTAAGGGAGAACCTTGTAAACAACCATGTCAAAATGGTCAGCATCGCCGGTGGCTCTGGAGTGTTGAACGCCTACTTTGTGAAATACATTACTTGGAATTTGAAACTGATACTGAAAGGCAAGGCGTTGGGGAAATCATACGAAGAACTGGTTCCAAAGATAAACCTGAGAGCCGAAGAGCTCGTTGGCAGGCGCGACACTGTAGTGAAAGCCTTGGTTGCCAAGAATCTGGAAGAAGCAGTGGCCGCCCTTGCCGGAAGCGAGTTCGGAGAAGATGCGGCAAAGGCCGCTGCAGCGTACAAGGACAAGGGCGATCTCAGGCTCTTTGATATCTATATTGATCATGTATTCTATCACGATCTCGGAAGAGCCCTGACGATCGAATCGCAGTCCCCGGAAGTGAAGAATATAGTTGCAGTCGATATTGATTCATACAACATACTCGCTGTGCTCAGAGGCAAGTACTGGAATCTGTCACAAAATGACATAGATGATCTTATAGTGGCCACTACTTCCAAGGTTCCAAGAGACACGCTGCAAAAGATGATCAACATAGAAAAAGTGTCTGAAGCAATAACGGAGCTGGGCAACACAGTCTACAAAGACATCATTCCGCAGTCTGCAACCGACGACATAAATGCAATAATGCAGCTTGAGGCTAGCTTTGAATCCCTGCAACTGAAGAAAGTCATCAGCTCGTTTAGGACGATGTTTAGCGTAGGAAATATGGTTGCAGCCTTGAAACTGATGATGATTGAAGTCAGAAACCTGGCGGCCATAGCTTCTGGGGTAGAACAAAAGGTTCCTACAGAATCAATTATGGCCAACCTTGTCAAGGGTACATAACAACAGCTAATCCTACTGCGCCGTTTCCTTGTACACGTTCAAATTTTTCAGAATTTTTATCACAACAGGAATTTCCAAATCGAGCTGCAGCGCGATAAATTCTTATGGTATGCCTGACAGGTAAAGGTTCTTGACTATTTGCAGCTTTTCGTCAGAGATCCTGTCCCGCATCACTTTGACAGAACTGCCCTTGTGTAATTCAAGAATTTAGTTGCCACTTTTTAGAAAATAGCAAAGATCGGGATGTTAGGCCTTTTGCTTCAACGCAACGCAGGGGTCTTTCCAGATAAGGTTGGAATACAGCATCTTGGGCACAAGTTTCCTGAATTCCGTGCCCTCTCCAGCATACCACTTCGGGAACCACTCGTACAAGTGCAACCTGATAGTCTGGATGTAGACGATCAACCCTTCGATCAGCATTATTCCAATGTTGCCTCCGATCAGCACCGCCAGACCTCCTCCATGCTCAAAAGACTGGTTTACGGTTACAAGCAGCGCAACATGCACCAGGAGCATAATCCCAATTCGGGTATAGCTGATGACGTTGGAAAGCACTTCTATGATCCTTACCAGAATGACCTCGATGACAATACCCATCAGGCCCGATCCTTCGTCCTGCCCGTGTTTTGCAGCTATTTCCTGCTCTTTCTTGCCTCCGTATATCATGATCCCGACGGTTCCAAAAAGGACCGGAGGCGCGGCCTTTGCTACCACGTCGACCGTGACCCAGTCGCCAAAGATGAAGGTAAGCCACGGGACAGGTTCAGTGTGGATCTTACCGCTAATCCCAAACATTCCAATTATGTCGTAACCAGATCCTATGGCCGCAAGAATCAACGCGACGACGGCCAGAAACTGTATGATGGCCGGGATATCGTGCGTGTACGCAAAGAGCTTGTTTCTCTCCTTGATATTCTTGTACAGCCTCAAGAAGTAAGCCATCAACAGATGGACGATCCCTATTGCTACTGAAACCTTTAGTATTTTTATAACCTGATCGAATGTGAGTTCCGATACACTCAGCACGCCTATGATGCCGCCGAGAGGGGCAAATACTGGAGCCAGGAAAGCCAGTTCATTGATATGGAAGCCAAACATCTCACCAGTCGCAAGTCCAGCAATGCTGGCGGCAGCGCCGCTGGCAGCTATCAGCGTTCCCCAGGTTCTTAGCGAGCCGTTCCCCCTGTGCCTGAGCAGCATGCCAAGTCCAAATAACAAAAGCCCATGCCCAAGGTCTGCAAACATTAGGCCGTAGAAAAGCGGCCAGACAAACGCAATGATCGGAGTCGGATCTATTTCGTTGTACTTGGGCAGACCCTGCGTCTCGGTTATCACTTCAAAAGTGCGCGTATACGACTTGTTGGTGAGAAGCGTGGGAAGAAGCTGCGCAGCCTCTGCATGCTGGTCGAACTGCGCGTCTTCAATTACAGAGACATAATCGCGGGTAAGTTTCTTGAATTTTTTCTCCATTTTATCCGGTATGTATCCTTGGATAAGAGCAAAGTTCTCCGTGCCCCCCGGCTTCCTTGTTATCTCCAGAACGTCCTTGGCCACCCTTGCAGCTTCGTGCAGCGACAGGATCTTCGCTAACATTGCCGCCTTCATTTTCTCTACGTTCTTGGTGATCTCGGCAGTCTTGGCTTCAAGTTCCTTGACTTTTGCATGTGCCTGAGAATACGCGCTGCTCGGGTTCTGCGGCATATTTGCAGGGATTTGAAGGGGATGAACACCAAAGCTCCTCATGACCTTGATGATTTTTTCAGAGTCTTCCCTCGAACCTATTACCACCACGGATGTCTTGTCTTCACTCAGCTTACTAGAATAAAGCGGCAGGTCGCCAATGCTCTTTCGAATCTCTGCCTCATCTTTCGAATCTATGAGAAATATATCTGAAAAGAAGATCTTGAGGCGTGCAAATGAAGTCAAATCAATGTTAAGGTTAGCTGCCATCTTGAGCAACGCTTCGACATTGCTGTATTCTTCAAGCTGCTTGGAAGCCATGTTCTGATCCGCTAGAATCTTTTTGGGTTCGTCGAGCGCCGCCTTGCACTTGTCTTCCAGATCGGCAATAAAATCCTGGATATCTCCAATAACATAATCTGTCTTTTCTTTTGGCGCGCCTTTGAACATGGTCGCCATGACTCCCGTCTCCAGCGGGATGCCAAGAGCCCTGATGACTTCGTCAATATCTTGGAATAACCGCTGAGCCTTCAGCAAAAGATCGTCAAAATATGGATTCAGGTGCTCAGAAGTGGTTTGAATAGGGTGGAACCACTCGAGCTCCGCCAGCCTGCTCACAGCTTCTTGGGTTTCTATTCGTGGCAAAATTAACGCTGCTTTCTTGAGCTTGGCTAGTCCCATCTTTCAGCTTACGGAGTAAATCGAATCTCTTTAAAACGTTTCTTTTTATCCGCATAATGTAGCCGGTCTAGCGTGTAACCTGCAAACAATTTATTCGAAAGGCAAGAAGACCCCTGCATTGAATATTAAAGAATAAGATGGCAGGAATTTTCCGATCTATCTATGCGATCTACTGACCCAAGATGATGAACATCATGACTATGCCGTAGATAGCGATCGACTCGACCATACCTACGAAGATGAACACCCTTGACTGCATTTTCGGATTGTCGCTAATTGCTGCAAGACCCGCGGCTCCTACAAAGCCGAGTCCGATGCCTGCACCTGCAGCTGCGAGACCGAAAGCCAGACCTGCACCCAGCAGCTTTGAGCCACCAGTCGATGCCGCCTCTTCTTCCTGAGCAAATGCCTGTTCAATTCCCATCAAACCGGTAAGAGCTATTGCGGTGGTAAGTACAGCCAAAACCGAAACTGTAACACGCCCGTTCAGCTTCTTCATACATGGATTCGAGAACAAAATGCCATATTTAATCATTTATACCAATATGAGCGGACATATCACGCGCAAGGGTTAGTAGAACTATGGCTATGCTGGGGCTCTGACACGGCGCGGAACTAATGCTGCTCCATTATTCGGTAGCCATTCGCACCAATTCAGAAATTTGCTTGCCTTTCCCTTGAGAAAGTGCTGATATCCCACCAGTCAAACTTTCAGCTACAATGCCTTTCTGTCCAAGTACTTGAGCAACCCTAAGCGAAGTATTTCCCATCATGCAAACGAGCAATGGCTTTGCATCAGGACCTCCCAATGCTTCATCCAGCTCCTTGGGAATCTGCTGGGTTGCCAAAAGTTGCTCTACCTCGCTGGCCTTTGGGACATGGATCTTGCTTTCATCAACACCCAGCGACTTTGCAATAAGCTCTATTCCCTCCTTGCGTGGAGTATACATTGTATGTATCCAGACAACTCTGTCATAATTTCCAATGTTTGAGACAGCTTCATTCAGAGGAACCTCCAGACGTTTCTGCTTTTGTTGCATGGCTTCAAGGCTCTTTCCGTACTTCTGGAATCCATCTGCAACTATTACTATGAACTTGTCATCACCACCAAAGTTCGCCATCTGCATCGCGGCGTAAAGCGCAAGGGCACTGCTTTCTCCCATATCGTATCCTTTTTCCACGAAAAACTTTAGCAGACGTTTTGCCTGCCCAAAATCTACTTCGTGCTGTCCTGCATACAGGTCAGGCTCGTAGAACTTCAATCCCGATGCCTTCCCTTTCGTCCTTATTCCTGCAACATCCTGATCGCCGAGCGGAAAGACTACATGCACCGACTTTTTGCCGTATTTCTCCATCATGTACCTGCTCAGGCCGCCCGAGGTGCCGCCCGTACCAAAAGTGCAGACAATTTTGAAATCGGACAGCGAAAGGCCTTGTTCACGCAATTGCTGGTCCACCTCTGCGGCTGTCACAGTTCTGTGTGCTTCAATGTTCAGCTCGTTGTCGTACTGTTCTGGGCAATAACAGCCGTAGATCTTTGCAAGAAGCTTGGCCAAGTTTATTATGTCCTGGCTCGCTAGAACCGCTTCCACTTCAGAACGCGACTTGTCGAATATGGCAGGTTCGAACCCTAATTCAGAGAGCTGTGCTCGAATGTTGGAAGCGGTTGCCTTGGCTACCATAAGATTTGGGTTGCCTTTCATCCCTGGAGCAGGGCAAATGTCCATGTCAAGGTTGATGATGCGTGTTTTCCCGTTTCTCAACTCTTCGAACACTCCTTCCTGAAGCTTCCTGGAGACAAGGGCAACGACATTTACGCCGAGCTTGGTGATCTGCCCCAGAGCGATTCCAAAGTTACCCGAAGTCGCTTCAAATACCGTCTGTCCACGCTTAAGCTTCCCTGTAGCAATGGCATCATGGATTATTTGGACTGCCGGTCTTACTTTGATCGAGCCTGCAAGCAACTTCGAATCGAACTTGCCGAAAACGTGCAGATCTTTATCTACGAGATCTAGACTGAACACATTTTTTGCACACTCTTTCAAATCTCCGGTAATGTCTTTCAAGGGTGTTGCATTGACAACCTTCGCATCGCCTAGTTTTTCTTGCCAGTGTGGAACCTTGCTCCATATCTCTTTCTCAAAATGCTCAAGCAAAAAGCCATCAACGTTATTGTTCTTATTCAGTCCCTGATCCACTGTGTTATCTTGTGCAATACGGTGTTATAAAATATATGATAGGCCTCCAATGATTCCTTCGAAACAAAGCATGAGTCCTACCGGATGCAGTACCATTGCCGTAAATCACAATGCTTCTACTCCCAGTTCTAATTATAAATACTTGAAAAAGGTGAAAATAGGGCTTAGACTTTAGAGAGCGCCTTGCGCTTGCTTGCGCCGACTTCTTCCTTGATCTGCTGGGCCATCGAGTCGTGCTCAGACTTTAGCTGCGCCTTCGCCTTTTCGAAATAGCCTGAAATGTCGTCTGTCATGTTATCCTGCTCGCTTCCGCTTCTGCCACCTTCTTCTTGTCAAGGACTACTTTAACCTTCTTGAGTCTGACGAATTCTTCGCGCTCACGCTCTTCCAACGTCGCCTTGATGAAATACATAGCGTCCTCGTATTGCGGGATGATGACGTATTCAAGGGCGTTGATCAGCTTTTGCGTGCGCTCGAGCTCCTTTGCAAGGCTGAATATCGCGTTCTCGTATTCTGCTGCCTTGCAGACCCCTGAGAGCATGTTCTTGATGAGTTTGGCAGCCTTGTCGACGGTGGCATTGGTCTCGGAAAAACCATACGAAAGTTGGCTGCCTCCTTTTGTCTTTACCTGCAGCGTTGGTATCTTGACGTCGACTATTCTCCTGACACTGACGTCCACTTCCATCACGCTTGGGGTCGAGTCCGCAACCGCCTCAAGGGTGGCTGTGCCAAGGGTCATGTACGACTTGTAAACGGCAGTGTATATCTCGCCAAGGGGCGTCCATATATCCTCCCTTGCCTTGTTGGCCTCCTCTATCATTTCGTCTATCTTTTTCAGCAGCACTTCGCGCTTGTCGTCAAGGATCTTGTGCACCATCTTGGCCACCTGCATCGAGCGCCTTATCCTGATAAGCTCGATCTTTGTTGCGCTCACCCTTCTTCCAAACGACATTTCTATTTGCCCTTGTAGTATTGCCTGACGTGCTTTTCCTTGATCTTGGTCAGCTCTCCTTCCGGAAGGCTCGACAGCACGTCCCACGCCCTGCCGAGCGTCTCGTCAAGCGCCCTGTTCTCATCCGGCGCCTGCTTCAGGAAATGCTGCTCGAACATGTCGCCGGCGTCAAGATATTTCAGGTCAACGCCCGTCAGTCCGGCTCTTCCTACGATTTCTGAAAGAGCCCTGACTTCCTGCGCCCTTGAATAAGTGTCATACAACTGGTTGCCGACTTCCATGTGGTCCGATCTGGTTTTCCCTTCGCCAACTCCGTCCTTCATTAGCCTTGAAAGCGACATCAATACATTGACCGGCGGGTAGATGCCCTTTCTGAAAAGGTCGCGCCCAAGCACGATCTGGCCCTCGGTAATGTAGCCTGTCAGGTCCGGAATTGGATGCGTAATGTCGTCAGCCGGCATCGACAGGATTGGCACCTGCGTGACGCTGCCGTTCTTGCCCTTTATCCTACCCGCGCGTTCGTAGTTGTTCGCAAGGTCTGTGTAAAGGTAACCTGGATAGCCCTTCCTGCCTGGCACTTCTTCCCTGGCCGCGCTGATTTCTCGGAGGGCTTCGGCATAATTGGTCATGTCAGTCAGGATCGCCAACACGTGCATTCCAAGGTCAAATGCTAGGTATTCCGCGACTGTCAGCGCCACTCTGGGCGTGATGATCCTCTCGATCGCCGGATCGTCTGCGAGGTTCAGGAACAGCACCGAGCGCCTCAGCGCGCCGGACTCTTCCAGGCTGCGCTTAAAGTACTGCGCGTCAGAATACTGCACGCCAATTGCCGCAAACACGACGGCAAAGTCTTCCTTTGTCCCGACTACTGCTGCCTGCCTAGCGATCTGCGCCGCCAGGATGTTGTGTGGCATGCCAGAGCCAGAAAAGATTGGCAATTTCTGTCCCCTTACAAGGGTCAACATTCCATCGATGACAGACACACCTGTCTGGATGAATGATGTTGGATATTCGCGCCTTTCAGGGTTCATGGGCTCGCCGTTGACGTCAAGGAACCTGTCTGCTATCGGGTCCGGCAGGCCGTCGTTTGGCCTTCCAAGGCCGTCAAACACCCTGCCAAGCAGTTCTTGCGAAACCGGCATCTCCATCGTCTTGCCAAGGAACTTTACCTTTGTGCCTGTAATTGAAAGTCCGGTGGTGCCTTCAAAAACCTGGACGATCGCCTTGCCAAAGCCTACTTCGAGGACTTTGCCGAGCCTGCGCTCACCTTCAGCTGTTTCGATCTCAACCAGCTCGTCAAAGGACACGTTTGTGATGCCGTCGATTACCATGAGCGGGCCCTTGATCTCAGCCACCTTTGTGTATTCTACTCCGGCTGTTTCAGGCAACTACCTTCACCTCCTCTGCCAGTGCTGCGCCGCCAGCGGCCTTGCGGAACTGGTCGTCTATCTGCTTGTCCAGGTCGTCAAGTTTCGCAAGCTGCTCTTCGGGGATCTCGAACTTGGCCTTCAGCAGGGACGGAATTATCGGCATCGCCCTAATGTCTGCAAGCGAGGTGCCGGCCTTCAATGCCTTCTGCGCCTCCTTGTAGAACTTGACCATCAATTTTACCAGCTTCACCTGTTTTTGCGGGCTGCAATAAGTGTCTACTTTGTCAAACGAGTTCTGCTGCAAAATGCCTATCTTCACCATTCTTGCGACTTCGAGCACCAGCTTCTCTTCGTCTGGCAGTGCCTCGGGGCCGAGCAGCCTTACAATTTCCTTCAGCGTGTCTTCCCTTTGCAGGAGTTGGTATGATTCTGCTCTCAGGTCGTACCATTCGCCTGTAACATTTTCCTTCCACCACTTGCTTACGTCTTCAAGATAGCCAGAGTATGACTGCATCCAGTTTATAGACGGGTAGTGCCTTGAATAAGCAAGCCTGGTGTCAAGCGCCCAGAAGGTCTTGATGAACCTGATCGTGTGCGTTGTTACTGGTTCTGTGAAATCTGCGCCTGACGGCGACACTGCGCCCACCAGCGTGACAGAGCCGGCCCTGTTCGGTGATCCCAATGCCCTGACTCTGCCCGCGCGCTCGTAAAATTCTGCGAGCCTTGACGCAAGGTATGACGGGTAGCCTTCTTCTGCGGGCATTTCTTCAAGGCGGCCCGACATTTCGCGGAGCGCCTCTGCCCACCTGCTCGTTGAATCGGCAACAAGCACAACGTCGTAACCCATGTCGCGGTAGTACTCTGCCATGGTCGCACCCGTGTAGATTGACGCTTCCCTCGCAGCCACCGGCATGTTGCTAGTGTTGGCAACAAGCACCGTCCTCTCCATCAGCGGCCTGTTAGAGCGCGGGTCAATAAGGTGCGGGAACTCGACAAGAACTTCGGTCATCTCGTTGCCCCGCTCGCCGCAGCCAATGTATACGACTACCTTGCTGTCTGCCCACTTTGCGATCTGGTGCAATGTCACGGTCTTGCCGGTGCCAAAGCCGCCGGGGATCGCGCCGGTTCCTCCCTTTGCGATGGGAAAATATGTATCAATGACGCGCTGCCCAGTCACCAGAGGGACTGTCGGGTCGTAGCGCTCGGCATATGGCCTTGGCTTTCGTACTGGCCACTTGTGATACATCTTTAGCGATACTTTGTCGCCGCCTTTCTCGGTAGTTGCGATGACGTGCTCGATGTCATATTCGCCCTCGCCTGCAATGTCAACAAGCTTGCCACCTGAGTGGTTTGGCGAGACCAAGATGCTGTGCGTCAGCAATGGAGTTTCTTCAACCGTGCCCAAGATTGATCCGGGGCCAACCTGGTCGCCCTTTTTCGCGCTGGGTTTGAACTTGTACTTTTTCTTCATGTCCACCGGGCTTGTGATCACGCCCCTTCCGATGAAGGCGCCGGACTTTGACGCGATCTCGTCCAATGGGCGCTGAATGCCGTCGTAGATCTTGCCAATGATTCCGGGGCCCAAAAGGACTGAAAGCGGCTGGCCGGTGCCAACGACCGGCTCGCCCGGTTTTAATCCGGAAGTCGACTCGTATACCTGGATGAATGCAATGTCGCCAGTTAGCCTGATGACTTCGCCGATGAGCTTCGAATCACCCACCTCGACAGTTTCGTACATTTTTGCTGTAGACATGCCGTCTGCCTTGACTGCCGGGCCGCTAACCCAGACGATTCTCCCTTTTACTACCATTACGCCTCTTCTCTCAGCATCTGGGCAATGTTTTTCCTTATTAAAGGTTTGAGTCTTTCAATTCGGGAATCAAGTGTGTTGTCAAATGTCATCGTTCCGTCCGCGGATTTGACCTTGATACCGCCAAGCACGTTGATGCTGTGCTCAGACACCCTTGCTTGCACCTTGGGGCTCTTTTTCTGCAGGTCTGACAATATCTTCATGACAAGCTCGGCGTCGTACTTATTGCATTCAATGACCACTTCGCCAGAGCCGACCGACGAGACGCTTTCTTCAATGATGTTGCTCATCAGGGCCCTGTAGCTGTCTTTGCTGCCAGAGGTCGCAAGCTTTTTTCTGGCTTCGTCAAAGGCGTTGTTGACCGCGTTTTCAATCATCAAAAGCTCCTGGTTGCGGGCCGCAAGCCTGGCTGACCCGACTATCTGGCGCTTCAGGTTCTCGGCCTGCTTTTTTGCAGACTCGACTATCCTTGTGCGCTCGGCCACTAGCTTGCCGCGGGAAGCCTCAAGGTTGTTCAGCGATTCCTGATACGCAGAATCTATCTTTGAAATTAGTTCTGCTTCTTTCTGTGACATAACCTTGCTGATCGTCCGCTCCAAAGCAGAATCTGAGCTCATTTGACTGTTTTCGGCTGTCTCACGTGATTTTAACCTTTTGATAGAGCCTACGTTGCGGATACCCCGCCAAGCTTGCTGTCGACGCTTCTGGCAAAGGCCCTTATGTGTCTGAGGTGGCCGCCCTCCCAGTATACCTTGCTGCAAGTGTTGCACTGGTAAAACTCGCGATGGCATTCCGCGACCCTGTCCGGCAAGCCGTTTCTCACCTGCTCCGGAGTCCTCTCTTCCAACAGCCCGTTGCACATGGAGCACCGGGAGCCTATGCCGTTCAAGTCGACCGATGTGACACGGTTCTTTGAAAGGATGTGCACAATGTCATCGAGATCGCCTGCGCCGCTGACAAGCACTCCCGGGGCGCCGGTCTTGACTATGCGTTTGAACAGCTCCTTGTCGGCAGTCAAGATGACCCTGCCCTGCTCGATGCCAACTTTTAGAATTTCGTCGTCGTGCGCATGCGCAATGTACAGGGTATCAAAGCCAAAAATGCGGAGCTTGCGCGCGACGCTGCCGAGCATCGCGTCGGCAATAAAGCTAGGCGCCTTCGGCGCCACCGGACGACTCGCCCCTACACACTTCGCAGATGAACGTGCCCTCGTTGTACTGCAAAAGGTCGGACCACTCGCTGCACTCGTCACAGTAGCCTGACACGTTGCCGGCTGGCCGGCCAAGTTCGCCCCTGATGATGGCCGCCTTTTCCGACACGACATCTACAAGGTCTGGCGTAACTGCAATCACGTCTGAAGAAGAAATGATGCCGACAAGCCTTTTCTTGTAGATCACGCCTAAGCGCTTGATGTTGTGCTTCCTCAGCTGGCGCGCGGCTTCGGTGATGCTCTCCTCGCCCTCTATCGTGTGGATGTCCTGCATCACGTCCTTTGCCTTAATCTGGCTTGGCTTGGCGTCCTTTATCAGGCCGTTTGAAACAATGTCCCAATCAGTCACGATTCCGACAGGCTTGTCCTTGTCCATGATGACAATGCTCCCGATTCTTTCTTCCTTCATCTTTTTCGCAATGTCGCGGACATTGTCGCTTGGAGAAGCGGAAACCACCGGGCTGTTCATGATGTCCCTGACAAGCACTCGGGTGGTCATGTTTGCGTCGGCATACTCCCTGATTGGCTTTTTTACCACGAAATGTAATCGAATTTCTGGCTTTAATTACTTATCTGCCTGTCCCCTTGCGGTGAACGATATCCTTGACTGGCCGGTCGGGAGCGCCCTTACAAAGTCATCAAGGCTTATTCGCTTGATCGTTTCTGCGAGGTCGGCATCGCCGGCTATTTTCACAAATTCAGATCTTGCTTTTTTTGCCGCAGTCATCGGGTCCATTCCGCCCTGCAAGAGTACCGCGTAAAACATTGCTCTCTTTTTTATCGCTTCTTCAGGGCCACAGACAAGTGTTTCTCTGCCTTCCAGCTGTATGATGCCAATTGCAAGCCTTATCTCTATTCCCTTGAGGTAGCTCCGCTTGCCCTCTATCACGAACGAGCCCTTTGGCAGGAACTGGCCGGTAGGCGCCCCCTTTTTTATCTGCTGCGGCATCACCCAGTAGGCGTCGGCGCTGGAGAGCCCGTCCTTCCACGCTCTGCTAAATGATACAGTGGCGTTTGCCACTTGCTGCAATGACGGATCGATCTTGCCTTCCTGTGCGGGCGTGGAAGCATTTTTCACAATGAAAAATGGCGAGCCGTGCACTTCTGCGTGGAACACGATGTCGTCCTCTGTCAGGTGCTTGCGTATCAGCGCCGAGTTTGACGAAGCGTCTCGCCCGCCGATTGCCAAGTGCCCGTCGGTGGTGACGAACCACCGGTAACGCTCGTACCACTCTTTTGCGGTTTGCTCTTTCACTATGATTTTTTTGTGGATGGCCGCGGTCTGGCTGCGCAGCTTTGTAATTTGCGCAAGGATCTTGGATCTTGCTTCCTCTATCGACGCGTTGCCCCGCTCCATCTCTTTTGCGCGGGCAAAAAGCATCGAGCTGAGCTTGGCGAGGCTTGGCTGCATCTCCACCTGCTCGCCTGCAACATCGACGTATTTCACGCCCTTTTCCTTCACCATTGACGCAGAATTAGCCGCAAGCGCGTCGTGGATCTTGCCGTCGTCCGGGTTCTGGTAGGATAGCCTCATGAGCTCGTCGGCAAGCTTGCGTATTGCAGCTGACTTTTGCATCACCTTTTCTCTGGCCTTGTTCTGCTCGTCAAGGTCATGCTCGAGGACCGCGATCTGCCTGTCAAGCTCAACTGTCTTGCTGCTGCGCCCAATGTCCAGGATTTCACTAGATAGCACTTCGTCGACTGCGTCCATGTACGACGCGACTTTTTTGGCGCTGGCTTTTGCAGCTTCTCCTGTCATTATTGGCAGCGCTTCCAGCGGCTTTTCGCCTACCATGATTACCACGGGCTCGTGGTTCTTGCCGGTGCTGACATCGCTAACAAGGCTCTTGACAGTTGAATAGATTTTTTCCACTTCTTCATCAGAGAGCTGCCCTGCCAACCCAGCTTCAATTCCTGCCCGCCTGGCGACCTCCTCAACAAATTTCTTGGGCATCGAGATGCTGCGCCCGATCCACCGGAGCACGTCTAAGTTCTTTGCCTCATTTCTCGATGAAAGCATCTGGTCAAGTGTGACTTCAAAAACGTCGATTCCCCTTGCCGGCGGGTATGCGTAGCGTAATCCCACATTGAGGGTCCTGTGCCTGACCTCGATAGAGTTTAGGATCGCGACTATCTGCATATTTTCGTCGCATATCACAAGGTTGCCCTCGCCAAAGAACTCGCAGACGACGATTCTTACCCTGCCGTCCGGGTGCCTGAATTTCATCGAGACGATGCGCTCGCTCCCGACCTGCTCTATTGACTCTAATTTCGCACGCTCTATCTCCGCTTGCGCGACGCTCTCGAGCTTATTTTCCTCAACCGGCTTGAACCTGAGCCTTGTTATCCACGCGCCCCTCGCAGACAGGACCAGCATGATGTCTTCCTGCGTCGGGTGGTGCAGCTTGAGAAGGAGGGAGCTCTTTGTTATGGCATTGATGCCGCTTACATAATACCCTGAGGTAACCTTGCTCCTGATCTCGTTGACAAGGTACCGCAGCTCGATGCCGGACAGCTCCATACCAGAGGGACAGGCATTTCGCAAATATTAAACAATTGAAAACAGCCGCAAGGCATTTTACCAGCTCCAATTTAATCAAAAAAGACAATTTGGACATATTTGAGCGGGTCTACTACGCGCGGGCCATAATCGGGGTGGCCGCCGGCATCGTTGCCGGTTTTGTCATCCAGGTCGAGTTCGACCAGTACGCCTCAGTCGGTGTGGCCATTGGAATCGCGTTCGTGTTCTACTTTATCTCCCTCGGAGTCGGGAGGAGCATCGCCAAGAACGTGCCAAGGGACAAGCGCAGAAAGGTCGCGACAGAAGGCATCATCCCGTTCATCTTTATGCTGCTTACATTCATGATAATCGTCTTCACGGCGCTACACCAGTCCCTTGTAACATAAATATCGGCGTTTGCTCAGATACAGCAACTTGTGGGATTATCGCACTCCGGGCATCCCTGACGAACTTTTCGAGCGGACAGAAGAAGTGCCCATAACAAAAGAGGACATTCGCGCGATAGCGATAAGCAAGCTCCGTCTAAAAGAAGGACATTCCGCGATAGACGTTGGCTGCGGCAGCGGCAGCATAACAGTAGAGCTATGCCTGCAGACAAAAGGTAACGTTTACGCTATTGACTTTGATCAAAAAGCGATCGAGCTGACAAAAAAGAACTTGCAAAAATTCGGAGCAAAGGCAGAAGTCATTTTAGGAAAAGCGCAGGATGCTCTGCCGAAACTGCCGCAGGTAGATGCGATAATCGTCGGCGGCACGTGGGGCGACACAAGGCAGGTGATCGAGCTTGCAGTCAGCAGACTCAAAAAGGATGGCAGGATTGTAATTGATACGATACTCATTGAGACGATGTACCAGGCGCTCACTGCAATCAACGAACTAAAGCTGGCCGAAGTCGATATTACTCAGATAACAATATCAAAGGGGCGCAAAGTTACGACGGGCACGATGATGCTTGCAAGAAACCCTGTAATGATAATATCCGCGACTAAAGCCTAGCGATTGCGGCGTCAAGGTATTCCCCGTCTATTTCAAACCCAACAAACGGGACTCCAATGCGCATCGCGGCAACCGCAGTCGAGCCGATGCCAGTGAAAGGATCAACTACCATCTTGGCGTCGCCGTGCAACTTTACACACATCTCTGGCAGCTTGACAGGAAAAGTAGCCGGGTGTGGCCGCTCACTCTTGCTCCGTATGGTTTCGTAGGGGATGAACCACGTGTTGCCCCTGTCGCGTTTATCCTCCTTGGCTGCCTTCCACCTGCCGATGTTTGTCTTGTCCTGGTACGGTATCCCGACAGCCAGCTTGTCAAGGCGCGTATCGCCGCTTTTCGTGAAGTGGAAAATGTACTCCTGGCAGTCGTTCAGGAACCTGTCGCTAACTATCGGCTTAAAGTGGCCGACCGCAATGTCGCCGGCGATGCTGGGGTAGTCGCCGACATCTGCCTTGCTTATTGCAATCGACTTGACCCAGTTGATGACGTTCTGCAGCACAAAGTGCTTCCTCAGCACTGAAGCCACGTCCCACGCTATCCACTGGTCCTTTGGCTTGTTGCCTACGTTGAGAAAGAACGAGCCGTCGTCGGCAAGCGTCCGCTTGACTGCCACGCCTACTTTTTCCATCCACGCCAGGTATTTTTCCCGTGGCAGCGCGTCGATGTAAGAACTATAGCCTATGCCGATGTTGTAAGGCGGCGACGTGACAACCACGTCGACTGATTTTTCATTGACGTTTTCATTCAGACCTGTTAGGCAGTCCTTCAGATAAAAAGTGGCGGAGCAGCCGCCCTTTCGCACGACCCTGTAAGGCGCGTCCTGATTCTGCAACGAACCAAAAGCAAGCAGCCCAGCATTTATCCTTTACATTCTTCCGTTTTTGCTACTCGAAGAATCTCGCATCCCTTTTGAAAGCAAGGCTGCGCTGTAGCTCGTGCATAATTGCCTGACATGCAGCGCCTGCACCAATGCAAAAGGTGCAGTGTCATCTATCGATGCGATGGCAAAAAATGCGGCAAGCCCTTTGGACATAGCTATTGCCGAGTGTGCTCGTCACCAGCAGCAATGAATTTCATGGCAATGGCAGGTTAGCGGGCGGCAGCAAAGCCTAGCTCTACCCCGCGCCTCTTGTCATAGTTGAAGGTAAAGCTCTCGTTATTCGCGAGCGGTATTCTGGAGATCATCGCGTCGCACTGGGGGCATCTTACAACATCGTGCCGTCTAGTGCTGACGGCCGAAGCCGCCCAAAAGCAAAAATCACATATAAGAAACTGGCGTGGCAATTTTAGAGAAGAATCAATGTTGCAAATCTCCAGCACGGACGCCATCGCCTAACAAAGACGGACCTTCGATATTAAAAGAATCTGGAGCGTTTTACTAATGCTATATCTAGTTATAATGTTATAGAGCTTTATTCTTGGCAATCAACTTGCCGCTTACCACCGCTCCAATTATTCCCATCGCGGCTGCGGGCGCGGCCACAAGAGGGAACACGGTGCCAAGCATCTTAA
>Ga0209341_10001406_pt1 | contig 23958 bp, 21 predicted proteins | sample RifCSP13_2_FD_184020 | JGI IMG/M metagenome (GOLD analysis project Ga0209341, IMG submission 184020) | Soil microbial communities from Rifle, Colorado - Rifle CSP2_sed 13_2 (SPAdes) (version 2) | ecosystem: Environmental > Terrestrial > Deep subsurface > Rock core/Sediment | place: Rifle... | reverse complement strand
TGACCGGTATGGAGGGAACCCCTTTCCGCAGCCCCCGCCCTCCCGCCCCCGAGGCAGAAGGCCATGAAGCTGTGGCAGACGCTCTACGCGATGATTTGGATCGTGTTCATCGAATTCCTGCTTGCGATGACGACCCATGTGGTCGACGCACCGGTCCTGATCTACGTGCACGCCGCGCTGGGCGTCGGCCTCGTCGCCCTGGCGTTCAACAACTTCGACGGGGTCCGCAGGTCCACGATCGCAGGCCGCGTGAAGCGCACCGCGAAGTCGACGTTCCAGCTGTCCATCCTTACGGCGGTTCTCGGCGTCGTCCTGCTGTTCCCGGACCCGCTCTCCTGGACGGTCCCGGTGATCAACCTCTCCCTGTTCTACCTGATTCTGTTCGTCCACGTCGTGAACGCCTTCGCGATCATCACCCAGGCGGCCGCCGTGGCGATCGCGTACGACATGTGGGAGGACAAGGAGTTCCAGACGGAGACCGCGCCCGGCGAGGTGCCGGCCATGCCGATGCCCGCGAAGGCCCCCGCCCCGGCGCCGAAGCCGTGAGGCGGACCCCACAGCCAAGGTCTTTGTAGAGCCGGGCCATCGACGGCCCGCGATGGCGGGGGTGTCCGGGTACGTCGCGGTGAACTCCCTGGGCCTCGGCCACGCCGCCCGCGCGATCGCGGTCGCGAAGGAGCTCCTCCGCCGCCATCCGGACCTGTACCTGTTCTTCCTCGCGGGCTCGCCCGCCCTGGACCTGGTCGTCGCGCACGGCTTCGACGCGATGCCCCTCCCGCCCACGCCGGAGTGGTTCCACGAGCGCGGGCAGATTCGCTCCATGGGCCGATGGTACCGGGAGTACGCCCGCTACCTCCGGTTCGCGCGGCGGTTCCTCCGCAAGGAGGGGGACTGGGACCGGTTCCGGTTCCTGATCTCGGACGGCGAGCTCGCGTCCGTGCGGGAGGCCGTGCGGCACCGCGTGCCGACGGTCGCGCTCGTCCACTCGGTCGGCCAGGCGTTCGCGCGGGACCCGCTCGGCCGCCTGCTCGAGCGCGTCGGGACGTGGTGGATGCGGTCGCTCCTGGTCCACGAAGGCGTCCGGGTCCTCGCCCTCGAGGCGGGCGTCGACCTGCCGAACGCGCGGACCGTGGGCCCGATCGTCCGGCCGTTCTCCCGGGACCGCGAGACGCTCCGGGACGAGCTGGTGTTCCGCAAGAAGACCGTCCTCGTCGCGCCCGGCGGCACGACCCTGGGGGGGTTCCTGATTGAGGAGGCGGTGCGGGCGTGGCGGGACCTTGCGCTCGAGGACGCCCAGATGATCCTCGTGAGCGGGCCGAAGCTCAAGCCGCCGGAGGCGGGCGGAGTGTTCAACAAGGGGTTCGTCCCGAACCTCCAGGACTACGTCCTCGCGGCGGACCTCGTGATCACGATGGCGGGGAAGGGCACGATGATGGAGGCCCTGGCCGCGGGCACGCCCGTGATCGCGATCCCCGCCAGGGGCCATCCGGAGGCGGAGCGGAACCTGCGCGCCTTCGCCCTCCGGTACCGGTACGAGGACGCGTTCCGGCTCCGCGAGCTGATCCCCGAGATGCTCCGCGTCGTCCGCCCGCCGCCGGTCGACCTCGGGCCCGGGAGGGCGGTGGACGAGATCGAGGCGTTCCTCCGGGAGAAGGGCGTCCCGCTCTAGCGGGAGTACCGGGGGTGCTCCTCCGCGATCCCCTCGCTCCGCTGGACCCACACCGCCATCGTGAACAGGAGGGAGGACAGCCGGTTCAGGTACCGCAGGAGCTCCGGGTTCACGGCTTCCTTCCGCGCCAGGGTGAATGCGTGCCGCTCCGCCCGCCGCGCGACCGCCCGGGCGTAGTGGAGGGTCGCGACCGCGGGGGACCCGCGGGGCAGGATGAACTCCGTGATCTCCCCGATGTCGAGCTTCCCCATCTCCGCCTCCAGGGCCGCGACGTGGTCCGCGGTCACGCGGGGCACGCCCGCCTTCTTCCCCGCCGCCACGCTCAGCTCCGCTCCGACCGTGAAGAGGGCGTTCTGGACCTCCCGCAGGACCGCGACGACCCGCGGGTCGCTCTGCACCGCCATCGCGACCCCGATCGCCGCGTTCAGCTCGTCCACGTCGCCCATCGCCTCGAACCGCGGGTGGGCCTTGCTCGCTCGCACCCCGCCCATCAGGGTCGACTCGCCCTTGTCCCCGGTCCGCGTGTACACGCGGGCCACTCACACCACCCGGAGCAGGGCGGTCCTCGGCCACTCCTTCGGGAACTCGTCCGGGTGCAGGATGTGGGCGAGCATCTCCACGCCGTCCACGAGCCGGGGGCCGGGGCGGCTGAAGTAGCTGGACGCGTCCACCGCGTACACCTGGCTCCGCCGCACCGCGGGGAGGTCGGCCCATCCCGGAAGGCGGGTGAGCAGGGAGGACTCCGCGACGGCCCGGTCCACGCCGAAGCCGCACGGCATCAGGACGAGCACCTCCGGTGCCGCCGTCACGACGTCCCGCCACTCGATCTTCACGGACGGCTTGCCCGGGACGGAGAGCACGTCCGCCCCGCCCGCGAGCTCGACCATGTCCGGCACCCAGTGGCCCGCGTTGAAGAGCGGGTCGAACCACTCCAGGCACGCGACGGTCGGGACCCGCTCCAGGTCCCACGTGGCCGTCTCGACCGCCAAGAGGCGGGCCCGGAGGGACTCGACGAGCGCGCGGGCCTCCGCGCCCCGGCCGGTCTCGGCACCCACGGTCTCGATCGCCGCGAGGACGCCCTTCAGGTCGTGGGGCTCGAGGGAGACAATCCGCGGCGCCTTCGGGAGGCGCGACGCGACCGCGTTTACGTCCTCAATCGAGGCCGCGCACACCTTGCAGAGGCTTTGGGTCAGGATCACGTCCGGGGCGAGGGACTCGAGCTTCTCGGAATCGAGGTGGTACAGGGATCCGCCCTCCTTGAGGTGGTTCATCACGGTCGCGTCGATCGCGCCCGCGGACATCGCCGCCGGGTCGATCACGTTCGTCGACACGACGGGCTTCGTGCGGGCGGCGGGCGGGTAGTCGCACTCCGGGCTCACGCCGACGACCTCGTCGTCGAGCCCGAGGGCGAACAGGATCTCCGTGCCGCTTGGCAGGAGGGAGACGACCTTCATGGCGGATGGGCCGGACGATGGCGGGGAAGCACTTAACGGTTCTTCCGGAGGTGACGAGGGCGGGCCCGTGCGGGGCCGGTCTTCGCCCACCCCCCAGGCTCGCGGATTTATACCCGCCGGGCCTCCGCGGGCCATGGACGAGAAGATCCTCACGCTCCACCCCGAGCGCAAGAGGGGCGTCAACATCAGCAAGGCGAAGTACGAGACGATGCGGAGGACGATCCTCCAAGTCCTCGGGAAGGGAGACCTGACCCACAACGAACTGACGTCAGCGGTCGAGAGGAGCCTCAAGGGGAAGTTCGAGGGCTCGATCCCGTGGTTTATGGAGTGCACGAAACTCGACCTCGAGGCCCGCAAGGTGATCGAGCGGGTCCCGGGCGGGAAGCACGACGTGTACCGAGTGAAGAAATGAAAGGGGAGGGCAGGCGACCGCCCTCGGTGGCGGGCCTAGTTCGTCTTCGGGGCGGGCGGTCTCGGGGCCTTCCCGCCGTTCAGGTGCACGAACTTCCCGGACTCCCGCGTGATAACCCCGTGCTCGATCGCGGTGCCCCCGCCGTTCAGGGCCTCGATCGCCCGCGTGTTCAGCGCGATTGCCTCGTCCAGCGTCAGGTCCTCCCGGTAGCCCTTCGTCAGGACCTCCAGGGCCTCGTCCGCGCCCGCGCCGATCGCGAACCCGTTCCCGCGGAACGTCGTCCCGCTCGGGTCGATCTGCACGAGCTGCATCCCGAGGGGGTCTGCGCCCGCCAGGACCAGAGAGGCCCCGAAGGGCCGGACCGTGTACAGGGTGAAGTTGTGGAGGTACTGCCCGACGTGGCGGGCGAGGGAGCCGACGTCCGCGGGCGTGTCGTACACGAGGCGGTGCCGCTGGGCCTGCACGCGGATCTCGTCCACGAGCGAGTTCACGTCGCCAATGTACCCACTGCCCGTCGCGCCGACGTGCTCGTCCACGACGAACACCTTCTCCGCGGGCTCCAGGAGGCTCCGCGTGGGCTTCACGTGGCTCGAGAGGACCGCGAACTCCTTCGTCTTCAGGCCGAGGGTCGTGGACCCGCGGCCCACCGCCGCCATCGCGTAGTCGACCTGGAGGAGCCGGCCCTCCGGGCTGTAGAAGAACGGCATCCGCTGCATCCCGCCCTCCATCGCCATCACGCCACCCCCCGCCAGTTCCCGTTCGGGAGCGCGAGCACGTCCACCCCGTTCCCGCTGCCCGGGTCCCGCTCCATCGCCGCCCGCACGGCCTGCTCCGCGAGGCGCTTCCCGGCCTCGATGTCCAGGCCCGCGCGGAAGCCCTGCTCGAGCACGCCGTACGCGAGCGGGCTCCCGGACCCGGATGCCATGAAGGGCTCGGTCGTGATCGCCCCGCTCATGTCCGCCGTGTACACGTGCGGGCCCTCCGCGTCGACACCCGCCACGACGAGCTCCACGAAGTACGGGTTGTACGACTTCATCCCGCTGTACACGATGCTCGAGATCAGGCGGGCGCTCTCGTGGACGCTGAGCGGGTAGCCCCGTCGCAGCGAGATCAGCCGCCGTTCCGCCTTCGCGAGGTTCACGAGGTACTCCGCGTCGCTCATCTGGCCCGCAATCGCGATTGCGGTCGCTTCGTCGAGCTTGAACAGCTTGTTCACCGCCTTCGATCCGACGAAGAAGCCCTTACTCGCCCGCTTGTCCGCGGCGAGGACGACCCCGTCGGAGCACGTGAGTCCAATTGTCGTCGTCATGGTTGGATTCCCGCCAAGGCCAATGCGGGGCGGGGCCATATTGACTCGAGAAATGGAGAACGAGTCACAGCCAGGGGCGGGGGTCTCTACCCGTTCATCGCTACGCGGCCGTACGCCTGCGCGATGTGCTGGAACAGCTCGTGGGCCGCCATCGTCGCGGCGGGGAACTGGGACGGGTCCGCGATGCGGGCCTCAATCGACAGCGCCCCCGTCCGGAGGCGGGCGTCGATCTGGATCCCGTCGTCCTCCGAGAGCCAGGACAGGGTGAGCTCCTCGGGCGTCTCCATGAGCCCGTACCACCGCAGGTCCCCGAACCATTTCCCCCGGAGGTACGCGGCGAGCTCCGGGAGGTGTACCTCGGGCGGGAGGAACGTCTGCAGGACGGGGATCGCCGGCGTCGCGGGCCGGATCGCGGTCGGGGAGAGGAACGCGCGGGCCCGCCCCGCGAGGCGGTACCCGAGGTCCGTCTTCTCGACGAGGTCGTCCCGCTCGAGGCGGCGCAGGGCGCGGCTCAACTTCTCCGGGTGGAGGCCCAGCCGCCGCTTGAGGCCCTGGAAGCCGACCGCCGAGGCGGGTTCGTTCCTCAGGAGGTCGAGGACCTCGCGGTCGCTCTCCCGCAGGTCCTGCACCTCGGAGTCGATGCCGTGGTCACCGCCCGCGACGACCATGGATGTGGGCCCGCACAAGGCGCCTCGGTTTCATAAGGCTGCGGTTTACAAAATCCCCGCCGAGAACATCCGCTCGCCGCCGCGACAGTCACTTCACATTCCGGGAGCGAGGGCCTAGACCGCGAGCGCGCCGTCCTTCACGAGCGCCTTCCCGTTCACGGCGACGGTCGCCCCGGTCAGGGAGGACCCGAGGAAGAAATCGGTCTTGTTCTTCCCGCCCACCTCGTCGTTGTCGCCCACGGCGACGTACACGTTCCCCGCCGCGATGACGTCCTGGAGGAAGCCCTGGCGGCCCTTCGGGTTCAGCCCGATGTCAACGTAGCCAAGGCGGTCCCTGGGGCCCTTCGCCGCGTCCCAGTCCTTCTGGATCAGGTCGGCGTTCTCCGTTGCGCTCCACTTCGTGAGGCGGCCGTTGTCGAACGCGAGCGAGATTCCGCGGATCCACCGGCCAAGGTATGCGACGGGGCGGTCGAACACGATCGTCCCCTCCGCGCTCTTCTCGTCGGGGACGACGTACGCCTCCCCCGCCGGGACGTTCGTGACGTTCTCGCCCTCGTCGAGGTCTTCCTCGGATACGACGCCGTCGTCGATCCCCGCCGCCCGCCCCACGAGGTCGCAGGAGAACCGGGTCCCGTTCGGCGCGGAGATCTCGAGGCGGCCCTTCTTCGACAGCAACGACTGGACCTTCCGCCCGCGCCGGACGATCTCCCGCGGGTCCACGGCGCTCGCCTCGAGGAGCATCGCCCGCCACGCGTCGAGGTCGAAGCCGTACGCGGCGGCCCGCTGCGCGGAGGCGTATCCCAGGGAGAGGCGGGCCCCGCGGAGTCGGTTCTTCTTCGCGCGCTTGTACCAGTCCGAGTTGTACCCCGTGAACGCCTCCCACTTGTCGACGCCGAGCTCGCGGACCTTCGTGATGTCCGCGGGGCCCGGGATGAACACGTATGCGTCCGCCTCGTCCATCGCCTTCCACTCGTGGCTCCCGACCTGCCCGAGCTTCGACTTCGGGAGGGTCGAAATGGACCGCCAGACGGTCGCCTCGTCCTCGAACAGCAGCATCGGGCGGGCGCCCGCCGCGCGCAGCTGGTAGACGAACTCCGTGGCGACCGGGAGGCCGTGGTTCCAGCACTCCACGGTCACATTCTCCTTCGGCTTGACGTGCAGCGTCTTCTTAATCACGGTCTTCGCGAGGGCCTCGTATTCGGACATGCTCCCCACCGGGGCCGTGGAAGGCCGGGCGCGGCTTAACCTTGTGGGGGCCCCTGGGCAGGCGTTGCGCCGGCCGGCGGTCCTGCGGCGACATTCACGGCCTTCGTCATGAGGTCCATCAACGCCGCGTTGCCCTGGTTCAGGTACAGGTTGCCGACGTCAGGACCCGGCATCGGATGCGCGATCACGTGCGCCGCAAGCGTGAAGAACACCTCGTGGAGGTCCTTGAAGTCGTAGAGCGGCTTGTCCACGTTCGCGCCGATCCCCGGGGTGGACTCCGCGGTCATCAGCGTGTGGCCCTTGTACGGCGCGAGCTGCACGAAGCCCGGGATCCGCATGCTGTCCATCTTCACCTTGTAGTTCCCGACCGTGGAGGAGTTCCACGGCTTCCCGAGGGCCTTCAGCGCCTTCTTGTCGTTGTTCACCGCCTCGAGGAGCGGGTTCCAGCCGACCTTCGCCTTGAACACCTTCGAGGCGCTCACGTCCTCCCCGGTGAAGGCGGACAGCGGGAGGAGGCGATACTTCCAGTCCGCGTACGGGGCCACGTACGTCTCCGGGACCGGCGCCCGGACGACGGCCCCGAAGTTGCCCACGCCGGGCACGTTCTTCCCGCCCACGTTCAGGACTGCGCACTGGAAGTACATCCGCGGCACGATCGCGTTGTTCACCGGGATCGCGCCGAAGACGAACTCCGTCGCCTGGTACGTCTCCTTCATGAACGGCACGATCCGGACCGCGAGCGCGCTCGCGAGGCCCTTATAGTGGTCCATCTCGACGCCGCCCGGCCAGACCGCGGGCGGTCCGGCGAGCATCCCCTTCAGCTCCTTGTTGATGCACCCGAGGAGGTTCTGCATGAACACCGGGTTGACCATCGCGTTCCCCCCGCCGCGCGATGGGTCGCTGGGCCTAAAAGCCTGACGTCGCCCGGCGGTGTTTCGGCCCGTCAAAAGGTCTTCGGGAACGACCGAGCGACCATCACGATCCGGTTCAGAGGGCCCGCCATCCCCATCAGGTTCGGCATCGAGCCCGTGAGGCGGATCCGGCCCGTCTGGATCAGCTTCTCGAGCTCCGCCTCGCCCTTGCAGAGCTTCACCCAGCTCTCGTACTTGCCCTGGAGCTTGAACTTCGCAGGCATGTCGTCGAAGACCTCACTCGTGCGGACCTCTCCCGCCTTGATGTCGATCAGGAAGGCCCGCCCGATGTCCACCGCGCTGCAGACAATCCGGGCGTTCAGCTCCGTGCCCCACTTGAGCCAGGCCTCATCCTCGTTCAAGCGGCGGGCGAGCTCCTCGAAGAATTCCTTCGTGTAGAACTGGACGACGGGTGAGGCGATCATGGCGGGGGACAAGTCGGCCCGGAGGCGGAAGAATCCTCGGTCTGTAAGGAAGGAAAGCATACATACACTAAGGAGGCGGGGCGCCGAAGGGCGTCGGCCCCGCGTTTTGGCTCAGTTGGGCCAAATCGGGGCATCGTCTCAGCGGAATATTCCGATGCGTGAGTCATAAATAGGCCATGGGCCGTCCAGCGGTTCGGTGCCACGATGACCCGCCAGCTCGAAGACACGATCGACTCCCTCGAACCGAACGCCGCCATCCGCGTCCTGGACGCGGTGGACGGCACGCTCGACGCCCTCCGGCAGGACGCCCTCGGCCTCGGGGACACGCCCGAGATCCAGGAGCTCGTCCGCCGGATCGACGCGTACAAGGGCCACCTCGACCGGCAGCGGTCGGCGATTTTCGCCACGATTTGAGGCGCGAAGCCCCATGCCCCATTAGACAATAGGGGCGTACTTTCCCGCCGCCGTGAGAAGCCATAAGGCCTGCGAGCCTCTACCGGCCCATAGAATGAAGCGCAAAGTGGGGCCCAAGAGGCGAGCCGTCCCGGCGCTTTCGTCCAAGGAGTCGGTCGAGCGATTCCTCTCGGTGAAGGGGAAGAAGCGACGCACGCCCGTGGACTGGAAGTCGATCAGCGACGACGAGTACAAGGTCCCGGGCCGGTAATGCAGCGTGCGCTGTCCTCTTCCTCGCGTCAGCCCGCAGACGCAATCTACTGGATCTTCGCAAGGACCTTGGTGGCCTCGTTCACGGTCCACGCCTTGATCGTCGTCGTCCGCGCGTTGCCCTGACTCCCAATCTGGAGCGCGAGCTGCATCACGGCGTCGTCGTTCGGGGCCTCTGCGACCCCGATGAAGTCGTACTTCCCCATCGTGTAGAACAGCTCCAGCTTCCCGCCCAGCTTCTCCGCCATGGCCTTCGCGGCGTCGACCCGCTTCGGCGACTCCCGCACGTTCCGAACTCCCTGGTCCGTCCAGTTCCCCAACACGAAATAGTGTGGCATGCCTTCGTCCTCCCCCGAGAGGGGGACCCGTGGGATGGCCCGCCGGGCGGAAAAAGGTATGCCGCACGGCCTATTCCCCGCCGGCGAGTCCTTGGAGCTTTCCCCGGGCGAGCGGGAGACCCTCCGTCTCCTCGCGGACACAATCGTGCCCCGCACGGGCGATCCGCGCGAGCCCCTGGGCGGGTCCGCGAGCGACCTCGGCGTCGATCCGCTCATCGCCCAGGCGATCCAGGACTACCAGCCCCCGGACGTCCAGAAGCAGTTCCTCCTCCTGCTGCGGGCCGTCGAGAGCCCCCTGATGAACCTGGTCCTCGCGGGCCGGCCCGTGCGGTTCCGGAATCTGTCCGCGGAGGGGCGGGAGCGGTACCTCAAGGCGTGGACGCGGAGCCGGCTCGGCCTCAAGCGGCGCGGCTTCCACGCGGTGAAGCGGTTCACCGCGTTCCTCTACTACACCGCCCTCGGGCCGGATGGGAGGAACCCGAACTGGCCCGCAATCGGGTACGACCCGCCGGACGACGTGGAGCGGGCCCGCCATCGAACGTCTCCGGAACTCCGGATCGAGCCCATGGCCGTGGACGCGGACGCCACCGTCGACACGGATCTCGCCGTAATCGGCTCCGGGGCGGGCGGCGCGGTGATCGCCGCGAAGGCCGCGGAGGCGGGCCACCGCGTCCTCGTGATCGAGGCGGGCGCGCTCCTGACGCCGGACACGTTCACGCAGCGGGAGCTCCCCGGGACGGACGGGATGCTCGAGCGCCACGGCCTGATGACGACGAAGGACTTCGCGTTCGGGGTGCTCCATGGGCGGGTCGCAGGTGGCGGGACGACCGTGAACTGGATGACTTCCCTCCGGCCCCCGCCATGGGCGCTCGAAGAGTGGGAGCGGGTGTACGGGATCCCCGGGCTCACGGGCCCCGGGTTCCAGGCCTGCATCGACGAGGTGTGGGACCGCCTCGGGGTCACGACCGCGGAGTCCGTGATCACGCCGACGAGCGAGGTCCTCCGACGCGGGTGCCTGGCGCTCGGGTACGAGGAGGGCCGGGACTTCCACGTCACCGCGAAGAACGCGCGGGGCTGCGAGAACCGCTGCGACTACTGCAACTTCGGGTGCATCTACTCCGCGAAGCAGTCGACGCTCGCCACGTACCTCCCGGACGCGGCCCGCCACGGGGCGCGGTTCCTGTTCGACACGGAGGCCCGGACGATCTCCACGCGGACCGGCGGCACGACCGTTGAGGCGGTGCATCGGTCCGACGGTCGGGAACGCAGGCTCGAGATCCGCGCGAAGGTCGTCGTCGTGGCGGCGGGCGGGATCCAGACCCCCGCCCTCCTGCTCCGCTCCGGGTTCCGCCACCCCGGGATCGGGCGGGGGCTCCGGCTCGACCCGACGACGGGGGTCGGGGGCGTGTACCGCCACGACATCCGGATGTGGGCGGGCGTCCCGCAGACCCTCACGATCGACCGGTGGCTCGGGCTCGGGGACCACCACGGGTTCTGGATTGAGACCGCGCCCGCACACCCGGGCCTCACGGCGCTGGGCTTCCCCTGGCAGGGCGGGCGGGCCCACAAGGAGCGGATGCGGCTCTACCGCCACCTCGCAGCGAACATCATCCTCGTGCGCGACACCACGGCGGGACGCGTCACTGTCGACGCCCAGGGGAACCCCGTGATGGAGTACCGGATGGCGCGCGAGGACCGTGAGATGATGATCCGGGGGATCATCGAGTCCGCCCGGATCCACGCGGCGGCCGGCGCGCGGTCCGTCTGGAGCATCCACAACGAGCCCTGCGAGATCCCGGACCGCGACGGACCGATCGCGCCTTCGGAGGTCGACGCGTTCGCGGAGCGAGCGCGCCGCCTCGGTATCCGGGAGAATGGGATCGCCCTATTCTCCGCGCACGCGATGGGGAGCGTGCCGATGGGGGCCTCCGAACGGATGCCCACGACGCCCACCGGGCGGCTGCGCGGGGCCGAGAGCGTGTTCGTCGGGGACGGGAGCGTGCTCCCGTCCGCCCCCGGCGTGAACCCGATGATCGCGATCATGGCGATGGCCCGCCGGACTGCGGACCATGTGGTCACGGCGCTGAAGGCGGCATCGTAGGTCTCGCCGCAATGGTCATTGTTCGACAGAACGCCGATGCGAGGATACAATGATTTTCGAATCGAACAAGAAGAAGACATTCGACCGCTTTCTTCCGCGTGCGTTATTTATACGATAGCGCGATTCGAAACGTTCCGTAGGAGTCGCCCCCGAGCGCACGGCGGGGGCATCGCGGCGGGACCAGGATGGCGGTTCACGCCTTGGAGACCGGCGGCCCGGGCGAGGCCGGACCCTTGATGCCTTCGGATGTCGAGCCCGAGCTTCCGATCGCGAGGGAGCTGCGGCGGGTCCTCGGCCCGAAGGCCCGGATCATCTGGCGGGGCGCGGAGCTCGACCTGTACTCGAGGGACCAGGCGGACATCCCCGACACGCTGAGGCGGATGCTGATCCGCACGACGCCGGACGTGGTCGTCCAGCCGGAGAGCGCGGAGGACGTCGCGAACGTCGTGTCCGCGGCGGTCGACCTCGGCGTCCCGATCGTCCCGCGGGCGGCGGCCTCCTTCCCCCTTGGCGGGTCCGTCCCCACGATGGGCGGCGTCGTGATCGACCTGAGCTCCCTCCGGCGGGTCCTCGCGGTGGACAGGCCCCAGTTCCTCGCGGACGTCGAGGCGGGCGTCCGGTGGTCGAACCTCCAGGACGTCCTTCGCGGCGAGGGCCTCGCCCTCCGCACGTACCCGAGCTCCTGGTTCTCCACGGTGGGCGGCTGGGTCTCGACGGGCGGGTACGGCGTCAACAGCCTGAAGTTCGGCCACCTCTCGAAGAACGTCCGGGCCCTCCAGGTCGTCACGCCGAGGGGCGGGATCGAGTGGGTCGACGAGGCCCACCCGGACTTCCCCCTCTACTTCGGGACGGAGGGCCAGCTCGGGATCGTGACCCGCGTCGTCCTCAGGGTCCGCCTCCCGCCCTCCCGGTCGGATCCGTTCCTGCTCCAGTTCCGCGAGGCCCGCGAGGCCTTCGACTACGCGCGGGACCTCCTCACCGCCACGAACCCGACCCACATCCTGTACTTCGACCCGCACCGGATTCACACGTTCAACCGGCTCATGGAGAGCCCGATGCTCCGGGAGGCGCACTCCCTCCTCGTCGCGACCGAGAACGACGTCGGGACCCGGGAGGTCGTCGAACTCGCGAAGCCGCACCGCGCGGAGGTCGCGCCCCGCCACCACGCGAGCTACCTGTGGCGGGAGCGGTTCTTCCCGCTGAAGCCGAAGCGGCTCGGCCCCGGGATCCTCGGGACGGAGCTGATGTTCGACGAGGCGATGGCGCCCGCCGCGTTCGCGCGCTGGCATGCCCTCGCCGCGAAGGCGGGCCTGGACCCGGAGCTCGAGGCGCACTTCATCGACGGCGGGCGGGTCCTCGGGCTGTGCACGTGGCTCACGGACCCCCGCCAGAGGCGGGCGTTCACGCTCCACGCCGCGATGTCCTTGCGGCTCGCGCTGGCGGGGATCAAGCTCGGCGGGATCCCGTACGGCACGGGGATCTGGCAGACCCCGCTCATGGCGGACCGCTTCGGGAAGGACCTCGCCCGCCGGCTCCGCGCGGAGAAGGCGCGGCGGGACCCGAAGGGCCTCCTGAACCCAGGCAAGTTCTTCCGGATCCGGTCGCGGTACGGGAACCTCCTCGGGATCGCGATGCGGCCTGCCCTCGCGAAGCTCGGCCTCGCCGCGGCGGGCCCGTTCCTCCCGTGGCTCGCGCGGCGGGCGTACCGCCCGCCCGAGGCCCACGGCGACGTCCTCCAGGGATCCGCCCAGGAGTGCTCCGCCTGCGGCGCCTGCGTCCCTGTGTGCCCCGCGTACCTCGCGACGGACTCGGAGCTCGTCACGGGGCGGGGGAAGCTCCAGCTCGCGACGCGGCTCCTCCGGGGCGAGACCGTGACCGCAGAGGACGCGCAGTCCATGTTCCTGTGCATCCACTGCGGGGCGTGCGAGCGGGTGTGTCAGAGCCAGCTCCCCCTCGTCGCCGCGTACGAGCGGCTCGAGACGCTCGTCGCGGACCGCTTCGGGTTCCCGCAGGCCCGCGTCGGCGCGTTCTCCAAGGCCGTCCAGGCGTCCGACGAGTACCGCGCGATGCTCGGGGCGGGGATGGTCCCGCAGGCCTTCTACACGTACGAGGACCGGGGCGTGAACGGCGCCCCGCCGGCCGCGAAGCGGGGGCGGTCCGGTGTTTAGGCGGTACCACATCCCGACGGCGCCCGCGCCGAGCCGCAGGCCGTGGGCCCGGGTCGACGTCCACCGGGACCTGTCCCGCTGTCTGAACTGCGGGACGTGCATCGACTCCTGCCTGTACGGTGTCCACGACCGCGGCATCGCGGACGCGCGGACCATGGAGGAGCCCGAGAGCCACCTGTGCCGCGTGTGCTTCCGGTGCGTCCAGGAGTGCCCCGTCGGGGCCCTGAGCCTCGAGCAGAACGCGGAGTACGTCGAGGCGGGGAACGGCCTGTTCAAACCGGAGATCCTGAGGACCCTGGCGGGCGAGGCGGACGGCGGGAGGATCCCCGTCACCGGCGCGTGCTACCGCGGCCCCTGGGGCGGGCAGGGCTTCGACGGGATGTGGACGGACATGTCCGAGATCGTCCGGCCCACGCGGGACGGGATCCACGGGAGGGAGTACATCTCGACGAGCGTGGACATTGGGGCCCGGCCCACGTACCTGGACCTGCGCCGGGGCGGGCCGTGGAACCCGCCGCGGGAGATCCCGATCCCGATCCTCCTCGACGCGGCGAGCCCGGGGACCCCGCCCCTGGGCGTCCTCGCGGCGGTCGCGACGGCGGCCCGGACCCTGGAGACGTACTCGATCCTGCCCGCCGCGTCCGCGAGGGAGATTGGCGAGGACATCCTGGGCCGGGCGATCCTCCGCCTGGAGGACGGCGCGGCGACGGGCTTCGAGAAGGCGGCGGGCGTCGAGCTCACGTACCGCGCCGAGGACGGCGCGGACCTCGGGTCGCTACGGCGGGCCCTCCCGCACGCGATCCTCTCCCTGCGGGTCCCGCTCCCCGCGTACCGCCGGGAGGCGGTCGACCTGGCGCTCGACGCGGGCGCGGACCTGATCCACTTCACGGCCGACTGGAGGGACGTGGACACGATCGACGGCGTGAACCGGTACATCCGCACCCTGCGGGAGCTCCACGGCCACCTCGTCGACCTCTCGAGGCGCGACGCGGTCACGGTCCTCGCGAGCGGGCCCATCGCGGCCGCGGAGCACGTCCCGAAGACGATCATCCTCGGGGCGGACCTCGTCGCGGCGGACCTGGCCCTGTACGTCGCGATGGAGTGCGTCCCGCCGAACCACGCCCTCCACCTCGGCCGCTTCCCGGGAGACTTCCCGCTCACGGACGCGGACTGGGCCGCGCAGCGGGTCGTGAACCTGATGAACGCGTGGCGGGACCAGCTCCTCGAGATCCTCGGCGCGATGGGGATGCGGGAGGTCCGCCGGCTCCGCGGGGAGATGGGGCGGGCGATCTTCCAGGAGGAGGCGGAGCGGGAGGCGTTCGGGGACATCCGCGTGCGGGCCCCCTCCAAGGAGCCGAAGGAGGTGACCGCGCGGTGATCACTCTGGACCGCGAGCCGCCGGACGTCGAGGCCCTGAAGCGCCTCCTGCCGGGGCCGCAGGCGTACCGCTCGTACATCTCGAAGTGGCTCGTGAACGTGAACGACGCGTGCATCGACTGCGGGATCTGCGCGGAGGTGTGCCCGTTCGGCGTGCACGAGCGGAAGGAGGGCTTCCTCCACCTGTCCCTCCCGAAGAGCCAGCGGTGCATCGGGGAAGCGTGCGAGACGCAGGACTTCTACTGCGTGAAGCACTGCCCCGTGGACGCGATCGCGATCGAGCGGAACCCGCTCGCGGAGATCCTGGGGAACCCGCGGTGGACGAACGAGCTGATCATGTCCACGTGGGCGATGGCGGAGACGGGCCGGCCTCCCGAGCGGGGCCTGGAGTACCGCGTGGGCCGCGCGGGCGGCGGGTTCGACCTCCTCGACTTCGACTTCCCCGCCTCGCGGCGGAGGTTCGACCCGCCGTCCCTCACGGACGTGTCCACCGCGCTCCCGCTGAACCGCCGCGGGACCGGGGTGCGGATCGAGATCCCGATCCCCCTGTACGGCGGCGGCATGTCGTTCGGCTCCGTCTCCCTCCAGGTGATGCTCGCCCGCGCGATCGCCGCGAAGGCCTGGAACACGTTCACGTCCACGGGCGAGGGCGGGTACCCCGAGGAGCTCGTCCCGTACGCGGACCACGTGATCACGCAGGTCGCGACGGGCATGTTCGGCGTGCGGGAGGAGACGATCCAGCGGGCCCGCCTCGTCGAGATCAAATACGCGCAGGGCGCGAAGCCCGGCCTCGGCGGGCACCTCCTCGGCGACAAGAACACCCCGGTCGTCGCGAAGATGCGGGAGACCGTGGCGGGCACCTCGCTCTTCAGCCCGTTCCCGTTCCACAGCGTGTACAGCGTGGAGGACCACCGGAAGCACGTCGACTGGATCCGCGCGATGAACCCGAGGGCCCTCGTGTCCGCGAAGGTCTCGACGCCCACGGACGTGGACATGGTCGCGGTGGGCTGCTACTACGCGGGCGTGAACATCGTCCACCTCGACGGCGGATACGGCGGGACGGGCGCGGCGCCGGACATCTCCAAGAAGAACATCGCGATGCCGATCGAGCTCGCGATCCCGAAGGTCCACCGGTTCCTGGAGAAGGAGGGGATCCGGGACGAGATCGTGCTCATGGCCTCGGGCGGGATCCGCACGGCCTGGGACGCCGCGAAGGCGATCGCCCTCGGCGCGGACGGCGTGATCACCGGGACCGCGGAGCTGATCGCGGTGGGCTGCGTCCTGTGCGGGAACTGCGAGTCCGGCCGCGGGTGCCCGTGGGGCATCACGACGACCGACCCCGAGCTGAGCCAGCTCATTCAGCCGGAGTGGGGCGCCCAGAAGATCTCGAACATGTACCGGGCGTGGCAGCTCCAAATCCGGGAGATTCTCGCGCGCCTGAGTCTCGATTCGATCCGGGACCTCCGGGGGAGGACGGACCTCCTCGTCCGCGTCCCGAGCAACGGGTCCACGACCGTCGGGGGGGTCACGAAGTGGTGAGCCCGGCGGACCTCATCCTCCGTGCGCGCAGCGATTTGCGATCCCCGATCGACGCGGTCAAGGCGGAGGACGAGGGCGGATGCGGGGTCGTGGGTCTCGCGTCGACGGTCCCCGTGCGAGGGTACCACATCCTGTGCCCCGTCGAGCAGATGCACAACCGCGGGAACGGGAAGGGCGGGGGAATCGCGGCGGTCGGCCTGGTGCCCGAGCAGATGCGCGTGCCCGCGGGCGTCCTGAAGACCCACTACCTCCTCCAGATCGGGTACCTCGACGAGTCCGCCCGCCCCGAAGTGGAGGCGGAGTTCGTCCACCCGCACTTCGACGTCCACACCGCGTACGCGGTGGAGAGCATCGAGGACCCCGCGTCGATCGGCCTCGACGTGCGGCCGCCGCTCGTGTGGCGGTACTTCGTCCGCGTCAAGCCCGGCGTCCTCCAGGGCTTCCTGACCGACAAGGACCTCGCGGACCTCGACCCTCGGAAGGCGGAGGACGAGTTCGTGTTCCAGAACACGTACCGCCTGAACGCGAAGCACTACGCGTCCCTCGGGGACAAGCGCGCGTTCGTCCTCAGCCACGGGCGGAACCTCCTCGTGTTCAAGATTGTCGGATACGCGGAGCAGGCCGCGCGGTACTACAAGCTCGAGGACCTCCGGGCCCACGTGTGGATCGGCCACCAGCGCTACCCGACGAAGGGGCGGGTGTGGCACCCGGGCGGGGCCCACCCGTTCATCGGCCTCGACGAAGCGCTCGTCCACAACGGGGACTTCGCGAACTACCACTCCGTCGTGGAGTACCTGAAGCAGCGGAACATCCACCCGCTCTTCCTCACGGACACGGAGGTCAGCGTCCTCCTGTTCGACCTGCTGAAGCGCGTGTACGGCTACCCGCTCGAGTACGTGATCGAGGCGATGGCGCCCACCACGGAGCGGGACTTCGCGATGCTCCCCCCGGAGCGCCAGCAAGTGTACCGGATGATCCAGGCGGTGCACATGCACGGCTCCCCCGACGGACCGTGGTTCTTCATCCTCGGCCGCACGGACGTGGACGAGGGCGCGTCCCAGCTCATCGGGATCACGGACACGTCGATGCTGCGGCCGCAGGTGTTCGCGCTCCAGGAGAACCCGGAGGCGTCCATCGGCCTGATCGCGAGCGAGAAGCAGGCGATCGACGCGGCCCTCGCGAGCCTCGCGGCGGAGGACCGTCGCTTCCTCCCCGTCGCGGACCGGTACTGGAACGCGCGGGGCGGGAGCCACACGGACGGCGGGGCGTTCGTGTTCAGCGTGCACGAGTACGGCGAGGGCATGTACCTCCGGTGCACGAACAAGTTCGGGGACCCCGTGACCGCGGGCGTCGCGCAGAACGGCGGCGGGCTGGCGGGGACGCGCGAGGTCGACCTCGACACGCTGACGGACGACCTCGCGGAGCGCGTCGCGGCGGGGGACTCCGCGGGCGCGTTCGACGCGCTGACCGCAGAGTTCCCGGGTCTCGGGCTCGACGACGTCCGCGAGACGGTCGGGGACCTCCGCACGCGCGCCCTCGCGGCGGGCCCGAACGCGATCCGCGCCCTCGTGGACCTCCTCACGCTCCTCCTGGACCGCAGCTATCCGACCGGCGGCAAACGCCGGGCGGCGGTGCGGGCCATTCTCCAGGAGGAGCTATTCTCGTTCCTCCGATCGCTCGAGGGGCTCTCCACGGGCCACGTCCTGATCGGTTGGGAGTCCCGCTCCCGCATCCGCCCGCCGAGGGGCCCGGAGGACGTCCTCGTCGTGGACGCCCGCGGGTTCCCGCCCGAGGGCGACGACGGCCTGGGCGAGCTCGTCGTGGCCGCGCACCGGAAAGACTGGAGGCGGGTGATCGCGTTCGACCTCACGGGACAGCGCTTCCTCGGGTGCGGGCTCGGGGCGGACAGCCACGGGTTCCGCCTGGACCTCTACGGGAGCCCGGGCGACTACCTGGCGAGCGGCCTCGACGGCGCGGAGGTCCACGTGCACGCGAACGGGCAGGACCAGATGGGGCAGATCCTGAAGGCGGGGAAGCTCGTCGTCCACGGGGACCTCGGGCAGACCTTCATGTACGCGGCGAAGGGCGGGGAGGTGTACGTGCGGGGGAGCACGGCGGGCCGGTCCCTCATCAACGCGGTGGGGAAGCCGCGGGTCGTGATCAACGGGACGAGCTTGGACTACCTCGCGGAGTCCTTCATGGCGGGGGACGCGCTGAAGGGCGGCGGGTTCGTCGTGCTCAACGGGATCCGAGTGCGGGACGATGGCGGGCTCGAGGAGCTGCCTGAGCCCTACCCGGGCGGGAACCTCTTCTCCCTCGCCTCGGGCGGGGCGATCTACATCCGGGACCCGAAGCGGATCGTCGGCCCGGACCAGTTGAACGGCGGGATGTTCGACAGCCTCGGCGACGAGGACTGGAATCTGATTCTGCCGTACCTGGAGGAGAACGAGCGGCTCTTCGGGATCAAGGTGCGGGACCTGCTCACGGTCGATGGCGCGCGGCGGCCGCCCCACGTCGTGTACCGGAAGGTGAAGCCGGTCGCGCTCAAGGTGCTCGCGCACACGGGGCTGTAGTCGGGAACTCGCCCACGAAATGGGGCGGCCCTGTTCGCGGTGTACGCTGACCCGATTCGCTACGGGTTCTCCGGAGGTACAGGGGGCTCGCCCTGGGAATCACCGATGGGCTTCTTAGTAGCCAGACCCCTCTTGTCGGCGATTTGCTTCTCGAGGTCGGCGATCCGACCACTCCGGTTCTTCACGATCTCCGCGTATGTCGCGTTGTCGATCCTGCCCTCCACGAGACTCCGCTCGACCTGGTACAGGAACTCCTTCTGCTCATTCACCGCGCGCTCCATGTCCGCAATCTGTCCCTCGAGGCGAAGGACCCAGCCCTCCCCAGAGGAGGGGCTCGTGGCCGGCGGCCCAGACTCCGGTGGGACCGGCGAGGCGGGAGGCGGCGGAAGTGGGCTCCCCGCCTCGCCCCGGCCCAGAGGGGCTGCAACAGGGGCCGCGAACGGGGCCGGTGCGGGGGCAGGATAGAACGCCGGTCCCGCGTACGTCGGGACCACCGGCGGCGGGTAGTAGGGCGCGGGGTATCTCGCTCCGGGCTGGAGCTTGCGCAGGTGCAGGGCGTGGCTAATCAACAGGCTGAAGACGACGATTCCGACAATCGGCACAACGAGGAGTTCCATCACGCCGCCGATTAGGAAGGGGATGACCAGCCCGAAGGACGCCGAGAACGGATTCGACACGAGCATCAGAAGGGGTACCGCGAGCAACAGGACCCCGACCGCGTTCGTGATTGCGTACCCGAGGAACCCCGCCCCGCTGAACGACTGCAAGCTCGCGGTCTCGACCCGCAGGGAATTCAGGAACGACGCGAGAAACACGCCCGCCGCGATCAGGACAATCGAGGCGACAATCCAAATCACGAGAATCGCGGTGAACCCGTTCAGAACCCCCTGGAAGTCCGACGAGTTGGCCGCGTTCGACATGCCGAAGTAGATTGCCACCACGGCGATGCCGAGGACCCCGTAGAAGGCCACGAAGGCGGCGCCGACCTTTGCCCTCCCTCGGGTCCCTGCCGTGACTCCACGGACCTGAGCGGAGTACCAGTCCTGCCAGGACAGACCCGGTGTCCCACCTTGGTACATGATCAATCCTGCCGCGAGGACGAACGCGGCGAGCAGGACTGCGACCATCGCCCCGATGAACGCCGTGATTGACGTGGTGAGGGACCGAGTCGTCGAGTCGATGTCCGTGAGACTGATGCTGAAGATCGCGACGAGGCCCACAATCATCAGGATGCTGTGCACGAGCCACGACGCCGCCCCCGCCGCGATGAGCGCCCCGCCAGTCTGTCGCTTGCCCCGCCACAACGCGTTCTGCGAATCCGGGGGCATCGGCCCCAGGGTTACTCCCCCCACGCAATCCCCTCCGGTGACAGCATTCCCCGAATGGAAGAAAAAGGTTGCCCCTCGAACCCAGCGGGTCGGGCCTCGGGCGGCGGGCTTCTGGCGCTAAGCCTCAGGTGCGATAACAGCCCCAAAGCCCTTAAGAGACCGCGGCCCGACCTCCCTCCCCCGTCGCAACCTGCGGGTGTCCTCCCATGACCACCGACCATCGAGCCTCGAGCGTTCTCGCCGTCGCGACCGCGATCGCCGCCCTCCTCTTCGCCTCTGCCGGGATGGCGGGCGCCTCCGGCCCGGACGGCCGGGTCCAGGGGTACGTCACGGAGTCCGGCTCGGGCGCGCCGATCCCGGGCGCCGTCGTCCGGGTCGAGGCCTCGGACCTCCCGTGGACCTTCGAGACGACACCGGACCCAGCGGGGTACTTCGCGTTCGCGGTGCCGCCCCACCGGTACACCCTCACCGCCACGAGCCCGCTCCACCTCTTCGCCACGACGGCCATCGCCGTCGGATCGGGCGAGACCACCTGGGCGAACCTGACCCTGGCGACCGCTGGGGCCCGCTCGGCCCGGTTCCTGGGGTACGTCACGGACTCCGTCACCGCCGCGCCCGTCACGGTGGGCCGCGTCCTCGCGGCGCCGCCGTGGTACATGACGTCCGGATACCGCAACGCGAGCTCCCTGAACGCCTCCGGATACTACGAGATGGCCCTCGTCCCCGGGTACTACGAGGCCGCCACGGAGGGCACTCTCGGCTACGATCCCCTCACCTACTACTCCTTCTCGGTCAACGCGGGCCAGGTCGAGTGGTACAACTTCACCCTGGACCCGAACCCGGTGAACGCGTGGATCAACGGGACCGTCCGCGACGCGGACACCTCGGCCCCCCTCGCGGGTGCCACGATCACCGTCCGCGTCGCCGGGATCCAGTTCCCGCCCGTCACGTCGGACGGCTCCGGGTCCTACTCGATCCAAGTCCAATCCGGCACCGCGGAGATCGTGGCGGACGCGCCCGGCCACGCCCCGACCTCGACGTCGACGTACGTGTGGGGGCCGGGCACGACGTACCTCGACCTGAACCTCCCGCCCCTGTCCCACTCCGTCCGCGGGTACGTGACGGACGGCCTCACGGGGGCCCCGCTCCCGGGCACGCTCATCACCGTGAGCCCGCTCTGGTCGGACGGATACTACGACCAGGCCACGGCGGATGCGTCTGGGTACTACGAGGTCGCGATCCCCGAGGACGACTTCATCGTCAGCGCGCGCGCACCCGGGTACACCACGTGGTCCGCGTACCTCTTCTACTTCCCCTCCCCGGTCGTCTGGGCGAACGCGACTCTGTGGCCCATCGTCTCCACGGTCCAGGGGTACCTCGTCGACGCGACGAACGGCAGTCACATCCCGGGCCTCCTGGTGAACGCGATCGACTTGAGGACGGGCTACTCCGCGCTCGCGACGGCGGACGGCACGGGGTTCTACTCCCTCGGCGTCCCGCCGAGCCCCGCGATCACGATCGCGGTGTACGGGCAGGGCCTTTACGCGGGCAACATCGTGTACGTCGGGACACGGCCGTACGTGACGACGTGGGTGAACATCACGCTCGACCGGTTCGCCGCGCAGATCCAGACGACCGTCACGGACGCGATCACGGGCCTGCCGATCTCCGGCGCGACCGTCGTGGCCGCGTGGTACTACGGGTCCGACAGCGCCGCGACGAACGCGACCGGATTCGCCCTCCTCGACGCGCCCGTCGGCGGGACCACGTACCTCACCGCGCTCGCGTCCGGGTACTTGATGTGGACGGGGACGATCACCGCTGCCCCCGGGCCGAACGCGGTCTCCATCGCCCTGTATCCGGACCTTCCCGAGGACGTCCGGGTCCGCGGGTACGTCAACGACTCCTCCGGCGCGGCGATGTGGAGTGCCACGGTGGAGGCGACGGGGTACGACAGCTCGGCGCCCTACGATTACACGGACTCCTCCGGGTACTACGAGCTCTGGATCGTCGCGAGCCCGCAGACGATCCGGGCGACGGAGAGCGGGTACGCCGCGGCGGAGGCGACCGTGAACCCGTCGCCCGGCCAAACCATCTGGGTGAACCTGACCCTCACGCAGGACTCCGTGGCCCCGCGGATCCGGAGCTTCACCGCGACCCCGTCCACGGGCGTCAGCGAGTCCACCCCGGCGGCGCTCCTGGCGGACGTCGGCGAGGCGCACTTCGAGCGCGCGGATCTCTCTATCCTCATGCTCCACTCCACCTCCGCGGGGGTCGGGACGTTCGTCATCCTCGAACGGCTCAGCGCCGCGCGCGTCTCCGTCGCGAGCCCGAGCCCGGGCAACTACACGGTCTCGTCCTCGTGGGACACGCAATCGCCCGTCGGCCGGCTCTCCGACGGCGTCACGTCCTTCTACTGGCCGGTCGTGACGGGGCTCGGTCCGTTCCTCGGCGTCGTCAACGGGTACTGGGACAACGCGACCTTGCCGAGCCCGGTGCCCGCCATCGCCGTGTTCGACACCCGCGACGGACGCCTCCTCTTCGTCTACACCGGGTCCGCGTTCGTGGGCCCGCAGGACCAGCCCGCGTCGACGTTCGCCCCGTTCACTGCCGGCGTCCGCGTGGACCTCTCGACGGCGGCGATCGTGGGGGCGAGCTTCGTCACGGCCCCCGCGCTCCGCCTCGGAGGCTTGGGGCTGACCCTCTCCCCATCCGTGCCGAGCGGGCAGTACGGCGCGCTGCTCGAGGCGTGGGACTCGGCGGGCGGGTACGCCCAGGCCGCGGTCCTCATGGACACGGGGCCCGACACGGTCCCGCCGGTGGCGGACGCAGGTCCCAATCTCGTAGTCGACGAGGACACGACGGTGACCTTCGACGGGTCCGCCTCGACGGACAACCTCGGGATCGCGAGCTACACGTGGACGTTCACGGACGGCAGCACCCAGGTCCTGACGGGCGCGACCGCCCCGTACCTCTTTGCGACGCCAGGAACGTACCTCGTGACCCTGACCGTCCGGGACGCGGACGGGAACACCGGCACGGACACGCTCACCGTGACCGTGCGGGACGTCACGGACCCGACGGTTTCCGTCTCCGCTCCCTCCGAGGGGGCGACCGTCTCCAGCTCGGTCGTCGTCACCGTGACCGCCGCGGACAACGTCGGGGTGGTCCGCGTGGAGTTCTTCCTGGACGGGCTCTCCGTCGGTAACGACACCGCGGCCCCGTTCGAGCTCACCCTGCCCCCCGCCGGACTCGGCGTCGGGAACCACACGATTCAGGTCGTCGCGTACGATGCGGCGGGCAACTCCGCGTCCGACATCCGCCACGTGACGGTCACCTCCACTCCTCCGGGCGGCGGGCCGGGTGGTGCGCCCGACTTCCTCCCCTGGCTCGTCCTGCTCCTGATTGTCGCCGTTGCGGCGTCGGTCGCGGTCGCGCTCATCCTCGTGCGGCGCCGGAGACCGCGGGCCCCGGTGGCGGCTCCACCCGATCCCGAGACCCCCGCTCCCCGCGCGCCCTAGTGACAGATGCGGACCGCCAAGGAACGCCATGGGGCTCCGTCCCCGGGAGCGGGCGAGGAATCTTCATTAGGCGTCCGAACTTAGGCGCGCGCACTGCCGCAGTGGCTTAGTGGTAGAGCGGCGCCTTGGTAAGGCGCAGGTCGGGGGTTCAATTCCCCCCTGCGGCTCTCGTGTCTGGCTCAAGGAAGGATCCGTCCACCCGCATGCCCGCCAACATTCGACGCTCGCGGCCGACGTGTTTTTCAGGAGATGGGCACACCCTCGCGTAGGGCTTCGCGAACGAGGCCTCCCCGGCG
>Ga0209341_10001401_pt1 | contig 24008 bp, 23 predicted proteins | sample RifCSP13_2_FD_184020 | JGI IMG/M metagenome (GOLD analysis project Ga0209341, IMG submission 184020) | Soil microbial communities from Rifle, Colorado - Rifle CSP2_sed 13_2 (SPAdes) (version 2) | ecosystem: Environmental > Terrestrial > Deep subsurface > Rock core/Sediment | place: Rifle... | reverse complement strand
TGCGACGCCCCGGCCTCGATGCTGCGCGGCGCGGCGGCGTTTCTGGGCGCGCCCGCGCAGGAAGTGTTCCTCGAATACTTCGGGCTGAACCACCTCGGCTGGGCGCGCGGGGTCTGGCACAAGGGGCGGAACCGGCTGCCTGAGTTGCTGGAGATATTCGCCCGGCAGGGTGGCCCCATCCCGGAATACCCGTTTGAGTTGGGCTTGATCCAGGCGCTGGGGATGCTCCCGAACGAGTACCTCTACTATTACTACGCCGACGACGCCGTGCCAAACCTGCTGAAGGCCGGGCGCTCGCGCGGCGAGCAGCTGCTGGAAATGAACACCCGGCTGTTCGCCGACCTCGAACGCGCGCGGGCCGAGGAAGATTTCGAGCAAATGCAGAAAATCTTCGCGGCTTACCATCGCCGACGGGGCGAGACATACTTTGTTTCAGAAACCGGCGGCAAGACGGCCCCTTCGAGCGACCTGGGCCGCGCGGAGGGCCAGGCGTTGGAGGCGATGTCCGACGAGGGTTACGCGGGCGTGGCGCTGAACGTGATGGAGGCGCTGACGGGGCGCGAGCCGAGCGTGTTGATCTTGAACGCGCCCAACCGGGGCGCGGTGAGCGGGATGCGCGAGGACGACGTGGTGGAGGTCCCCTGCTGGGTGGGGCAAGGCCTCATCCGCCCGCTCGCGATTGGCGCCGTGCCTGATCACGCGCTGGGGTTGATGAAGCAGGTGAAAGCCTACGAGCGCCTGACGATTGAAGCCGCGCTCACGGGCCGTTACGCCACAGCCCTGGCGGCGCTGGCGCTGCATCCGCTCGTGCACTCGCACAGCGCGGCGAAAGCGATCCTCGACGAGTATATTCAGAAGCACGGGGACTACTTTCCCAAACTGAGTTGAGGCGCCTGCCTCTGCTTCCCGGCCCTACAGCGCCCCTGCCGCGTTGCAGGGGGGCCAGGGTGCGGGGAGATTGCCCCAATGCATTTCGACGTATTGCTCTTCGGCGACTATTGGTACGACCTGATCTTCACCGACCTGCCGGGCCTGCCGAAGCTTGGGCGCGAGGTGTTCGCGGGCAGTTTCGACAACGTGCCGGGCGGGCCGTTCATCAACGCCGTCGCCATGCACCGCATGGGCCTGCGCGTGGGCTGGGCCGCCGATTTCGGCGACGACGCGTTCAGCCGTTTCGTCGTCGAAGCCGCGCGGCGGGAGGGGCTGGACGACGCGCTCTTTCAATATCACGACCGGCCTTATCGCCGGGTCACCGCCTCCGCCTCGTTCCCGACGGACCGCGCTTTCCTGTCGTACACCGATCCGGAGCCGGAGGTCGGAGCGCCGGTCAAAGCCTTGGCCGAGCACACCGCGCGGGCGGTGATGCTTCCCGGCTTCGGCTTCGGGCCGCGGTTCGAAAACGGCGCGGCGCTGGCCCACGCGCGCCAGATGAAGATCGTGATGGACTGCCAGAGCAACGATCATACTCTGGATCACGCCGAGGTCCGCCGCGCCATCCAGCAAGTGGACGTGTTCATCCCCAACTCGCCCGAAGCGCAGCAACTCACCGGGACGCAGACCACGCTCGAAGCCCTGCGCCGCCTCGGCGAGGTGTGCCCACTCGTCGTGATCAAGGACGGGCCGGACGGCGCGCACGCCATCTGCGGCGGTGAAACGTTTTACGCCCCGGCCATGCCGGTTAAAGTCGTGGACACGACTGGCGCAGGCGATGCGTTCGACGCCGGTTTCGTGAAGGCCTGGCTGGATGGCCGGCCGCTCCAGGAGTGTCTGCGCTGGGGGAACATCTGCGGCGGGCTTTCGACCACGGCGCGCGGCGGCGCAACCGCCGCGCCCACTTTGGAACAAGTGCAGGAATGGCTGGATGAAGATTGAGTTACATCGTGAGCCGGTCATCTTTGAAACCTTGCGCGACGAGTGGAATGCGCTGCTCGAAAAGAGCGTGAGCCGCGTGCCGTTTCTGCGCGCGGAATACCAGCGGGCGTGGTGGCTGCACCGGGGCGGCGGCGAGTGGCCGGAGGCGGAACTGCTGGTCGTGACCGGCCGCACGCAGAACGGCGAACTGGCCGGGGTCGCGCCCTTGTTTTTTTCCCGGAACCGTGACGGCCGCCCGGCGCTGCTCTTGATCGGCAGCATCGAAATCTCGGACTATCTCGACTTCGTCGTCCCCCGCGCGCAGGCCGAAGCCTTTTGCGCCGCCGTGCTGGAGCGGTTGTCTGAACCCGATGCGCCGGATTGGGAAGTGCTGGACATCTACAACCTCCCGCAAAGCTCGGCCACGCGGGCCGCGCTCGGCCGGGCGGCCGCCGCGCGTGGCTGGTGCGCCGCCGAGCGGGCGCTGGAGCCGGTCCCGGCCATCGCCCTGCCCGACGATTGGGAAAACTATCTCGCCACGATGGTGGAGAAGAAAGAGCGGCAGGAAATCAGGCGCAAGCTGCGGCGCGCGGAGGGCGGCGACGATCAGATGAGGTGGTATCTCGCCGGGCGTGAACACGATATCGCCGCCGAGACCGAGGCCTTTTTGCAGATGATGGCGCTCAACGAGGACAAGGCGCGCTTTCTCACTCCGGCCATGCGGGCGCAGTTCGTCGAGACGATCCGCGCCGCGTTCGAGAACGGCTGGCTGGGCCTGGCCTTTCTGGAGATCAACGGCGAGAAGGCCGCCGCGTACCTGGTCTTCGACTTCGCCGGGCGGCTGTGGGTTTACAACTCGGCGATTGACCCGCGCTTCAACGCGCTCTCGCCGGGGTGGGTGCTGCTCGGCTATCTGCTGCGCTGGGCGATTGAAAACAGACGCGCCGCGTTCGACTTCATGCGCGGCGACGAGGACTACAAGTTCCGCTTTGGCGCAGTCGCCGGAAAGATTTATCGCGTGCAGATCAGCCGCCGCCTGAGCCTGGAAGAGCTCGGCGGCCAGGCGGCGTGCCTGCTGAACGAATTCGAGGCGGACTTCTTCCCGCCCGGCCGTTAGAGCAAATTCCGAGTTCACTTACGATGGCGCATCCTTCGACTACGCGGCAAAGAACGCCGCTCTCCTGAGCGAAGCCGAAGGATCAGGATGCTATCGTAAACTAAACCGGAAACCGCTCTAAAACAAGAAACCCGCTTTCTGCGAGAAGCGGGTTTCTGATTCGATCAGGCGGGCACTGCACCCAGGCGGCGGGCCGGGCGGCCAATGACTTTCCGCAGCTGCTGCGCGAAGTCCTGATGCGAAATCGGTTTCGCCAGGAACCCGTCGGCCAGCATCGCGTCCGCACGCTGGCGGTTTTCCCCCGTGCGCCAGGCGGTGATGAACACGATCGGCGAGGCGGTGATCGGGGTCAGACGCTTGTAGACCGCCCAGCCGTCGGTGTCTTCCAGCATCACGTCGAGGACGATGACATCCGGGGACCGGCTGCGACACCGTTCAACCGCCTCATCCCCGGTCGGCACGTAGTCGTGCTCGAAGCCGAGGATGTCGGCCATGTGTCCCAGCAGTTCGGCCATGTCCGGATCGTCGTCTACGATGAGGATGCGCGTCATAGCCCTAAGGATAACATCAAACAAAACCGCCGACAATAGTCGGCGGCGAATTTTAAACAAACCTTTGCAAAAAATGGTTAGAGACTATCCGTAAGAGAATCGCTGCTCTTTCCACACGTCGGCTTCGTTGTGGTAGCCGGCCTGCTCCCAGAAGCCGAGCCGGTCCTGCGCCAGGAACTCGAGGCCGCGAACCCACTTGCCGCCTTTCCAGAAGTATGGCGTCTTATGCCCTGCGCTGGTGATGTGGCCGATGACGCCGCGCAGGGGGTAGCCGTGATCCGGTTCGAGCGGCTGGCCGTCGTAATGCGTGGCGAGCAGGAAGTTCGGCGCGAGCGCGACCTCCAGCGGGACGTTCACCGTGAACCCATACTCGCAGTGCTGGAGCAGGAATTTGGCCGCCGGCTTGAGCCTGACGATCCCCTCGTCCACGAGGGTTTTGATCGAGACCCCTTCCCACTCGGTGTCGAACTTGCTCCAGCGCGTCACGCAGTGGATGTCCATCTTCACTTTGGCGCGCGGGAGCTTCTGGAACTCGTCCCACGTCCAGCGTTTCTCTTCTTCGACTTCGCCGAACACGCGCAGGTCCCACGTCGCGGGGTTGAAGCGCGGCACCGGGCCGTAATGCAGGACCGGGAAACGGTTGGTGAGCGCCTGGCCGGGGGGCAGGCGGCCCTCCCGCTTGACCCGCTCCTCCTCGTCCTTGCGCGCGAACACACTCTTCAACATCGTGTCCTCCTTCTTTGTCTCTACAGTCTACCTTAGCCTGGAATTATTACATTTGTAGAAACAGGATTACCCTGTAAACACCGGCAGGTGGCCGAGCGCGATGATCTTCTCCCACTGCGCCCGCTCGCCTTCGGTCAAGATAGCGGCCTCGGCCGCGACCTCCGCGCCGGCCTTCGTCAGCACCAGCCGCATCCCCTGCAGCGTCGAGCCGGTCGAGATCACGTCGTCCACCAGCACCACCTGCTTGCCTTCGACCAGGGCGCGGTCTTTCTCGTCGAGGTGGAGCGTCTGGGGCGCGCCGGTGGTGATGGAGAGCGTCTCGGCCTGGATGGTCTCGCCCATGTAAGGCTTGTAGGTCTTGCGGAGGACGACGTAGGGCTTATTGACGCGCACGGAGAGCGCGTGGATGAGCGGGATGCTCTTGGCCTCAGCGGTCACGAGCAGATCGTAGTTGACCCCGCCCAGTTTTTGGGCCAGCGCCCCCGCCGCCGCCTCGACGAGCGGCGTGTCTCCGAGGATGTTGAGGACGGCGATGCGCAGCCCGGGCTTGACCTCGAACAGCGGCAGGTTGCGTTTGATCCCGGCGATCTCGACGGCGTAAGTCTCGCGTGGTTGCGGCATGGCGTGTGTCCCGAATGAGCGTTAGCGCGGCGAGTCAGGGTTTGACTGTCGGCGCGGGGGTGATTCTACCCTCAGAGGGCGAGGTTTGCCAACGGGCGGTATAACCCGGCCTCGTTTTGAATCGGGCTACGATGGTGAGCAAGGGTACGACAGGGAGTTCCTCCGCGGGCGGCGGGCAGTACAATTCAGGGGCGGGCAACGCGCTGACGCTCGTCAACACCACCGTCAGCGGCAAGCGGCCACCAGCAACGGCGGCGCCGACCGCCGCGCTTGCCGTTTGGGCAGTAACGCAGTAACCGCCCTCATTTGCGCCTGCTAAATATAGGTCTATAATCCCCATCGTTCAGGCACACCAGACACCGCCTGAGAAGCCTGCGCAATAAGGGCGCGTGGCATGGGGAATGGCAACATACTCCGGGCCGCTCGCGTTCGTCGTGGGCGGCCCGGTTTGGTTTATGTACATCGGAGCCGGTCTGTTGTGGTCATTGAGTCAAAAAACCGCGCGTTTTTTGCACCAAATACCGCGCGGTCCAAACGGTGGCTAAACCGTTAACGGGTGAAAATATAATTGGGCGGCCTTCCATCGCCAGATGCCGGGACGCTGACAGAATACCCCAGTAAGGGAGAGAAGGATCATGACTACTCCAACACTCCAGCCCAATGGGTGGTATCGCCTCAATGTGCGCATCGCTTCGACGCCAGCGGGAGCCTGGTTCTATGCGCGTACCCTCCATCTCTTTGACCGTATCGTAAGGCGTCTCTTTGGCGAGCGTGCCTCGCTGACGAAACTCTTTGCCGGTGTTGAACCAGTCTGGTTGACCACGCTAGGCGCCAAGAGCGGTCTCGCCCGAACGGTGCCGGTCCTCGGCCTCGAAGAAGGAGGAAACATCATTCTGATTGCTTCCAATTGGGGGCAAAACCATCACCCGGCTTGGTATCGAAACCTGCGCGCTCATCCAGAAGTTACGGTCTCGATGCGCGGGCGTGCGGCGGTGTATGTGGCCCGCGAGGCGACCGAGGCAGAACGTGACGCGTATTGGCAAAAAGCAACGGCCTACTACTCAGGCTACGCCGCTTACCAGCGTCGCGTTCGCGGACGACAAATACCCGTTGTAATATTGACTCCCAAGCGTCCATGAGCAGCGACGACGATAAGCGCAGGCTTATCGTCTAAAAGTATGCCGCCCAACACGTGTTGCACCCGACCGCGCTGTGCGCGTGACTCGCGACAGCTCAGGCAATTTCAGGTTCGTTCAGTCGTTCAGGCACTTGCGATGCGCCGCGGGGCGGGCACAGGACTGTTTTCATCTCTCAAGGGTGTCCGGGCTGGGGTGGCGGTGGGCAGCGCGCCGCAACTGTTTCAAGTTGGTTCGGTCCAGCGCGGTGTCCGAATGGCCGTAGAGATCTATCCCAAGCGCGCGCGAACCCGTCATTGCAGCAGACGGGCGCGCTCCAGCGCCACAAAGTCAAAGCGGCTCAGTGACACGCCCGCTGCTGAATTCCACCGTTCGCGCGACGCTACGCGCGCCTGTTAGACGCTTCGCAACTCTAGACGCTCATCGCTATGCAAGGATCAAGTCATGGCAGAAGTTGCAGGTTGGATAAGCCTCATCTTCAAGGACATACTCGTAAACCTCGTCGCCGGTGGCATTATTCGCTTGTTCCGGGGTGACGTGATTTTCTTTCGCGGCTGGCGACGCAGAAAAGCCCTGATTGAGCCTGCCCTGCTCTACCAGAGTCATAGAAAGCATGCAAGCGAGGACAGTTTTTGGAGAGCCTTTACCTCGAATCGTGACGTAACACTGGTCACGGTTAAATCCCTCCACACCCGCAATCGTCTGAAAGAGATGCTAGAGAAGGGAAAGGTGTCCGTCCGGTCGCTAAGAATACTCACCCTAAATCCAGATATGCCGCCTCCCATCTTCGATGCATTGGCGGAACTTCTGAACGAACCTGCTGCAAACTGCAAGACCGACTGCCGGGAAGCATATGAAACCTTTAGAGACTTGGCGGCCAAGTATGAGTTTGTCAGTGTCCAACGATATGATAGCCTGCCAACCATTCAGGGCGTCATCGTGGCTGACGAATATGCTTTTGTCGAGTTATTGACTTACCACTCCAATCCAGACGAGAGAACCGCACTGATGATACTTATGAAGGATAGCCCCAGCTCGTACAAGCTCATCGCTGAGAGATTTGACAGGCTTTGGCAAGACACAAAACGCAAATCAGCCAAGCCGACCAAAAACAAAAAACGCGCCTAACCCTTCGCCAGACTGTGTAAAAACTAAGCGTGCGCCCCACTTTGGCTGCCCAATTTAGGTCCAGCGGGCGTTTTGGGGCAAACAGGGCGCTCTAGACGTCAATTTCTAGGGTCCTACACTCCACTACTTCGAGTTTTCACACAGTCTGTCGCTGCAGGCGACGCTTCGCCGCTCCGCGGCTGCGCCAACGACCCGGGCCGCTTGGCGGCTCGCGCGCCTGAGCGCTGACGTTGGGCCGCCTCCGCAAACCACCAACACCAGATAACCGTGCAGGATTCTGGGTTTTGAGTATCATAGAGATATGGAAGTCAACTACCACGTGGTGCTTAGAGTCCGGATTGAAGGGCCGGCAGTCGAAGCGGGGACGATAGCTCTGCGCGACCTTGCTCTTTTTGGCCAAGAATTACAGTCTGCTTTTGAGGGCGTAGCTCGACTGAGTGCCGGTGAAAAAGTAGCGAGACGCGGGGCACTTCCCGAGTTCTTGCGCGCTGCCACAGCAGTGGAGATTACAGCGGTTGAGCGTGGTAGTTTTTCGCTCACCTTGAGTCTTCCGCAAAGTCAATATGCTGATCTAGGGGGGCAGGCCCTGGCGAGCCTTATTGATGGTCTAGTGGAATTCCGCGAGCAAAAACGACGCTTGCCGCGTCGATATGACAATCGCGTGTTGAAGGCATGGCACAATATTGGAAGACTATTTAATGACGGTATCGATAAGATCACTTTTGACCTTAGGACGAATCAGCATCAAACACAAGCGGAGTATGATCGCGAGCTCTACTCGCTGATCAACAAGCGGATTGCCAGAATAGTCGGTGAAGCCGGAGTCTTTGAAGGCTATCTTCAAATGGCAGATTTTACCCGCCTACGATGCCGACTACATTTGCCTTCTGGGGAGACCGTTCCGTGCGAGTTCAGCGCGCATTTGATGGATAAGGTAGATGGCGCATTAAGGAAGTACGCGCGTGTCGAAGGCACAGTATATAGGGAGACTACCACTGGCAAAGTTCGTAGATTTCTAATTCGCAATATTTCCATGTTTGATAAGGCAGAGCTCGAGTATCCGCTAGCCGAAGACATCGATGAGCAATTGTGGCTTAAGGCTACAGCCCACAACCCAGTCTTCGACTACCTACACGATCCGGAAGAAGACATTTACTCGCTTGACGATGGGAAGCCTTTCCATGACTAAGCACAAAATCGTGCTAGTAGAATTTCCGTTTGACGATCTTTCGGCGACTAAGGTGCGTCCAGCAGTTTGCTTGACGGAACCGATTGGTCCGCACAAGCATGTGGTTCTGGCGTTCATTACAAGCCATGTTGGTTCAACCGCCTTGCCAACTGATGTCGTCATTTCGAATACAGATTCCGACTTCTCGGTAACGGGCCTTCGCGTTTCCTCTACGATTCAGCTGCACCGGCTGACGACACTAACAACCTCCAAGATACAGCGCGAGCTAGGTCAACTTTCCTCAAAGATGCATCTGCACGTTCGGTCCTGTATTCTCCAGCTCTTCTCCTGAAGATCTGTGAGGCCGCCGACCGATGAAATGCAGGTGCGACGTGAAGTCGCTTGAGTAATTGTCGCGCATAGCCCCATTATGACACGACCTGCTGTCCCATCAGCAGTATCCTACCTGGTCACGGGAGAACGGAAACGCTCTTTTGTAAAGCGCCAGGCAGAATGTAGCCGCTGGAGAACGAAGAAGTGCATTGCGGGACTATATGCTATTCGGTGCGGGTGTTGTAGTCAGCACTGTGATTGCAATTATTCTCAAATTGGCTGGCCTGGGATAGACCGCAGAAGACTTGGTCAACGTTTTAGGAAGACATCATTTACATCGCTAAGGCATGACCGAAAAATAACTTTTCCATTTGCTGGTATGCTCCTGCCAGGTTGACTGGCCGCAGGCGATGCGGATACAGCGCCAGCCTTTCGGTGGAGCAAATGCGAAGCAGGAAGAAACGTGTCGTTCATCACTGCACTTGTGTCACCTGTCGCGCACATCCGCGCAGCGGTACGGCCAAAGAACATCGGGCCATTAATCGCGTGTTGGCGTCACTGGATGAGAAAAGCCGGCGGCACTTTGCCGGTTTGTTGGCTTGGCAATGGGGCTGGGGGGGCGTCGAATGCGTCAGTGAAATCACGGGGTTGAGCCGCCCCACGATCCGTCGGGGTCGCGAGGAAGTCCAGCGGGTGGAGCGTGAGGGCGAGCGCGGCCGCATTCGCCAAGCTGGGGCGGGACGACCTGCGACAGAAAAAAACATCCGGGCGTCCTGACGACGCTGGGCGAGTTGTTGCACGATGCCACGGCGGGCGACCCAGTGACGGGCCTGAAGTGGACGCGGAAAACGTCGGCGAAGATCAGTCGGGAACTGAAGCGGCGCGGTTATCGCGTGGGGCCAGACACGGTGCGCCGCCTGTTGTGCCAACTGGGCTACCGTTTGCGCGTCAACCGCAAACGGCTGAACAAGAAACACGACCCGGAACGCGACCGGCAAATGCGGTATCTGGTACGTCAGCGTCGGGCGTTCCAATGGGCTGGATTTCCCGTGATTTCGGTGGATGCCAAGCAACGGGAACTGGTGGGGAACTTCAAGAACCCGGGGCAGACCTACCGCCGGAAGGCGCTGGACGTGCTGGAAAGCGACTACCCCAGCGAGGCGGACGGCGTCGCCATCCCGTATGGCGTCTATGATGTCGCCCGGAATGAAGGCTTTGTCGTGGTCGGCATGTCGCACCAGACGCCGGAGTTCGCCGTGGCCGCCATCCGGCGCTGGTGGGTTCAGCGTGGGCAACATCAGTATGGGGACAAGCGCCATCTGTTGATTGAAGCGGACGGTGGTGGCGCGAATGGCAATCGGTGTTGGCTGTGGAAGTTCGGCCTCCAGCAGTTGGCGGATGAATTCGGCCTGACGATCACCGTCACGCACCTGCCTACCAGCGCGTCGAAGTGGAACCTGATTGAGCACCGACTGTTTTGTCATATTGAAGCCAATTGGGCGGGACAGCCGCTCCGGGATTACGAAACCGTGTTGAAGTTCATTCGAACGACCCGTACGGAAACCGGCCTGCGGGTTCGGGCGTATGTGGACAAGACGGCCTATCAGACGGGCCTCAAGATCACCGCCGAGCAGAAGGCGCAGATTAACCTGAAACCGCACCGCGCTCGACCTCGCCGGAATTACACTATCGTGCCGCATACGGGCGCGCGTAAATCGGAAAAGTAATATTTCGGTCATGCCTAAGAGGGTCGGCAAGGTGTCTCACTTCATTCAAAACTGTAACCTCCAAGAAAAGTGCGGCCTCAGTTCACAGCCATGCTAGAATGAGTAATATGACCTCTAACCTTCTTAGCGAGGCGTGGACGAACCTTGATTCATTTGAATTGAGGCTCCTTCTGGATGAGCGCATCGGACGCCCCGGCCAGTATGATGGAGTCTTCCCTAATAAGCTTTATCTTCCACTTGCGGACTCATCTTGCCGAATCGTGCTTACTTTTCGTGACAAAAAGATCGTTGCCATAGAGCCCGGTCCAGCGTTCGATGTGGCCGAATGGGAGCGGGTTAGCGGGGAGATCGAGACGTCGATCCTTGCCGGGCCACTCAAGATTGGGCGCGACTATAGTTTCAGGAGCTTCCGTGTGCCGGGTTGGTGGCGAGGAGCCCGTTCCGGAGTGCAGATCCTTCCGCCGCCGGATCATGCGCCACGCGCCCCAGTCGAAATGGCTGATCACCCATTCATCCTTGAATTCCCAATAACTGCAAGCGACTATTGGCCAATCACCAATCATCGACGGCTGCGGGAGCATCGCAACTTGACGCTTCTCCTCAACATTCTACTTGCCGGACGCACGAGTCTCCAACCCCGACGATCCGAACACTTTTGGGCAAGCGTGTCTTGGGACGGCAACCACCCCGAGATCAAATGGGTTCAGCAATTCTTCTTCGCGGAGCTAGGCAAAGCCGTAATTGATGAGCTATCGCCACCTGTCGGCGAACAGCTTGAGGAGGTGGAGCCCGAGGAATACTATGCGAAGGTCGGCCACGATGGAAGGGGTTTGCGCGTCCCTACCGATCTCGACCAGTCGATTTGTTGCTACACGGCGCTTTCAGCGGGGAATCGGGCGAAATTCGACCGCGCCACCTTCTGGATGGACATGGCCTCGCGCCAATGGAACATCTCTGTATCCGCATCTTTCGCAGCTCTAGTCTCGGCAATCGAATCGCTGACAGAGCGCGGCGATACTCATGAATTTAAGTGCCCGATTTGCGGCAAACCCACTCAACACGAAGTGCCGGGCGCAACTCGACGGTTCAAGGATTTCTTTGACACCTACGCCCCGGGCGCGGCCCTGGCAAAGCGACGAGATGATATGTACTCGCTCAGGTCGGGCATTCTTCACGGAAGTGAATTGATGCAACTCGATCAGGACCTTGCCTTCGGGTGGGACCCGCCTTGGTGGAATGAGCGCGAGTTGCATGAGGAACTTTGGGGTCTGACGCGGATCGCTTTACGCAATTGGTTGAAGAATCCGCCCGCAACTTGATCGAAGCCCAAAGGCTGGCCGCCTAACACGCGCTTCCAGCCGACGCGCTTCGCTGCGCTCGCGGGCGGCTGAACGCCCCCGTTGAGCGGCATACTCCGCATCTGCTGCCCCATCACATTCTCATACCACTCACAACCCCACCCGCCGCAAGGCGGGTTTTTTATTTCCCCCGGCGTCAACTCGATCCGTTCTCCACGTTTGTATGGACAAGCCCAGAGAAAGGATCGAGCCATGACCAGCCGATTTGCGCATCTTGAGGTCGAGGTCGCCAAAACAAAACCGCCCCGGCTCTTCTTATGAGTCGGGGCGGTGTGCATTACTGCATGGGAATATGCAAAGTGAACGCCAGTCTCTTTTCCACCTCGCGCATGTATAACTCAGGCAATGCGCCTAAATAGTCCGATAACCTGTCCCGGTCAATCGTCCGAACTTGATGTCCTAAGGCCGCCGAGTCAACGCTTAGACCGCCAACGCCTTGCGGCACAAATACACAACTCGGTAACTGCCGATACTTATCTACCTGTGACGCTGTGAATGGCACAATCACCAGTGTGCGCGTGAACTGGCTAATGGAATCCCGTTGCACAATTAAAACCGGACGCCGCCCCATTTGCTCGGAGCCGCGCACTGGATTCAAGTCCGCGTAATAAATATCACCCCGCTTCATGCCAGCGGCTCAAGCCCCTCATCCAATCGTTTCAGTTCAGCCGCATATTCTCCTAGGCCCATCTCCGCCAATGCCAAATCATCGTCCGCCAGTTCTCGATAGAGTGAACCCACGTGTGCCAGCGCCCTCTCACTGGCCGCTTCCCATGCTGCAAAGCCGCTCGTCATGGCCTCAGGGATAGAAAGCATTTCAGCCTGTGACGCTAAATAGATGCCGTCAATGAGCACGGCGCGCAAACTGCCCTCCACAACCTCAATCACGTAATGGCTAAGCGAGAGTTGTCCCCAAACGTTGTCCGGGAAATCAGACGTCACATAAGGCGATGTCACGCGGGGACGGCTATCTGTTATGCGATTCATGCTCGGCCCTCCATTACGAATTTGACCACTTTCGTTTTTAGAAAATCATCCACTTGCTGCAATCGAGCCGATGGCTCAAGCGCCTCGCCTGGCGCACGGGGGCGCTGCCAGATGAACTGCGCTTCAAAGAACAACTTACGCGCATCTTGCAACAGAGATTCAATCTTAAGTTCAATCACTGGGTCAGTCGGCGCGCTTGACGGAGGCGGCATCACAAAACGCATGCCACTGCCGGAAGTGGCAGCAGCATCTTTGGCTGGGCGGGGGAAGCGCGCGATGCGAGCGGGTTAGTGTTCCTGCGGGCACGGTATTTCAGCCCCACCACGGGCCGCTTTTTCGTGCGTGACAGTTGGCCGGGCAACATCCAGATGCCGGGAACGCTCCACCCGTACTTGTACGCCCTCTCTAACCCTCTCAAGTATACTGACCCAAGTGGTCATGATGCAATAGATGCTCTGGCATTCCTAATCGGGATTGTATATGGTTGGGGGCACGCAAATTTGACAGCGCTTGGCCCGATAGTGCCTCAGCCTGCGATGCAACAATATGAAGCCTGGGCTGTTGACTCGGACGCTTTCAGAGCCGGATGTGTCATTGGTGGTTTAGCTACAATTGCCCAGGGCATTGGTGAAGTCGGCGCGGGCTTAACTGCTGTAGGAGGCGGGGGCCTATTCTGCGCCGCAACAGCAGGCGGAGGTTGTCTTTTAGGAGGCGGTGAGGCTGTAATGGTTGGTGCGGGTGTGGCGGTACATGGAACGAGCGCAGTCGTAGCCGGAGCCGCTGAAGCTGGTCAACAATTAGGGATAGTCTTTGCAAAGAAGAGTAAATACAACGAGCCACCAACGGGTGAGCGAGGGTCCTTTTCAAAGACGACCAAAGAGACGGTTGATAATAGCATATGTCCATATTGTGGGAAGAAGATACCACCCGACTCTCCCCTTGACCACATTGTCGCCTGGACAAAAGAGAAGCTGAATGCTCGGTCTCGTGGTGATGAATTGGACATTTATACCAATCCCGACAACTTAACAAGAGCCTGCCCTACGTGTAATAGTCGTAAACGGGATAAATCGTTACTTCAATTTATGCTAGAAATGCTTGACAAACGGAAATAATCTGAATCGGCTACAATTCATGCGAGGAAAAGACGAAATGCTTTCACCTGGCAACGAACAAGTTCTTGAACACTATAAACACTTTTGGGGTGAGCCGAAGCAGTTGTTTTTTAGCGACCGTAATAACGTATCGCCGCCTGGACCTATAATAGTGGCTGAGTTTAGGTCTGATGACAAAACTCCAATTTGGACTTATGCCACGATAGGCGTGAGTCGGTATCCTATGCCTTACCCTCCAAATTGGCGACATGATAAATCAGATAAGCGCATTGAATTATTGATGTATGCTTATCAGCCGATGCAAGAACTTGTAGATTTACTAGGAGGCTTAGCACTTTATCCATTTAGCCAAAGGACCTTCTTGGGTGTTGGTCATACAATACCGGGCCCTAGGGGAGGAGCTGTAGTTGAGGGATCACCACTTACTGATATCCTTCTGATTCCTGCGCTTACTGAGCCGAAAGAATTCAGAATTTTGCATATTGATCAAGACCATCATATAGAGCTATTGTGGGTGGTGCCAATTTACAATTCTGAGCGCCTTTTTGTTAAAGAGCATGGATGGGGCAAACTGGTTGAATTATTTTCTGACAAAGAAGTTAATGCCAAAGATTTTGCGCGCTTACCAGTTGTTTGAAGTGCGCTTCTGTAATGCTTTTGCTTTGCCCAAGACAAAGTGAGAGAAAACTGGGACTTTCGGCCTCGCTTCCTTGTTTCCCAGCCCGCGACTCCGCCAACCGGCTGAATACGGTCACGCAAGGGGCGAATGTCTACGCCTTTGCCTACAACGGCCTGGGCGACCGACTGCGGCAAACAGCTAACGGTGTAACGACAACCTACACGCTTGATCTCAATGCTGGCCTCATGCAAGTGCTGGCGGATAGGAGCAACACCTACCTACCTGTACGGCAATAGCCGGATTGCCCAGCAGAGCGCGATGAATACCGACTGTTTCTTGGGCGATGCGCTGAGGAGCAGCATTGGGGGACGGCGATCCGCCGCACCGGGTCGCGCTCGAAGCGCTGGCGCGTTGCGGCCCACTGGTACAGGTCGTAAGGATTGGCCCCCTTAGGGTGGGGTCAGGTCTCGGTCGAGTTTCTGAAGATTAACCATCTGGGCGCCATGCTTGGCCGCCAGAGCGGCTGCCGCGGGCGTGAGGCCCACGCGGGTAAAGAAGGCATAATAGACTCGCCACCCCTCGCCGCTTTCCGGCAACTCTGCCAGCAGCCGAGGCGTCTTTTCTTCGATGAGTTCTGTGACGACGGAGCGAGGCACGGCCTCCACACCCCATTTGCACTCGCCGAGCAAGACCGCTTTTTCTCGCCAGGAGAGCGCGACGACGTCCACCTGGACGCTTGCGCCCCAATGGCCGCTGATGGCTTGAGGCGCAAACGGCAGCCGGCCAGCGCGTGCCTGGACAAGCGTCCATTCACGGCACAGGTCTTCGAACGCCGTTGCGCCGATAAACGCTCGTAATTGCTCCGAGATAGCTTGCCACAGCGCATCTTTCAATTCCAGTTCGATCAAGTCCTGGCTCGGTTCTAAGAAACGGTAGTAGAACCGCAGGAATGGGTCGCGCAGATAATAACGGCTGTGCGTCGTGCGTTGCTTGGGGGGCACCGTCGCCGGAAGCCGACGCTCGACCAAGTGGAGTTCAACTAACCGGGCCAGGTATTTATGGACGTTGCTGGCTGGGATCGCACCGCTTTTCGCGATCTCATCTGGGGTATGCCGGTCGGCGGCGATGGCCCGAATGACTGCGGCGTAGTTGCGCGGCTCCCGCACTAAATCACCAATAAGCACAAATGGCTCCGTGCGAAATAAACCCGTGCGCCGGAGCACTGTCCGCTCCAGATTCTCACGCAGGGTGTACTTATCGCTCAATTGCTCGAGATAAGCGGGAACGCCGCCCACGATCGAATACGTGGCCACCCGCTTCTCGGCATCGTAACCCGGCAAGAACGAGCGGAGCGCGTAGAAGGGGAGCGGGTCCACGCGCAGTTGGGCCGTGAACCGCCCATAGAGCGGGGCGCGATAGCTTTGTAGCCGGTTCATCAGGCTGATGTGCGACCCGGCCAGGATCAGGCAGATTTGTGTTTGTTTGAGCTGATGATCCCAGGCGTTTTGAATGAATGAGGGCAGCGCCGGGTCCGCTTCAAGCGCATAGGGCAACTCATCCAGAATCACGACGAGGCGGCGAGCAGCAGCCAGCGTCGCCAGCTGCTGAAAAACCTCCGTCCACGAGTCATAGGAAAAGCTGCCGGGCATGACCTTGTCCGGCTGGGCGAACTGCCATAGTCTCTGAGAGATGGACTGGAGTAGAACGGCTGCCGAGGAGCGGCTTGCGACCCAATAGAAGAAGGGCTGTTCACTTCGGCGCGCCCACTCTAACAGCAAGGTGGTCTTGCCGACGCGCCGGCGTCCTGAGACGACCATAAACTGCGCCCCAGGTCGCTGGAGAATGTCATCCAGGTCGGAAAGGTCTTTCTCGCGGTCGTAGAACACACTAATCTCCGTATGCTGTGTCAGTGACACAGCATACGGAGATTATACTTGCTTCATCGTGCTTGGCAAGGCCCCTGGATCGGCGGCGCGCCGTTGGTCGCTGCCGTGTATCCTACGGCTAGCAGCTCATGGCGCGGGAGTAAGTTGCCTCTTGACAAGCCGCCGCCTTTCCCCTAAAATAACATTAGACGAGTATCTAATCTTTTAGGACAACCCGATGAACGATGCGACCCCTGACCTCCTGCTCTTCTTCAAGGCCCTGGCCGACGAGACCCGGCTGAAGATCGCGGGCCTGCTGGCGCGCGAGGCGTATTCGGGCGAGCAACTGGCGCTGCTGCTCTCCGTGAAGCCCGCAACCGTCTCGCACCACCTCGCCAGACTGGCCGAGGCGGGGCTGGTGCGCGCGGAGATGCAGGGCCATTCCAAGATGTACGCGCTGCGCCTCGACGCCATCCACGCTATGGCCGAGCGCCTGCTGGCGCAGGAGACCCTGCCCCAGGCCGCCGCCGACGTGGACGTGGAGGCTTACGACCGGAAGGTGATCCGGGACTTCACCCGGCGCGACGGCTCGCTGAAGGAGATCCCGGCCCAGCAGAAGAAACTGCGGGCCGTGCTGCGGCACGTCGTGCAAGAGTTCAAGCCGGGGCGCGAGTATGCCGAGGTGGAAGTCAACGCCATCCTGGCGCGCTTCCACCTGGACACGGCCAGCCTGCGCCGCTCGCTGATCAGTTACAAACTGATGCAGCGGGCGAATGGGAAGTACTGGCGCGGGGAATGACAAATGAGCAAATGACAAATGGCAAAAGCACAGGGCGCGCCTCGCCGACGCGGGTCTGGTGACCGAAGCGGATGGGCAGTACACCCTGCGGCTCGACCACATTCACGCGCTCGCCGCCCGCGTCTCGGCCCACGCTGCGCCGGTCGTGCCGGAAGACAAAGATGAATTCGATCGCGCGGTGCTGAAGGCGTTTCTCACGCCTCACAGGCTTTCTTTGAAATCGTAAATCCCCTCTCGCACCGCCCAGCGGCGATCACAGTGCGCGCAGCGCAGGTGGTCGCCGTCGTCATTTAACTCGTCGCCGCCGCATTCGGGACAGCGGAAGAACTTGCCCGGAGGCGCGACCGCTCCCTGGCCCCCTGCCCTGGCGCGGACGAAGACGCTCGGCGAGAGCTGGACGAACCGCCCGGTTGGCTGGAGAAGCACGTCGAGCGAGACGAGCAGGCCGGTGGGGACGAGGCGCTTGAGCAGCGGCAGGCGAAAATAGGAGAGCGCGCGGATCCGCTCGGGGTTCAAGTCGGCCGCGCGCAGCCAGCCCAGCATGGCGCGGGGATGGAAGTCAAAGTTGAGCGCGGCGAACTCGACGGGGGCGGGGTCAAACGGGTTCCACGCCTGTCTTCCCAGAAGCCACCGGCCGATGGCTTTGAGGTTCAGCTTGCTGGCAAACTCGAGGATGAAGGCCGCGCCCGGCTGCAGCACGGCGCGGACCTGCCGGAGCGCGGCGGGGGCGTCGGCCATGTGGTGGATGACGCGGATCAGCGTGGCGGCGTCGAAGAGGCCGGGGACGAACGGCAGGCGGTAGGCGTCGGCGGCGACGTAGAGGTAGCGGCCGCCGCGCCCGAGACGGGCCTGCGCCTGCGCGAGCTGGGTGCGCGAGTAGTCGAGGAGGACGACGCGCTCGAAGCCGGCGTAGCGCGGCGTGTTGCGCCCGGCCCCGGCCCCGACCTCCAGCAGCAGCCTCCCCTGCGGGGGCAACAAGGCCCGCAGCGCGCGGGCCTCGGCCTGGTCTTCGTATTCGCGTTCCCCCTGGTCCCAGAAGGTCGCCTGGTACTGCGAGCCTTCGTAATCGCAAACGGGGGGACGGTCAGCGCTCATGGGCCGGAAAAGATGCCGCTCCAATCCGAGGGCAGCGCGTTCAAGAGGGCGTTGTAGGGCGCGACGAGCTGCGCCAGGTTGGCGAACGGCTGGTGCAGCTGCGTCCGGTTGAGGGGGATGTCCACCGGCACCTGCAGATGAACGGGGACGTTGAGCACGACGGGGATCGTCTGGCTGACCGGGACGGTCATGTTCAACCTGATGTTGAGCGGCGTGCCCTGGGGGAGGATGACGTTGATGGGGATGGCGGCGCCGTTGAGGAAGATCGTCGCGCCCGAGACGGGCGTGTCCTGGGTGAGGATGACGGCCGTTTCCTGATTCAGCGGCAGGTCGAAGACGACCGGGATGGTGTCGTTGACCTGAATGGTATCGTTGACGACGATGGCGCTGACGATGTGCGCGTCGTCCATCAGCACGAAGTTGTCGTACAGCCCGCCGATCAGCGGCGCGGCGATGCCGTTCTTGATCTGGAAGATCAGCCCGACGACGACGAGCAGGACCAGCACCAGGATCGCGTTGACCAGAAACGAAAACAGGACGGCGAACTTCCAGAACCCGCTCAACCCGCCCGCGCCCCCGCCGGTTTGCATCGTCTTGCTGTCCTTCTTGGGGGCCAGCCCTGATTTTTGGTAGGCTTGTTTCATCTCGGCTTGCATGGCGATTCCTCCGCAGCGTGAAAACGGGCGCGATCATAGCATCCCGACTCGTAAAAAGCAAACGAGTCCCTAACCGAACCGGGACTCGTTGCAAGCCGTAAGGCAATTTGCCAGATTGCGCTGCGTTATTTTTCGAGGAAGCGCGACTCATCTAACTGTCGTTTGAGTTTTTCTTCGGCGCTCGGCCCGGCCGTAGGGGGCGGCGGCTGCCGCCCCCTACCTTCGGCGGCTTCGGCCTCGGCCAACGCCTCGCGGTTCGCGCGCCTGACCAGGCTCCACCGGCCGCAATGGTCGCAGCGGTCATAGCGCGCGAAGCCCAGCTTAAAACTCCACCAGTGAAGCGGAAACGGCCTCCCGCATTTGGGGCAGAGCGCGCCGCCCAGCCAGCCGTAGTTGCGCGGCGCACCCAACGGCAGCGTCGCCTTCTGGCCGAGGAAGGATTGCAGGAACGGGATGACGGCCAGGCTCAGGAACATGCCCAAAGCGATCAGCGCGAAGAGAGGCGCTATGATCTTTCCAACCGTCTCGAACCCTTGCTGAGCGCTCACAAACTCGAAGCGGCGCGGGGCCGAGACGAGTCGCCTCCCGTCGGCGGTCGTCCCTTCGGCGGTTAGCGTGCGCCAGCCCAGCGGGTAGTCGCCCGTGTCAAAATTGATCTTGAACGGCGGCTCTGTCGCCGCGCCCACGACGGCGTCGTCGATCTTGAACGTGACGGAGGTCAACTTGTCCGGGCCGGTGGCCTCTATCCGGAACGAGCCTTGAATCTGGCTGCCGTTGTTGTACCCCATGTTCTTGCGGACGAAAATAGTGAGTTCGGATTCCTGGGCATAGGCCCTGGCAGAAACACAAAGGACGCCCAGGGCGGCAAAGAGGATGAGCCGAAAGGCTTTTGATGGGGGCATCGTTCACTTCCATTTCGTCAGGATCGTCTCGCGCTGGAACAGGCGCGCGCCCACGTAGATCAGCGCCGCGTCAATCACTGCCAGCCCGCCGATCGCCATCACCATGAACTGAACGTTGAGGACGATGACGCCCGCCACCTGGCCGAAGATGAGGCCCAGGAGGGGGACGACGACCACCGCCGCAATCTGCTCGGCGACGCGGGGGTCGTTCACGCGTGACGAGACGATGATGGCTATATTGACCGCCAGGAGGGCCATGAGCGGCCCGGCGACGAAGATGGCCAGCAGCCACACCGGGTTGAGGATCCCGGCGAAAACCGTGGGCCGCGCCCCCACGATCGGGGCCAGGATCAGGAAGATCAGGAAGCACCCCCACGTGGCGGCGATGGCCGGGATGGCGGCGGCGAGGCTTTTGGCGGTGAGCAGTTCTTCGGTGGTGATGGGCGTCGCCAGCAGCGGCTCCAGGCTGCGGGTGGTTTTCTCGCCCACGATGCTGTAGGCCGCAATAGCCACGGGGATGATGAGCGGCATGAGCATGAATAGCACCATGAACTGGTTGAGCAGATAAATCTGGAGGCAATCGCCCGGCGGGATGTTCCCGCAGACTTCGAAGAACTGCGGCGGCATGTCTGTGACGTCCCCGCTCGCCGCGCTTCCCCGCGTGCTGTAGAGAATGCCCAATGGCAGAGCGGTGAAGATGAGCGGCATGAGCACGATCGTGAACAGCACGATGCGGTTCTTGAAGACCTCCGCCCACTCTTTGTCAACGATGGTTTGGATGCGAGAGAAGTCCATAGTTTAAAGCCTGGTTGGGACACGGACCGCGAAGCGCACGGATGAACGCGGATGGCTATGTGGTTATCTGTGTGTGCCTGTGTCGGTCTCCCTTGGCGGCTTTCCCAGGGTTTTTGGGCGCGCATGCCGTCGCGCTACTCGTGCTCATCGGCTGAGTCGGATAGGCTTTCATCTTCGACATCCTGCCCCTGGTAGCGGTTCATCTGCGATTTGAGTTCGAGTATCTTTTGAAGACCCTCCCCAGTTAGATGCTCGCCGCGATCCATCATTTGTACTACTTGTTTCCAGATTTCATAATTTCGGCGTTTCTGACTGTGCAGGAGATAGCGGTCAAAAAAGGGAATGACATAGGACATTAACTCGTCGTGGTCGCGGATGATTAGCATAACGGCATCGTGTCGCTTGATTGAGTTCCAAGAATACTGATAACGACGCGACGGCAGATAATGAATGGTGCCAGAGAATTTCAAGGCGCGCCGGATGATTTCAAGCATTTCGCGATCATCGGCGCGGATTTTTATCGAGAATGCGCAAGTGACCTGCGGCCAAGTCGTCGTTGTTGAAGTGGTCACGAAGAAACTTCCTTCACCGGCGACAAAGCCAGCAATGAAATAGTTGAGATCGTTGTTCGCTTCCATTTGTGCTTATTTTCACTAAAAGTAAAACGTGAAACATTAACCCTCCTGGTTCACCAGCCGCAGGTACACGTCCTCCAGCGAGTGGCGCAGCTCGCCGACAAACTGGATTTCGGCCCCGGCCTCGACCAGGTGACGGACGATGACCGGGTTCTCGTCTTCCGGGTTGTCCAGCCCGACCACCAGCCTGGCATCCACCGCCTGGAGCTCCTTCACAAACGGGAGGGCGCGCACCCTATCCGCCCAGGCCGGGTCGAGGCGCTTCAGGTGAAAGACCACCTTCCGCCCGTACAGCCGCTGCCGCAGGTTGGCCGGGGAATCCACGGTGATCAACCGGGCTTTGAAAATGCCGATGCGGTCGCACAGCCGGTCGGCCTCGTCCAGGTTGTGGGTGCAGAGGAAGATCGTCCGGCCCTCGGTTTTGAGTTCGGCGATGAAGTCGCGCACGAGCTTGGCGGCCTCCGGGTCGAGGCTGCTCGACGGCTCGTCCAGGAACAACACCTTTGGCTCGTGCAGGAGGGCGCGGGCAATCGCCAGTTTCTGCCGCATGCCTTTGGAGAAACTCCCCACCTCGTCGCCCCGGCGCTCCCACAGGCCGAGCAGGCGCAGATATTTCTGGACCTGCCCGGGGACATCGCTGACCCCATAGAGCCTGGCGAAGATGTTCAGGTTTTTCTCCGCGCTCAGGCGGTCGTACATGCCTGGGGTCTCGGTGAGGAGGCCCACGCACTGCCGGATGGCCCCGTCATCCCGACCCACCTCCAACCCGTTGACGATGGCGCGTCCGCTCGTCGGGCCGATCAGGCTGGTGAGCATCCGCACGGTGGTCGTCTTCCCCGCCCCATTCGGGCCGAGGAAGCCGAAGGCCTCGCCCTCGTTCACCTCCAGCGTCAGGCCGTCAACGGCGGCGATTGGCGCGCCGTTCTTCGGGCCGGGGAAACGTTTGGTCAGGGATTCGGTTTTGATCATCGAGGCCTATTGGGTGAAACGTGAGTCGTCGAGCTGCTCCTGCAAGTCCGTCCCCAGGCTGGCGAGCGCGAACACGCCCACAATCGCTTCCGTCCAGTATACGCCCAACCTCCCCGCCGCATAAACGCTGACCGCATCTACTGCCGCGTGCCACAGGATGGCCGCGCCCAACCAGAGGCGGTTGTTGCGCCGGAACGCCTGCAGAACCAGCACAGCCGCAGAAAGATGGAAGCACAGCGAAAACGCGCGCTCGACCGCGCCGAGGAGGGTCGCGTACCACGGCGCTGACCAATATTCGGCGATCTGTTTGGCGGCCAGCGCCTGCTGGTCGGCAGGGACTGGCAGGGCGGCAACGTCCACATCCCGCAGAAAGACCAGGTTGACAAACGTCAGCGCGACCAGCGCACCCAAGAGGATCGCCTCGACCCCGCCGTGCCCCGCGCCGAACATGAGCGCCTCGCGCCAAGTCCGCGCCGATTTGATCCAGTAGCGATAGACCAGATAGCGCGCGATCTCCTCGCACAGCCCGGCGGTCAGGCCGAGGACAACGGCGTTGAACGGCAGTTTCCATGCGTCGGGCGGCGCAGGGAGGATTTTGCCGGCGAATAGCGCCGTCAATCCACTGTTGAGTGGAATATGCACAACCTGCGATGCGATGAACGTCGCCGCGCCGACGCCGAACAGCCCCCAACGCAGGCTCAACCGCCGCGCTAGAAACACGCCGAGGAGGATCGGCATGACCATCATCAGAAGCGCGTTGAGAGCATGAGTGAAGTAAAGCATGAGGACGTCACATCCTACGTGCGAAACAGCACGTTTTCCTGCCGGAATTGATATACAGCCAGAACAACACCCAGTCCGGCATACACGATAGACGAAGCCAGCATCACGCCGAACGGCGCGACGCCGGCCGCGCCCAGCAACAGGTCGCGCAGGATCACGATGACGCCGAAGACCGGGATCGCGTAAGTCAACAGCGGCAACGACACGTCTGGCAGAAACACAATCGAGGTGGCCGGGATGATCACGACAAACTGCAAGGGGACGATATAGTTCTGGGCTTCCTTGAAACTCCGGGCAAAGATGCACACGGCCATCTCCAGCGCGCCAAACATGAGCGCGACCGGCAGCACGGCGAGCAGGACCAGCAAGGCGGTTTGCGGCGGAATAGAAAAGGCCACCGCCGGGCCGTTCGGCCCCCATCGCGGCGGCGCGAGCACAAAAGCCGCCAGCATGCTGCCGATGGCTAAGAGCAGCGCGCCGAGGGAGGTCGTCATCACCGCCAGCAGTTTGCCAAGCACGATTTGTGTCCGCCCGGCTGGGGTGGTGAGCAATGGTTCGAGCGTCAGCCGCTCTTTCTCGCCCGCGGTCACGTCAATCGCGGTGTACATGCCGCCCACCAATCCCCACAACACGATGAACAGGGGCAGCAGCATCCCGAGGAACGCGCCGCCCATCTGCTGCGGGCTGGCGATGTTTTGCGCCTCGACTTCGAAAGGCGTCAGCAGACTGGCATCCACGCCCCGCGCGGCCAGCCGTCGGGCGACGATGGACTGCGCATAGGTTTTGAGCAGCGCCTCGACCCGCGCGGCGGGCAGGCTTTGGGTGATCCGGCTTTGATCAGCCAGGAGCGTGATGACGGGCGCGGCCTGCTCCTGTCCCAACGTTGCATCGAACCCGGACGGGATGCTCAATCCCACGCTGGCTTTCCCCTCGCGCACAACCCCTCCCGGGTCGCCCGTCTCGATGACCTCCACGGCGGCGCTTGCACGAAGGAATCCGATCAACCCCGGGGCGTGCTCGCCGCCCGCCACGGCGACTTTGACCACCGCCGTCTCCTGCGTTTTCCTTTGTT
>Ga0209341_10001395_pt1 | contig 24024 bp, 27 predicted proteins | sample RifCSP13_2_FD_184020 | JGI IMG/M metagenome (GOLD analysis project Ga0209341, IMG submission 184020) | Soil microbial communities from Rifle, Colorado - Rifle CSP2_sed 13_2 (SPAdes) (version 2) | ecosystem: Environmental > Terrestrial > Deep subsurface > Rock core/Sediment | place: Rifle... | reverse complement strand
TCAGGAAGGCGCCGAAGCCCGGGATGAGCATGAAGAGGTAATTCAGCCCGACGCCCAGGCCGATGCCCACCAGCGCGCTCAACAGGCTGAGCGCCAGCGCCTCGACGAAGATCATCCGCACCACGCGCCGGCGCTTCCAGCCCAGGGCGCGCAGCACGCCGATCTCCTGTGTCCGCTCGAAGACGCTGATGAGCATCGCGTTCGTCATCACGATCCCGCCAACGACGACGGTGAGCAGGATGAGCGCGTTCAGGATCGCGTACGTCGTCGCGAAGTCCTGCATCCGTTCGGTGAACCGCGTCGCCTGGCTGACGATGATCTGCGGATACTCGCGTTCCAGCGTGCGGGCGATCTCCTCGGCGCGCGCCTGCTCCGCCGCGACGATGGAGATGGCGAGGAGCGAAACCTGGCGGCGCTTGTTGAACAGCGACTGCGCCTCCTTGAGCAGGATCGCCCCGCCCGCGTCTTCGTAGGCTGCGCCGTTCTCGTAAATGCCGACGATGCGATAGCTCGCGCCGGCCAGGCGGACGGTCTCCCCGACGGTCTTTTTCAACCCTGTGGCGGCGAAACGCCCAATCATGATCTCGCCGGGCCGCATGATCAGGCGGCCTTCGCGGATGCGAAAGTGGTGAATGTAGGCCTCCGCCGGGTCAATGCCGAAGAGCAGCAAGTATGGCAATCCCGGCGCGCTCGAGACGCCGAACACCAGCTTGGACACCGATTTGATTTCTGGGCGCACGGCGATGCGGTCGGCCACGCGCTCGTCAATCACCGAGAACGACAGGTCGGAGGCGTTCGCCTGTTCCGCCAGCAGGTCGGCCTCGCCTGCGCCCGCCAACTGCGTGAATTCTTTGGTGAACCCCTCGACCATCGCCAGCAGCGCGACGACGAACCCCACGCCGATCCCGAGCCCGAGCAGCGTGACGAGCGTCCGCGTGGGGCGCCGCCACAGATTGCGCAGCGCGCCCCCGCTAGGGAACCGCGCCAACAGCCGGGCGGCTGACCCCGCCTGATCGCCGGCGCCGCTGTCGTACCGCATCGCCTCCACGGGCGCGAGTTGCGCCGCGCGCCACGCGGGATACAGCCCGCCGAGCGCGCCGAGCAGCAGCGCGGTGGCAACCGCTTGAATGAAGATCGCCGGCGTGAACACGCCGCTGAGCAGCGACTCCACGGACGGCGACAGCCGGGCGAGGGCCGTCAGCCCGATGCCCAGCCCGATGCCTAGCGCGCCGCCGCCGCCGGCCAGAACGAGCGACTCGCCCAGGATCAAGCCTAGCACGCGCCGCCGCCGCCAGCCCACCGCGCGCAGCACGCCGATCTCGCGCGTGCGCTCGAACACGCTCATCAGCATCGTATTCATCATCCCCAGCCCGCCGACGAGCACGGCGAAGAAGCCGAGGAAGGAGCCGAACGAGCGATACATGTTGGTCGCCTCGGCCTGCTGCGTGGCCTCGCCCGACCGGGTGGCAACCAGTTCGGGCCAGCGGTCTTCGATCTGCTTCTTCAGGGCCTCAATCTCACGCGCGTCCTCCACCTTCACGTTGAAGTAGTTGACGCGGTATCGCTTGTCAAAGGCGCGCTGGGCGTCCTCCAGCCCCATGACCGCGCCGCCGTCCTCGAGGTTCACGCCCGTTTCGTAGATGCCGGCGACGCGGTAGGTCATGCCGTTCAGGATAAAGCTCTCGCCCACCTGCTTGTTGAAGTTCTTGGCCGTGATTTTGCCGAGCAGGATCTGCTTGCGGGAGGCGAGCGGCCCGCCGGCGATGAGGCGGTAGTGCTTCATGGCGAACCCGTGGGGGTCTTCGCCCATCACGACAAAGTAGGGCGCATCGGTCATCTGCACGATGCCGATGACGGTGCCGGAGACCGCGTCTACGCCGGGCATGAGTGCGATCTCCTCGCCTACGCTCGCGTCCACTGCGCTCAGGATCAGCATCACGGCGTCCTTTTGCCCGACGGTGAGGTCCGCGCCGGAGGACGAGAAGATGCTCTCGAACCCGCTCGCGAAGCCTTCGCCGAACGCCGAGAGCGCGACGACTGCCGCCACCCCCACGGCCACGCCGAGCATGGTGAGGACCGTGCGCGTTTTGCGCCGCCAGAGATTCTTGAGGATCATCGTTTCCAGTGTATCCGGCAAGACCCGTCTGCGCCAGACGGGACGCCGCCGATTTCGTCCCAGGCACATGACAGGCTCACACATGCGCCTGGCGCCCTCCAGCGCGCGCTCAGTTCAGCCTGTGCGCCGCCGGGCGGACGACGAGCATCGAGTGGCGCGCGCCGCATGCCCAAATCCAGTGTGGACGGACACGCCTTCGCCGCGCTCTTAACGTATGCCGATTGGCGTCGGGCGACCAGTGCCGGATGTCATTGATCGTCTTGCTCCGGAAACCGGGTCTCTGGAATGAGACCTGACAGGTCTTCATACCCGACGAGCGCGGCCAGGCCCCGGCGGCCTGGCGGCGCTGCAAATCCGTCTAGGCCAGGCGCGCGCGGGCGTGCCCGCGGACGGAAGTTACATTCGTCGGAAGGGCATCAGTCAAATGCCACTAACCGCTCGCCCCTCTCCGGCGCACAATAATAATGTTCGTCGCCGGGCAATCTCAGGAGGGTGCTTATGGAAACGACCTCTCTGCGCCTGCTGCCTGAGGCGCTCCGCCGCGTGTGTGACCCCGCCGGTTTTGATTTCGAAACCACCGCCGACCTGCCACAGTTGGAAGAAATCATCGGCCAGCCTCGGGCGGTGTGAGCCTTGGAATTCGGGGCGCCCTCCATCGCGCCGTCGCCGACCGGCTGGCGGGCTATGCCGAGATTCTGAAGGCGCTATCCGCGCCGAAGGAAAACGAAGCCGCCGCTAGTCAGGTGCAGACCGGTTGACAACGCCGGGAGGATGCCTACACTGTGGAAGTAGAGACGTTCCACCGAAACGTCTCTATCAACAAAACTACTCGAGCATTTTCCCAAGGTCTATATTGCCGCGAGGAGGTCAATATGGAACTCGCCGCCGTCAAAATTGAGAAACCGGAGACGATCAACTTCATCCTCGGCCAGACGCACTTCATCAAAAGCGTCGAGGACATTCATGAGGCGCTGGTCACGGCTGTGCCGGGGATCAAGTTCGGGCTGGCCTTCTGCGAGTCTTCGGGCAAATGCCTGGTGCGCTGGACGGGCACCGACCCGGCGATGACCGAGTTGGCCCGGAAGAACGCGCAGGCCATCGGCGCGGGACACAGCTTCATCCTGTTCCTCGGCGAGGGCTTCTATCCGGTCAACGTGCTGAACACGGTCAAGATGGTCCCCGAGGTATGCCGCATCTTTTGCGCCACGGCCAACCCGGTCGAGGTGCTCGTCGCGCAGACCGAGCAGGGGCGGGGCATCCTGGGCGTGGTGGACGGGTTCTCGCCGAAGGGTGTCGAGGGCGACGAGGACATCGCCTGGCGCAAGGGCTTCCTGCGGCAGATCGGTTACAAGTTGTAAGGAGGTGAGGGTGTGTGCTGAGCGCCAAGCGATTAGCCGACTTGATCACGGAGGTGCGCCTCCTACTGGGGGGCATGCTGGCCTGGCTGGGGTTGGCGCAGGGCGCGGCAGGATTGCCCCTGGCCGTCTGGCTCATGATTGCCGACTGGACGGGCGACTGCCTGGATGGGGCGGTTGCGCGGCGCAGCCGGGTTCATGACCACACCTGGGTCGGAGATCACGACCTCGAGGCCGACATGCTGGTTTCGGGCGGTCTGCTGGCTTATCTGGTCTTCGCCCGTTTCCTGGATCTGCACCTGGCGGGCGCGTATCTCCTCATCTGGGCGCTCGTGTTCTGGTACTGGGGGCTGTTGAGATCGCTGGGCATGCTGTTCCAGGCTCCAATTTACGCCTGGTTCATCTGGGTCGCCGTCCGTGACGCGCCGGGGGCGGGCTGGTGGATTGTGATCTGGATTGCGGCCGCCATCGTGATCACCTGGCCGAAGTTTCCTAAAGAAGTGATACCTGGTTTCCTCGCGGGGATGCAGCGCGTCTGGAGTCGCCTGCATCGTGCGCCTCGCTAGCCCGGCGATTGTGGTATAACTGAGCCAGGAAGTTTTCGGCCAGGAGTTGTGTTTGTCAATTTCACATGAGATCCACGTGGACGCGCAGGCCCCTCGTCGCGCGTCCTTGTTTTCCCGCCTCCGCCCTATCGCACGCAGCTTGTTCCGGTTTCCTGGCCTGCGGGCTTTGCACCCCCTCGCCCGTCGCGTCCTCGCCGTCGCTGAACCCGCGGGCCGTCTGTCGTGGAGAGCCACCCCCAGTCAACCGGTCCTCAAAGAATGCGGGATGCTCACCGTCCTGAGCGCCAACCTGTGGCACGACTGGCCGCGTAGGCGCGGGTGGCCGCAGCGCCTGGAGGCTCTGGCTCAACTGGTAGAGGCAGAAGGGGCGGATATCGTTTTGCTTCAGGAGGTGGCGCGCACGCCCGCACTACGCGCCGACGAGTGGCTCGCCCGGCGGTTGGGGATGGCTTATGCCTATGCGCGGGCCAACGGGCACGAGGCCGCGATCGGTTTCGAAGAAGGCCTGGCCGTCTTCAGCCGCTGTCCGTTGACCACGCCGCGCCTCAGGCACCTCGGCTCGGGCGACAACCCTTTTGTCCGCCGCCTCGCGTTGGGCGCGGTCGTGGAAACGCCTTGTGGCGGCGTATCGGTGTTCACCGTGCATCTGGGGTTGTCCCGCCGGCAGAATGCGCTGCAACTCTCGCACCTGCGCGCGTGGGTGGCCGAAGTCGCCGGCCACCACCCGGCTTTGATCGGCGGCGACTTCAACGCCCCGGAGCACACGCCGCAGATCACGCACACCCGGCGGGCCTGGCTGGACACCTTCCGCTGCCTGCACCCGCAGGCCGACGGCGCAACACACGAGCTGAAATGGCCCTGGGGCGGCCGGCTGCGTCGCCACCGGCTGGACTACCTCTTTCTCTCTCCTGGCTCTCATCGGTGGCATGTGCTGGAGGCCCGCCACATAGACGCCCCCGGCGGCCCCCATTCCGATCACCGAGCGGTGTTGGTCCGGCTGGCGCTTGAGTTAGAGCCATCTTAGTGTGACGGGTTGAGAGCCGCCAGGACCTCCCGACCCTTCTCGGTAAGCCAATAGGTCGCGGCGGGAAATTTCTTGTTGCTATCTATCAACCTCCCCTCCTGCAAGTCCTCGACGACCGACCACGTCACCGCCTCCGCCGTTCCATCGGGAGCGTGCAGTTGGAAAACCTTCCTGCCTTCCACGTCGCGATGCGATTTGAGCGCGCAGCCGTCGGCCATCGCCAGCAGGATTTTCCGGTGAGCAGAGAAAAATCTCATTTCCCTTTTAGGGGATCGTACGGCCTATCCCAAAAGCTGAACGTATTGCTGCAATTCTCGCTGTGAAATCTTGACGTACCTCTCGCCGATGATTTCTTTCATCTCTGCCTCGGTGAGGCGGCAACGCAGGATTTCCAAAGCGTCCTCGGGCGACTGCCCGTAGGCCAGCTTTTTCTTCCCGTTCTTCATGTCGAACAAGTACATGTAGTGGGGGTTGCTGAAGCTGCTCATAGCGACTCGTATTCCGTATTGCGCAATACGGGATACGCAATACGTCTAGGCTTTCGTCAGCGCCGCCATGTAATTCTTGCGTTCCTGCCGGACCTGGGCCAGGCCCTTGTTCACTTCGTCGTCGTAGCGGCCGGCCAGCAGGTCGCGGTAGAACTGGTAATCAATCCCCTTCACCTTCTCGTCGTCCGGGAAGCGGTGGTAATTCTCCTTCGTCATCAGGCTCTTGCCCTCGGCGATCAGCTGATGGCCGAGCGCCGAGCCGGGGTAGGGGGCATAGAAGGCAATCGAGGGCAGGATGCGCTTGGTGTACTTGACCATGCGCATCGTCTTGAAGGCGTCCTCAGGCCTCTCGCCGGGGATGCCGAGCATGATGTTCGACCAGAACACGGGCGCTGGCTTGCCTTCGCGCTCCATCTCGTCGCCGATGCGGGTCAGCAGGTCAATCGTGAAGTAATTGTCTTCCTCCGTGCACTCCTTGTTCAGGATGCGCAGCACCCGGTCGCTGCCGGACTCGAACCCGATGGAGACCGTGTTCCAGTTGGTCTCGCGCACGAGGGCTTCGAACAGGTCAGGCCACTGGCGCACCGTGTCGGCGCGGGCGGCGGCCCAGTAGGGCCAGACCTTGTTCGCCCGGCGTGGATATTTTTCGACCCACTCCTTCAGCCAGCTCGGGTTCTGGAAGAACATCGAGTCGTGGATGACGACGGACCCCACGCCGTACTTCCGGTCGAGGTCGTTGAGCTCGTCAATCACCATCTCCACGGGGCGGCGGCCCATGTTCGGGATGTAGGAATTCTCGTTGCAGAACACGCACTGCCACGGGCAGACGCGGCTGGTGAGCAGCGTCGCCACGGGCGGCGGCCCCCAGCCGCACTCTGGCTCCAGCGGCCAGTTGAACTTCTTTTCTAGTTTGCGGCTGGCGGGCCTGGGCCACAGCCTCCGGTCCATCATCGGCCAGTCGGCCATGGACCTGGCGCCCGTCCCCAGAATGAGGCGCGGAAAAGCGGCGGGGTCTTTGACCAGGTCTGCGATGAGGTCCTCGCCCGGCCCCTGGCAAATCTTGTCGAACTCCGGGACCGCTTCCATCTCGTCCGGCGCGACGGTCGCGTGCATCCCCCCGGTGAGCACGATCCCCTGCGGGTTCACTTCCTTGAATAGCTTGGCGGAGCGGTAGGCGCTCGGGTAGGTATAGCTCCGCACGTTCATGATGAGCATGTCGTACCCGGCCAGGTGCTTTTTGACCTCGTCCCACGAGGTGCACTGGCGGGTGGAGAACAGGTCGGTCAGCACGCCCTTCTGGTGCAGGATGGTGCGCAGGAGGCCGAGCCCGTGATCCTGCCACTGCTCATGCGGCCCGGCAGGGTTGACCAGATCGCCCAGGTCGCCGAGATCGAGCCACAGGATCCTCGAGTCACGCCTCTCGACAAAGTCGCTCTTCTTCGATTGGAAAAAACTGAACATGGAAAGTCTTTCTGGCGCAACGCGATTGTTTTTGTACACGGATAACGCGGATGCGCTCCGCGCGGAGCGCATCCGTTGACACTACAACGGTTGTCGTCCGGCAAAGCCGGCGTCGAGGTCGTGCCAGTGGGTCACGCGGGGCTCGTCGTAACGCCAGCACAGATACACTTCGCGCCCGTCGCGTTCGGAGAGGAAGTCGAGCAGTCCGGTGTTGAGGTCTTTGATCAGGACTCCCAGGGCCTCGATGGCTTTGGCGTTGCGTTGGATTTTTTCGAAGTGCGCTACCAGTTCGCCAGCCTTCTGGCTGCCGCCGTTGCCGACCGATTTCTCCAGCACGGGCCACAGCTCGGGCTGAGCCTCGACGATCTGGCGGCGCGCCTCGAGCATCGCGGCGACCAGGGGGCGCAGGGTGGGCAACAGCGCATTGGCTTCTTCGGCGGTGAAATAGTGGGCGCGCATGCTCAGGCCTCATAAACAGCAAATCGCACGCGCGGACGAGCAGGCGCTGCGTGCGACTTGCTTCAGTCGATCTCCGCGCTGACGGCGGTTTAGTGGCCGCAGCCGCCCCCGCTGGAGCCCTGCGAGCCGCTGGTGCGGAACGAGTGGCCGCAGCCGCAGGTCGAGACGGCGTTCGGGTTCTCAATGCGGAAGCCGCCGCCCATCAGGTTATCCACGTAATCAATCTCGGCGCCGGCGAGGTACATCATCGAAGTGGGGTCAATAAACACCCTCACGCCTTCCTGCTCGAAGACGCTGTCGAACTCGCCCGGCGCCGGTTCGATGGCCATGCCATACTGCATCCCCGAGCAGCCGCCGCCGGCGACAAACACGCGCAAGCCGTGGTCGGGCATGTTGCGCTCAGCCAGCAAAGACCTTATCTTGGTCGCCGCCGCCGGAAGCAGCGCAACACTGTCGTCCTCAACTGCGATTTGTGGGTTAATCAGTTCAATCTCAGCCATTTTTTCCTCTCCTCAGGACTCAGTGCCTGGATTCTAATGTAGTTTACCCCAAGAGTCAATTACCCAGATGGCGGTCTATTTTATTCCCCGTCAGGCCCAGATCCGCCTCGCGGATCAGATAGCAGCAGGTTTCTGCGCCTTCTACGACGCGCGACACACGCTGGGGGATCACTCCCAGCAGATTGCCGACCAGCATCATGTCCATATTGCAGAGTTCCGGGTGTTTTGGGGCGATAGCGTCGTAGGGGCAACACTCGGTGTGGAACAAATATCCCTCGGGGGCCGGTTCCCAGCGGGCTGCATAACCCCGCTGGTTAAGGAAAGCCGCCGCCCGGTCGAGGCGCGTGGTCATCTGTTCCCCGGGCGACGGGCAGGGGGCTTCGGCGGCCACGCGGGCGGCCACGCCCTCGAAAATCACGTTGATATTGTCAGAGGCCGGGTCAGTCTTGATCTCCTCGATGAGCTTCGCGGCCAGTTCGCCATAGTTGTTGGGAAAGCGGCTGGCCGCTTGCGCAGTGAGCGCATATGCATACTGCGGCCGCCCGGGCGAGGCGCGGCGGCGAATCGCCGGCTCGGCCACCCACGCCTCGCGACGCAGAATGTCGAGATGGTGGCGCACGGTGACCGTCGTCAGGTTCAGCACGGCGGCGAGATCGTCCGCCGTGGCTGGGCCATGTTCCTTAAGGTGATTGAGAATCAACTGCCGTGTACGCTGCATCGCGGCTCACCTCCGGGTCGGCCGCTCACTCGCATTCTAGGCGGGGGGGGCGCATTTGTCAAACAGGGATTTGGTTAATTCGGTTTGCTTGACAATGATTATGCTCAGAGTATAACTCGTCCGCTTGGGAAATATGTAACAAACATGGCTGAGGAAATGTACTGGGATGGCCCTCGGCCCTCCCCCATTGCAGGATAGCGCCGCGACCGGGGAGGAGGTCAGCCGCCGATGTGTGACATCTCCACCTTCGGCAACGGAATGACCGTCCCTTGCGACCTCAATTCTGAATAGCGGTCATCGCGCCCGCGCCAGACTTTGGCAAGAGCGGCGGAAATTTCTTCGTCGGTCGCGCCGACGCGCAGGAGTTTGCGGAAGTCGTACCCACTGACGGCGAAGAGGCAGGTATGGAGCTTGCCCTCGGCCGAGAGGCGGGCGCGGTTGCAGTCGCCGCAGAAGGGTTGGGTGACGGAAGCGATCACGCCGATCTCGCCACGGCCATCTTTGTAGCGCCAACGCTCAGCCACTTCGCCCACATAATTTGGATCCATCGGCTCTCATGGCATCTCGGCGTTGATCGTGGCGACGATCTCTTTCGCCGTCACCACGTCGTCCAGGCGCCAGCCGTTGGTGGTGCCCACGTCCATGTATTCGATGAAGCGCAAGATGTAGCCCTTCTCGCGGAAGAAGCGGGCCATCGGCAGGATGCTGGACTCGTTCATGCCGCGCTTCACCACCGCGTTGACTTTGATCGGCCACAGGCCGACAGTTTCGGCGGCGGCCATGCCTTCCAGCACCTTTGTCACTGGAAAATCCATGTCGTTCATCGCTTTGAACACGGCTTCGTCCAGCGAGTCGAGGCTGACGGTCACGCGCTGGAGTCCGGCGTCTTTCAATGCTTTGGCTTGTTGCGGGAGCAATGCGCCGTTGGTGGTGAGAGTGAGATCGGGAATCTCGGCCAGCATGGCGACGAGTTTGTGCAGGTCGCGGCGCACGAGCGGTTCGCCGCCAGTGAGACGGATTTTGCGGACCCCGTGCGCGACAAAGAGTTTGGCGAGGCAGGTGATCTCTTCAAAGGTCAGCACTTCGGCGCGAGTGAGAAATTGATAGTCGGGGCCGAAGATTTCTTTGGGCATGCAGTATACGCACCGGAAGTTGCACCGGTCGGTGACGGAGATGCGGAGGTCGCGCAGGGGACGGTTGAGGGTGTCGAGGAGCAAGGGGAGACCAGAGACTGGAGATTGCGGAGAACGTTTCCTTCAGGCAACGGTTTTCACCTCAAAGGTGCAGACATGATCACCGTAAAGTATGCACTGGGTCCTCTCGACTGGGGCTCCGATCACGCCGCTGATTAACTCGGCATCTACCTGACACACTTCAGGATGCTGAAGAACGACCGCCTGATAGGGGCAGGTGTGATGCGTCAGGAGGACTTTCTTCTCTACTTTCTCCCAATCGGCGACGAAGCCCTCTTCACCTAGTATCGCGATCAGGATTTCCAACCGTTCTTCGAGACTTTTCCCCTCCAGGTCAGGAGCGCGCTCGGCCAGTCGCCTCTGGGCAATGCGACGCAGCAGAGCGGAAAGACGCTCAGACCCGAGTTCAGCCTTAACTTCGGTCAAGATATAGGAGGACAGGCGATGATATTTCTTGGGGAAGTTTTCCTGGCCCTGCTGGCTTAGAGAGTACACTAAGTAGGGTCGCCCTACCTGCTGGCGTACCTTCTTGTTCGCCACCAGCCCATCTCGCTCAAGCAAAGTCAGGTGATGGCGCACCGTCGCGACAGCCAAGTCCAGGGCCCGCGCCAGATCATCAACCGTGACCCAGTTTCGCCTTTGAAGGATGCTGAGAATCTGTTGTCGCGTTTCCTGCATGCCGCTATCTTTCCCGAAAACCCACTAACCAGACACAGTCTAGCACATATTATCTAATTCGTCAATAAAATCATAAAATGAATTACTTTATTTATATGAAGTATATTGACGAAAATACAAATCCCACATATGATACCTGTGATCACTCTGACCGACGAGGCTTTTATGCCAGGCAAGAAGCAATCATCTATACAGCAATTATTGGAGCAAGGTGGGAACAAGAGCCTTCTCAACGACGACAAGTTTCTGCGCTTCTTCCCGGAAACCGAACGCGATCTTGAATGCCAAGATGAGGTCTACCCTGCGCTGGCGTTTGCCACTGCTGAGATCGCTGAGACCAGCGATGCGGATGAGCCCGTTACCGACGAAGACCTCAGCGAAGAAGAGACAGAGCCAGACTCCGACATCAAGCCTGACCTGACCGACGACGATCTGACCGGCCTGTATTTCAAAGAGATCGGCCGCGCCTCACTGCTCACTGCTGAGGAAGAAGTGGCCCTGGCCAAGCGTATGGAAGCGGCCAAGTTCGCCCGCCGGCGCTTGGCGAAGAATGGAGTAAACGCCAAGAAGCGGTCTGAACTCCAGACCATAATAGAGGCCGGCCTGGCCGCTCGTGACCATCTGATTATGGCGAATACGCGCTTGGTCATCAGCGTGGCCAAAAAGTATATTTACATCGGCCTGCCGTTCATTGACCTGATCCAGCATGGAAACATCGGCCTAATCAAAGCTACCGAGAAATTCGACTATCGCCGCGGGTGCAAATTCAGCACTTATGCGACGTGGTGGATTCGGCAGGCAGTCACCCGCGCCATCGCCGACCAGGCGCGCACCATCCGGTTGCCGGTGCATTTGAATGACAAGATCAACAAGCTGTTGCGCGCCTCGCACCGACTTATCCAGGAGCTAGGCCGCGAGCCGAGCTTGGAGGAGTTAGCCAATGCCTTGGGGGTGACAGTCGAACAGGTCGAGTCATTGATCCAGATGTACCAGCGCCCGCTCTCGCTGGAGATGCGCACGAACCAGGAAAATGACACAGCGTTCGGCGAACTCATCGAGGACGAGGACGCGCCACTTCCAGAGGAGATCGTCACGAAGAACCTGCTGCATGAGCAGGTCCAAGACATGCTCGATGAACTTCCGCCGCGTGAGGCGCGGGTCTTGCGTCTCCGCTATGGCATACCAGACGATGAGGAGCGTACGCTTCAGGAGGTGGGTGACAAGATGGGCATCACGCGTGAGCGCGTCCGCCAGATCGAAACCCAAGCCCTGGTGCGGCTGCGCCGCTTAGGCCGGGACCGCAAATGGCGCGGCTACTTGAGCGAATCTTAGGTGCTTAGCGATGTGGTTGCTGTAACCTAAAGGAATGACGACCTTGAAGAAAGTTACGAACACCAATCCGCGTAGCGAAGAAAAAAGAGCTATTCCATGACCCATATCATCACCAGCCTCTGTTTGCGCGATGGCTCTTGCGTGGAAGTCTGCCCGGTGGAGTGCATTGTGCCGGGCAAACCCGAAGCTGAATGGCCGTGGTTCTACATTGACCCCGACACCTGCATTGACTGCGGCGCCTGTATTCCGGAATGTCCGTACGAAGCCATCTTCACCGAGGATGACGTCCCCGAGGCCTATAAAGCCAAGGGTGGAGAACACCAGAGCAAGCCGGCCGGCCTGCCCGGGTTCGATACGCCCTTCGATGGGGTCAACGAAAAAGGTGAGTCGATACACCTGGACAACACCCGGATACTCCCAGCGGGCGAGGTCGTCAATTTGCGGGAAGACGTACAGCCTAACTATGACTACTTCAAGGCAGGCATGGGGTACAAGGCTGTTGGCAGCAAGTAAAAAAGAATGACAAATGACACATGCCTAAAACCGGATTGTTTTACAGCACTGAAACCGGCATGAATGAAGGCGTCGCCAAAATGATCGCCGAGATGATGCCGGGCGAGTTGGACGTGTTCATGGAAATCACCAAAGCCAGCGTGGACGACGCGGCGAGTTGCGACTGCCTGCTCATCGGCATGCCCACCCACGGCGAGGGCGAGATGCAGGAAGGCTGGGCCGACTTCTACCCCAATCTCGACTCGATTGACTTCAGCGGCAAGATCGTGGCGCTCTTCGGCCTGGGCGATCAGGTGGGCTACGGCCACGAGTTTGTAGACGGCCTGCGCCTGCTCTACGACAAGTTTGTGAAGCGCGGCGCGACGATGGTGGGCCGCTGGCCGACCGACGGCTACGACTTCAGCCATTCTGAAGCGATTGTGGACGGCCAGTTCGTGGGGCTGGTGATTGACGAGCAGAACCAGCTCGACCAGACGCCGGAGCAGGTGGACGCCGTGTTTCGCCCGCAGGCCAGGATACGGGCTCCTGCGTAGCCAGGCCCGCCGCGACCGATGGAGTGGGGGGACCGACTGGAGGCCGTACGCGAAGCAGCCCAGGAGAAAGGCAACATCATGAGCGTGAAGATCACCCTGACCGGCAGGCCCGGCCACATCGTCCGCCGCGAGGGCACGGTGGTGCTCGCGATGGAAAGTAGCGTGCGACACGCGTACGCGTGTCGCTTGAGTAACAGTCTTGCAAATACCGTGACAAGACCTGCTGTCCCATCAGCAGACCCTACTTGGATATGGGAGGGTGGCAACGCTCTCTTGTGAAAGCACCACGGACAATCAGGCCGTGCACGATTTTTTGCGGTCACTTTGAAATCCGGGTAATGCCTGGCTGCTCTCGCGAAGGAGGTTAGAGATGGATACGTTGACTCAGATGAAGTGCGTCGCCTGCCGCAAAGGCGAACCCACCGTCACGGAGGCTGAAATCGCCGAGCTTCACCCGCAAATACCGGACTGGCAAATTGTGGAGCACGAGGGGATCAAACGCCTGGAGCGGGCGTTCAAGTTCGACAATTTTGTGCAGGCGCTGGCGTTCACCCACCGGGTCGGCGAGATCGCGGAGGCCGAGGGGCATCACCCCGCGCTCCTAACCGAGTGGGGCAAGGTGACCGTCACATGGTGGACGCACAAGATCAAGGGTTTGCACCGCAACGATTTCATTATGGCGGCGAAGACCGACCCATTACATCGAGATGAGGCCGGATAACGTATTGCCTTTGACGATTACGCAGGCCGGCCTCGCCATGCAGTTGATCCCGGCCGGCGCGTTCCCAATGGGCAACCCGCCTGTGCCGACGGAAGTCGAGGCTTTCTACATTGACCGCGTCCCGGTCACCCATGCCGCTTATCGGGTCTTCGTCGAGGCCGCCGGCCATCGCTGGCCCGAGCTTTGGGAGCGCCGTGGCTACCCGGCTGATCGTGCCGATCAGCCGGTGGTCACCGTCAGCTTTGAAGATGCTCAGACTTATGCGGCCTGGCGCGGCGCGCGGTTGCCGACCGAGGCCGAATGGGAGAAGGCGGCGCGGGGGATGGATGGCCGCACGTATCCCTGGGGAAATGAATTCATTCCCGAAAATCTGAACACGAGCGAGGGGAAGACCGAGGGCACACATCCGGTCACGGCGCATCCCGGCGGCATCTCGCCCTACGGCGTGCTTGACTTGGCCGGGAACGTCTGGGAGTGGACCACGACATTCTATCGTGAGGGTGAAGAGTGGCGGGTCGTCAAAGGCGGCGCATGGGATTTCAAGGGCAGAGACGATGCGCGTGCTTTCAGCCGCGCGTATTTCCGTCCAGCGGTGCGTAGTGGAGCGATTGGCTTTCGCTGCGCGTTGAGTCTGGTGGCGGTCACTTGAGCGGAGGCGCGACGCATTCGGGCTGGGCCAGCACCAGGACGTGGGCGGGCAAGGTGGTCTACGGCGCGCCGACCAGCGGTTCTAGTAGCGTGCCTTATTTATTAGCCGAGAGGGACAGGTCATGATTAGGCTCACCGCACTAGCAAGTCAAGCCATACAGGAAATCATGAAGCAACAGAAGCTCCCTCCGACAGTTGCGCTCCGGGTGGGGTCACCCAGGAAGGTTGCGAGGGAAGCGGGACCCAGTTCAGGTACGTGCTGGACCTTGATCCGAACCCGGCGAGATCATCCGATCACATTTTTGAGAGCGGGGGACTGAGAATCGTTGTGGATCACGACAGTCTACCGCATCTGGCGGGCCTTCAACTTGACGTCCGTCACGAGTTCGGAGGCGTAAGGTTCCTCTTCCGGAATCCCCGGGCGCAACACAGTTGCGGGTGCGGGCACACATTCTCGGAGGAGGAACCAGAGCCTGAAGCACGAGGAGCATGAATAGACCTGAAAACCGATAACCAGTCACAATCCTGAGCGTGTGGGGCCTCAAGGAGGGCAACGTCGAAGGGGCCCTGCAGGTACCCGGCGACCCAAGCATGATGTCCAAAGCGGCCGAGCTTTAACCGGACCTATTCCGGTAGGCTCTGCGTGCCTTAGGTGTGAGAGTAGTTTTCAATAAGCAGAAGGAATAGCATTCGCTGTGGGATTAGAGCAAAAGCTTGGTAATTTAGGCATTGTCACCGCCCGGCTTGAAGATTTGGTGAACTGGGGCCGCACGAACTCCATGTGGCCCATGCTGTTCGGCCTGGCCTGCTGCGCCATAGAGATGATTAGCACTGTGGCCGGACCGCAGAACGACTTATCTCGCTTCGGGATGGAACTGATGCGCGCCTCACCCCGCCAGAGCGATTTGATGATTGTGGCTGGGCGGGTGAGCCGTAAAATGGCGCCTGTCCTGCGCCGCCTGTACGACCAGATGCCCGATCCCAAGTGGGTGATCGCGATGGGCGACTGCGCTGCATGTGGCGGCATTTTCAACAACTATGCGATTGTCCAGGGAGTGGACGAGGTGGTGCCAGTGGATGTGTATGTGGCTGGCTGCCCGCCGCGCCCCGAAGCGCTCATGCACGGCATCCTCACCCTGCACGAGAAAGTTAAGAAAGAGAAGCTCAAAGATTGGGCCTAGCGCAACAAGCATTTAGTTTAATCTGATTTTCTTGACAATGAAGAGGTGCGGAGTATAATTCACCCCTGCTTGGGAAATATATAACAAATAGGCTCAAAGCACGGCAGAAACGGCGAATTCTCTTCGGTGTGAGGTCAATGTGTGGAACCATAGCGGCAGCGGGATGTTTGACGAGATTAGTGCAGTCCACATTGAAGCAGCCAATGTGAAGGTTTCTGCCCCACTGGCGATTTTGCTGTTTGGTTAATGTCTCACCCCGGCCCTGGGTCGGGGTGAGATTGTTTCAGCTGGCTTTTGCCGGGCTGCTAAAGCCGGCGCGTGGATTTGGCAATCCACGCGGGAGCAGTATCTCATTTGCGATACAATTTCCGCATGGACGAGGAATTGTACTGGGACAGTTCGTATGCTATTGCGCGGCGGTTGATGGCCGCACATCCCGATGTGGATTGGACGAACCTTACCCTAAACATGATTTATAATTGGGTTATTGCCCTGTCAGAGTTCAAAGACGACCCCCGACTGGCGAACGATGAACTCTTGACCGCAATTTACCAAGATTGGTACGAGGAGACTCACTATGACCACCCCCGAAATGCCTCTCTCTGATCTCCCGGTCCCGGAGGAAATGCAGAGCAATGTCTTCGTCACGACGTTGGACAAGATTTACAACTGGAGCCGCCGGTCCTCCTGCTGGCCGATGATGTTCGGCCTGGCCTGCTGCGCCATTGAGATGATCTGCACGGCGGCCAGCCGCTACGATCTCAGCCGCTTTGGTATGGAAGTGATGCGCCCCTCCGCGCGCCAGGCGGACCTGATGATCGTCTCCGGCACTGTGACGAAGAAGATGATCCCACAGATCGTCCGGCTCTACAACCAGATGCCCGAACCGAAGTACGTGCTGGCGATGGGCGCGTGCGCGAGCGGCGGCGGGCCGTTCAAAGAAGGATACAACGTGGTCTCTGGCGTGGACAAGTACATCCCGGTGGACGTGTACGTGCCTGGCTGCCCGCCGACCCCGCAGGCGTTGCTCCACGGCCTGATCACGCTGCAAAAGAAAATTGACGGCCAATCCATCCGTACGGTGCCGTGGTACGAAGGCTGGCCCGGCAGAGGCACGTCAGAGCCGATCCCCGTGCCGATCCTCGGCCCGGACATCATTGACCCGCGCCAGGCGCCGCGGCTCCGCCAGTTGGCCGCGCAGAAGATCGAGGCCTAGCCAAGAGGCATCTCCATGACCGTTGCTCCCGCTCCGACTACGACCGAAGTCAAATTGGACCAGGCATTCCCGGAGTTCGTGAAGCCCGACACCCGCAAGGGGTACAGCGGCTATCTGGTGGCGCCGGATAAGCTGATCGAGGTCGCCACCCACCTGCGCGATCAGGCCGGATACTCCTATCTCTCCTCCGCGACTGCCGTGGACTATCTCGAAGAAGGCAAAATGGAGATGGTCTACCATCTTTATCGCATGAGCGGCGGCCCGGCGCTCGTCCTCAAAACGCAGACCCCGCGTGATAATCCGGTCATCCCCTCGCTCGTCTCGGTCTATCCGGGCGCAGACTTTCAGGAGCGCGAGGCGTGGGACCTGTACGGCATCCAGTTTCCCGGCCACCCCAACCTCAAGCGCATCCTCATGTGGGAAGGCTTCCATGGCCACCCGATGCGCAAAGACTGGAAAGAAGCCTATTACGAGGAAGACCACAAGCCGTTCGATTTGCGCTGGCCGGCCGGACAGGTGTATCGCTCCGAGCAGAAGAACCCGTTCGGGCACAACGTAAAGTATCCCGAAGGCTTTACCATTGAGGGCTGGACGCCCGAGGGCGACACGGCGTTGTACGCCGGGATGGGCGTGATCACCGAGGCCGGCGGGCACATGAAGACCGACCAGATCGTGGTCAACCTCGGCCCGCAGCACCCCTCGACCCACGGCGTGTTCCGCATGGTCGTCACTCTGGACGGCGAGACCATCGTGGATTTGCAGCCGGTGATGGGCTACCTCCACCGCAATCACGAAAAGATCGGTGAGCGCAATACTTACATCATGAATATGCCGTTCACTGACCGGCTGGACTATATCTCCTCGATGTCCAACAACCTGGGCTACGCGCTGGCGGTGGAAAAGCTGATGAACATCAAGCCGCCGGAACGGGCGGAGTACATCCGGGTGATGATGGTGGAGCTCACCCGGATTTGCAACCACCTGTGGGCCATCGGCTTCCTGCTCAACGACATGGGTGCGTTCTTCACCCCCGCGCTGTACGCCATCGAGGAGCGCGAGCTGATCCTCGACGTGTTCGAGGCCGTGGCCGGTTCGCGCATGATGTGCAACTACATGCGCTTCGGCGGCGTGGTGCGCGACCTCCCCGCGGGCGTGCTGGAGAAACTGACCGAGCTCATCACCGACCGCCTGCCGCGCAAGATTGACGAGCTGGACGCTTACCTGACGCACAACGAGATCATCCGCTCGCGCTGCCTGGGCGTGGGCGTGCTGCCGGCCGAGCAGGCCATCGCCTACAGCATGGCCGGGCCGGTGCTCCGCGCCTCGGGCGTGCCATACGACGTGCGCCGCGCCGAGCCGTACAGCCTCTACGACCGCTTCGACTTCAACGTGGCCTGCCGCTACAACGGCGACGTGTACGACCGCTACCTCATCCGCATTGACGAGATGCGCGAGAGCCTGAAGATCCTCCAGCAGGTGCTGCGCGACATGCCGCCCACGGGCGGCATCCTGGCCGGCAAGCCGCAATATCAGGTGCGCGTCCCGGCGGGCGAGGCCTATGGCCGCGTGGAAAACCCGAAAGGCGAACTGGGCTACTACGTCATCTCGACGGGCAAGCCCAACCCGTATCGCTACCACATCCGCGCCCCTTCGTTCATCAACCTGACCGCCCTCGGCGAAATGTGCAGGGGGCACAAGGTGGCCGATGTGGTGGTGATTTTGGGGAGCATTGATATTGTGCTGGGGGAGACGGACAGGTAAGAGTGATCAGTCAGCTTGATCATTGATGACTGATTACTGAGCGACCGACACAGACTCTGACGCGACGAGGAAACGGACTATGTACGGACTTGGCATTCTGCGCGGCCTGGGCGTGGTTTTCAAGCACTTCGTGGACACCTACGTGGACGACCTCCGCTGGCTGGGCAGGCGCTATTACAACCCGGAGGCGTTCAGGGTGCGCCAGGGGCCGAAGGCGGCGGGCATCTTCACCGTGCAGTACCCGGAAGAGAAGCTGGTGACGCCGGAGGAGTTTCGCTACATCCCCTTCCTGCTCTACGAGGAGAAGCCGGACGGGACGAAGGAAGACCGCTGCACCTCCTGCGGCATCTGCGCCAAGGTGTGCCCGCCGCAGTGCATCTGGATCGAGCGCGCGAACGACCCGAAGACCGGCCGCCCGGTCCCCGCGCCCAGGCAGTTCTACATTGACATTGACATCTGCATGAACTGCGGCTTTTGCGCGGAATACTGCCCCTTCGACGCGATCAAGATGGATCACGACTTTGAGATCGCCTCGTACGACCGCACGACCGCGCACATTTACGACAAAGAGAAACTGAGCAAGCCGGTCTCCTACTACGCACACATCCGCCCGACGAACTACAAGCGTGAGGAGGAAGCCCGCGCGGCCGAGGCGGCGAAGAAGGCGGCGAAGAAAAGCGCGGCGGCGGAAAAAGCCGCTTCGTAGCCGGACATGTTTGTTTCAAGGCCGTCTCACGAGTCATGACGCGGCGCCGCGGGGGGACGCCGAAGCCATCTCCGACTGCGGCGGCTCGCGGCGATGGCGCATGCTGCTCTCTCAGGAGGAACCTGATGTACCAGAGCGACACGGAAATGTTGTTCCCCTCGCGCGTGATCCCCTCCCTCAAGCGGCTGCGCGGCCCGGCCTGGCGGCATCTGGTCGAGGAGGTGGAGCAGGAGGAGGACGGGGACGAAGATAACCTGGCCTTCGGGCTGATGATGATCCGCCTCAACGGCTGCCTCACCTGCCAGTCCGACTCGTACAAGGCCATGCGCGGCTGCACCGCCTGCGCCCAGCAGATGATCTGCCGGTTCAAGGATTCGGACGAGGCGTTGATTAAGTTATTCAAGCAGGCGAAACAGGAAGTGAACGAGTATCTGTGTGAGGGGACGCTGGTGGACGCCTGATGGTGGTTGATTGGGAAAGCGTGTGTGAAAAATGGCGAAGAATGACAAAGAACTGACCGAGCAAGTGCGGCGCGCGCTGGCGACGGTGCAGGAGCCGGAGCTGCACCGCGACCTGGTGACGCTCAACATGGTGCAGGACCTGAAGGTCGAGGACGGCGCGGCCAGCTTCACCATCGTGCTGACGACCCCGGCCTGCCCCCTGCGCAACGTGATCGAGCGCGACGCGCGGGCGGCGGTTGGCAGGGTCCCCGGCATCCAGGGCGTCAGCCTCAAATGGGATGCGCGGGTCGCGCCGAACAGCCGGCTGGCGGGCCAGTTGGACATGCCCGCGCGCAACGTCGTGGCGATTGCTTCTGGCAAGGGCGGGGTGGGCAAGAGCACCGTCGCCGTGAATGTCGCAGTTGCGCTCGCGCGATCCGGCGCGAAGGTCGGGCTGCTCGACGCGGACATCTACGGCCCCAACACGCCGATGATGCTGGGGGTGAGTTACAAGCCAGTGGTGGCGAACGAGAGGCTGCTGCCCGCGCGGGTCTACGGGATCGAGCTGTTTTCGATGGCCTTTCTCGTCAAAAACGAGCAGCCCATCATCTGGCGCGGGCCGATGCTCGACAAGGCCATCCGCCAGTTCCTCAGCGACGTGGCCTGGGGCGACCTCGACTATTTGCTTGTGGATATGCCGCCTGGCACGGGCGACGCCCAGCTCACCGTCTCGCAGGCCTTCGCGCTGTCGGGCGCGGTGATCGTCACGCTGCCGCAGGAGGTCTCGCAGGCAGACGCGCGGCGCGGCCTGGAGGGCTTCCGCCAGATGGAAGTGCCGGTCCTCGGCGTGATCGAGAATATGAGCTACCTGCTCTTGCCGGACGGGACGAAGGTGGACGTGTTCGGGCAGGGTGGGGGGCGGAGGCTGGCTGAGAACGCGGGCGTCCCGTTCATCGGCGAGATCCCGATGGAGCCGCAGGTCCGCGTGGGCGGGGACGCCGGCCTCCCGATAGTCGTCAGCCACCCCGACTCGGCGGCGGCCAAAGCCTTAGTCGCCGTCGCGCAGGACATCGCCGCGAAGATCAGCGTGCAGAATTATATGAACCAGAACAACGTGATCCCGATCACGGAGATCGGGTGACCGATGTCTGAGATGACGCTTCCGGCTGAGACCTCAGCCGTGGCTGAGCCAACTCCGCGCACGATCATCGGCGTGCGGTTCATGCGCGTGGGCAAGGTCTATCACTTCGACGCGACCGGGTACGGGCCGCTGAAATCCGGCGACCGCGTGATCGTGGAGACGACGCGCGGGCGGCAGTTGGGCGAGGTGGTGAATCGGGTTGATCCCGCGAAGACCTCGCCGCCCGAGGGGGGCTACAAGGCCATCGAGGGCATCGCCACCCCGCGCGACCTCGCCCTCCTGCAGATGTGGAAATCCAAAGAGACCGAGGCCATGATCAGCTGCCGCGAGCGTGCGCACCAACTGGGCCTCGATCAGGCCGGCGTCAAAGTCGTCAGGGCCGATTATAGTTACGACGGTTCACGCCTGACCTTCCTCCTCAGCGGCCCGGACGACGGCTCGCGGCTCGAAACCAGGTCGCTCAAGGACGACATGCAAGCCATGCACCCCCACCAGCAGGTCGCGCTGCGCCAGATCGGCCCGCGCGACGTGGCAAAACTGCTGGGCGGGATGGGCGCGTGCGGGCTGGAGACGCGCTGCTGCTCGATGTTCCTCACCGAGTTCAGCCCGGTGAGCATCAAGATGGCGAAGGAACAGGGCATCTCGCTCAATCCGGACGAGATCACCGGTATGTGCGGGCGGCTCCGCTGCTGCCTGGTCTACGAGTATGAGCAGTACGCCGCCGCGCGCAAGGCGCTCCCCAAGCGCAATAAGCTGGTGCTCACGCCCAAGGGCCAGGGCAGGGTGGTGGACGTAAACCCGCTCAAAGAGTCAGTCTTCGTTGAGATCATGGTTGACGACGAGCCGCGCACTCTGGAGTTCATGAAGCACGAGCTCCAGCCGGTGGAGGAGCTGGAAGCCCTCAAAAAGAAAGCCGCCAGCCCCTGCGACCGGCATCAGGGCGGCGGGTGCAACTGTGGCAAAGCAAAGAATTGACAAGGTGCATGTGGCGGTGGCGAGGGCGCTAGAACTCCTTGACGCAATACGCAATACGTAATACGCAATACGCACCCTCGTCATTGAGCGTATGACAGCGCACCCAACTGTGGTTGGCGTCACCAACTGGGAAGACCTCGGGTTCCACGACGCCCCGCGCCGGGTCGTCTCCCTCGTCCCCTCGGTGACTGAGAGCCTGTTTGAACTGGGCTGCGGCGCGGCGCTCGTGGCCGTCACCGATTTCTGCGTTCACCCGGCCGACGGGGTGAAGCGCCTGCTCAAGATAGGGGGGACGAAGAACCCCAACCTCCAGCGGATCAAGACCGCGCTGCCGGATTTGATCATCGCCAACCAGGAAGAAAACAGCCAGGATAGTATCGCGGCGCTTGTCGCCGAGGGGTTCAAGGTATGGCTCACCTTTCCGCGCACCGTGCGGGACGCGCTCGACCTGCTGCACGACCTGGTGCGCCTGTTCCGCGTGTCACACATGGGCCATCAACTCTCGGCGCTCGAGACGGCCTATGAGTGGGCCAGCCTCGCAGCGGAGAATATGCCGCCGGTCAGGGTCTTCTGCCCCGTCTGGCGCGAGCCAGCCGCGGCGGAGGGCCAGCCGCGCTGGTGGATGACGATCAACCGCGATACCTACGTCCACGACGTGATTCGGCTGTGCGGGGGCGCGAACGTGTTCGCCGACCGTGAGCGCCTCTACCCCCTCGCCGCCGATCTCGGCGAGGGTCCGGTCGGGCCGCCTGATTCCGCCGCCGGGCGAGACACCCGTTACCCCCGTGTGACGACGCAGGAAGTCGCCGAACAGGCCCCCGACTTAATCTTGCTCCCCACTGAGCCTTACGCGTTCACCAGCGCCGACCTCGCCGCGTTTGACGACTTCCGCGAGATCCCGGCGGTCAGGCGCAACCGCATCCAGCTTGCGGATGGCAGTCTGCTCACTTGGCACGGCATCCGCGTCGCCAAAGCATTGGCCGAACTTCCGGCGATTATCAATCCGGGGGAAGCCGGGACTGAAGATGTGGCGTGGGAGTAATTCACCTTCGAGACCCCTGGAACGTTCACTCTCCTCTGCCGTCTGCACGACCAGATGAAAGCCACGCTCGTCTTCACCCCATGAGGAAAGGAGCCTCATCATGACCCCTGCCCCCAAATCTGCGCCGAAGACGCCTGCAGGCCCGCCCCCGTCCGTCAAAATCGCGGTAGCCGTGATGGTGGGCCTGATGTTGATCGGCTTGAGCCTGTTTTTGATCCTGGGCCGCAGCGCCACGCCCAGCCTCGCCACCCAGAAAGGCTTCCTCGGCACGCGCGGGACGCTGTTCGCGGATATTAACCTGATTGCAGAGATCATCCTTCTCGTCGGATTGATGGTTGGGTACGGCCTGGCCCGGGGGGGCAACATCCCCGCGCACCAGTACAACCAGACGGCGTGGGTGTTGTTCAACATTGTCCTGGTCATGTTCATCATGACGGTCTCGTACGGCCGGCAGGTCGCGCCGGGCGTCCCCGCCAAACTGCTCCAGGCCTATTATGGGGTCTCGGCGCTGCACTCGGTGTTGGGCAGCCTTACGGTGTTGTGCGGCGTCTACATCCTGCTGCGCATGAACAGACTCCTGCCCAAGTCGCTGCGCATCGCGTGGTGGAAGAATCTGATGCGGATGACCCTCGGCCTGTATTGGGCCATCGGCCTGCTGGGCGTCGGCACGTACTACGTGTGGTACATCCAGCCGCGCGAGGCGGCAGGCGGGCCGGAGATTGCGGACGCCACGCCCGCGGGCAAGGTCATCGTCCCGATGGCGAACTACGAGTTCGTCCCGAAGGAGCTGACCGTCCCGGTTGGCGCTGCGGTCATCTGGCGCAACGACGACCCCGATCCCCACACCGTCACGTTCGACAACAAGGAATTCCCGGCCTTTGGCTTCGAGCAGGGCATGACAAACGAAGTTGCGTTCAGCCAGACGGGCGATTTTTTCTATTACTGCGAGTTCCACGGCTCGCCCGGCCTGCACGACATGGCCGGCGTGATCCACGTCGTCCCGGGAGATCAAATCGCCGCCGTGCCGACCTCGGTCCCGCCCTCCACGCCGACCCCGCAGCCGACGGCCCCGCCCGTGTCTGCCGCGTCGCTCGGCCCCATTGGTCACGGGGAGTTCCGCGACAACCGAAAACACAACGACGAGTTTGACCTCCAGGTGACCGATCTGACGCCGGCCTCCGGCGGGGAATATCATGCCTGGCTGAGGGGCGAGCAGAGTGCGCTGCGCCTCGGCGTGCTCACGCCAGACGAGAGCAA
>Ga0209341_10001391_pt1 | contig 24093 bp, 20 predicted proteins | sample RifCSP13_2_FD_184020 | JGI IMG/M metagenome (GOLD analysis project Ga0209341, IMG submission 184020) | Soil microbial communities from Rifle, Colorado - Rifle CSP2_sed 13_2 (SPAdes) (version 2) | ecosystem: Environmental > Terrestrial > Deep subsurface > Rock core/Sediment | place: Rifle... | reverse complement strand
AGGGGGATGGGGAGACGGGGCGATGGGGGGATGGGGAGACGGGGCGATGGGGGGATGGGGAGACGGGGCGATGGGGGGACTGGGAGACGGGGCGATGGGGGGACTGGGAGACGGGGCGATAGGGGGATGGGGAGCGTCCCCCCGTCCCCCAATCTCCCCGTCGCCCCGTTTCACGATGGCACGGGCTTCAGCGCAGCCCCGCAGCAAAGGAATGACTTTCCCGGGATTGCAAATGCCGAGTGGGTCAAAAGCGGAACGCACACGAAGCATCACCTCCATGTCGTCTGCGGAAAAGATCAGTGGGAGAAGATCTCGCTTGTCAAGACCAACGCCATGTTCCCCGGTGATACTGCCGCCAGCTCTTACGCAGGCCTCCATCAACTCGCGGCCCGCCTCTTTTACTCGTCGAACTTCGTCAGCAGACCGTGAGTCGAAACAGATCAAAGGATGAAGATTGCCATCACCGGCGTGAAACACATTGGCGAGCCGCAAGCGATACTTGGAGGCAATCCGGTAAGCCTGGTCGAGAATCTCCGGCAAACGCGAGCGAGGCACGACGGCATCCTGGATCATCGAGTCGGGCGCGATCCGGCCTATGGCGCCAAACGCACCTTTCCGCGCGGCCCACAATTTCTTTCTTTCGATTTCATCTCGCGCCAGCCTGCTGCTCCTTGCCCCGTGTCGCAGGCAAATGCTGTTGACGCGTTCAGCCTCCTGATCAATGCCGGCCTCCAGCCCATCCAACTCAATGAGAAGCGCGGCGCCAATGTCCAGAGGCAGGCCGGCCGTAAACACGCTCGCTTCCACAGCATGGATGATTTCCTGGTCCATCATTTCGAGCGCCGCAGGCATTACTCCGGCTGCGATAATTTCGGATACTGCATGACTTGCATCATTAACTTCCGGAAACTCGGCCAATAACGTGCGCACTGCCGGTGGGATCCGCGTGAGTCGCAGGGTCGCTTCGGTGGCAATGCCAAAGGTGCCTTCCGATCCAACGAAAACGCCCAGCAGATCATATCCGCCGCACTCGATCTCACCGCTGGTAAGCTCAACCACCTCGCCGCCGGCCAGAACTACAACGGCGCCGAGAACATGATCAGTTGTTGTGCCATACTTCAGGCAGTGAATTCCCCCGGCGTTTTCGGCGATGTTTCCGCCAATGGTGCAAGTCGGCTGACTCGAGGGATCGGGAACATAGTGAAGCCCGAATTGGGCGGCTGCTTGCGAGACGTGGAGGTTGACGACACCGGGTTGCACAACAGCGATGCGGTTATCAGGATCGATTTTGAGGATCTTGCGCATGCGGGCAAGTTCAATGACCACTCCCTGCTGGAGCGCGAGCGCACCACCCGATAGACCAGTCCCTGCTCCACGCGGCGTAAAGGGCACACCCTCACGAGCGAGAGTGCACATAACCTCTGAGACCTCTTTAGTTGATGATGGGAAGACCACTGCTCGGGGCAAGTGTTTATGCTGCGGCAGTCCATCGCATTCATAGACGACCAATTCATCGGGAGCTGAGAGCACAGCCTTCTTCCCGACTATTGACTCGAGCTTGCCTATTAATTGTTCCATGGGTAGCTGTACATTTGATGATACACTACCGCAACGATCTGCCAGTAACTTTCCGAAACAGCCATTCTCTTATGCCGATTGGCTTTGCAACCAATGAAAATAAGATTGTTCATTAGTCTGTTTATCGCAGTATTTTTGATGGCCTCCAACTTTCCCACACACGCCGACCGTAAAGACATCGAGCCGACGTTAATCATATTTAATGCCAACATCCATACGATGGAGGATCAGCAGCCTAAGTGGCAGGCGCTGGCGATTCTTCAAAACCGCATCGTTGCCGTGGGTTCCGACAAAGAGATAAAGAAGCTCGCCGGATCCCAAACTCGAATGATTGACGCGAAGAAGCAACTCGTGCTTCCCGGCTTCAACGATGCCCATGTTCATTTTCTCACTGGCGGATTCCAGCTTGCGAACGTCGATCTGCGCGATGCGGACTCACCCACGGAGTTTGCCGAACGTATTCGACGCTTTGCCGAAAAACTACCTAAGGGTCGCTGGATTACCGGCGGCGACTGGGATCACGAGCGCTGGGCCGATGCCAAGTTGCCGACTAAAGAACTCATTGATCGTTACACACCTGACATACCAGTATTCGTCAATCGTCTCGACGGCCACATGGCTTTGGCAAACAGTTTGGCCTTGAGACGGGCCGGCGTAACTCGCCAGACACTTGATCCACCAGGGGGGGTCATTGTGCGCGATTCGAAAACAGGTGAACCCACTGGGATCTTAAAAGACGCGGCCCAGAATCTGGTCTGGAAAGTTATTCCCGAACCAAGCTTCGAGGAGAAACTTGTGGCCGCGCGCGCCGCAACAAACCACGCTGCCAGCCTCGGCGTCACGAGCGTGCAGGACATGTCAGCCGGCAATGATGTCGGTGTGTACCAGACGCTTCTGAATCGCGGCGAATTGAAGACTCGCATCTATGCAGTCTCACCTTTGCCCGCATGGGAGAGATTGGCACAAACAGGCGTGCGTGCGCATTTCGGTAATGGAATGCTTCGGATCGGCGGCCTCAAAGGCTTCGCTGACGGCAGTCTTGGCTCGACCACCGCGCTCTTCTACGAACATTATCGCGATGCTCCTGATACCGCAGGTATTGCCAGTGATGAGATGTATCCCGAAGGTGCAATGCTAGCGCGCGTGCGTGAAGCTGATCGCGCTGGCCTGCAGGTTATGATCCACGCTATTGGCGATCGTGCCAACGACCTCATCCTGTCAATCTTTGAGCAGGTGGAACGCGAGAGCAGTAATCGGGAGCAGCGCTTTCGTATCGAGCATGCCCAGCATTTACGGCCACAAGATATAGATCGCTTCGGCCGCCATAAGGTGATTGCTTCGATGCAGCCTTATCATGCCATCGATGACGGGAGGTGGGCAGAAAAACGGATCGGCAAAGAGAGAATCAAGACAACTTATGCTTTCCGCTCTTTGCTGGATTCTGGCGCAGCCCTGGCGTTTGGTACTGATTGGAGCGTTGCGCCTCTGAATCCGCTACTCACGGTTTATGCGGCAGTAACGCGACGTACTCTGGATGGCAAGAATGCCAAGGGCTGGGTTCCGGAACAGAAGATCTCTGTTGAGGAGGCGGTTCGTGCTTATACAGTTGGGTCTGCATATGCTGAGTTTGAGGAATCAAACAAAGGAACGATCACCCCTGGCAAGCTCGCGGATGTTGTTGTTCTTTCTCAGGACATCTTCAAGATAGATCCCAAAGAGATTGAGAAGACGCGAGTGGTTCTGACCATCATGAATGGTGAGGTCGTATTTGAATCGCGCTAATGAATGTGTTGGTGTTGCCAATCTACCCCAGACGTTAACGAGTTTGGATTTGTCACTTCCTTAATCTTGGACACCACTCTTTCGCCTTGTTGCTAACCTGTAACAAAGATAGATAACAAGTCCCGCGATTGCAGCTATTCCGGCCTGGTAAGCTTCTTGCGAGGTGCTGTTTAAGAGCAACCAGGTGGCCAACACGAGTGCCGCTATTGCTATGAATGTTCCACCCGCGATGTGAAACATAGCTGGGGGCGCATCCGAGCGGCGGCGCAGAAGCGGCAATGCCGCACAGGTCGCGGCATATGTGACCAACCGCGCAATTGCGCTTAGCGTCACAGCGGCTACAAAAGAACTTTTCAAGGTCAGTATTAGCATCAATCCCGTGGTGAGTAGTATTGCCGCATAGGGTGTAAAGAAGTGCCGATGAACCTTCGTCAAGATCGTTGGCAACTGTTTCTGCTCAGCCATGGCAAATGGGACCCGCGATCCGGAAAGCACAATGCAGTTGAGATTGCCCGTAATAGAGATGACGGCCCCGGCGGATATGATTGCTCCTCCTATTCCCCCCAAAAAACTGGTAGCTGCATCTGCTAAGGGCCGCTCCGACCGTGCCAGTCCGGGAAGGGTGCCGATACAGACAATCTGAACGAAGACGTAGAGAACAGCTACGACAGCAATTGCTATTAACAACGCTCGGGGTAGGTCTAGTCGCGGGTTTCGTACTTCGCCGGCCGGGATAGCCGCCATTTCAAATCCCGTAAAGGCATATACCAGCAGCAATACGGATTGTGAGAATGTAGCAGCTTCGGGAAGGGGGCCGAAGGTAAACGCCGGGCCGCGAAGATAGAACAGCCCCGTCAAAATGAACAGCATTATCGGTACCAGCTTGCCGATAGTGAATATATTGCTGAATATCGCCGCCTCTCGCACACCAACCACATTTATCGCTGTAAGAACGAGAACTACAAGTGTGATTACTGCTGCTCGCGTTGTGGAGTTCGCAGCTGAAGGCCAAAAGAAACCGAGATAGCTCACCAACAAATTGCAGTTGGCGGCGAAGGCGGTCAGTCGAGCAAGCCACATTAGCCAGCCAACCTCAAAAGCGATGGTTGGACCAAAGGTCTCGCGCGCGTAGAGATAGGGACCTCCAGTTTCACTGTAGCGGCTGCCAACCTCTGCAAAACAAAGGGTAATCAGCACTACCACCAGAGCGCAGGCAAGAAACGCAAAGAGACTATAGGAGCCAATAAGCGAGAAGACTTTCGCGGGAAGACCAAAAATCCCCGCGCCAATGATGGCGTTAATCGTTAAGGCAACAAGATCCCAGCGGCGAATGGCACGTATGAGACCTTCTTCGGATACTTTTGTCATCCGGTGCCTTATAATCTAAATTACCTAACGGCACAACGATTTCAATCTGAGTTAGATGTCAACTCTTGGACTGCGGGTACTTGTCACCGCTTTCCAGTTGAAACATTCATACTCAAGAGCGGTGACAAGTCCTCCAGCACTCCAACGGAGTTTACAAATGTCATGAACAGCAAAGACCATTTGGTAGGCACCATCATCTGTTCTCTAGTTCTCCTTAGTTCGTTTGCAACCCTCGGCCACGGCGCATGGGGTGGGCCCGCTGAAATCAGAACAACTCCCACGCAAAACTTGGAACTGCTCGTTGATCGAGCTGCTAAAGCAACGCTGGAAAAGTTTGCTGAGAAGAAACTCGAAGAAAAGCAGCTGTCGATTACCCTGGTTGATTTGAGCGATCCGGCGCATCCTCAAACGGCAAGCTTTCGCGGGAATGAAAGAGTTTATCCGGCGAGCGTGGTCAAACTGTTTTACCTGGTTGCAGCACATCGCTGGCTTGAAGACAAGAGGATTGAAGAAACTCCGGAACTGCGCCGCGCGATGAAGGACATGATAGTGGATTCCTCAAATGAAGCCACTCAGTACATAGTGGACGTGCTAACACATACAACCGGCGGTTACGAGCTTCCTCCGAAAGAGATGGAAGAGTGGCATTACCGGCGCAATGCAGTCAATCGCTATTTTGGCGGCCTGGGTTTTAGCAACATCAATGTGAACCAGAAGACGTTTTGCGAGGATGCGTATGGACGCGAACAAGTCTCACGTGGACCTAATGGAGAAAATCGAAACAAACTAACCACAGATGCCACCGCGCGTTTGCTTACTGAGATTGTAACAAGAAAGGCCGTGACACCTCGGCGCAGTGAGCAGATGATGGAACTCCTGAAACGAGATTATGCGGGTAAGGCTAGTGACCCGGATGACCAGGGCCATGGGTTTACCGGAATCGCTCTTCAAGGCATGGAAGGCGTCAAGCTTTGGTCAAAAGCTGGCTGGACCAGCGCGACCAGACATGACGCCGCGTATCTTGAGCTGCCAAACGGCGCCAGGTTCGTACTGGTGACCTTCACGACCGAGCACGCAAATGAGCGAGACATTATTCCGACAGTTACACGAGTCGTAATTGAGGGAATCGGGGAAGTGAAGCAGCAAGCTTCGATCAATGATTGAAGATCTCTCACGCAGACACACACCGATCAGCAATCTGTTTCCGCAGCCTCGCACTCGCGAGGCATGGAATCGCTATTCTCTGACTAATGAGCAGCTAGAGTTCTACCGGGAATGTGGCTACGTTGCCGGCATCCAAGTTTTGGACGATCGGCAAGTGGAAGTGTTGCGCGCACAAACCACTGAGCTGCTAAATCCTAATCATCCCGGGCGCCGTCTCTTTTACGAGTACAATTCAAACGAATCAGCTAACCCCGATATAGTACTCTTTCACGCTTTGGGAGCCTGGCGCATTAGTCGTGCCTTTCATGACCTGCTTTGGAATCCCGCGTTTCTCGTGCCGGCGTCACAGTTATTGGGAGGCCCCGTGCGGTTCTGGCACGACCAGATCTTTTACAAGCCGCCGCACCATGGGGGTGTCGTCGCCTGGCATCAGGACTACTCTTACTGGACCCGCACGCAACCGATGGCCCACCTGTCATGCTGGATTGGCTTGGATGATTCCACGCGTGAGAACGGATGTGTGCATTACGTGGCGGGAAGTCATCGCTGGCGGCTGCTGCCAATTACTGGTCTCGCAAATGACATGAGCGCCATAGAGGCGGTTTTGACAAAGAGTGAGCAACAGGCATTCAACCCAGTCCCAATTGAGCTCAAAAGGGGACAAGCCTCCTTTCACCACCCGTTGATGGTCCACGGCTCCTACGAAAATGCTACGAATCGTCCTCGGCGAGCCACTGTAATAAATGTCTTTCGAGATGGAGTTGTATCGGCCTCAGACAATCCGCCGCTGGAGGGTGTGCCCGCAATTCCTGCTGGAGAAAAAATGGACGGCCAATTCTTTCCCTTGCTGTTTTGATCCAGCATTGCTGGAAATGTCTCTGCTTGAGAAGGAAGCAAAGCACGCTGAAGTAGCAAGGTAGTAATCTCTCAGGTCAGGGGCAAGGCAGGCTTCTGGGCAGGAAGGAGCTAGTTTCAAATAATTGCAGGTAGGGAAGGGGGCAAGGCAGGCTTCTGGGCAGGAAGGAGCTAGTTTCAGTCTGCCGCCGCCCCCGCTGACCTCAAAAGTCACTCATCACTGAAATGAATCACTCAATTGCAGCAGCCTCTCAGGTTGTCTCTTGAATTCCAGTCAGAGCAGATGGAATGATCGGGTATTACACGTGAGAGATCAATTTGAGTGGCTATTTCAATGTTGAGTGACATTCAATGTTGAGCGGGGGCGGCGGCAGCCTGAAAGTTGACCCCTGCCTTCAATGAAGCCTGCCTTGCCCCCTTCCCGACTTGAGAGATTGTGAGTCTTGACCGGTTCTTACGCTGAGCTCTGCCTTGCCCCCTTCCCGACTTGAGAGATTGTGAGTCTTGACCGGTTCTTACGCTGAGCTCTGCCTTGCCCCCTTCCCGAACTGAGAGATTCAACTTCTCCGGGAACAAACGCCGCAGTCTTGCGTCAAATAAAACAGGAACCGGTCTCGCGGCGATTTCGGGATCTCCCACAACCCTCCAATCGGCACGGGCAGGCAACTAAGCGCTCTCTAGAAATGGAGGTGAGATCGTGTCGAGACTTGAGATTACGAACAAGCCCAATGTCAACGTCACACCACTTATCGACGTGTTGCTGGTCTTACTGATCATCTTCATGGTTGCAGCGCCGCTGAAGCCAAGTCGATTCCTGGCTAAACTTCCCCAAAAACCTGATCAGGAAAAGATTTTGCCACCTGACATCCGGACCCTGGTTGTAACGATCGAGCCGGACCATAGCCTGAAACTCAATTCTCTCACCGGTATGGGAACAGTTGAAGACACGTCCAAGCTCAGTCTCACATTGGTAGAGTTGTTTCGTGAACGTAAGAAGAATCTCGTTTTCCGCGACGGCATGCTGACACGATTAGATCTTCCGCTTGACTTGCGGATTGAAAAAACGGTCTTCATTAAAGCACCACGCGCAATCAGTTATGGAGAAGTCGCGAAAGTCATCGATGGCGTAAAGGGTGCGGGTGCAGATCCCGTAGGGCTACAACTGGACAGGCTTGACTGACTCACCCACAACACCGGCGAAAGAAAACCCACAAACAAGACGCTTGCTTAGACAGTCTCCGGCATTGTAATGTCGGTTGGGCAGATCTTTTGCCAAGGAGTGGTGATGAGTACTCGAAATTATTTCTGGCAATTGCTCTTTTTGATTGCGGCATCTGTTCTCTTACCAGGTGGCCTCTTGCACGCCCAGGACCCTGCGGGCGGCGGCACCTTTGTTCGCGACATTATGGGTGGTGCGGCGCTCGTCTTTCGCCGGCCAGATAATCCTGACGTGGAGATCGCGGGAAGGGTCGGCGGCGGCAAACTCTCTGAGCGCCGGTCGGCTCGACAGGCTGCCGTTACTCAAGAGCAGCTCATCGCCCGGGGTAATGCGGCCAGGAACGCCGCAACTCCTCGTTACTCCGAAGCGGAAGAGCAATATAGACTTGCTGCCCGCCGCCAACCTAAAGATGTTCGCGCCTACGCGGGCCTGGGAAATGTCTATCTTGATCAAAACCGGTTTGTGGAGGCAGTAGTGGCTTATCAACAGGCTGCTAAGGTGAGGCCTGATTACCTACCGGTCTACATGCCTCTCGCATACTCGCTTGTTCGTATCAACCGCTATACGGAGGCGCTGGAGGTCTATAAGCAGTTACTCACACTCACTCCCGATGATCCGGAGCTGCACAATAATGTCGGCTTCACCTACAACCAACTTGAGCAGTACAACGACTCCATTCCCGAGTGCCAGCAAGCAATCAAACTGCTCAGCGGGACCGGCCAGTCGTATCAGATGGGTCTGCAAAATCGTAACGAAGTCCTGGGTTACTCGTACAAGAATCTCGGCAATGCCCTCAACGGATTAAAGCGTTACGAAGAAGCTATCGTCGCTCTTAAGCAGGCCACTACAATTGACCCCAACAGCGCTGCCGCCTTCTTCAATCTTGGTTTGGCCCACTACAGCGCCGGACAAAATGCTGAAGCAGTGGATGCGTATAAAAAGGTCCTCAAGTTAAAACCAGGCTTGCCCGCCGTCCACTTCAATCTGGGCCTGGCGTACGTAGCTTTGCACAACGAAACCGCCGCGCTGGAAGAGTACGAAACACTGAAGGGGCTAAACGCAAACCTGGCAAATCAGCTGTACAGCTTCATTAAGCAGTAGGCTTAAAGCGCACTGCAACTCTCAACTGCCGGAACAACCGCACCAGCTCTGGTTGCTGATAGTGAGCATTGAGCCCACTGGGATTTGGCAGCACCCAGAGCAACGTAGCGTCAATTGTCAACTCCTGTTTGCCTACAGATGCGGCAGGATCCTTGAATGCGGCTCGATAGGCGCCGAGGCCGGGCACCGCGAGAATTCGAGGCCGGTAACGCCGCACCTTTGCAGTCAGCCGTTTCCCACCGACAAGCAGGTCTTTTTTAGTCAGTTCGGCAGCCGACGCAGTAGCATGCTGGACCACGTTGGTAATGCCAAGTCCACTTTTCAAAAGCTCCCGCTCGTCAAATGGCGACAACAGACGATCCGTAAAACCTGCGGCATAAATCACTGGCCAGAACCGGTTTCCCGGACGCGCAAAATGGTGGCCCACCGCGGCCGAATAGAGGCCGGGATTGATCCCGCAAAAGAGTACTTGCAGCCCCGGAGCTATTACATCGGGGACGGTTTTCCCAGCCGCAGCGAGAAGTTGCTTGGGAGTTGGCTTCCAGGGAGTAACCATCGGCGGGAAGAGATAATAGGCTACTGGATGAAAAATCGGGTATCCTGAATAGCGCTCTATTTTGAGAGTCGATCAACAACCGTTACCTGAAGTACATATTGTCCCGCGGGCAGTCCTTTTAGTGGAACCTTGGCTCCGTAAGGCAAACGGCCCAGATCTGCAATACCTTCTGTTTGGACCTATCTTAACGCCGTCGTAACTATCGGACTTGCACCTGAATGGCAACGTCGAGAGCTGAGCCTGGAGTGCGCAGTGCGTTGTACACAAACACTGAGAAGCGAAGAGTAGAACTTTGCAGACTATGGATGCAAGACCTGCTCACACTGTCCCAGCGGTAAGGAGATTTTTCTGCCGATGAACCGTCCTTATCCCACTGTGTTACTGGAAAGAGTCAGCAAGAGTTTTGGCGAGTTTATCGCAGTGGATAGTCTAAGCCTGACCGCATCCGCCGGGCGCGTCTATGGATTGTTGGGACCCAATGGCGCCGGGAAGACGACTACCATACGAATGATCGTCAATATCACTGCGCCCGATTCCGGCCGGATTGAACTCTTTGGTCAGAAGCTGACTCCCAAATTACAGGACCGCCTTGGTTACTTGCCGGAAGAGCGCGGCCTGTATCGGAAAATGAAGGTTGCCGAGCAACTACGGTTTTTCGCCAGATTGAAGAATGTGGCCGGTGATGAGTTGGAAAGAAAAATCGACAGTTGGCTGAGTCGCTTGAAAATAAGCGAATGGAAAGAGAAGAAGGCTATGGAACTTTCGAAAGGTATGCAGCAGAAAGTCCAATTCATCAGCGCCATACTACACGAACCAGATCTGCTGATTCTGGATGAACCCTTCTCCGGTCTTGATCCTGTCAATCTCGAGCTGCTGAAGGAGGTTGTGCTGGATTTGAAAGCAGCGGGAAAAACCATAATCTTTTCCACTCACCAGATGGAAGTGGCCGAGAAGATCTGCGATGACATCTGTTTGATCAATCGTTCCCGTAAGGTGCTGGAGGGTAGCCTGCGCGAGATCAAAAAGGGCTTTGGTCGGAACTCAGTTGCCTTGCGGATTGAAGGAAGTGATGGCCGGCTCAAGGAGTCTCTCCTGGTGAGTAATCTCAGAGAACACAGTGATGAAATCGAGGCGCTGCTTGCGCCCGGCGCCAGCGCCCAGGATCTATTAAAGGACCTGGTTTCCGCCGGCGCGGTTATTACGAAGTTTGAATTAATTGAGCCCAGTCTCAAAGATATTTTTATTGAGAAAGTTAGCGAGGCTGAATGAAAAAGTTTTTGGCGGTGGTAAAACGCGAATATCTACAACGCGTACGCAGCAAACTGTTCATTATTGCCACGATACTGGGGCCATTAGTGATGTCGTTATTTGGGGTGGTGCCGGCCCTGATTTTCAGCATTAAGGCAGGAGAGCCGGTTCGATTGGCGGTCGTCGATCAAACAGGCAGGATTTACTCTCGCTTTTACAAAATGATCCAAACTGAAGGCGAACTGAAAGAAGGGGCGCAACAGACCGTCGCCTCCGTTAATGCAAATGCCCTATCAGCAAACCGCGGCGAGGGAAAGAGCCAACCACAGATTCGGCAGGAGGCCAGTTTTCAACTTGAGGAGATAAAGTCTGACGGAAGACCGATCGAAGAGATAAGGGCACAACTGGATGAACGCATTCGCCAAAAGAAACTGGATGGCTATTTGGTTTTGCCCGCCGATCTCCTCAGTGAAGGCACGGCTGAATTTTTTGGCCGTAACACGGGCGACGTCTTCACGAGAGAGCACCTCGAGGACGAATTAAGTGCGGCGGTCCGCGAGGCGCGCCTGGAGGAGGCGAACATAGATGCCAGAAAGGTCCGGGATCTTTCCCGGCCCGTAGACCTACAGTCTTTTAAGATCGGTGCAGGAGCTGCAGAGCATGATTCCGGCGAAGGCTTCATCCTAGTGTTCGGGGCCGGCTTCGTCATCTACCTCACCGTTCTGATGTATGGCCAGGTGGTCCTGGGCGCAGTAATCGAGGAGAAGGAGACGCGCATCGCGGAGATCTTGTTCTCATCCATCAAGCCGTTTTCCTTGATGATGGGAAAACTAATAGGTGTTTCGCTTCTTGCCTTAACGCAGCTCGCCTGTTGGGGAGTGGCGTTTCTAATCCTCGCTCAGTACGGAATGGGAATGCTCGCAGGGAAGGGATTGGAGGTAACTATTCCCCGGGTGCCGCCAATAATGTTCCTGTATTTTGCGCTCTTCTTTCTGCTGGGATATTTCATATATGCCACTATTTATGCCCTTATTGGCTCGATGGTGACAACTGCGCAAGAGGGTGGCCAACTGGCGGTTCCGATCATTCTGCTATTGGTGGTCGGTTTATATCTTGCCTTCCCGGTGATTCAAAGCCCTGACTCGTCTTTCGCTTTTTGGGTCTCAATGTTTCCGTTCTTTTCGCCGATAACTATGCTTGTGCGCATCGTGACCCAAACCCCCTCCTTTCTACAGATATTGTTATCGCTGATTATAGGATTTGGGACAGTGCTTCTGCTGACTTGGCTAGCAGCGAGGATCTACCGTGTCGGGATGCTGATGTATGGAAAGCGCGCTACGATTCCCGAGGTCTGGCGCTGGGTACGGCAGCCGTAGGGGCGGGAGGCAGGGGCAGGAGGCAGGAGAAGAGCGAAAGCTCAAAGAAAAAACTACAAAACACAAGGGCCTAAGTTCCAAGTCCAAGAACCCAGACATGTCAATCGAGATTGAGAAAAAATATCGCTTGACAAAAACGCAACGCGAGCGTGTGGTCGAGCGACTACCAGAGATTGGGGCGAGGTTGCGTGGCGAAGAGTTTGAGGAGAACACGCTTTACAGCGGCGACAATCTCGAGCTGAGTCGATCTGTGCTGCGTTTGCGGCGGGTCGGTAAGGGCGCTATCCTCACGTACAAGGAACGATTGCCGAAAGCGTCTTCCATTAAACACCAGCGTGAGGATGAAACTCGAGTCGATGATCCAGAAGCCATGGATGCAATCCTCGACGCGCTTGGGTTTACTCCGGCCCTTGTTTACGAGAAGCGCCGGCAGCGATGGCGTCTGGCCAAAGCGGAAATCGTTATTGATGAGTTGCCGTTTGGTCTATACATGGAGATTGAGGCCAGCGAGTCTGATATCAAGATGATTGAACGCAAGTTGGGAATCAAAGGTCTGAAAGCCGAACCTGCCACTTATCCTCAACTCACTCTCAAGCATGGCAAGCGTTACGCCAGCGTGATTGAAGCGCGGTTTATTGATGTTGAAGGCAATGCAGGCTCCCCTGCGCCAGAAACGTGAGACTTTGCCGCTTTCCTCGGCCCGTGCCTGGCAAGTTCCTCAGTCGTTAAATCTCTTCTAAGTGTGCCAAAGAGCCAATCAGCAAGCGGTAGAAGGAAATTTACATTCGCCTCAGTATCGACGTGATGAATGTAATGATGCTCGTCAAGGAAGCAAAACCAAGCTTGCGTTTCCAGAAGACGATGACTGCCGGGTCGATGGATGGCGTCGTGAACAACAATGAAGAGATTGGAAATGACGATAGTCGCTAAAACTGAGCCCACAAGAAATGGCACACTGTGCGCTAGTAACCAAGCTGGGAGCCAGATCAAAGCTGCGCCGAGGGTCATGTAGAAACCAAAATGCGCTATATAAGTAATGCCATTTTTCCATCTTGAGATTTGCGGAACGCTTAGGCGTTTGCCAAGAATCGGTATACGGCGAGCAGGCCCGCCAGTAACATATCGCCAAGTCGGAAAGTATAGGTGATGGTGCGCCAAATGCACTGCGTAGATGCGCCGTGATAGGACGAAGCTACGGTGATAAACATATCGGTGGACCAGCCACTCAACCGGTGAGGCGATGATTGGCGTGACGATCAAACCGGTAAGGAAACCGGTAGCCGCACCAAAAGCGTCATGAGACAACGCTCTGACTAATACGGAGATCGTGCCAAAGAATACGATGAGGAGAGAAGTCGTTGCAGCAATACGGGCGTGACTGAGAGAACGCACGTTGATCGTTACTCATGTTGGTTTCTCTCTAACTGGTCGGACCTGAAGTGCTGCTATTCAGAGGCGAAGAGCCAAACCGCGCCCCGTTTCTTGGTAAAACTAACCTTCCCCAAACTTAAGTTTGGGGTATTCTGAAAAGAACCGCGCCCGGTTTCTTTAGGCTGAAACTAACCCTAACCCTTCCCCAAACTGAAGTTTGGGGTATTCTGATAAGAACCCGCAGACTTCTTAGGCTGAAACTACCCTTCCCAAAACTGAAGTTTGGGGATTCTGACAACTATGCAAACCGCGACGGTGCTTTCAGCCCGGCCAGCCGTTACTCTCAAGGAACGGGATTCAATGCTCTGATGAACTCTTCGGAAGTCGAAACCCATCCCAGCAAGGTTTGTATGGTTAAGAGAGATGCTTCGTGATTACTTCTTGCCAGCCCATATCCAATCGGCTCTCCGGTGCAGTCCGCCAGGAGAACGCATGAATAATCTCGAAACATTGCATCTCTTATAGTCGACTCCACACAAACGCTCGTGGTACAGCCAGTGACGATCAGAAAGTTAACGCCCATCCTTTTGAGGATGGAATCCAAGTCCGTCTGAAAAAAGCCGCTGAACCGATGTTTGTAGAGCGTAATGTCTTCCGCCTTCGGCGTTAGCTCAGGCAGAATATCAGTGTTCCAAGTGTCTCGGATCAAGATCCGGCTCTCCGAGCCGTTAGGGGCGCGTATCACCTTACCTAGGTTAAGCCGAAGATGGTTTCGGAGACTTGGGGAATCGGGAGGACCGGCGTCCGAAAGGTCAGTCCGGAATGCCATCTTCAGGTATACGATCTTGATCCCTGCCTTTCGTGCTACGCTCAGTACTCTTGCCGTGGGCGCAACCGCAGCGCGGATAGGTGAGATATCGATTCCGGCACGCTGGAACATTCCTCCCTCGGAGCCGAAGTCATTCTGGCTCTGCAATCTCCGGCGGTGTGGCTCCATTGGGACTGCCATCTGCTAATCGGTAGGCAACTGCCTTCCAGCTGCCGAAAGGAGGTAATGCGCGTGCGGCATTAAAAAGCCTTTCCATAACCCCACCTTCTTTCAGCGTTCTCCAATCTTCAGCTGAGGTCGTCGTGTACGATTGCAACGTCTTGCCGTTAGGATCCAGCAAAGTTGTCTCGCACAGCCGGTATCGCTTGTCATTTAGTTTGAAGTCAATTGTTTCAAGACGACTCTTGTATTTCACTACAGGAGTCCCCTTGAGACTTTCCGGCTTTGATAGGATCGTGCGGAATTCCACCCGCAGAATATGACCAGGCTCTAATCTTAAACTAGAGACATTTATCTCAATTACCGACTCGTCGCCGGTATAAACCCGTTGCCATCTGGCCTTTGCTTGTTGCGCTTGAATAGGAGTTGGCAGGCTACATAGGAAACAGACAATCACCGTTACGCTGGTCAGGAGAGCTCCAGGCGGGAAGCAACTAAAAATCTTAAGGCATTCAATTCGCACCGAATCATCTGAGATAGATGAGCTTATTATCTCGAGCATCGAACGTGCTGTTGGTCGGGGGTAAGCTAACGCCACCCGAGCAGCGATGCAAGCACGGAGTTTGAGAAGCATGTTACAAGCTGTCCGATGCAACAGCTTATCCTGGTTAAAAGGTTGGCGACTTAGGAACTTCCGTTACGATCCTGACGCACGATATCGATTAGGGCGCTTAGTCTTGCGTCACTGTGAGCTTGCGATTCGGCAAGAATTGCCATGTTGGCCTCCAGCTTAACCATGTTCGCTTCGAGGTCTTAAAGAGGTATCGGTTGCATCCAATCGCGTATCGCTGGATTCAGCCAATTCCACCAGTAGCTGAAACGAATCCTCGAGGCGCGCTAGGCGCGGCTTATCGCGCAACTGCTCTTCCTGCAGGCGCTGGATATTGACCGCAAACTGAGCCTGTTGCTGAAGAATGAACTCCATCGTCTTCTGCATTTCGTTGTGAGTCATCAGTTACTCCTGAAAGTGAGGTTCGACTTCCGGTGCTTATTCTACAAAACCACGGCGGTGAAGCGAAATAGAAGGCGACAAACGTTGCGCTTAGCGGCGTGTGAATTCCACTCAAACCTCCACCTGAACGAAGTTGACTGCAAACGAAAAGGCGGCTTTGCCCTCTTGAGCAAAGCCGCCTTCAATTTAACCTGAGTGAAGGGAAAACCTCCGATTCCAATTGTCTATCGGAGGGTCTTACATTCCCATTCCGCTCATGCCACCCATGCCGCCGGGCATCGGGGTTGATTTGTCCTCTTCCGGAAGTTCCGAAACCATCGCTTCAGTGGTCAGCATCAAGCCGGCGATGGAGGCCGCATTCTGCAAGGCAGTGCGCGTCACCTTTGCCGGATCAATTACTCCCGCCTTAACCAGGTCTTCATACTCCTCAGTCTGCGCATTGAAGCCGAAGTTTTCGTTCTTGTCGGAGCGAACACGTTCGACAACTACTGCACCTTCTTTACCGGCGTTCTGAACGATCTGTCGCAGCGGCTCTTCCAGCGCACGGCGGACGATGTTGACGCCAATCTGCTCATCGGGATCACCTTGGCCGTCAGTGCTTGTCTGGAACTTCTCCAATGCGCGAGCAGCCCGTACAAGCGAAACACCACCACCGGCAACGATACCTTCCTCGACAGCGGCACGCGTTGCATGCATTGCATCTTCGACACGAGCTTTCTTCTCTTTCATCTCGGTCTCAGTGGCTGCGCCGACCTTGATCACCGCGACACCGCCAACGAGCTTGGCAAGACGCTCTTGAAGCTTCTCACGATCGTAGTCGGAAGTGGTTTCATCGATCTGCACGCGGAGTGTTTTCACACGACCCTCGATGTCGGCCTGTTTGCCTGCGCCTTCAACTACGGTCGTATTATCCTTGTCAATCGTGACTTTCTTAGCGCGGCCCAGATCCTCAAGCTTCACGTTCTCCAGCTTGATGCCCAGGTCTTCACTGATGACCTTGCCACCTGTCAGGATCGCAATGTCTTCGAGCATTGCCTTACGCCGGTCTCCGAAACCAGGCGCCTTCACTGCCGCAATGTTCAGTGTGCCGCGAAGCTTATTGACTACCAGCGTGGCCAACGCTTCACCTTCGACGTCTTCGGCGATGATTAGCATCGGCTTGCCCATCTTCGCCACCTGCTCCAGCAGCGGCAGCAGGTCCTTCATGGAGCTGATCTTCTTCTCGTGAATCAGGATCAGAGGATTTTCGAGCACAGCTTCCATTCGTTCTGGATCGGTGACGAAGTAGGGGCTGAGATAGCCGCGGTCAAATTGCATGCCTTCGACAACCTCAAGCGAGGTCTCCATCGTCTTCGACTCTTCGACGGTGATCACGCCGTCTTTGCCAACTTTGTTCATCGCTTCGGCAATGATGTTGCCGATAGTCTGATCGCCGTTCGCGGAAACGGTGCCGACTTGGGCAATTGCATCGCCCTTAACGGGTTTGGAAAGCCGTTTGATCTCTTCTGTCGCGCGCTCGACAGCTTTGTCGATGCCGCGCTTTAGGGCCATGGGGTTTGCGCCCGCTGCCACTGTCTTCACGCCCTCGCGAAAGATTGCCTGCGCGAGAACTGTTGCGGTGGTAGTACCATCGCCTGCCACATCCGAAGTCTTTGACGCGACTTCACGGACCATTTGGGCGCCCATGTTTTCGAGCGCATCCTTGAGTTCGATCTCTTTCGCCACCGTCACACCGTCTTTGGTAATGGTAGGCGAGCCGAATTTCTTATCAATTACCACATTGCGGCCCTTTGGGCCGAGCGTGATTTTCACTGCATCGGCGAGCTGATTTATGCCACGCAAAATTGCCGCGCGCGAGTCCTCGCCGTGAATTACTTGCTTTGCCATCTCTTTCTTATCTCCTGCTGAATTGTGGAATATCTTTGCAAACTAAAAAGCGGCGTGGTCTTGGGGGAAGACTACTTGCCGCTTTTCTTGCCGCCCCCGCTTGCTGCTCCGGCGCGCTCAATGATTCCTAAAATCTCGTCTTCGCGCATGATCAGAAGCTCCTCACCGTCGATCTTGATCTCAGAGCCACTGTACTTGCCAAACAGGACCCGATCTCCGGTCTTGACGTCGAGCGGCTGCCGGGTGCCATCCTCCTTGTATTTCCCCTCTCCAGCAGCTACAACCTCGCCTTCCTGGGGCTTTTCTTTTGCTGTATCGGGGATAATTATGCCCCCGCGTACCTGCTCACCCTCCTCAATGCGCCGCACAATCACACGGTCATGAAGAGGCCTGATATTTGTTGCCATACTTTCGTCTCCTTTCGGGGTTTCACTGGTAAGATTGCGTAGTTGTCTCAGTAAGGATTTCGCCCGAATGTTTAGCACTCTATTGGGGCGAGTGCTAAGAATATATTTATTCTGAGACTGGTGTCAACCGGGGCCGCGACTCAGCGGCCGGCCTTGGCGGCTCTGGCGAGGTGGCGGGCTTTTTTCTGGTAGAGGGCCACTCGTTTGGAGAGGGTATTTCTGTGGATTCCCAGCACTTTGGCGGTATTTGTTAGATGCTGTTTGTAGCGCTCGAGGGCCTTGAGTATGTAAAGCTTTTCGAACTCGTTTACAGCCTCTTCCAGCAGAATTTGGCCATCGAGCATCTCGTCAATCAAGCTTTCCAGGCGCTCACGCATCGTTTTACTGTTCTGGGCAATCGGGGAGAGCAGACCTATAAGTTCTCTCCAGTTATTAGCCTGTAGGCTTCCAAATAACGCGCTGTTGTGGCCTTTGCGACCTCCGGAGGAATCTGTGGTGCGGGCGGTTGCTTATTCCAGTCGAGCGTCTCCAGATAATCCCGCACAAACTGTTTATCAAAAGAGGGTTGCGCACGTCCCGGCAGGTAAGTCTCAGATGGCCAGAAACGTGATGAATCAGGTGTTAAAACTTCGTCCACCAGAATGATTTTTCCCTCGTTGTCCCGACCGAACTCAAACTTCGTATCTGCAATGATGATCCCGCGTTTCCGAGCGTAGTCTCGGGCTTCTCGATAAAGCTGAAGCGACTTGTCGCGCAACGCCGTGGTGATCTCGGCACCGAGCAACTCGCGGACGACATCTTCGCTGATGTTTTCGTCGTGGCCTTCTTGGGCTTTGGTGGCGGGCGTGAATATCGGCTCCGGCAGTTCAGCTGATTCGGTCAAACCAGCCGGCAACCTGTGGCCACATACCTCTCCCGTCTTCAAGTAATCCTTCCATCCCGAGCCGGCGAGGTAACCACGAACCACGCATTCAACAGGGAAGACGTCAGCGTGGCGCACCAGCATTGATCGGCCTTTCAAATGTTCCACCTGCTCCCGCACACTTGGCGGCATCTTTTCCAATTCGGTTGTAACCAGGTGGTTGGCCACAATGTGCGCGAGTTTTTCGAACCAGAATCGCGACAGCGCGGTCAGCACCTCGCCTTTCCGCTGAATTGGCGTGGGCAGAACACAATCGAAAGCAGAGATTCGATCGGTAGCGACAATCAATAGATGTTGATCATCTACGGCGTAGACATCACGCACTTTTCCTCTTTTGACTAACGTGAGATCGGAGAGTGACGTTTGTAGAATGGTCGCAATGCCCATTTGGTGGCGGTCCAAAGAAACGCTTGCAGCAGTTAGATGTCAGTTGAAGCGAGCCGGATTTTGCTCGTGAGCACTGCCTTTGTCAAGGCGGTCTGAGATTTAAGTTCCGGCTCGGATGAACTTCTTCGGGTGTGATTTGAACGTTGGTATTTTGTGATTAGAAAGGTAAACTCTTCGCATAACCCGGTTCCGTATCACCATAATCCTTATTCTTCTGCGAAGATCTCTTCAGCCCCATACGAGAGGAGAAAACCAATGACAACTAAACCTCTTTCTTCTCACCCCCGGCTGGCTTGTTTGCTGTTTCTGGTGGTCAGCATCGTGGCGGCACCACTGACCGCTGCAATACCACGCGCTGACTTTTCTTATCAGCTGCAACAACAGAGTTCTTCACGTCCTCTACCGCCGGCTCAATACATACCGGCTCATGATTTTGATACGCGCCATATTGCGCTTGATCTCCGTTTTGATTGGGATCGTGAGCAGGTAATTGGTGTTGAAAAAATCGTATTTGCACCACTCATTGCCGACCTCGATAAGATCGAACTCGACGCTGCAAACATGATCTTCTCGTCGGTCGCGTTGGCTGATGGCAAGAAGCTCAACTTTACATCGGATGATGAGAAGGAAAAGCTAAATATCATACTAGACAGGATTTATCAGCCGGCTGAGGAACTGACGATTATAATAAGCTACAACACTAATCGCCCACAAAAGCGGCGTTTGGGCTCAACCGGAACAGGGATCAGGTTTATCAAACCATCCGCAGATGATCCAAATCGGCCGAAGCAGATCTGGACGCAGGGTGAATCCGAATACAATCACTACTGGTTTCCCTGCTACGATCATCCAAACGACTTCTTCACCTCCGAAATAACCGCCACCGTGGAAAAACCGCTTTCGCTAATCTCAAACGGAAAATTGCTGGAAACCGTTGAAAACAACGACGGTTCGCGAAAATTTCATTGGAAGATGGATCAGTCGCACGCCAGCTATCTCAGTTCGATAATTGTAGGCGAATACATTCCGATTGCTTCTGAGTATGCCGGGATTCCAATAGTCTCCAATGTCTACCCGAACGAGGTCGACGAGGGAAAGCTTTCAACTGCACGTCTAACGGAGATGGTCAAATTCTTTTCGGAAAAGACCGGAGTCAGATATCCATATGCCAAGTATGCGCAGACTATGGTTAGAGATTTCGGTGGCGGCATGGAGAATATCAGTGCCACCACACAGACCGACAACATGATTCACGATGCGCGTACCGAGCTGGATCACAACAGCGATGGACTGCAAGCGCACGAACTTGCCCATCAATGGTTTGGCGATTATGTAACCAGCCGCAGTTGGTCCGACATCTGGTTGAACGAGAGCTTCGCCACCTACTTCCAGGCGATGTGGGACGAATACAAGCTCGGCCGCGACGACTTTCTCTACTCCGATGTGAAGGCAAACCAGGACAGCTATCTCAACACCTGGAAACAAGGGAACAGGCGCCCCATCGTTACCAGGAATTATGCCAGCCCTGATGCGGTGTTTGATACCTATGCATATCCGGTCGGTGGCGCTGTGTTGCACATGCTGCGCAAAAGTCTAGGAGAGAAGAATTGGTGGCGGGCGATTAATTACTATTTGAGTAAGTACGCTCATCAACCAGTCGAGACTGAGCAGTTTCGCATTGCCATCGAAGAATCCACTGGACGACCGATGGACTGGTTCTTTGAAGAATGGTTATACAAGATGGGCCATCCCGTCTTTCGCGTTACTCAGGATTATGATGCCGCAAACAAGGTGCTAAAATTGACGGTTGAACAGCAGCAGAAGCCCGATCCTGATTCGCAGTTTCCCCAGGTCTCCTTTTTCCAAACGCCAGTAGAAATCGAGATTTCAACCGCCGCCGGAACGCGGATCGAGCGGGTAAAAATTGAGCCAAAGAAAGAACAGAGTTTTACCTTTGCGGTCGATTCGAAGCCGCTGCTCGTCAACTTTGATTACAACGGCACGCTCATCAAGGAAATTGAGTTCAACAAGACTAAGGAGGAGCTGGTTTATCAGCTCTCACATGACGAGGACGTGTTGGGGCGACTCTGGGCCATGAAAGAGCTCAGTGCCCTGATGAATAAGGAGGCGACTGCCGAGACTAACAGGCAACTGCTCGCAACCGAACTGGCGCGAGTGCTGGTTAATGATAAGTTTTGGGGAATGCGGCTCGAGGCTGCCGACGCGCTTTCGGCAGTAAAGGGAGAGGCGACGCGCAATGCTTTGCTTGCTGCGTCAAAGGATCAAAACTCAAGGGTTCGCGCGCGGGCAATCATGGCACTTAGTAGCTCAAAAGATGCTGCTCTTGCGACGTTGTACAAGCCGTTCCTGGAAGATCAGAGCTACGACGTAATCAGGGCAGCGAGTCGGGCACTCGGGCAGTCAAAGGCTGCCGGCGCATACGAGTCGCTCACAAAACTTCTGGACAAGTCGTCATGGCGAGACACGATCAGGGCTTCGGCGCTGGAAGGACTGGCGGCCCTGGAGGACAGTCGGGCGCTTAATACCGGCTTTCGTTATTCTGGCCCTGGGAATCAACCCCAAGTGAGAGCGGCCGCCCTGAAACTGTTGAGCACGACCGGAAAGAACGACCCACGGGTGTTTCCCCTATTGGCGGAGTCTATTAAGCAGGGTTTCGAGAAGTTTGACTTTGACTTGATGTTTGCTTCTGCCGAGGCCCTGGTCAACCTCGGCGACCCGCGTGGTCTGGTTGTATTAGACGAGTTAGCGAAAACTGCCGGGGACCTCCCCCAGCTTCAAGGGGCCATTTCAGAGTTTCAGAATAGGCTCCGAAAGATGACGGCGGGAGTAACTGCGAAGCCTGCCACACAGCCATAGAGTATCGAGGGTTAGCAGGACTGTGGCGCGGTGAATAGGCCCGTTTTCTCGATTCCAGAACTTTTGCCCCACCTGTCCGAGTTTAGGGCTTGAGTTTGGACCGCTTGTCCTGTATTATGCATAGGCCCGAGTTGCGCTACCCCCAGTAGCGCTTACCCGCTAAGCCTCCTGCTTGTCAGTTCATTTGAGTCTCTCTGATGGCAACATTAGGTACTGACAGACAGAAATCAGCCAAGGACAATCCGTTAGTTGACCCAGGCGAGCGCAAGATCTCTTTGCTTGTAGTTGAAGATGACGACAACATTTCGACTGCTATCAGTGAGTATTTCTCTCGCGCGGGCTACAGCGTGAAAACCGTGGAGGATGGCTTAACTGGGGTGAAGGCGGCGTTGGATGATCCTCCAGACGCCGTGGTCCTTGACCTTATGTTGCCGAAAATGGATGGTTTGGCCGTGTGCAAGGAATTGCGCGAAAAGGTCAATTACCTACCCATTCTCATGCTGACGGCCAAGGACGACGTGGTTGACAAAGTCCTCGGTCTCGAAATGGGCGCGGATGACTACATCACCAAGCCCTTTAGCTTACGCGAGCTGGAAGCGAGGATTAAATCAGTGCTGCGCCGTGCGCGAAATGCCCACGGTTCAGATGGGACTTCAGACGAGCTACCCATCGTTCGCGGTAAGTTGAGAATCGACCCAGCCAAGCGTGAGGTGACTATTGGAGAACGTCAAGTAGAGCTGACCCCTAAAGAGTTTGATCTTCTTCGACTCTTTGCATCCAACCCGGGACGTGTCTTTCCCCGCAAATACCTGCTCGAGAAAATCTGGGACTACTCATATGAAGGTTACGACCGCACAATTGATTCACATATCAATAGGCTGCGGGCGAAGATTGAGCAGAACCCTGAGAATCCGCAGATGGTTCTCACCGTCTGGGGAATTGGCTACAAGTTTAGCGACGAGCAGTGACTCTAGTCCGGCCGCCTCGCCTGACGCCAGCAACAAACCTTCAATTTGACAGTCGTTTGACTCCGAACCTGCTACCACCCGGCGATTACCGGCCGGCCTCGCCCCTGGCGGTTCAATCTTCCGAACCCATGAAAAAACCCTCTGTTCTCAGATTTTGCGTTCCATGCGGCTGGATCCGAACACCACGTTCGACCCGGATGCAAAGCAATCTGATACTCGTTATCCTCGCGATCCTTGGATTGGGTCCGCTGCCCGTTTCCCACGCGCAACTTAGCGGGACCGTCAGCCTCTCCAGCGTTACCACAACCACTTCTTCGAATCGGACCATAGTATCCATCGCAGGCGATGGCGGCCTCGGTCGCGCTCAGACCTGGCAGGATTCTGAGGGCTATCACGTAGTGGTGCCAAATGCAGTCGCTCGAGATTCAATTAAGACTGGTAGAGGCATCAGAATTCGGAGGGTCGGAAGGTCCATTGAGATTCTGGTCCAGACCAGGCCAGGGACAAACGTTACGGTGCAGGACTATGACAACAGTCTATCTCTTTCAATAGAGGGAAAACTGCAGCCGAGGTCCGACACGGACAGTAGTATAGGATCCTCGGAAGAAGCCAGCCTTTTTGAAGAGCCGTGGCGTTCAAGACAGACACCGCAGAATTTGGTAAATGGTCTAAGAACAGGTGAAGGCAACGTCATTGGCCCTCAACTATCAATTGATAGGTCGACACTTGCGATTGAGGAATCTTCCTCCAATCGAGAACATCCAACGGCAGACCCCGCTCAACCGTTATCAAGCACCAACACCACACCATCTGCTGTTGAGAATAAAGGTCTCGTTCCCGCTTCGGATGAGCCCGCGGCTACTCGCCCGACAGGCAACGATACCGCGGCAACGTCCGGGACCACAGTGACAATTTCGGGCGAGGAAGGAGGATTCTTTAGTTCGATCTTCTCAGGCACGTCCGTGCTGGTAGTGCTTGCGCTAGGACTCTTTGGCCTGGTTATCTCATGGAAGCTGCGCTCAAAGGA
>Ga0209341_10001390_pt1 | contig 24103 bp, 37 predicted proteins | sample RifCSP13_2_FD_184020 | JGI IMG/M metagenome (GOLD analysis project Ga0209341, IMG submission 184020) | Soil microbial communities from Rifle, Colorado - Rifle CSP2_sed 13_2 (SPAdes) (version 2) | ecosystem: Environmental > Terrestrial > Deep subsurface > Rock core/Sediment | place: Rifle... | reverse complement strand
GGTATCTGCGCTATTTCGCCGATCCCCTCGCCAGGCAATTCGTGGAACAGGGTCTGCCTCGCCCCCTGCTCACGCCTTAGTCAACGGATGAAACAGATTGCACGGATGGGTGCCAATGGCGCGATTCTTATTCGTGTCCGTCCGCACCCTGCGTGCCCCCGTAATGCCCATTTGAAGAGGGATGCGCCCTGCTCCTGAAATAGTCCTCGAACCCGGCCAACCCGACTATCTCGATGTAGTGTTGCACTCCTTCCGTCCGCGCAATGACTGACAACACCATCTGCCCGCGTCCTACACGGTTGTCAGGCCTTGTCCTACAACGTTATCAGGCCTTGTCTGATAGCCTTCTGGCGGCAGGGCCGTTACGCTGGAGGGCAGGGTGGTTGCGGGATAAGGTCATTCTCAGGAGATTCAACCATGAAATGGAAGAGGCAACTCTATATCTCATTAACAGGCGGGCTGGTGATGCTCTTGGCCATGGTATCTGCCGCTGAGGCGAAAGACACTGCACCAGCGCCGCCGTCAGACATAGACCCCGCCAACTTCGTGGACCAGGTTGACAACAAGTTCTTCCCACTCCAGCCGGGAATGACGTTCTTCTACGAGGGCGCGGAGGATGGGATTCCCATCCGCACTGAGGTGTATGTCACCCACCGTACGAAACGGATCCTGGGTGTCAAGTGCACCGTCGTTCGCGAGCGGACCTACGAGAATGAGGTACTGGTCGAAGAGACCTTCGACTGGTACGCCCAGGACGTTGACGGCAATGTCTGGTACTTCGGGGAAGACTCTAGGGAACTGGATCCAAACGGCAATGTGATCAGCACAGAGGGCTCCTGGGAAGCCGGGGTCAACGGTGCGCAGCCAGGCATCGTCATGCAGGCGGATCCGAAAGTAGGCGATCGCTACCAACAAGAGAATGCCCCAGGCGTGGCGGAGGACATGGCTCAGGTGTCCAGCCTAAAGGAATCCGCGTGTGTGCCTTACGGCTGCTACGATAACCTGCTCCGGACCAAGGAATGGACTCCGCTGGATAAGGGGGTCGTCGAGGACAAGTACTATGCCGAGGGTGTCGGATTCATTCTCGGCGTGATGGTCAAAGGCGGTGACGAGCGCATCGAGCTCGTGAGTATCACCACCGAGTGAACGATTGAGCTCTGCAAGAAAACTGGAAGTGTCGGCTACTCGTTCAAGAAAACATAGGGCCAGGACTTGGCAATGCGTCCAGCCGAATACACGGTCAGGCGACGGCATTGTGTGTCCAAGACGGCTTTCACATACTGGCCTTTTCCTCGCTTGCCGACTTTGAAGGTCAGCCCCAGCAGGACGAGTTTGCCGAGAAGTTGGCCGCCGATGTGCCGGTAGCGGGCACAGCCATTTGGTATGACCCGGCAACCGGGAACACGGTGGCAACTTTGCCGGTCACTGCCGGTCGGCACACACTCCACATCCCGGATTTTGTCACGGATATGGCCTTGAAGATCTCGGCGGGGAGATGAATAGGTGGGCAGATAGCCCGCCTGTTCACGTTCGGTTCTGTTCGTCATAGGAAACCCTGCCAGTGCTACGGAAATCAGGCCGTCACACCAGATTCAGCCTCACTTTCGAACGCACCTCCAGCGCATCGCGCACTGCCTGACGGATTTCTTCATCATCCGCCCCAGCAGCGCGTGCGGCCTGGAAATGGAACCGGGTGCAGGGCTGGCAGCCAGCCGCAATGGACGCGCCGACGGCGATAAGCTCTGCCTCTTTTGGGGCCAGCGATGTCTCCGTGGTCATGTTTATCTCTCCTGCTGTAAGGTGGTCATTGCTCCACTATGGCAGCGTTGGGTTCAGCGGAGGGGAGTATCTCCTCGGTTGATGGTCCGTCGCCAATGGCGTCTGGGATGTCCAGCTCAACCCGGCGGACGCGCGGGATGGCAGCCGCGACGGCCGTGAGCAGCACGACCAGCAGTCCGACCAGCATAATCATCAGGGCAACGCCGCGCGCCGGGCCGACGCCGATCACGGGGCCAAGCGTGGGAGCCAGCGCCCCGCCCTGAGTCATCAGCGGCTTGAAGACGCGCTCCGCGAGCGGCCCGGCCAGCGCCATCGCCAGCGGCCCGGTTGACCAGGCGATCATGCGCCGCACCGCAAAGACCCGCCCCTGGACATCTGGCTCGACTTTGCTCTGCCAGATGGCCTGGCTGGAGGCGTTTACGATGGGCATCGTGAACATGACGCCGAACCCCCCAATGGCCAGGAGTGGGATCGAGGGGCGCAGTCCGAAGATCATGATAAACAGCCCGCCGAGCGCGCTTGCCCCGAGCAGCGAATACACTCGCCGCCTGCTGCCGCCCCAGGCGCTCATCACAATCGTCCCGGTCAGCATGCCAAGTCTGATGATCGAGCTCAGGTAGCCGAATACCTGCTCATCCCAGGTGTCCAGGATCATCGGCCCGTAGAGAGGCTGTACGAACCCAGTCAGCAGATTACTCAAGGCAAAGTACAGCAGCAGACCCAGCAATCCCGCCCGCGCCGTGATGTACGTCCAGCCGAACTTCATATCCGAGAGCAATGATGCCCTCGCCTTGCGGCCCTCCTCGGAGGTCTCAGGCCGGGGGATGCGGACCAGCAGCAGGATCAAGACGGAGATGGCGTAGCTGCAAAGTCGATCAGGACGATGTTCCCCAACCCGGCGAAGGCGTAGAGCACACCCGCCAGAGTAGGCGCGGCAAGCTGGGAGGCGGCCTCGGCCATCTGGACCATTCCGCTGGCGCGCCCCAGGTGCTGCTTGGGGACGAGCAGGGTGGTCGCGGCAGAGTAAGCCAGCCACATCATCGTGCTAAAGCTGGACATGGCAAAGGTGCATACGATGATGTTCCACGGGGCGAGGTTGCCGCTGATGAATAACACCGCAATCGTCAGCATTGCGAGGCCCGCTCCCACGTCACTCACCATCATGGCGACCCGGCGATCCCAGCGGTCGGCCAGCGCCCCGGCCAGCGGCGAGAAGACCACCTGCGGAATGCCGAATGCCAGCATCTGCCCGGCGAACAGCTCCACCGAGTGGGTGGTCTGGTAAATCCACACACCCAGCGCGAAGCTGCTCAGCGCCGAGCCGAATACCGAAACAAACTGCCCCGCCCAGATCGTGAGAAAAACTCGCATCCCATCGGATCCCATGACCATCTCCTTTCAGGCATATTTTGAGATTCTTGACTGAGGCCACTGAGCCAGGGTCACGGTGCCGCCGTGTCCCTCCTGGCCTGTCTTACGACCGCGCTCGTCACCCGGCTCTGCTTCGTTGTAACACACGCGCGAGCAAGATCGCGCCAAACGTGATCAGCAGGATGGCAAAGACAGGCAGTTCGAACGGCAGACGCATGACCGAAATCGCCAGTAGCAGTCCGCCCAACACGAGCGCGAGGATGCCAAGGGCGGTCGTGAACCAGCGAGTAGGAATACCGTTCAGCGCTCGGGCTGCATTCAAGGCGAGCAAAATCAGGCCGATACCAACACTCAGCGCGCCATAGGCTGCACTCTCAGGCAGGGATTTGAACGGCTCCAGGGCGCCCCACCAGACAAAGAACACGCCCCACGCAATCGGTCCATACAAATCGGGATTCAACGTCCGTGCCTTTTTCATTTCTGTCTCCTTCGATAGATCTAAGGTGTGCTGTGCCTCTACCTATAGAGACGAAACAACCTGAGAAAGGGATACAGTCAAAAAAAGCCCCGCAACGGGGGCGATGGGCAAAGCGGAGGCTGAGACTGGACTCAAGGTTTAGGACATTGCTCACCGGCAAATGGATACACTCACAAAGTTCAAAAAACGACTGGTTCAATGGTACGCCGCGGATGCTGGGGCCCACCTGGACATCGCCGAGCGCGCTGGCCTCATGCCGATCAAACTCAACACGGTCGTGATCCGGCAAGTGAACGATGACGAGTTATCAGACATCGCCCGGCTGACGCAACATCATCCCTGGCATGTACGGTTCATCGAATTGATGCCGGTGGGGAATCTCGGCGATTGGGGTGAGACGTTTCCACCGGTCGGCGAGCGCTATTTCTCGATGCAGGAGATGCTGGCGCGCCTCGCGCCGCTGGGGATAGTGCCTGCCGAGGGGCCAATCGGCAACGGCCCGGCGCGCACGTTTCGTATTCCGGGCGCGCTTGGGACGGTCGGTTTCATCTCCCCGCTTGGTGAGCACTTCTGTGCAACCTGCAATCGGTTGCGCCTGACGGCGGATGGACGCTTGTGTCCGTGTTTGCTCATGGAAGACGAAGTTCCGGTGCGAGGCGCGCTGCGACAGCGGATGGATGTTACGCCGCTGATCGAGCAGGCAGTGACACTCAAGCCGCGTGGCCACAACTTACTGATCTCTTATGCCCTTGCGCCGCAAAGCCGGAGGATGTGCCAGATCGGTGGTTGAGGCTGTCTGCTTGCCGCGCTTCCTAACTGGAGTAGCGGGAGCGGATTCGAAGCGCAGGCTTCTGGGTCATCGACCTGTCGGGCCTAAGGCACCCGCGCGGCCCAAAAGGCCAGCCGCGTGTCGGCCTCAATGCCGCGTTTGGCTCCAGCGGGCGTAATCACCGTCGCCCCCGGCCCGACGGCGAAGCGCTCACCCTCTACGTTCACCCAGCCCGTGCCTTCGAGGAAGTGATACATCGCCAGCCCCTCAGGGTGCTGGGGTATCTTCTGGCCCGGCTCCAGTCCAGCCACGATCACCTTGAACTTCTCGTTCTCAACCAGGACCTGCGGCTGAGGGCGTCGGCGGAGAACACGACTTTCTCTGAACCCACAGGTAAACTCCCGCGCCAAGAGCGGCTAATCCTACCAGCAAGCCGCTGAAGTCGCCGACAAACTGGCTGATCAATTCCCACTGGCTGCCGACCACATAACCCAGCCCGACGTAGAGCGCAATCCACGTCACTTCGCCGGCCGCATCGTAGCCGAGAAATCGCCAAAAGGCATAACGACTCCCCCCGGCGATGAGATTGACCGGTATCGCCAGCGGGGTGAGCAAAAACCGGGTCAGATAGATGGCTGTTCCGCCGCGCCGGGCAAAAGTATCCTGCGCCGACCGCCAGGCGGTTGAGCGATTGAAGCGGCGCTGCGCCCAGTCTCCGGCAAAGCGCCCCAGCATGTAGCTGGCGCTGTCGCCGACGATGACTCCCAACAAGCCGAGACCCAACGTGGTCGTCCAATCCATCACCCCCTGACGGATGAAAGCGCCGGTTGCCAGGAGAAATAGCGTGGCCGGCAAAGGCAGACCGAGGCCGGCCAACAGCAGGGCCAGGCCGAGCATCGGCGGGCCATAGGTGATCAGCCCGGTCAGGAAAAAGTCGGTGAGGCTGAGGTCGCTCATGGAGGCGCCTCGGTCACGGGAGGCTGTTCACGCTGATATTTCCGGATGGCCTCTTTGACGGCGTTGAGGATTGCGGCGGGTTGACCAAAGGCATATTCCCGGTTCAACTGGCCCAGGCTTTTGTCACGATTGCCTTCAGCCGGGATGCCGATGTGTTCAAAGAAGTACTCTTCCGGCACTCCATAGGCGGTAGCGATATAGGGGATGGTCATCCAGCCGCGAATGGCTTCAGGGTCGGTGACGCCCGACTGCAAGCCGGTTTGTTGGAGGCGGACAAAGGAGACGACGGCGCGCACCCCGAAAAAGCCGACCAGGATCAGGCCAAGCGCGATTAATCCAATCGTCACAAGGCGCTCGCGTCGCGAACCTGGGGATGAGGACTGAACTGATTGGGTCATATCACCTAACCGCCGGCACGGTACACCAGAAGCGGCTCCCGCGCCCTGGTTCGCTCTCGACTCCGGTCTCGCCGCCCAGCGCCTCCACCCACGTCTTGGCGATGGCGAGGCCCAACCCGGAGCCGCCGCGCGCGCGCTCTCTCGATTTGTCTCCGCGATAAAAGCGATCAAACACAAACGGCAGTTCGTCGGCGGGGATGCCCTCACCTGTGTCGGCGACGGCGATCTGAGTCCATCTCTTTTCTACAGAAGCAGAGACGGTGACGCAGCCGCCGCCCGTCAACGTATCGCCTGCGTGCAGGCCGCGCTCTTGGTAGATGATGACCTCATTGACACCGGCCAGCAACAGCGGCGGCCCCCCGCGCCCCGCTCCCCCCGCGCCGCGCCCACTGCCGCGCGATCCATCGAAATCTGCAAACACTTCGGCCACGCCGTCCCAACTGCCCGTGCGCTCATAGAACGCGGCCAGAGTTTCGAGCAATCCGCTCTGCGCGGCCGCGCCAGCACCTTTATTGGGATTGCCGTGCTGAACTGGCTCGCCCGCAACGCCGAGGCCTCTAAAGCACGCGACGCCATCGTTCTGGCTAACACCATCGGATTTGGACTGGGGGGCATCTTAGACGTGCTGGCCGTGCTCAGTGGTGTACCGGCAGTCGCGTTGGTGTCCGCTGCCATCGATCTGCTTATTGCTGTTGCCTTCTTCTGGGCAGGGCGGATGAATATGTCGGCCAAAGCAACTTAGATAATACGGTTTCCTTGAAAGGCCGGGCATTCGAAGCGGTATTCGAACGTCCCTGTGTCACATGCGCCGAATGCTCGGCTAGATGATCCAGTTTGTTCTCAAGTCAAACGGCGGCCCAACCCGACGTCCTGAGAAACCCTCCTACCGGTTGAGTTAGACCATCACCACCGCCTGCGCCACGGCTTTGGCCGGGTTGTGAGGCGAGAGGTCGAAGCCCAACTTGGCCGCCTTCTTCTTCAAGTAAATAATCTCGCGCTCCCGCTGTTTCTGCTCGTAGGCCTCCGCACCAATATCTACATATTGCACCCGGTTCTTCAACATGTAATATACCGTCCGCGCGATCTTGTGGGCGGTGGCGACCAGCGCCTGCATCGGCCCCAATTGCGCTCGCTTGCGCCGATAGAAAGCTCCAAACGCGCTGTTACTTCGCGTCACTGAAGCCGCGGCCTGCCGGAAAGCTTGCCCGGCTCGGTTGTCGGTCTTGAGGGTACGACTACGCAGCACCTTGCCGCCCGAGATGTCGTTGTGGGCGCTAACCCCAACCAGGACCCGAAGTGCTTGTCGTTCAGCCACTTGCTCATGTCGGTGCCAATTTCCGAAAGGATGGTCTGAGCCAACGAAGCGCTGATACCCTCCACGGCTACCAAGTCTACGCCAGTGAGACGGATGATCGCCGCTCGTACATTCAGCTTCGGTTGGTTCTTACTCTTCGAGCCGGGCTTCAAGGGCGGCACGTCGGGTAATTCCTTCACACCTTCCCACCTCGGCTTCATCGCCGCAGACTGACGCTCGATTTCAGCATCACACTCGGCCACTTGTCGGGTGTAGAAGTCGTAAACTTCCAGCGACTGCTTCAATACAAACAACTGTTCAGCTTTCCAATCTCCGGTCAAGGCTTTGGCAATCGTATCTTCGGATGACTTACAACCCGGATTGCGCAATTGGGCTAACTTCACTGGGTCACGCTCCCCAGCCACGAGGGCTCGCAGAATTGCCAAACCGGTGACACCGGTGACATCACTCAATACGTGATGGAGTTGCAGGTTCATCTGGTGTAACGCCTTCTGCATGTGCAACACATGCGGCGCACGGTGCTCTAACAATTGCGCACGATGGCGTAAATATCCCCGCAGTGCGACCATCTCTCCATCAGGCCGAAACGACCCGTTCAGTAAGCCTAGACTATGCAACTTCTGGATCCACTGACAGTCCAGATAGTCCGACTTGCGCCCCGGCACATGTTTGAGATGCCAGGCGTTGACCAGATACACTTTCAGCCCGCGCGCTTCCAACATCTCGAACACCGGGATCCAATACACGCCCGTACTCTCCATGGCCACCGTGTCCGCCCCACAGGCCACTACCCAATCAACCAGCACCTGCAAGTCTGGGGTGAAGGTGCTGAACCGCTTCACGCTCTCCGGGTCACGACCTGGCGGAACACAGGCCCAAATCTCGCGAGCGCCAATGTCCAGCCCCGCCGCGTTCGGATGAATGACAGCTAAGTTCTCTAACGACTGACTTCGTTTACGCATAGGATCCTCCACAAAAGAGTATAAACGCCAGCCAACCCATTCCCTTCCGTGGAACGTAGCGTCCTGATCGGGGTCGGACAAAGCCGCCACCCGTGTTGAAATCACACGGGAACGGGAACCACGCGAAGCGGCAGCTCGGGCTCAACAGGCCGCACCAGTCGGTGTTCCGGTCTTGCTTTTGGCAGGCGCTGGGACAATAATACCCGCCTCCGTGATGGAGGCGGGCAGGTGCGCGCTGCGCTCAGGTTTCTCTGGTGAAGGAATGCCGCATGGCGGCAGGGGGGATTGCAGCCGACTCGCGTTCCGCTTCGCTCCACGCGAGCGGCTGAACCGCGCCGTACGCAGGACAAATCACGTATAAGTAATCCGCCTTTTACCTCATTGGCCAAGATGAATTTGCTGCCTCAACTGCTCGGGCTGTCCTCCGAGTTCCTCTGTCCTGACGACGCTTTGACCTCATGTCGTCTGGGGCCATAGAGGTGCTTCGCGAAAGGGGCAGAGGGGGAGGTTTAAGCGGAAAGCCACAATTCTGCTTGGGCTTATGGGGCGCACCTGCGGACGCGCAAAAAGGCAAACCCCGGAATAGACCGGGGGTCGCACAGAAAACCGTTGGATGACCCTGGCCTACTTTCTAGACGCGGGGTGATGCCGGAATCTTACAAGGCTGAGGCACGTGAGGCGCGCAAGATCCGCATGAGGGCTTCAAATTCCTCGCGGCAGTCCGGGCACATGTCCAGATGGCGTTGAACGAGGGGCATCAGTCTCGCGGCATCTTCGCCGCGTAAAACGGCTTCGGCAAATTGGTCGAGCAGGCGAAGAACGTCGTCGCAAGTGTATTCCACCTCGTCCGTCATCTCGATTTGCCGGGCGATTTTGGGCAAGGCCCCCGGCGGCAGCGGAGCCAAACGAGCCCGTTGGCCGGGCCAGAGCCAGCCTTTGATCGTGTCAAGCCAGTGTCGCATATCCCATTGCTTCTTTCGTCATCTCAACCATTTGAGAGTGTCAGGCCCGTGTCGCCAACGTCGTCGCCTTCTTCTTTAGACGCACGGAGGGCCACCTTTCTTACCTGTGCTCGAAGACCGCCAAGAGTTCCGCCGGGGTGAGGCCCTCGCGCGCCAGCCGCCGTTTCAATCGCAAGCGCGCGTCGTGCAGCAGCTTGTAGAGCGCGTTGCGCTCCGTGCCCAGATGGCGCGCAGCCTCTTCCAACGGCATCCCGCTGAGGCCCACCGCCATCATCGCCCGCAACTGCTTTTCGGTCAGTTCTTCCCTCATCATCTGTTGCACGCGCGCCAGCAGGTCGGCGCGCTCAACCGCCGTCTCCGGCCCGGACGCGGCATCAGCTATCAGGCGGCCCGCCCTTTCGTCCTCTGCGCTGTCCGTCACATGCTCCAGCGAGACGTCTTTCCAGTGGCGGCGGCGCAGCTCGGTGAGCGCCACGCGCACGGCGATCTTGTGCGCCCAGGTGGTGAACTGACTGCGGCCCTCAAATGAGTCCAGGTGCTCCAGCACGCGCATCAGCGTTTCCTGCGTCACTTCCTCGGCGAGGGCCGCGAAGTGTGGATCATCCGGCGAGAGCCAATCGCGCAGAGCATACGGTAAGCCGTATAAGATGTCGGCGCGCAGGTCGGCCAGGGCCGCTTCGCGCCGCGCGCCGCCCGCGCGCAAATCCCCAAGCCATTGGTCGTTGGTGCGCTTGGTCATGCCAGCCTCATGAGCGGCATTATACATGCTCCCGCTAACGCGCTCCCTGAAGAGAAAAGTAAGAAATCGCTGCTTCCGCGCGTCTATGAAAACGGAGCCTCATCCCGCGACTCCACTTCACCGGAGAAATCCAGTCATGCGTGACTCCCTCCCCGCTGTTGCTTCCCTCGCTGCCGTTCCACACAAGAAAGAGGCCGACTACGTCTTTTACGAACTCACCCGGAGCATTTGCCCGCGCGAAGCGTGTCGGCGCGTGATTGACGCGCACATCCTGTTGCGCGAGGGCAAAGTCTTCATGCGTAAACGTTGCCCGGAGCACGGCGTGTTTGAAGCGTTGATCTATGGCGACGCGCAGATGTACACCGCCAATGCCAAATTCGACAAGCCGGGCACCATCCCGTTACACTTCACGACCGAGATTGTGCACGGCTGCCCGCACGACTGTGGCCTGTGCCCCGACCATCAGCAGCACGCCTGCCTCGGCATCATCGAAGTGAACAGAGCCTGCAACATGGATTGCCCACTGTGCTTCGCCGAAGCGCGGCCGGGCTTCCACGCCGACTTCTGCCCGGTGGCCCGCACCATCGGCGGCTGCGTGGCGATCACGACCTCCCTCGACATGGAAGACGCGTAACGAGTTTTCCGGCCCAGGTAAGAAAGTCCGGCGTCACGTTGTCTAGAAGAAGTATCCCATCATCCCCAACCCGGAAGGAGAGGAAGACCATGAAACGCCTCACCCTGACTCGCCGTGATTTTCTCCATACGCTCTACGACTCGGAAGAAAAATTGAAAGCCGCCGAGTCATCCGGCGAAGTCGCCATCGAGGCGCAGAACACCTTCGTCAATTACCCGGTCGTGAAGTGGCCGGGCGGCGAACTCTCGGTGGATAAAGACAAGAAAGAATACCTGGGCAGCGGCCAATGCCTGGAGCCGGTGGATACGACCAACATGACGGTCACGTTCAAACTGCACGAGTGCTTCCCCGGCAGCCGTTACATCGTCACCGACACCTCCGCCGTGCCCATGGCGCCGATGATGTCGGTGGCCGCCGCCGGGCCGGTGCAGAACCTCTGGAAGAGTGACGTTGCCCCCGGCACGGCGAAAATCTGGGTGTTCGCCAATGGCATCCCCGGCAGTGGGGTGATGGGCTTCCAACCGGCCCTCTTCGATTCGCGCGCCGGGGATGCGGTCTGGAGTCCATTGTGGAATCACTTCGCCCTCAAGTGGAAGGACGGGGTGACCCCGCGCGTGCTCAAGTCGAAGGACGATGTGGCCGCCGCGCTGGCCGACGGCGAGGTGGAAGAATTCGCCGGCACGCCGGACACGCACCCCAACGGCTTCATCGTCAACTGCCCGGTGCCGGTGCTCGCGCCCAACACCTTTACTGGATAAGCATTGCCTTCAAATACCGGAGAGACGTTCTACCGGAACGTCTCTCCATCGTTCGAGGGAGCGACATGCGAAAACTGACATTTGGATTTATTGGCGCGGCGTTGTTCCTCATGGCTTGCGCAAGCGCAACTCCGGCGGCCGACACGTCCACCGGTAATGCGGTCGTATCGGATGACTTTCATCCGAGTGATGTCGCCCTGCTGGGCGCAACCGGCCGGCCGCAACTGGTGGAGTTCTTTGCTTTTTGGTGAATCACCTGCAATCGCATGAAGCCCGTCGTGCATGGGCTGGAAGCCAGGTACGCCGGACAGATTGACTTTGTCTATCTGGATATTGATGACCCGGCGAACGATGCCGCTAAAGACCAGCTCGGCTTTCGGGTCCAGCCGCAGTTCTTCTTGCTCGACGCCGACGGTACCGTGATGCAAGAATGGCTTGGCCCGGTAGACGCTGAAGAGTTTGAGGCGGCATTCGCTCAAGTGTTGGCGCCGTGAGAGGTCGTGAGTTGATGGCGCCCAGGGAGTTCGCTTGTGGAAGAAGTGCGATCACAACCGCGTAACGTGTCTTCGCGTTTTTGGCTAACTGCCAGCGTCCTCGGCGCGGCCGTGCTGGTCATTGCATTCGTGCTCACTGTGAGCGGCGAACGCACGGCTTCTCCAGAAGTCCACGCCAACTTGCTCGTGCTCACGCCGGCCGCGTTCCTGGCCGGGTTGCTGAGTTTTCTCTCGCCCTGCACGCTGCCCATCCTGCCCGCGTACTTTGCGTTCAGCGTTCAGACCCACAAAAACAGAACGTGGTCGCGGTGACCGTGGCGTTCTTTCTGGGCCTGGCCACCACATTGACCGTGCTGGGCGCGAGCGCCACCGCCCTCAGCCTGATTCTTCTCCAGAACCTGCGGCAACTGACCTTTTTCCCAGCCCCAGAACCTCCCGAAGGCTCGGCGCGGGAGGTTTTTTTGACAGGGCTTGACCTTCCAGCGACTGGAAGGTGTAAAGTAGACGCTCAGGAGCAAAAAACGATGGTCATTCACGAGCTGGCAAAACAAACCGGCGTCCCGGCTAAGACGATTCGCTACTACGAATCAATCGGCCTGTTGCCGCGCCCGAAACGGGCGGCCAACAACTACCGCCAGTACGCGCCCAGCGAGGCCGAGCGCTTGCGCTTCATCGCCAGCGCGCGCAGCCTGGGCTTTTCGCTGGCCGACGTGGCGGAGATATTGGCGGCGCGCGATGGCGGCATCGCTCCCTGCCAGCGTGTGCTCGATGCCATCGGGCGGCAACTGACCGCGATTGACCGCCGCATCGCCGATCTGCTGGCCTTGCGCGAATCGCTCCAGCACCTTCAGACCGAAGGCGCCATTCTGCCCCGGGATGACGTGCGCGGCGAACATTGCATTTGCTACCTGATCAAGACCTATCGCGAGAATGGGCAGGTCAAGATTGAACGAGGAGAGCTATTCGGTGCCTGAACTGGAGGAACTCGAACTGACCGTGCGCGGCATGACGTGCGACTCGTGCGCCGTGCATGTGACCAAGGCGCTCAAGAGCGTGGGGGGCGTGCAGGATGCCGACGTGCCCGGCTGGCAATCGGCGCGGGCGACTGTGACCGCCGAGGCAGGGGTGAAGGCCGAAGCGCTCGCCGCCGCCGCACGCGAGGCCGGTTACTCGGCCACAGTGAAAGCCCGCAAGCCGGTCGGCAATCCGACTCCGCAAGGTATTCACGGCGATAGCCAGTTCGATCTGATGGTCATCGGCGGCGGCTCGGCCGGGTTCGCAGCAGCCATCAAGGGCGCGGAACTGGGCTTCAAGGTCGCACTCGTCGAAGCAGGCGTCATCGGCGGGACGTGCGTTAACGTCGGCTGTGTGCCCTCGAAGACGCTCATCCGCTCGGTGGAACTGTATCACCTCGCAGGCCAGCACCGCTTCCGAGGCGTGCATACTACACCGGGCCGTATCCATTGGCCGGAAGTGATCGCCCACAAAGACGAACTGGTCAATGAACTGCGGCAGACCAAATACACCGACGTGCTCGCGGCATATCCCGAAATCACTTACATTCAAGGCCGCGCCAGATTGACGGGCAAGAACGGTGTGGAGATTGCCCCCGCCACTTCGGGCGGGGCGGGCGGCAAAGCCTACGCGCCCGGCAAAATCGTGATTGCCACTGGCGCGAGGCCGTGGGCACCGCCCGTCCCCGGACTGGCCGATGTGCCCTACCTCGACAGCACCTCGGTGCTCGACCTGAAAGAATTGCCCAAGTCCATGATCGTGCTCGGCGCGAACGCCGTTGGCCTCGAACTGGCGCAGGCCTACGCCCGCGCCGGGACGTACGTGATGGTGCTCGAAGTCCTGCCGCGTATCGCACCGTTTGAAGACGAGGACATTAGCGCCGCGCTGGCCGAATATCTTGAAGAAGAGGGGTTGCGCGTCGTGTCCAACTTCGAGACGACGAAAGTGGAACGGCGCGATGGTCGCTACATCCTGACTGGAACGAAGAACGACGCCGAGGTGGTCTTCGAGGCCGAGCAGTTGCTTGTTGCCACGGGCCGCCGCCCGAACACGGCAGGCATGGAACTGGAAGAGGCCGGAGTGAAACTCGGTAAGCGTGGGGAGATTCTGGTCAACGATTTACTGCAAACGCACAACCCCTTTGTCTATGCAGCAGGCGACGTGACCGGGCGGGATATGTTCGTTTACGTGGCGGCGTATGCGGGCCAGCTGGCCGCCGAGAACGCCCTGACGAATGTGGGGCGCACCTACGACGCAGCTTATATCCCGCGCATCACTTTCACCGATCCGCAAATTGCCAGCGCCGGACTCACCGAAGCGCAGGCGCGTGAGCAGGGTTACGAAGTGAGAGTCAGCGCCGTGCCGATGGTGCATGTCCCCCGCGCGCTGGCAGCGCGGGATACACGGGGGGTGATCAAACTGGTCGCCAATGCCGCCAACAATCAACTGCTCGGCGCGCACATTCTCGCGCCCGAAGCGGGCGAGATGATCCAGACAGCGGTGCTGGCGATCCGTTTCGGTATCACGGTGCGTGACCTGCGCGAAACGATGTTCCCCTATCTCACCAATGCCGAAGGGTTGAAACTGGCGATGCTTGCCTTCGAGAAGGACGTAGCGAAGTTGAGTTGCTGCGCCGGGTGAAAGTTGAAGAGACAAGGAGAAATCCACATGCCCCTCATCCGTGTCAAACTCATTGAAGGCGGTGTGACGCAGGTCCAGAAACGCGACTTGATCGCCAAACTGACTGATGCCTTCGTTGCCGTCATCGGTGAGAACATCCGCCCGATTACGTGGGTGATCCTCGAAGAGGTAAAAAACGGCGACTGGGGCATGGGCGGAGAACCGTGCATTATCGAAACCCGTCCACAGACCGCGGTTGACGCAGAATAGACGCTGGCGCTCAGATGTGGGCCTCACCCTGCTGCTGAATGAGTAGCGGACGGCTTACTTAAAAAGTGGCAATTTCTATACGTGCGTCGGTCGGTGGGTTGGCGGTCGGCCTGTTGTTGGCGCTGAGTCTGGGCGCGTGCGCCGCGCCATCGGTCAGTTCACCATCTGCACCAAAAATCGTGACGCCTACGCTTCCGAGGCTGAGTCCTACACCTGTGTGGGAGACGCCCGCGCCGCCCACTCTCTCCGCCGCTGAAGTGCTGGCGGCCAAACTGAAACGGCTCGGCTTCAACATTCGCGGCTGGACGTGAGGGGGTTGAGTCGCCGTCACGCTGACGAGCGTCCGGCAGTTGCCGGGGATCCATGAAGTCACCGGGGATTTAGCAACAGGCACACTGGTTGTCACGTATGATCCGGCCCAGGTTACCCCGGAGCAAATTACCAAGCAGGTTGAAGCCGTCGGTTACAGTGTCGAGGGAACATTTCAACCATGAAGAGCAGATGGGGCTCGCTAATCTCTACCGTCGCGGCGGCCCTCGGTGCAAGTTGCTGTGTGCTGCCGTTGGCCTTGTTGACTTTGGGGTTCACCAGCCTCGGCCCCTTTGTGATTCTGATGCGCTATCGCCCGGTCACGCTCACCTTCAGCTTTGTGATGTTGGCAACCGCATTCTATGTTGTGTATCGGCCACAGGCTACAGCCGACTGTGCTAGCGGGGTTTGCTCACCGCAAACGCTGAGCCGCCAACGCCGAATTGTGTGGCTCTCCACTGGACTGATGATCGTGTTTGTCCTCCTGTCCACCCTGCCCATCAGAATGACAATGTAGCCCCCTCAATATGACGAGGATTACCTGATACACCCGTTGGTGTTGTGGACTGATCCTAAAAGGAGCGCCGAATGAAACGCGCCTCATCTCGAAAGCGAGGTGCAATAACAACCCGCAAGCCTGCTCGCCAGAAGAAATGCCCGCACTGCGCTGAATTGCTCGGCGTCGGGAACGTTCACATCTGTCCGGTTGGCTGTTGCTACGTGGCGGTGGGCAAAGAAACTTACGAGGCGGTGTGCCCCCACTGCGAAGGCGCCTTTGAGACAAGGGCAGGTCACGTCTGCCTTGAACTTCTCAAACTCACCGACCCGGCCCAGTAGCGCACGGCCCGCGGCTTTTCGTTTGCCAAGCGATATGTACTGAGCCCATGATAGGATTCCTCAATGGAAAAGTTTGACGTTGCCGTCATCGGCGCCGGGCAGGGCGGCCTGCCCGCGGCGCACATGGCCGCCAACCTCGGAGCGAAGGTCGCGCTAATCGAAATGCGTGAAGTCGGCGGCACTTGAGTGAACGAGGGGTGCATCCCCACCAAGACCTTGTTAAGGTCTGCCGAAGTCATGCATCTGGTCAAACACCGCGCCTACGAATTTGGTGTGCGCGGCGTGAACCCGGATGCCATCACCTTCGACTTGGCCGCAGCCGTCGCCCGCAAAGACGCCATCGTCAACGGCATCCTCTCCGGGATCCACGACGCGCTTCGCAAAAACAAGAACATTACGTTTCTCACAGGCCATGCTGAATTTACCTCGCCGGTGGACATCCGCCTGGACGGAAGACAGATCACCGCCGAAAAAACGATCCTCGCCGTCGGCGCGCGCCCGGCGACCGTGGACATTCCCGGCCTCGCCGATGTGGGGTTCATTACCAACTATGAGGCGCTCAAGCTGGAACGGCTGCCGGCGTCTATGCTTGTCATCGGCGGCGGCTATATCGGTGTAGAGTTCGCGCAGATGTATGCCCGGTTTGGCACAAAAGTGATGATGCTGGGCCGCGCGCCGCGTATCATGTCGCACGAAGACGAAGAGATTTCGGTGGCGCTGGCCGAGGTGTTGCGCGCCGAGGGCATTGACCTGTACACCAGCGCGCCGGTCTTGCGCGCCGAATTCGAGGGGGATGAGAAGGTGGTTGTCGCGCAAATCGGCGGCGAGGAGCAGCGCTTCAAAGCCAAAGAAATTCTCTTTGCTGGAGGGCGTGTCTCACGGGTAGAAGGGCTTAGCCTAGAGCAGGCCGGTGTGGAACTATCGCGGGACGTCATCCAGGTAGTGGATACGTTGCAAACCACCATGCCTAATATCTGGTCTATCGGCGATGCGAACGGCGGGGCGATGTTCACGCACCGAGCCACCTACGACGGACCGCTATCCGCGCTGAATGCGGTGCGCGGGTTGAAGAAGAAAGTGGATTATCGCGTCGTGCCGCGGGCGGTGTTCTCCGAACCGGCGGTAGCGAGCGTGGGCCTGACGGAGCGCGAGGCCCGCGAGGCTAGGCACGAGGTCAAGATCGGCAAGCACCTATTTGCCCACACAGGCCGGGCCAAAGCCATTGGCCAGACAGAGGGGTTCGTCAAAATCGTGGCGGATATGAAGACCGATGAAATTCTGGGTGCACACATCCTCGGCGCCCACGCCGATATCCTGATTCACGAAGTCGTGGCGGCCATGTACAACCATGGCACCGCCGAGCCTATCGCTAAATCCATTCACATCCATCCCACGCTGAGCGAGGCGGTGAAGAGCGCCGCAAAGGCGATTGGGTCTGCCCCAATGATCAGGACTGGCGAGTAAATCGAAGAGCAACTGGTTTGATGCTCGTGTTCGTTACCCTGAGTTTGATCCCTATCACTATGACTATGTGAGAATGCCTCGCAAGGAGTTGGTGTCCATGACCAAAATCAAAGCCTATATCGCAAGTGTCGTCGCGCTCATTGCTTGCCCGTGTCACCTGCCGCTCACGCTCCCGCTGCTCATCTCGCTCACCGCCGAGACGGCCTTCAGCGCGTGGCTGGCTGCTCCGCGCATCATGCTTCTCGTCGGCGTCATCTCGACCGTCATCTTCATCGGCGGGCTGGCGCTGGCTTTCAAATGGTTCACTCAACCCGCCGGTCCTCCAACCCCCAACGCAACACGGTCCTGGTCCAAATTCAAGACCAGGCCTGAGAAGGTGCCCCATGGCAACCCATCACGAAATTGAAGAGTTGGCGGCGGTCCTGGAAAGCAGCCTGGGCGCAGGCTTCAACCCGCAGGGCTACGCCTTATACCGTGAGCTTATCGTTCTCCTGGCGGAAGGGCGGCCGGTGTCTCCGGAGCGCGTCGCGGGTGTGCTCGGCCTTGCGCGTGAAGAGGCGCTCGAGATTCTCCGCCAACGGCCAAGCCTTGAATGGGACGAAGCCGGGAACATCGTCGGCGCGGGGTTGACCCTCCGGCCTACGCCGCATCGGTTCAAACTGAAAGACTGCACCTTGTTCACCTGGTGTGCGCTCGATTCGCTGATGTTCCCGGGGCTGGTCGGACAAACCGTTCGTGTCGAGTCACCGTGCGCGGGCACCGGTCGCCCGGTGCGGGTGACGGTGACGCCGGATGGAGTAAAACAAGTTGAGCCACCTGAAGCCGTCGTCTCGCTGGTTGCGCCGGAAGCCTCACCGGACGTGCGGCGCGTCTTTTGCGACTACGTGAACTTCTTCCAGTCGGCAGAGACGGCGGCCGATTGGCTGGCCGAGCATCCTGGAGCGACCACACTCCCGGTTGCCGAGGCTTACGCGCTTGGCCGCCGCCTATCCGAATCGGTTTTTCGACACTGGGCTCGCCCGGGCCAGCCGCGCGCTGACTGAAATATGTGGGCCTTGCTCGCGCTGGGCGCGGCGGCGCTGACCTCCTTCAACCCCATCCTCTACAAGCGGATGCTCAAAGACGCTGAGCCGCTCGTCGTCGTGTGGGGCGTCACGCTGCTGGCCCTTCCCCTGCTGGCGGCGTTTACTTTTGTGCTCACCCCACAGTTGCCACAGGTGGATGGATTGTTCATCCTCAGTGTCGTGGGCGCGGGCGGATTGAACGTCGCGGCCCATTTCGCCTCGGCCAAAGCGTTGAAACTGGAAGAGGCCTCGCTGGTGACGCCACTGCTCACCTTCAGTCCGGTGTTCACATTGATCATTGCGGCACTCTTTCTTGGAGAGATGCCGTCGGCGAGAGGCGTGCTGGGGGTGGGGCTGGTCGTGTCCGGCGCATATTGGCTCAATAGCTCGGGCGCAGGCTGGCGGGTGCCCTTGAGATCACTAACCCTCAAACCTGGCGTTGCGCTCGTTCTGTTGGCGGGGCTGCTCTGGGCCATTACGCCACTGTTTGAGAAAACTGCTATCCGCCACACCGCCCCGGAAAGCCCGCGCTTCGTCGCGCTCGTGGTCACAACGCTCCTCGTCGTCATGCTGAGCCCAATCGTAGCGGCCCGGGGTTGGCACGCTATCGGCAAACTCCAGCTGCATCGTCGGGCCTGGCTTTTAGCCGCGGGCATCGCAGGAGGCGCGCCAGTGTTGGGTTACACGGCCTTCAGCCTCGGCCTCGTCGGATACGTCACCGCGCTCTTCCGGCTCAGTGCGGTGATGACAGTGCTGTGGGCCTCGCTATTCTTGAAGGAGCGCGATCTGGTCAACCGTCTGCCAGGCTCACTGATCATGGCCGTGGGGGCGATTCTCATTGCGGCATAGCAGCCCGATGCGGTGAGGAGCACATGATGCCCCGCCGAAATTCCCCACGAGGCGTGGAATTGTCATTGCGCCCTCGCCTGCCCATCCCAACCCGACAAAGTAAGAATTCCTCGCCAACCCGCGTCTATACGGGTGAAAGGGCAATCGGCTCTTAACACATTCACTCGATGGAGACTACTATGAACATCATCGGCGCAATCGTTGCAGGTCTGGCGGGAACCGTTGTCATCAGTATGATCATGGCAATGGCCCCTAAAATGGGCATGCCCAAGATGGCAATCTGGGAAATGCTCGGTTCCATGTTCAGCAAGGACGGCAACAACACCCTCGGCTGGATCATACATTTTATGATGGGCGTGATCTTTGCTATCATCTACGCGGCGCTCTGGGCGGCGGGGATCGGCTCGGCCACGCTGTTGAGCGGCGTCATCTTCGGCGTGGCGCATTTCTTCGTCGCCGGGTTGATGATGGGCGGCATGCCCATGCTGCACGCCGGCATCAAAGCTGGAACCGTGCAGGCTCCCGGCGTGTTGATGCTGAACTCTGGCGTCATGGGCTTCATGGGCGGGCTGATCGGGCACGCCATCTACGGGTTGGTTGTCGCGCTGGTCTACGGATTGTTCATCCGCTAAGGCCGCGCCTACGGCCAACCTGTCTTGCCAGGCCGGGTTGCCCCGCCCGGCCTGGCCCCTTTTCAATCAGCGGATAATTCTGTGGCAGGAGAAGCCCCATGCTCAAGAAAACGTATTCCGACACCGGCCAGGCATGCCAGGTGACCTTTGAACTTCCGTCAGAGGTCGCGGCCCAGACGGCCTGCCTGTGCGGCGAGTTCAACGGCTGGGATCCCTCGGCTCATCCTATGGAGCGGCAGGCAGAGCAGTTGCTCATCGTCACCGTCCCCCTGGCCGTGGTCGGCGCGTATTTCGCCGGGCAAGTCCCGCCGCTCATACTGAGCTTGGTTCTCTACACTGTGCCGGGCGTGGTCATCGGCGGTCAACTCGGCCCGGCGCTGGCGACGCGGCTGGACAGCCACAAAATGGAACGGCTGTTGGCCCTGATTTTCATTCTGATAGGAGTGATTACCCTATGGACCACGTTGACGGGTCGGCTCGGGTGATCGTTTACGGGCATCACGGTTGCGGCCTGGCGCGGATGCTTGCCGAAGCGCTGGCCGAGCATCACCTTGACCATGAATGGCGCGATGTGGTAGAGGGCGAACCGCGTTTCCGCGAGGAACTGCGCCGACTGGCGCGAGGCTATCTCTCCGTGCCGACGGTGATCTTCCTGGATGGGACGGTGATGGTCGAGCCATCCCCGAGGGAAGTATTGAGAAAGTTGTCTTCTCATCAACCGGGCCTTGTTGAAAGGCTGCTCAGACGATGACACGTGGTATCCCCGCCCTCACCACCGCGCAGATGGCCGAGGTGGATCGGCTGATGATTGAAGAGTACGGCATCCTTTTGATTCAGATGATGGAAAATGCCGGACGCAACCTGGCCGAACTGGCGCGACGGATCATGGAGAGGAAACTGGCTGGGCGCAAGATTGTGGTGCTGTGCGGCGGAGGCAACAACGGCGGCGGCGGAATGGTCGCCGCTCGCTACCTGCACAATCGCGGCGCAGACGTGCGCGTCAAATTCGTCGGCGACCCGGCGCGGCTGAAGGACATTCCGGCGCATCAATGGCGAATCCTGCAAACGATGGGATTGGCGAATAACGATGATCCAGACCTGGCGCGAGTGGATTTGATTGTGGATGCCCTCATCGGTTATGGTTTGACCGGCGACCCGCGCGGCCCGGTGGTCGAGTGGATTGAGCGTGCGCGGGCGGCGCGCCGCCCCATCCTGTCACTGGACACGCCCTCCGGCCTCGACGCGACGACCGGCATTCCCGGTCACCCCTGCATTCGCGCATCGGCCACGCTCACACTGGCCCTGCCCAAGACCGGATTGCTCGCGCTCTCGGCTCGACCTCTCATCGGCGACCTGTATCTCGCGGACATCGGCGTGCCGCCGGAACTGTATCGGCGATTGGGGCTGGACATCGGCCCGCTCTTTGCCGACGATACCATCATCCGCGTAAATTGAAGGAGAAATTGATGGAGCAAAAGAAGTCAGACCAGATCATCGTGTATAGCACTGTATGGTGCCCGGACTGCAAACGCGCCAAGCAGTTCTTCGGCGAGCAGCGCGTGCCCTACGTCAACATTGACATCGAGCAGGACGCCGAAGCGATGGCGTTCGTCGAGCGCGTCAACGGCGGCAAACGCATCATCCCCACTATTGTCTTCCCCGACGGCTCGATGCTGGTTGAGCCTTCGAATGCGGAATTGGCCAAGAAATTGGGCTTACAGACGAAGGCCCGGCGTGCGTTCTACGACTCCATCGTCATCGGCGGTGGCCCGGCGGGCCTGACCGCCGCGCTTTACATGGCCCGCGAGGGGATGGACACCCTCGTGATCGAGAAGGCCGGGTTGGGCGGGCAGGCGGGCATCACGCAGACGCTCGACAACTTCCCCGGCTTCGACGAAGGTATCCCTGGCGCGGAGTTCGCCGCGCGACTGGGGCGGCAGGCCCGCCGCTTCGGCGTCGAAATCATGCAGGCGCAGGAAGTCACAGCCCTCTCACCCGATGGGCCGTATTGGTGCGTCACCACGGGCGATGGTTCAGAGTACGGCACCAAGGCCGCGCTGTTGGCGACCGGCGCACATTACCGCAAGTTGGGCGTGCCGGGCGAGGATGACCTGATCGGCATCAACATCCATTTCTGTGCCACGTGCGACGGCGCATTTTATAAAGGCAAGCAGGCGCTCGTCGTCGGCGGGGGCAACAGCGGCTTTGAAGAAGGCTTGTTCCTGACCAAATTCGCGTCGCGCGTGGACATTGTGGAGTTTTCACCGCAGGTGAAGGCCAGCCAAATTTTGCAGGATAAAGTGGCCGAGCAGCCGAACATGTCGGTGACCGTCAATCATGCGGTCAAGGAATTCAAGGGCAAGAGCAAATTGGAGGCCATCGTCGTACAGGATCGCGCGACGGGTGAGTTGAAAGAGTGGCGCTACGACGGAGTATTCGTGTTCATCGGTCTGTCACCCAACAGCGATCTGGTGAAAGGCAAAGTGGAGCTGGACAAGTTTGGCTTCGTCGTCACGGACAAAGCGCTGGCGACATCGCTCCCCGGGTTGTTCGCCGCCGGAGACGTGCGCGTCGGTTCCACCAAGCAGGCGGCTTCCGCCGTGGGCGAGGGCGCGACGGCGGCGCTCATGATGCGGGAGTATCTGAAGAAAGTAGGGTAGTCCTATGGCAAACTCACTTCAAATTGGCCAGCCGCTGCCTGAACTGAGCGTGCTGGCCGCCGATGGGAAAGCGACCACCGTGCAGGCGCATCTGAGCCAGCAAAGGACGCTGTTATATTTTCTACACGGGACGTGGTGTCCGGAGTGTGTTGGGCAATACCATTTGCTGCAACGCTACCGGCCCCAGATCAAGGTGACCGGCGCGGACATCGTCGTCATCACGGGTGATGATCTGGAGGCGCTCACGACCTTTCTGGCGAGCGTTATCCCGCCGCTGGAATACACGGTGCTGACGGATCCCCAGCGCGTCACTTACCAAATGATCGGCGTCGGCGGCGATACCGTGGCCGTCATTGTAGACCGGCAGGGGGTCGTCCGCTGGTTCGTACGCTGGCCAGAGCATCAAGAAGAGCCTGGCTACGAAACATTTCTGCAAGCCCTGCGCGAGGTGTGAGATGTCGAATCTTCTGATCTTGCAGGAGATTGGGAAAAGTCCAGAAGCTGAGAACTTGCCTGCCACTCCGGCGCAGTGAATTTTTCTGGTGAAGATGAGAGAATACTCGATGAGCCGACGCATGTGGATAGGGATCTGGCTCGGGTTGGCATTGGCGGTGTTAAGCATAGCCTGGCTGGTCGGCAGCCGGGGTCGTCAGGCCGCGGCATTTCTCTCGGTTCACGCGCCTTACCCAAGTGTGGTTCTGCTGAGCCAATCGGCACACGCCGCCTGGCCGGACGGCCTGCGAGTGGCCCGTCGGTATCAGGCATTGGGCGCCTACCGGGATGTAGTTGAGTGGTATCAGGGCAAAGACAGCCTCTTGCCTGTGCCGAGCACCCTCCCGCCGGGATGTTTCCATCAGAGCTTTCGACGCAACCCGTCATTGTTTCATCGCATCCTCCGGAGTCAAATCGAAGAACAAGTGACCGTCTGCTCGGTGGGTGGGCGCACAACCGTCACGAGCATCACCCTTATCCGTCCACCGAGATTGGCGCCCTGAGGATCGTCTGTTATGAGTGTTTCCAATTTCCTTTCTGCGCGCCGCCTGCGCCGGGCCATCCAACGGCTGGAGCGGCATGGCTTTAGCCCTGCGACGCTTGGAGCGTTGGGCCCCTTTTTGACCCGGGCGGCGGACCGCGAACTGTATCAGGCCAACCCGCGCTATTGGGCCGACCGTCTCGGCCTCGACGAACGAACCATGCTCACCCTGATCGTCGCCGGTGTGGCCGAGGGATTATTTGACCTGGACTGGCAGACGGTCTGCCCGATTTGCAAGTACTATGGCCGCACCGCCTCGTCGTTGGGCGGCGTCACCCAATTGCATTACTGCGACAAATGTGATCACAACTTTGACGCCTATCTGGATGAGGAAATTGTCGTCGCCGTTTCGGTCAACGAAACGCTTCGTCGTCTCTCCCCGGCGCGTCGCCTCGATCCGGTGTTTCGCGAGTTGGTCAACGCCCGCTTTGGCCGGGTCCCCGCGCTGGCGCTGATCAATGTCCCAACGTTCCGCGAACTCGTCAGCCAGCAAACCCTGCCTGAAGGCCAATGGCTCGGAGTGAAACGGCTGGCGATCTGCTTCTCCGACCTGCGCGGCTCGACGGCCCTTTATCACAAGTTCGGCGATGCGCAGGCTTATCGTTGGGTGTGTGAGCACTTCAAGGTATTGTTCGACGCTGCGGCGCGACACAATGGCACGGCTGTCAAGACCATTGGCGACGGCGTGATGGGGGTGTTCGCCGATCCGCTCGACGCGCTGCGCAGCATCGCCGA